>Ga0209166_10003486_pt1 | contig 11333 bp, 6 predicted proteins | sample Coa_R1_3_FD_187151 | JGI IMG/M metagenome (GOLD analysis project Ga0209166, IMG submission 187151) | Surface soil microbial communities from Centralia Pennsylvania, which are recovering from an underground coalmine fire - Coalmine... | ecosystem: Environmental > Terrestrial > Soil > Unclassified... | reverse complement strand
GTTCTTGTCGAGCAGCTCGCGAACGTCTTTGGGCGAGTGGTCGAAGTAGCCGGCGAATTCGACTTCTTTATAGCCGGTGGCGGCGACTTTGGCGATGGTTCCTTCGAAGTCAGTTTTCATGGCCGCGCGAACGGTATAGAGCTGCAGGCCAATCGGGTTAATGGAATGCGCATCTACAGACGCGTTGGATGCGAAGGAAAGTGCGGAGTCCGCGGCCCGGACGGGTTTGGCCGCGGCGGAAAGAGTTGCGGCAACAGAGGTGCCGATAAATGTGCGTCGGTTCATGCGCTGCATTTTACATCTTCGAGGAGGAAAGGGAACAGGGAATCGGAAAAAAGAAGGGCGGCGATTGGAATCGCCGCCCCGAGTTGGTGTTGTTCCGCCGGCAATTGGAAGAAATCCACGCCAGCTTAGAAAATGAACTTCAAGGCGAACTGCATGATCCGGGGGTCATGCGTGTCTGTCGCGGAGAGGAAATCGCTCGCGCCGAAAGATCGCCGGACATGGTCGAACTGCGTGTGGTTGAAGGTATTGTAGGTCTCCCAGCGAAATTCGACGGAGGTTGCCTCCCTGATGGGGAAACTCTTGAAGAGGCCCACATTGAAATTGGTACGGTAGGGACGGTTCAGAGTGTTCCTGCCAACATTTCCGAACGTCAATCCTTGCGGCGCAGCAAACGCGCAGGGATTGAAGAGCAATGGACCCAGGCCGCTTGAAGTTGTGCACGGCGCTGCGTGGGGATTGCCGACAAGATCAGGGTGGGAACCTGTGCCGACTCCGTTGCCGACCCCAGCGTTGTCGCCAAAGACGGTGTTCTGGATGTTAACGGGCACTCCGCTCTGAGAAGTCGTAATGCCGGACAACTGCCAACCGCCGAGAAGGGTCTTCATCATTCCTGAAGACTTGCGGAAGAAAGGAAGATCGTAGACGTAGCTGATGTTCAAAATGTGTCGTTGGTCGAAGTTGGAACTCGCCTTGTTGGCGTTCAGGTTGTAGGAGTCTACGAACGTCGCGTCAGCGCGGTCGGAGGAATCGTCGATCGAGTGGCTGTAGGTATAAGCCATGTTCAGTTCAAGTCCTCCAAAAGCACGGCGCACCGTGGCTTGAAGTGCATGGTAGTGAGAGTTGGCCTGAGTCTCGAGGAGTTCGAGCGTGTTAAGACCCACGAACGGACGGAATGGATCGGCGTCATTGCCGCAGGCTACCCAAAGGTTTGGCACGGCCCCCGCCGGAACCGCGGTGCCATTGCCCAACGTCGCTGCGGTGGGAAGTCCCGTGACCGGATCTGTAGTGAAATTGGAACAGTCCGCGCCGCTCATGGCTTGGCCGCTAGCGTAGGGGTTCTGCACGCCCTGGCTTGCTATGGAGCGTAACTGGTTAAGGTCACGGGCGTCCGTCAGATGAGTGCCTTTACTGCCGACATAAGACACGGTGGCCACGAAGTGGGAGGGAAGTTCTCTTTGAATGTCCAGGTGCCACTGTTGAACGTATGGCCAGCGCGCCACAGTCTGGATATTGGCTGGCGGCTCATTGTTCACGGCCAGGGGAAAGAGAACGCCTCCGTTGCCGCCGATGCATTCATATCCGGTGTTGGGTGAGGCGCAAGTCGTAGTGCTATTGGGGCCGTTGGAAATGAGCGGCTGGCTGGTGGTGAGAACTCTGGGTGGCGTGCCTTCGAGAGACTCGGCATTGGCCTCGTTGCCGTTTCCGTACTCGAAGAAAATGCCGTAGCCGCCGCGAATGGCCATCTTGCCGTCACCGTGCGGGTCCCACGCAAATCCAATGCGCGGGGCAGGATTGAACAAATGCCCTTTCACGCAACCGGGAAGTGAAGTCCCCGCGACAGTGGAAGCCGGAAAAGCAGCGAGGATCGGAGCGGGAACTGAACCGGTTCCTCCTGAGCCGCCGCACTGCACGAATCCAATGAACGGGTTGCCAGTGCCGGGAACGAGACTGCCATCACTGGCGATCGTGGGAGCAGTGTTGGAAGCAGCGTTGTAGACCGAAGGTTCAAAATTGAAAGAAGTCTTGGTGATGTCCCTGTTGGTGCCGAAAAGACTGAGGCGCAAGCCAAGATTCAGCGTCAAACGTTTGTTGACGCGCCAGTCGTCCTGGAAATAGGGCTCAAAGATTTTATAGCGGTAGTAATACTTCACGATGGCGCTGGTTTGCGAATAAGAAGCGATGTTTCCTGCAAGGAAGTCCGCAAACGAATTTCCGGTGGAGACCGGAGAAGTCTCGTCAAGAGTCAGGACGCCGCCTAGACCTACCGAGGTCGGGGCGCTGGGCTCATTCTTCTGTGCGGCAACGAATTCACCACCGAAGGTGAGATTGTGGGAACCGACGATCTTCGTAACCGTGTCGCGGTAGTCGTAAACAGGGTTCGAATTGATCCAAGGCATGAAACCTGGGTTGATGGTGAAGCCGCCGCCGTAAGCGGTGCCGTTCGCGAGAGAAATGGCAGGGAGCTGGGCAAGTGCTTGGCCCCCCGAGCCCGTATTGAAAATGCTTTTCATGCTGAACCCGGATGGGACCTGGAACGGACCGGTGTTCACAAGTATGAGTTTGTCGGTAGTGTAACTAGCGACGAATTCGTTGAGAAGCGAGGGGCTGACCGAAGCCGTCAGATGTACGACAAAGCTTGTTCCCGGAGTTCCAATTTGCGTCTGAATCGTAGGGAAAGGGTTGCCCACAAAGGAAACGGTCGGATCAACGCTGGAGTTAGTGTCATGGATGTAGCGGCCCATGAGGCGGAGTTTCGAAGAGAAGTTGTGGTCGATTCTGACCAGTTCTTGTCGCCAGGTAAGCGGCTCGACGATTGATTTGACAAAGAAAGAGTTGGCCCCACTGTCAATGGTGTCGGGGGAAATGAGAGCGTCGAGCAACGCCTTAGCATTAGGATCGATGGGAACGTTGTTTCCCGCGAAAGGGTTCCCCGTGGCGGGATTGATGGGGCATTCAGCACTACTTGCAGGGGTTACCGAAGTGTTGGGGCAGACATCATTGAAATTGCCGGTGCGCTCGGCATTGGAAGGCACTTGCTGGTTGAAACCAAAGGGGTTGCGCTCGCGGTGCCATTCCTGGGACCAGAAGAAGAAGGTCTTGTCTTTGCCGGAATTATAGTGGTTCGGAATGTACACGGGTCCGCCGATGGTGTAGCCGAAGTCATGCTTTTTGTAAGCGGGTTTGGGGTTGCCAGCGGCGTTATCGAAAAAGTCGTTGGCGTTGAACATCTCGTTGCGAAGATATTCGTACACGTCGCCATGGAAATGCTGGGTGCCTGCCTTGGTGACGACTTCGATGGTTCCCGAGCCGTTTCTTCCGTACTGGGCGCCGTAATTCGAGGTGAAGACGCGAAATTCACCGATAGCGTCAACGCTCGGGAAAACGTTTAGCGTGCCGTTGGAACCGGTATCCATGGCGTTGCCGCCATCCACCTGCCAATTGTTGTATTCGGTGCGCCCGCCGTTGACGCTAAATGCAATGTTTTGATTGAGGCCGACTCCACCAAAGTCCTGACCCGTTTGGTTGCTGACGCCGGGAACGAGAGAGACTAGCTGGACAAAACTGCGGCCATTCAGTTCGAGCTGACTGATTTCCTTGCCAGTGACGACGCCCGAGAGATCGGAGGATTGCGTTTCAACTTGGGCGACGTTAGTCCCTTCAACCACGACTTTCTCGCTAATTTCGCCCAACTGAAGGGTCACATCCACGCGCTTTTTCTCTGCCACTTGAAGAATGATGTTTTTGGCGGAGAAGGACTTGAAGCCCTTGGCGGTGACGGTTACCTCATACGTGCCAGCAGGAAGACCGCCAGCGAGATAGTCGCCCTCGGAGTTTGTGGGTATCGTGCGGGCCAATCCGATAGCGGGACTGCTAACTTTGACCTCGGCGTCGGGAATGACGGAGCCCGAAACGTCACTAACTGTTCCGGTAATCGAGCCGGTGTCTTGCGCGCGCATTATAAACGGCATGAAAAGCAGGCTGAGAAGTGCGCAGGAAAACAGGCGCAGATACCGCCGCTTTGTTTCGAGGACAGAAAAAAAGCCGAGCGTTTCCATCACGGTGTTACCTCCGAATTGATGTGGATCGAGGAGACGACGAAGCGAGAGTGCGCAGCAGACAGGCGACGGCAGAAGGTAAAGCCGGATAGAGATGACCGATTCTCAGGCACTAGCCACCGTCTCCCCACTCGACACTTCCCAGGAACGCACCGAAACGAGCTATTAAAACGAGTTAATAAAGCATTTCAGGATGTGTGTCAAGCGAGAAATGCAAGGCACAAGAAGTTAAGGGGGCTGTGGAAAATGCCAGGAGAAAGGGGTGGTTTCACCGGGCGCGGCGAATTCTTGTAATTCACGGAGGGCTGTTGGACACTGAGTGCGATGCGCACAGGACTTGCAAAAATTGCAACTGGAGCAGGGCCTTGGATCGTGGCTGGTGGCTTGTTCGTTTGGGGCGGGGGCGCGTACGGAAAATCGGCCGCATGGACGAGTGGTAGGAGCGGTCAACAGGGTGCAGCGCCGCAAAGCGGCAAGGAGCAAAGTCAGAAGGCGAAGGCCTTTTTTGAAAAAGGACAGAAAGACCTGCAGGACGGGGACCTCGGGGCTGCAGAAGCAGCATTTCGGCAGGTGCTGGTGGCGGACCCGCAGTCGGCTGGAGCGTATTCCAATCTTGGCGTTATCGCCATGCGACGAAAAGACTGGGATGGGGCTCTGAAGCTGCTGCAAAAAGCGGCAAAGCTGGCTCCGAACGTCAGCGGCATCCGTTTAAACATCGGGTTGGTAAAATTTCGCCAGGGGAACTACGCTGAGGCCATCCAGCCTTTGTCGTCGGTGGTACGAGATCAACGCGACTCCCCTCAGGCACGATATCTTCTCGGTTTGTGCGAATTACTCACGGAACGGTACAGCGATGCCGTCGCTGCACTCGAGCCGCTTTGGCCGCAAAAAGAAAATGACTTCACGTACATGTACGTCCTCTCCATAGCTGCAGACGGTGCTGGGCAGAAGGAGTTGGGCGAAAAAGCTTTGACCCGGCTGGTGAAGGTTGGAGGAGACAGTCCCGAATTTCATCTCATGCTGGGCAAGGCTTATCTCAGCCGCGAGGAAACGCAGCAGGCTGTTGAGGAACTTGAACGTGCGGCGAGCATGAACCCAAATCTACCGTTTATTCATCTCAACCTCGGGATCGCCTATGTGCGCGCTGGGGATAATGCGAGGGGAGAGGAGCAATTCCGGCAGGACATTAGCATCGAGCCAGACGTTGCGGAGCCCTACCAACTCCTCGGGGAATTTTATGTGCGAGCCGGGAAGGATGAGGAAGCGGAAAAGTTCTTCAAGGAGGCTTTGCAGCGGGACCCGAAAATGCCCGACGCACTATCGGGGCTGGCAAAGATTTATCTGCGGGAAGAGAAATACTCGCAAGCACTCGCGAAGGCGGATGCGGCGCTGCGGCTTGCGCCCAACGCCGGAAATCTTCACTTCGTCCGCGGCAGGATTCTGACGAAAATGGGACGCGTCGATGAAGCGAAAAAGGAACTTACCCTGGCCGCGCAGATGCGGAATGCGGCGGTCGAGAGAGACAAGGAAATGGATTCCTTGAGTGGGGGACGCCTTCCTAACCCGGAATTGAAGCAAGGGCCGCGGTAGCGAGCCGGCAACTCGCTTTTCTCTAAGCCAGAGTTGGAGACGGCTGCCAGGGGCCGCGGGAGTGCTCGAGAGCTTCAGCGACGGCGAGGACGAGTTCGTCTTCGAAGGGGCGGCCGATGATTTGCACGCCGATGGGAAGGCCTTCTTTCGAAAGGCTAATGGGGACAGAAGCGCCGGGAGAACCGGTGAGATTGAGCCATTGAGAAAAACGCATGGTGTCGCGATAGCCGGTGCCTAGGTTGTAGTTTCCTTCGCCGTGACGGAAGGCGGGCGCGGAAGAGACCGGGGAAAGAAGAATGGGGACGCTGTCCATTTGGCGGAGAATTTTTTCGCGAAGGAGATCGCGTTCGGCGCAGGCCTGGATAAATTGATCGAGAGAGAGAGGATGGGGTGAAGTGGCGTTCGAAAGATATTCGCGCAACATTGGGCTCAACGGGGGGCTGAGTTGGGATTCGTGGCCAGCGAGATTGGCGTTGAGCAAATGGGCGATCACTGGACCGAAGAAAAACCACCAGAGTTCGAGAGCGCGATCGACGCCGCTTAATTCAACTGGCTCGATGGAGAAGCCGCGGTCGCTGAGAAGTTTTGCTGCACGGTCGACAGCGGCGCGCGTTTCGGGAGTGGCGTTGCCGAGGGCAGAACTTTGTAAGATACCGATGCGCGTGGCGCGCAACTCTTTCTCTGAATAAGAACGAACGGGGACGGGTGCGGAATGCGCGTCGCCGGCGTCGGGGCCAGCCATAACTTCGAAAAGCGCGCGCACATCGGCGATGGTGCGCGCCATCGGGCCGACGACGCCAATCCAGCCGAAGGCGCCTGCGCCTGACGGGAAATGTCCGGTGGCGGGAACGCGGCCGGGAGTGGGCTTTAGTCCGCAGATGCCGCAAAAATGCGCGGGGATGCGAATGGAGCCCCCTCCGTCACTTCCAACGCCGCCCATCGAACAGCCAGCGGCGATGGCCGCGGCTTCTCCGCCACTGGAGCCGCCTGAAGAGTAGGCAAGATTCCAGGGGTTGCTGGTCTTTCCGGTAAGGAGTATTGTTGGTTTCGTAGGCCATCAGGAATTCGGGGGTGTTGGTGTTGGCTAGAAGAATGGCTCCGGCGGATTTTAAGCGGGCGACGAGAGGAGCGTCCGCGTGAGGTACGTAATCTCTGCGGAGAAGCGAGCCGGCGGGACAGGGCCAGTTGGCGACGTCGATACAACTTTTGATCGTGAGAGGTATGCCGTGAAGAGGGCCGAGCGGTTGGTTCCTGAGGACGGCGGTTTCCGCGGATCGGGCTTGCGCTTGAGCGCCGTCCGCATTCAAATGAACGATGGCATTCAGCTTGGGCTGAAGGGATGCTATTTGGCGAAGGTGGGATTGGATAAGTTCTACTGGAGAAATTCGCTTAAGGCGAATACTCGCAGTTGTTTCGGAGATGGTGGAAAGAGGCGAAAAGGCCGTCATAAGGGAACTGCGAGATTATTCGTGCATGAGATGCTGGTCAAGCGTGAAGCGATGTGTGGGAAGAGTGTGAGACCGGGACGAAGATAAAATAAGTTGACCTTGCGCGAGGCTGTCGGGAAAATTTCAGAGTTCTTGATGGAGAGGGATTCTGCAGGTGATGCGCATTTCGCGCGGATAGGACGAACGCTTTTATGCACTTTATGGTTCGGCGAAGGGTTGCGATTGGAGCTTGCGGCGTCTTGCTCTTTTGCGCGGCCCTAGGTCTCCGTGGCGGCGCAAATGCGAGGCAGGAAAAAGAAAAGACCCCGGGCGTGAAAAAGACGGCAGGGAAGGTGAATCCCGCGGAGGCGTACCGCTTCAATACGCTGGGCGTCGCGCACATGAATCAGCAGCGGCCGGCAGATGCGCAGAACTATTTCGAACAGGCGCTCGAAGCGGACCCCAAGTTCGGGGTGGCGCGGCTGAATTTAGGAGTTGCACTGCTGGGTCAGCAAAAGTTGGAGGCGGCGCGCGCTGCGCTGACTGCGGCGACAGGGCAACTGCCAAACGATCCCTACGCGTGGTACAACCTCGGGCTGGCGTACAAAGACACGGGTGAAGCGGAGAAGGGAATTGCCGCGTTCCAGCGCGTGACGGAAATTAAACCGAATGAAGCGGACGCGTATTATTTCGTCGGCTACCTGAATACGCAAATCCAAAAATATGACGAGGCTATTGTCGCGTTCCAAAAAGGGCTGGCGCTGAATCCGGTGCATGCGTCGGCGGAGTTCGGTTTGGCGCGCGCGTTGCAGCGCAAGGGCGATTCGGCTGCGGCGCGGGAGCATTTGGCGCGCTTCCAGAAAATCACCTCGGAACATTTGGGAACACCGTTTGGCGCGGGCTATGGTGATCAAGGAAAATTTTCAACGGCGGAACTCCCGTTGAGCACCGTGGCGGATGTGCCGCCAGCGATAACAGTGCGCTTTGCGGAAGAGGCGAATCCGTTTGTTTCGAAGAGTGGCGCTGGCGCTGTGAAAATTGGAGCGAGCGCAGGCGCGTGTTTTTTTGATTTTGATGGAGATGGGAAGCCGGATCTTTTTCTGGTGAGCGGCACGGCGGATGGAACGAGCCACTTGTTGCGCAATCTGGGCAACGGGCGATTCGAAGATGTGACGCAAGCGGCGGGAATTCATTTAACGGGGAGCGGATTCGGCTGCGCCGCCGGGGATTTTGATAATGACGGAAAGACCGACCTGGCGGTCTGCCTGAGCGACGGTGTCCGACTGCTTCGCAACAGGGGCGAAGGAAAATTTGAAGATGTAACAGAGGCGGTGGGAATCCGCAAGGAAAAGGGATGCGTGAGCGTAACGTTTGTGGATTACGACCACGACGGTGACCTGGATTTGTACGTCACTATGACAGCAGATTCGGGCTCGGCGGGCGGGGCGGCGCACAATTTTTTGTGGCGCAACAATGGAAACAGCACGTTCACCGATGTTTCGGCAGAGACCGCGCTGGGAGTGGCCGCGACGGGCGCGGGCGTGGTCACGACGGACTTCAACAATGACCGCGCGATTGATTTTGTTGTTGCGGGCGGAGCGGCGGGAGCGTCCATTCTGTTGAATCCGAGGGAAGGCAAGTTTACGCCACTCGCAGGAATTGATTTTGCGAAAGAAAAGTTGCCGCCAGCGGTGGGGGTGGTGGCGTTTGATTTTGATAAAGACGGTTGGATGGACCTGGCGTTTACACATGCAGGAGCGCCGGGGATCAGTTTATGGCGGAACGTAGAAGGGAAGCGGCTGGAGCGCATGGCGCTTCCGGATTTTGGCTGGCAGAAGGGCTGGGGAATTGCCGCGGTGGATTACGACAATGACGGCTGGCTCGATCTCGTTGCGGCGGGGGAAACGAGCAACGGCGCGGAGTTGCGTCTGTTGCGCAATTTGGGGAACAAGGGCTGGAGTGACGTGACGAAAAGCGTGGGGCTGGATGCGGTGAAGCTCAATCAGCCGCGCGCGATTGCGGTTGCCGACTTTGATGGAAACGGCGACGCGGACCTGGTTGTCACCCAACTTGGCGGCGCGCCGTTGGTGCTACGCAACGAAGGTGGGAATCAGCACGGTTGGATGAGCATTGACCTGAAGGCGCTGAACGACAACAAGAGCGGCATCGGGACAAAGGTAGAACTGTACGCGGGCACGCTGTATCAGAAGTGGGAAGTAGCGGGGGCCTCTGGCTATTTGGGGCAGAATGCAGCGCCGATTCTGGCAGGGCTGGGGACCGAAACGAACGCGGAAGTAGTGCGGCTGTTGTGGCCAACGGGCGTCCCCCAGGACGAGATCAATCTGGCCGCAAAGAAAGATCATTCGATTGCGGAATTGGACCGCCGCGGCAGTTCCTGCCCGATTCTATTTTCGTGGAATGGTCATGAATATGAATTCATTGCGGACATGATTGGGCCAGGCGTCGTGGGACATTGGATTGCGCCGGGCGAGCGCGACGTTCCAGATCCGGACGAGTATCTGAAGGTTTCAGGACGCAGCGTGAAGGCGCGGAACGGGTTGCTGAGTTTCCGCTTCCTTGAGCCGATGGAAGAGACCGTTTATCTGGATCAGGTGCGATTGTTGGCGATCGATCATCCGGCGGCGTACGAAGTTTTCCCCAACGAACGGTTTGTGAGCGCTCCCCCTTTTCCGGAATTTCGCGTAATTGCAAGCCGGAATGCGCATCCGCCAGCGGGGGCGTGGGACGACCACGGGCGCGACGTGCTTTCGCTCATCTCGAAAACAGATCGCAAGTACGTGACAGGGTTCGAAGATTTGCCGTTCATGGGATTTGCAAAAAAGCACTGGCTGGAGCTGGACCTCGGCGCGTGGGATGGGCAGAAGCCGCTGCGGCTGATTATGGATGGCTATACAGACTACTTCACAGCGACTTCGATGTATGCGGCGGATCAAGCGGGCATCAAAGTGGTTGCGCCGTACGTGGAAGCGCAAAATGCGCAGGGCAAATGGGTCCGTGTGGTGGAAGACATGGGCTTTCCAGCGGGGTTGGAACGCACGATGGTTGCGGACTTGAGCGGCAAGCTGCCGCCAGGGACGCGGCGGATTCGCATTGCGACCAACCTGAAGATTTATTGGGACGCGATTCGGATCGATCAGACGCCGGATGTAAAAGATGTCCGCGTTTCAGAAGTCCCGCTCGCCAAGGCGGCTCTGGATTTTCTGGGTTATCCACGCGAGATTCGTTTGCAGCCGGCGAGTGACACAACGTATTCATATACACAGCGCAGCATGACCGGGCCATACGCGCGCGCGGCAGGGAATTACACGCGCTACGGGGATGTTTACGATTTGCTGCGCGGGTCGGATGATCGGTTTGCTGTATTTGGGTCCGGAGAAGGCGTGAGGCTGGATTTTGATCCCAAGGCGTTACCCGAGTTGCCAACAGGCTGGGTGCGCGATTACTTTTTTTATGCGGACGGCTTCGAAAAGGACTTGGATTTTTACGCGGCGGATGCATTTACGGTCGAACCATTGCCGCGACATTCGCGACTGCCTTATCCGTACCCGGAAGGCAAAGATTATCCGGGGGATGCGGACCATTTGAAGTATCAACTGGAGTACAACACGCGTACGCGTTCGGACCGCATGCCACCGAGCCTGCGGTATCAATATCCTGACGCTCCGCGCTGAAAAATCATTTTTGCTTTGCCTTGGTTAGATTTTCTTTGACGCGGAATTTCACCATGCGGCTAATCAGGGTAATTGGGAGCGGCTCGTCAAAAGGGAATTGCACGGATCCTTTCGCTCCTTTGTAGGTGGACAACTCTTTTTTGAACGCGGCGATTGCCGAAGTGCGCGGATAGAATCCGATGTGATTTTTGAACGCGGCAAACCAGACCAGCATGCCGTTCAGGGTAAACGCAGGGATGCCGTAGCTAATCTTTTCCTTGGCTTGTGGCGCGGCCTTTTTGATCGTCAGGCGTAATTTTTGCAAGCGCTGCTGTACGTCTTTTGGAAAACGATCCAGGTAATCGTCAAAATCCTTCGGGTTTTTTCGGGCGGTTGGCATTGCGGAATCATGCCCGGGAGCGTGGAAAAGCGCAAGGTTCACCGTTGAATAAGCCCGTTAAAGCCGATTCTGCCGAAGCTTAAGTAGCGGTCAGTCCTTTTGTGCAAGGAGGGAGGCGCGAACGGCGGCAAGTTCCTTGCGCTTGGATTTCTCTACGTCGGGGAAGGCGAGATTCAGGTCATTG
>Ga0209166_10003485_pt1 | contig 11334 bp, 12 predicted proteins | sample Coa_R1_3_FD_187151 | JGI IMG/M metagenome (GOLD analysis project Ga0209166, IMG submission 187151) | Surface soil microbial communities from Centralia Pennsylvania, which are recovering from an underground coalmine fire - Coalmine... | ecosystem: Environmental > Terrestrial > Soil >... | reverse complement strand
TCCGCGAATTGAAGGAGATTACAGCAACGTGGTGGGATTGCCATTGGCACTCGTCTATCGGATGTTACGGGAGCGGTGGGGTAGTTAGCAGGCGCGGAAGTTGACGGGTGACGCGGACTAGGACTTCTTTTCTTCTTCCTTCTTGTCGTCCTCTCGCATGGAAGATTTGAAATTGCGGATGCCCTCGCCCAGGCTTTTTCCGAGCGCGGCGAATTTGCTGGGGCCGAAGAGTAAGAGCACGATTGCCAGGATGAAGAGGATTTCTGTGAGACCGATTTTGCCTTCCATGCTGAATCCTCCTCAAAATTGCGCAAGCCTTGCCCTAAGAAGCGCCGACTTTCCGTGCGCTCTCGGCGGCGAGGGCGGGACGCCCTCGCGACAGCCGGCGAGACGCCGGCGCTACTCGATGTCCTAGAAAAATTCTAGGCTACATGTGCGGCGGAGTCAAAGAACGGGCATCTTATGGGCTAACTGGCTGGTAGGCGGGGAGTCTATGCTTGCAGGCGTCTCAACCGAGGTGAATCAGTGAAGGCCAGGATGCGATGGATCGCTTTTGCGATTTTTCTTTTATCTCTTTCGCCTTGCTTTGGACGCTCGGCTCAGGCTGCGGGCTCGACCCAGGCTGATCAGCGGAAGACCAGCGAGCCTTACACGGGGGATTTGTCTGTTTTTGATTCGCCTGGACGCGACGAGCGGCTGCACATCAACCGGGTGATGGATATCCTCGGGGTCGCGCCGGGAAAGTCGGTTGCGGATATTGGTGCCAGGTCAGGATGGTTCACGGTGCGAGCGGCCCGGCGCGTTGGTGAGAGCGGAACCGTTTATGCCGTCGACATTAATCCGGAGGCGAAGGAGTACATCGGAAAGCGCGCGCAGAAAGAGAAGCTGGGAAATGTGAAAACGATTCTGAGCAAGCCGGAGGATCCGATGTTGCCGGCGAATTCGGTGGATGCGGTGTTGCTGCTCAAGACGTATCACGAAGTGGCGCGTCCAGTGGAGTTGCTGCGCAACCTGCGGGGAGCGCTGCGTTCGGGGGCGAAGGTGGGAATCATCGATCGCAATGGGAACGGGGAGGATCACGGAGTCGGCAAAGACGTGGTGATTCGCGAGGCTGAGGAGGCTGGATACCATTTGCTGAAGGAGTACGACTTCGTGAAGGGCGACAAGATGGACTACTTCCTGGTATTCACGGCGGGATCGTAGTCTTTTTTGATTCCCTAAGAATGTTGTGCGGCGCCGCGACGGCCGGCAGGATGCCGGCGCTACAACTTCAGCATCAGGCGCTCTCGATCATGCCTGCGAGAAGCAACGCCCGGCGAGGCAATTCAGAGATGATGATGTGTTCGTGGATGGCGTGAGCGCCGTCGCCGAGGGCGCCCATGCCGTCGAGGGTGGGAATGCCGATTCCGGCGGTGAAGTTGCCGTCGGAACCGCCGCCGACCGCGGCTTCTTCGAGTTTCCAGTTAATGTGAGTGGCGAGGGACTTCGCCTTTTTATACAGAGCGATGACGCCCGCATTGCGCTCCATGGGCAAGCGGTTGATGCCGCCGCGGATGGCGAGCTTGCAGTGCTTGTCGACGGGCTTTAGTGCGCGGAACCGGCGGTCAATCGCGGCGGCCTGCTGCGCGCGCTTGATGCGAACGTCGATTTCGATGACGGCCTCGGCGGCGATCACGTTGGTGCGCGTGCCTCCGCGAATCACTCCGGGATTGATGGAGAGGCCGCGCTTTAAGTCATTCCACTTCCAGATTTTCGTGATCTGATGCGCTAGCTCGAGGATGGCACTGTGCCCTTTGCCAGGGTCGAGGCCGGCGTGCGAGGCGATGCCATGGGCGGTGAGGAAGTATTCGCCGACGCCTTTGCGCGCGGTCTTGACTGCGCCACGGGGTCCAGCGGGTTCGAGCACGAGCACGGCGGCGGATTCGCGGGCGAGTTTCTCAGTGATTTTGCGGGAGGAATAGCTGCCGACCTCTTCGTCGGAGACGAGAAAAACCGTGACCGGGCGGGGGAGGGCGCCATGCCAGGATTTGAGAGCCTCGATGGCGTACAGCATGAGTGCGACGCCGGACTTCATGTCGAGGACGCCAGGGCCATGAAGGCGATCGCCGGTTTGATGGCAGGGCATGTTGGCAAGAGTTCCCAGCGGATAGACGGTGTCGAAGTGGCCGAGGAGGAGCACGGGCTTGGTTTTGTCGCGTCCGGGGAAATCGATCTGGATGTTGTCACCGTATTTTTCGGCACGATGAACGGAGCCGCGTCCGCCGGCGGCTTCGAAGCGGGCGGCAAGCAGGGTGCCCATGCGGTCGGCGGCGAGTTTGTTGTCGCTGGGCGATTCGATTTCGACGAATTCGCGGATGGTCTGGACGAGGGCGGGGAGACGGGATTCAAAATAAGCCAGGCGTTCGGCCCAGATGGGATTGAGTTTATCTTTAGGAGTGCGCTTTATTTTTTTCGGTGGCATGAGCCGCCTTTCGCAATATCAAGTGCCCAAATCAATTCCACGCGACGAACGCGGCCCTGGAGGGCTCTTCCACGATTCGAGCACGAGCCGTACAGTATAATCTTCACGCCGATTTGAGACACGATATGACTGAGAGCAGCCCTGTGCCGGAGGTCTCGACAGACAGTTCGAAGCCCGTGCTCGACATCCACGATATTTTGAAGATCCTGCCGCACCGCTACCCGCTGCTGCTGATCGATCGCGTGGTGGAACTGAAGCGCAAACAGCGGATTGTAGCCATCAAGAACGTCACCATCAATGAGCCGTTTTTTATTGGACATTTTCCTGGGTTGCCGATCATGCCGGGAGTATTGATTGTAGAGGCGATTGCGCAGGCCGGAGGGGCGCTGCTGCTGACGGAAGTGGAGGATCGCAGCGACAAAGTGATGGTGTTTACCGGGATCGAGCGGGCGAAATTCCGCAAGCCGGTGAGCCCGGGGGACCAGTTGCGGCTGGAAGTGGAGTTGAAGGGTTGGCGCGAAGTGCCGGGCATGACGGCGGCGAAGATGCAGGGGTACGCGTTTGTGGGAGACAAGAAAGTCGCGGAGGCGATTGTTTCGTGCCAACTGGTGCATGCTTCGCGGGGGCGCGGGGCTGACGGCACGGGAGTTTGAGGCTTCAAAAAGCTTTTAACCACAGAGGGCACAGGGGAACACAGAGGGGCTCAGGGAAAAGTTGTTTCCATCCACAAATCTGCATGAAATGAACGTACATTCCACCGCAATCATTGATCCCGGGGCGAAGGTTCCAGCTTCGTGTACCGTCGGGCCTTATTGTGTCATTGGGGCGAAAGTCGAGCTCGGGGAGAATTGCCGCTTGGGTTCGCATGTGGCGATTGAGGGTCCGACAAAGATTGGAGCCAACAATTCTTTCTTTCCTTTCTGCGCGATTGGGATGGCGCCGCAGGATGTGACTTACAAAGGCGAGCCGACGCGGCTGGAGATTGGCAATGACAATGAGATCCGCGAGTGTGTGACCATCAATCGCGGGACAGTGAAGGGCGGCGGGCTCACCAAAGTCGGCAGCCATCTGTTGATCATGGCGTATACGCACATCGGGCACGATTGCGTGATCGAGGATCATGCCATGCTGGTGAATGGCGCGACGCTGGGCGGGCATGTGAGGGTGGAGGAGTGGGCGGTGGTGGGAGCGCTGTGCCCGGTGCATCAGTTCGTGCGCATTGGGGCGCATGCGTACATTGGCGGGGGGACGACGATTACGCAGGACGTGCTGCCGTTCTCGGTTACATCAGCGGCGCGCGAGACGCATGCTTATGGGATCAATAAAGTTGGGCTGGAGCGGCGGGGATTTTCGAAGGAACGCATCGCGAAGATTCATCATGCGTACAAGATTTTGCTGGCTTCGAAAAAGAATACGACGCAGGCGCTGGAGAAACTGAAGTCGGAGGCGGACCGCGGGGAAGATGTGGAGATGCTGATCCGGTTCATCGAGGCGTCGGAGAGAGGAATCATTAAATAGTGGTCAGTTGCCAGTGATCAGTGGCCAGCAGGATTACTGATCAACGACCACTGATCACTGATCACTAACGTGGAGCGGATTGGGCTCATCGCCGGCAATGGCAAGTTTCCTTTTCTCGTGCTGGATGCGGCGCGGGCGCAGGGGTATGCGGTAATAGTGGCGGCCATCAAGGAAGAGACTTTTCCGGAGATCGAGTCGCGCGGAGCCCCTGTTCACTGGCTTTCGCTGGGTGAACTTTCGAAGCTGATCGAGACGTTTCAGAGTGCGGGCGTGCGGCGGGCGGTGATGGCTGGGCAGGTCAAGCACAAGCAGATTTTTTCGAGCATCCGGCCAGACTGGCGGCTGGCCAAGCTGCTGCTTTCGCTGGCGACTCGCAATACGGATTCGCTGCTCGGAGCGGTGGCGAAAGTCCTGGAAGAGGAAGGGATCAAGCTGGAGAAGTCTACCTGGCTGCTGGAGCCGCTTCTGGTGAAGGCGGGCGTGCCGACGCGGCGGTCTCCTTCGGAGCAGGAGCTCAAGAACATTGAATACGGGCGCAGGGTGGCGCGGGAGTTGGCGCAGCATGACATCGGGCAGACGGTCGTGATTGCGGAGTCCGCATGTGTTGCCGTGGAGGCGATGGAGGGGACCGACGCTACCATCGAGCGCGCGGGGCAGATCATGCGTTCGCTGCATGGGGATGCTTCGACTTTGGGACGGCAGCTCACCGTGGTAAAGATTGCGAAGCCGAACCAGGATATGCGGTTCGATGTCCCGGTGATTGGGGTGAAGACCATTGAAGTGATGCAGGCCGCGGGTGCAACATGTCTCGCGGTGGATGCGGGAAAGTGTCTGCTGCTGGATGGACAGAAGGTGATCGAGGCAGCGGATGCAGCGGGAATCGCAATCTCGGCGGTAGCGAGTTGAGGAATGAAGGCGAAAGCAGCAAACTCGGAGGCGTCCGGCATCGCCGATCAGTTGCGCCGCGCGTTCGATGGCGACGCGTGGCATGGGCCGTCGCTGATGGAGTTGCTGGAGGATGTGAATGCGGCGACCGCGGCCGCCAAGCCGCTGAAGAACGTGCATAGCATTTGGGAGCTTTTGCTACACATTGCAGCCTGGGATGGGGCGGGTCTGGTGCGGCTGAGCGGGAAGGTATGTCAGCTCACGGGTACGAAGAATTTTCCTTCGGTTCCGAAGCCCAGCGAGGCGGCGTGGAAGCAGGCGGTTGAAGAGGCGAAGCGCACGCACGACCAACTGGTTGAAACCGTCGCGGGATTGGATGATGCGCGGTTGCGGGACCGGGTGCCGGGAAAGAGGTACAACTTCTATCACATGCTGCATGGGATTGCGCAGCACGAGCTGTATCATGCGGGGCAGATTGCGATATTGAAGAAGGCGGCGAAGAGGTCGTAGGTCTCAGGTGTTAGGCTTTGGACCTCGGACTGCAGACTTCAAACCTACGACCTGAGACCTCAGACCCAAGACCTACGGCAGTTCACCATTTCTTGAAGATCACGGCCACTGCCACGACGATCAGAGCGAATCCAGCGACGTAATTCCAGCGCATTGGCTGTTTCAGATAGAGGACTGAGAAGACTGCGAACACAGTCAGGGTGATGACTTCCTGAATCGTCTTCAGTTGTGCGGCGGTGAATTCGTAGGAGCCGATGCGGTTGGCGGGAACCTGGAAGCAGTATTCGAGGAAGGCAATCAGCCAGCTCACCACGATTACCTTATAGAGCGGGACTTCGCGGTACTTGAGATGGCCGTACCAGGCGAAGGTCATGAAGATGTTGGAGACGGTGAGCAGCGCGATGGTTCGCATGGAGCGGGTTTTCCTTTCTGGAAATTGAGTAATTGGGTAATTTAAGAATCTCTTGGGTCTTAGCTGTTAGGTCTTAGGTCTGAGGTTCGAGCCGAACACCTAACACCTACGACGTATACCGACTCCCGTCAGCGCAGATGCTCTTTCCCGGATTTGCGTTTACAATTCCTTGTTCTTTCCGGCAACGCCAGCGAGGAATTCTCTGCCATCGAAAAATCCGATCTCCGTCGCCGTGGTGGGCGTGGGCGTTTTTGGACGCAACCATGCCCGAGTGTACAAGGAACTGGAGCAGCAGGGACAGCCGGTGCGGTTGTTGGGAGTGGTAGATCCAGAGACGTCGCGGGCGGACGCGGTGGCGCGCGAGTTTGGGTGCAAAGCGTTCGGGTCGGTGCAGCAGTTGTTGACCACCCACAGCGAGGTGCAGGCTGCGTCGGTGACGTGTCCGACGGTGCACCATCTTTCGGTAGCGCGCGAGTTGCTGAAGTCCGGCGTCGATGTGCTGATCGAGAAACCGCTGGCCACGACGCTGGCCGAGGCGGATGAACTGGTTGCATTGGCGGTTGAGCGTAAGCGAATTGCGCAGGTCGGGCACTTGGAGCGCTTCAATCCGGCGGTGCGGGCTACGCTGCCCCTCCTCACTCAACCGATGTTTTTCGAGGTGCACCGACTGAGCGTGTTTACGCCGCGATCGCTCGATGTGGACGTGGTGCTCGATCTGATGATCCACGATCTCGACATCGTGCTGGCGTTCGCCAAATCACCCGTCAAAGAAATGCGCGCGGTGGGGCTGCCCATTCTGTCGGGGAAGGTTGACATTGCGAACGTGCGGCTGGAGTTGGAGTCGGGATGCATCGCGAACTTCACGGCCAGCCGGGTTTCAACGGAGCGGGTACGCAAGCTGCGCTTCTTCCAGCCACGGCAGTATGTTTCGCTGGATTACGGGCGGCAGGAAGTTTTGATCTTCACGGTGGGAGCGGACGGAGCGTCGGGAACGCCGTCGGTGAATCCGCAGATCGGGGTGAGCAAGCCTCCGGTGGCGGCGGAAGAACCCTTGCACGCGGAGCTCAAATCGTTTCTGGAGGCGGTGCGGGAGCGGTCCACGCCAGTGGTGCCGCTCGAAGATGGACGGCGAGCGCTGGCGCTGGCGCTGGAGATTGTCGCGGCAATTCGCGAGCATGGGAAAAAAGTCGGGCTCGCCGGACTGGCAAAATCTTAGCCACGGATTTTCGCGGATTTTCACGGATGAATTCCTCTTTGAGTTGTTTGACCTATCGGTGATCCCCGATCCGGCTGCGTCCCCACAACCTCCAGATTTACATATGTTTACAGACAAAGGGCGCCGCACAAATGAGGGAGCGAAATCTGCGGAAAGATGCGAGAATAGAAGGAACGAAGTTGTAGAGCACCCGCGCGCCGATTGCATTGTCTCCCTCGAAGGCCGGATGCAACGCCGTGAGTGCCTTTCGTGTCTAAACGACAGGCGGATAAATAAGTTCAGGGCATGCCGATCACACAAATTCCATTCCAGGATCCGGTCGCTCCGCCTGAGAAGCCGCAGCCCGAACAGCTTGGCCTGTACGACACCCAAGATTGGGAAACAGCCTATCGCGAATTGGATGCGCGGGTGCCTCACCTGCTTATCCAGTTGCAGGATGATTTGTCGCGATCGCGGCGGCGGGAGGCGGCGTGGATTTCGATCATCGCGCACCTGGTGCTATTCATCTTGCTGTGGAATCTGCCGCTGATTGAGAAGTACGTTGGGTTTCACACCGTGGCCGTAGTGCCTCTGAACCTTTCGCAAGATAAGAATGTGACGTTCCTGCCGCTGCCGCCGGATTTGCAGAAGCCGGGGCGCAAGCCGAATACGAATGTGATGTCGGATAAAGACCGGATCGCGACGTCGCGACATCCGGAACTGGATCCGAAAGAGCTAAGGAAGATTCTGGCAACGCCGCCTCCGGGAAGGCCAGGGCCGAGCGGGCCACCGACAGCGCAACCGGCTCCTCCTGCCATGGCACAGCAGGCGCCTCCGCAGCCACAGCAGCCCACACAACGTCCGCAGTCTCAGACGAATCAGACGGCGCAGTTGCAGATGCCGCCGCAGCCGAACAACAGCTTTCGCAAGTATGCAGAGGGGATGAGCGCGGGGTCGGCGATTCAGCAGGCAGCGCAGGCGGCTGCGGCGCGCCGTGCCGCGGGTGTCGGGAGTGGCGGGCAGGAAGGCGATTTTGGGCTGGGCACGGGAGCGCGCGGACGGCAGTTGGGCGCTCTCGACATTCTGAGCGATACCCAAGGCGTGGACTTCGGTCCGTATTTGCAGCGGATTCTGCAGGATGTGCGGGAGAACTGGTATCACCTGATTCCCGAATCGGCTGAAATGAAGAAGGGGAAACTCCAGATTGAGTTTGCCATTACCAAGGATGGCAAGGTTGCCGATATGCGTTTGGCAGCGAGTTCTGGAGATGTGGCTCTCGACCGCCCGGCGTGGGGGAGCATTACGGCTTCGAATCCGTTCCCGCCTTTGCCCAGCAACTTCACCGGGCCGTATCTCGCGTTGCGGTTCCGGTTCTACTACAACCCGGATAAGGCGGATCTGGAGTAGGGCCGAATCTAGGCGAACGAATCCTTTTTCTTATCGAGATAATCAAAAACAGTTTGCGACTACGGCTACTAGCCTTCGCGGCGGCGCAACGGGCTCGATGGGAGAAACCCAAAAGCTAACCGCGGAGAACGCAGAGGAAGGCCGCAGAGGACGCGGAGAAAAAACGCGCAGAAGGTAGCAATGCGCTTCGTTTTGGAAAAGGCTATGGCGCAAAAGATGCCGGTGTTGTTCGTCGGGCATGGGTCGCCGATGAACGCGATTGAAGACAATGCTTTCACGGAGGCACTGAGCGGGTTGAGCGCGCGGCTGCCCAGGCCTGAAGCGGTGTGCGTGGTATCGGCGCACTGGGTGACTTCCGGGTCCCACGTGATGGCGTCGGCGCATCCGAAAACCATTCACGATTTCTACGGATTTCCGCGGCCGCTGTACGAAGTGCAATATCCTGCGCCCGGCGCGCCGGACCAGGCGGAGAAGGTCGCAAGAAATCCGCGGATTACGCCTGATGAAACCTGGGGGCTCGATCACGGGTCTTGGAGCGTGCTGCGGCACATGTATCCGAAGGCGGATGTGCCGGCATTTCAGTTGAGCCTGGATGAGCGCCGGAGCTTCAAAGAGCATCTCGAGTTGGGACGCGAGATTCAGGGGTTGCGGGAGCGTGGGGTTCTGATTCTGGGCAGCGGGAACATCGTTCACAATCTGCAGCGGATCGACTGGGACAATTCTCTGGGCGCTTACGACTGGGCGATGGAGTTCGATTCCAAAGTGAAGGCTGCGGTGGAAGCACATGACGCGTCCACATTGGCGGAGCCGCAGAAATGGGGCGAAACGCTGCTGGCAACGGCGCATCCGACGGTGGAGCATTACCTGCCGTTGCTGTATTGCATGGGCAGTACCAGCGGGCGGGACGAGGTGTCGTATCCCTACGAGGGATTTGATTTCGGCAGCATCTCGATGCGGGCGATTCTGTTCGGCGCTCCTGCCATTCCGTCTAATTGAGTCAGTCCGTCTACCTGAATAGCGCGCTCTACCGGGCACGCCGTTTACCTGCTAGATTTTGAGCCGTGCTTCCTGCGGAAGAATACGGTGAGCGGCGACGTGCCCGCGAGGGGCAGGTCGCTCGCCTGGAAAAAGTTCATATACGGCTGGGGAACGTCCGGCTGCTTCTGGCCGCGTCCGTTGTAATCCTCGGTTGGCTTTCACTTCGGTCTCATCTTCTCTCGCTGTGGTGGTTGCTTGCTCCCGTGGCGGCATTCGCGGGGATCGCGTTCTGGCACTCGCGGATTCTTCGTTCCCGCGAGCTCCGGCAACGCGCCGTGGCGTTCTATGACCGAGGACTGGCACGAATCGAAGATCGCTGGGCGGGAACGGGAGAGACCGGCGAGCGGTTCAGCGATCCTCATCACGTGTACGCGGCGGACCTGGACTTGTTCGGCAATGCGAGCTTGTTCCAACTGCTCTCGGCGGCGCGCACACGCATGGGGGAAGACACGCTGGCACAGTGGTTGCTTTCTCCGGCGAGAGTGGATGAGATCCGCAAGCGGCACCGAGCGGCCGGCGAACTGCGCAACGAACTTGATCTGCGCGAAGATCTGGCGGTAACGGGGCAGGACGCGCGGGCCGGCGTCCATCCGGAGGAACTGACCGCGTGGGCGGAGTCGCCCAACCAGATGAATTCGCGTTGGATGGTGTGGGGGGCGCCGGTGCTGGCTGCCGGAGCAATCATGGGCGCCATCTCGTGGGCAGTTTGGGATGTCGCCACACCACTGGTTGGCGTGGTGGTGATCGAAGCAACGCTTACCTACGGACTGCGCAAGAAGCTGGATGCGGTGCTGCACGGGACCGAGCAGGCATTTCGCGACCTGGATCTTCTGTCGGGCGTCCTGGGGCGCATCGAGGCGCACTCGTTCAGGGAGCCTGAGCTGCAGGAGCTGCAGAGTGGTTTGTTGTCGAGCGGCGTGACCGCCTTCCAGGCACTCAAAGGCTTGCGGACACTGGTCGATCTGGTGAATTCTCGGCACAACTTTTTTGTTCGGCTCATCGATGCTCCGCTGATGTACTCGGTGCAAGTAGCGTTTGCAGCCGAACGGTGGCGGCGCGCACATGGCAGCGCGGTGCGGACGTGGATCGCCACGGTGGGAGAGATGGAGGCGCTGCTATCGCTGGCGGCCTACGGTTTCGAACATCCGAGTGACACACTTCCGGAATTCATCGATGGGAAGGCGGGATTTGAGGCGCAAGGGCTGGGACATCCGCTGCTGCCGTCGGCGCTCTGTGTGCGCAATGACGTGGTCATCGGCGGAGAGACGCGCGTGCTGCTGGTGAGCGGTTCGAACATGTCGGGCAAGAGCACGCTGCTGCGTGCCGTGGGAATCAACACCGTGCTGGCCATGGCGGGCGCTCCGGTGCGCGCCCGCAGGCTGCGGCTCACGCCTTTGCGCGTGGGCGCCAGCATTCGCATCAACGACTCGCTGCAGGAAGGCAGCTCACGTTTCTATGCGGAGATCACGCGGCTGCGGCAGATTCTCGATTTCGCGCAGCGGGAGCCCTCGCTGCTTTTTCTGCTCGATGAACTGTTGCAAGGCACAAATTCGAAAGACCGACGCATTGGAGGCGAAGGAATCGTGCGCGCATTGGTCGACCGCGGTGCCATTGGACTGGTCAGCACGCACGACCTCGCACTCACCGACATTGGCGGAGCCTTGCACGGACACCTGCGCAATGTCCACTTCGAGGACGAACTCGCAAATGGCAGGATGACCTTCGATTACAAATTGCGAGACGGCGTGGTCACGAAAAGTAACGGGCTGGAATTGATGCGGTCGATCGGGCTCGATGTGTAGCGCTCGTTGCGGGTAAAAGTGATTTAGAGAACATCTCTCACATCATTGCCGATGTTCGCAGCCTTTGAAGTGCCGAGGATTCGTGCTCAGGTCTTTCGGGGCCCGG
>Ga0209166_10003483_pt1 | contig 11335 bp, 8 predicted proteins | sample Coa_R1_3_FD_187151 | JGI IMG/M metagenome (GOLD analysis project Ga0209166, IMG submission 187151) | Surface soil microbial communities from Centralia Pennsylvania, which are recovering from an underground coalmine fire - Coalmine... | ecosystem: Environmental > Terrestrial > Soil > Unclassified... | reverse complement strand
ACGCTGCAGACGCGATCATCAAGGAATCGAAGTAGCCCCGTTACAACTCAGGTCTGCAAGGGGGAGTGCAGAAGTTTGTCAGTTACGTGATAGAATGCAACCCCATAATTCACAATTCTTTTATGCCATCGGACGCGCCCCGTTATCCTGTCGTCGACCTTTAGGAAGCGCGCCATTGTTTTTTCCGAGTACGCCCTGAAACGGCTCCTGCCCGTACTGTGGCAACAGTCTTACGACGCGAAATTTTGTGGCAAGAGGAGACTCTCAATGAGGATACTGGCAACCCGACGAGTAGCCTGCTTTGTGGGATTGATTTTTGCGTTGGAGCTGGGCATCAGCAGCGCCGTATTTGCGCAGGTTGAGTCTGGCACGATCAACGGCACTGTCGTCGACAGCAGCGGGGCGATGGTTTCCGGAGCGCGGGTGACCGTCACCAGCACGACAACCGCGAAAGTCCGGAGCACGGTGACGAATACCAGCGGTGAATACTCGGTGCCATTTCTTGCTCCGGGAACCTACGACGTGGAAGCGTCCAAGGATGGTTTCTCAAATGTCGTGCAACGTGGCCTGATTCTGCAGGTGGACCAGACTCTCGCAGTTAAGTTTGCCCTCAAACCCGGGTCGGTGCAGCAGAGCGTTGAAGTAACCGGGCAGACTCCTGTTTTGCAGACTGAGACCGCGACTCTGGGCAATGTTGTGAATGACCAGCAAGTGCAAACTCTTCCCCTCAACGGCCGCAACTTCATGGACCTCGCGAGCCTGACCGCGGGCACCACACCAGCCGAGCCGGGTTCCCGCAATCAGGCGGAGGGGGGATTTTCCTCCAATGGCAACCGCAGCTATGACAACAACATCATGCTCGACGGCGTTGACAACAACAGCCTCTCGCCTGACTTGCGCAATGGCACAGACTTCATGGTGAGTCCGCCTCCCGACGCTATCCAGGAATTCAATGTAGAAACCAATGGGTACGGGCCGGAGTTCGGCCGTGGCGGTGGCGCAGCCGTTAACATCGCGATTAAATCAGGCGCTAACGCATTTCACGGAAATGTTTGGGAGTACCTGCGGAATGAGAAATTTGATGCCCGCAATTACTTCGATAACACCGGAACGCAAAAACCCTCTTACAAGCAAAACCAATTCGGCTTCACCCTTGGAGGCCCGATCATCAAGAACCGCACTTTCTTTTTCGGGGATTATCAGGGGACGCGCATCCGCAATGCGGAGACGTTTGTATCACCAGTACCCAGCATGGCCGAAAGAACGGGCGATTTTAGCGATGGTTTTCTAGGCGCACCCGTCGATCCCGCTACCGGGAACCCCATTACCCCAAGCGACCCGAACATCGATCCGTTGGCCTTGCAGCTCGCGCAACTCTATCCTCGGCCAAACATCGATGGCATTGCCGGCGTGCAACCCGCGGAGTTTGTCTACAATCCCGTGCAAGCTAACAATACCGATCAATTCGATATACGCGTCGACCATTCTTTCAGCCAGGCGATGCCGGCCTTCGTGCGCGTAAGCTACTCAAGAAACCATCTGAACAATCCCGGACAATTGCCTGGTCTTGCTCTCGGCTCTCCCGGGACGCTGCAAGGCAACACGATGCAGAACAACTCGATCGGCGCGGCCATTGGCCTCACGCGGATCTTTAGCCCGACTGTGGCGAATGAGCTGCGTGTTGGTTATGCCCGTCTGCAGATCACGCAGCTGCCCTTTTTCGGCAATGTCAACACCAACCAGCAGTATGGCATTCCCGGTATACCGTTCGTATCCGGCCTCACCGGCGGCCTGCCTGTGCTCACTTTCAGCGACGTGCAACAACTTGGAGCGGAAGGTTGCGTGCCCACGATGGAGACCACCAACGTGTTTACGTACCGCGACGTGTTGACCGTGACTCGCTCCAAGCACCAGATGAATATGGGTTTTGAAGGCCGCCCGGGCGAGTTCACGATCTTTCAGCCCTGTGATGGCCGTGGTCACTGGGACTACGGAGGGAGCTTCAGCGGCTCAGGATTCGGGGATTTTCTGTTACAGCTTCCGGACTCGGCGGACCTTGCCACGCTGCATAACATCGATTACAAACGGTCCAACTACGGGCTGTTTTTCGGCGATAACTACCATGCGACGACGCGCCTCACCTTAAATCTGGGCTTGCGTTGGGAGTACCACAGTCCGGTCTGGGAAAAGAAGAATCAGCAGGCAGTTTTGGGATTCGACAACACCTACTATCTGGCGGGTCAGGCTACCCTGCCTTCCGGCTTCCTTTTTCCTGTGAAACAAAGTCCTTGGGGCAAGTACTTGAATGCTCCATATCGGCGGGACTTTGCGCCTCGCCTGGGCTTCGCTTACCAGGTTAATCCGGCGACCATCCTGCGAGGCTCGTATGGGATTTTCTGGCAGGCGGAGGAAATCGGCACGTACAGCAATCCCAGCCCGGGTTTTAACCCTCCGTATTACATCCTTGCGGTGTTCAATGCAACAGCTGGCCCAACGGTGAACGCTACGGTCAATAAACTTACCAATGGTTTTCCGTCGAATGCCATCACCTCGGGATTCGACCCGACCAGCGTGGGGTACACGCGCCTGCAGTCGAATTTTGCCGACGGCTATGTGCAGGAGTGGAATGTCACCGTCCAGCGCCAGATTGGGTCCAGTTCCAGCATCGAAGTCGCTTACATGGGCAGTAAGGGCACGCACTTGATTAACGGCGCTACCGGCAATCAGGCCACGCCGAGTCCCGATCCAACGGCCGACATTCAAGCACGACGACCCATTCCGAGCTTGTTCGCAGAGACTTTCGATATTTTCTCGAACGCCTATTCGAACTACGCTGGGCTGGGAATCACCTTCCGTCGAAACTTCACGCGGCACTTCAGCGCCAATGTCGCCTACACCTGGAGTCACGCCCTGGATCTTGCTTCCAGTTCGAACCTGGGGAGCGGGAATAACGGTTATTACCGCTCGGAAGCCCATATGAACTGGGAGTATGGCAATGCCGACATCGATCAGCGGCACCGCCTCACGGCGTATTACGCGTGGCAGTTGCCTTTCGGGCATGGCCGGAAATTTGCGCCCAACGCTTCCGGAGTCCTGAACCAGATCATCGGTGGGTGGACGACGTTAGGAATTTGGAGTCTGCATAGTGGCAATTGGTTTACGCCCGTCATTGACATCGACTATTCCAATTCGGGCGCGCCCCAGGCTCGACCGGATCTGACTTGTAATCCGAACCACAACGCTCCCCATACAACCGCGAACTGGATCAATGACAGCTGCTTTGCACTGCCGGCGCAAGGAACGTACGGCGCGGCGGGACGCAACATTCTTCTCGGTCCGGGCTACTTCAACACTAATCTTTCTCTGATGAAGGACTTTCATTTCACAGAGGCTCGGTATCTCCAGTTCCGAGCTGAATTCTTCGACGCCTTCAATCACCCAAACTTTACGGGAATCAGCGGTCTGACGGCGTTTGCTCCACCTGAAGTCCTGCCCGGGCAACCGCAGCCGGGTAAGCTTGATCTCTCGCAGATGGGTACGATCCTGAGTGCGTTCGCTCCGCGACAAGTACAGTTCGCGCTGAAGTTCTACTTCTGAACCGTGAGGCATGAAACAAATGCCGGTTAATCCAGGGAGTCGGCTGCCCATCTGCCTTACCGTTGCATTTTCGCTTCTTGCCGCGGTTCTTGTCCCCGCGCCGCTGGCCTCTGCGCAAGCCGATGCCAAACTCATTACGCCATGGCTCCAACGGCGCCTGCAAAGCGAGCCTGTTGTGGCTGAGCAGTTGCGTCATTTCATGCTTGCCCGTGTTCCGCCACTGCGCCTCCCTGCGGATGCGGCGCAGTGGACCGCCGAGACTGATCGGCTTCGGGCACGCGAGCTAGAGGTCATTTATCACGGCTGGCCGAAGGAGTGGATCGATGCGCCGCCAAAATTTGAGGAGACAGGAATCCTCGAAGGCCGTGGTTACCGGATTCGCAAGCTGCGTTACGAAGTGATCCCCGGCATGTATTCCGCGGCCCTGTTATATGAGCCGGAACACTTTTCCGGTAAATTGCCGGCGGTTCTCAACGTCCATGGACACGGTGCCGGGGGCAAAGCAGTCGAGCATAAGCAGAAACGCTGCATCAATCAGGCACGGCGCGGGATGCTGGCGCTCAGTTTGGAATGGTTTGGCTTTGGCGAACTGGATTCTCCGGAAAACGACCACAGCTTCGTAGGCCACTTGGAGCTGGCTGGCGCTAACGGCCTCGGGTTGTTCTACCTCGAAATGCGCCGCGGCCTCGATTACTTGTATAACGACGCACGCGTCGATCGCTCGCGGATTGCCATGACTGGCCTTTCCGGGGGTGGATGGCAGACCATCGTCCTCAGCTCGCTTGATCCGCGCGTTTCCGCGGCCATTCCCGTCGCCGGCTTTTGTTCCCTGACGACTGCCATTGAACATCCGGAATATGCTGGCGACGACGCCGAGCAGAACGCCAGCGACTTTCGCCGGGGCATTGATTACGCCCAGCTCGCGGCGATGCGCGCGCCGCGTCCCACTCTCCTCATCTATAACGCTGAGGACGACTGCTGTTTTCGCGCCGGGGTCGTTCAACAAGGCGTTTATTTCGACATTCAGCCTTTCTTCAAGCTCTTCGGCCGGGAACAGAACCTTCAGTGGCATGAAAATTACCAGCCCGGTACGCACAACTATCAGCGAGACAACCGCGAGGCGCTGTACCAGTTCTTGGATTCCCTCTTTGGACTCGAGATTTCATCGCTTGAAGATGCAGACACTGACGCCGAGGTCAGAACCTACGATGATCTCGTGGTGGGGCTGCCTAAAGACAACCTGACGATCCTCGGTCTGGCGCGCAGGCTTGCGAAGTCCAATCACCAGGCCGCTGAGTCGGCAAGTCCCGTGGTCACGAAACGGCAACTCCTGCGCGACGTCACCCGGTATCAGCCGGTCAAGGTCGAGCATGCCATGGTGATTGACAGCCTTGCCGCCAAAGGAATCGAGAGTTATGGCTATCGCTTCGAGTTTGGCAACGGCTTGAGCGCGACCGGTGTGATGTTTCGCTCTTTGAGCACTGCGAATGATGCGCCAGCGGTGATCGTGATTTCCGATGAAGGAATGAAGGCGACAGCGGACGACGTTGCCAACCTCGTCTCCAGCGGCAAACGTGTCCTCGCGCTCGAGCCGTTGTTCTTTGGGCAGAACATTCCCGGGACCGGCGATCTGGGTGTTTCTTCCTATTCGCAAATGCTAAATGGGCTGGGCGAACGCACGCTCGGGTTAGAGGCTGCTCAACTGGTCGCGGTAGCCGAATGGCTTAACACCAGCTTACAGCACGGCAGCCCAACTCCCGGTTCGGCGCTAGCCGCGAAAATGGCGCATGGGCCGATTGCTCTGCTCACCACGGGGCCGCGGTCGCAGGCCCTCGCGTTGACTTCCGCGGCGCTCGAACCGCACGTGTTTTCCTCGGTCGACGCCCGCCATTCGATCTCCAGCCTGGAGTACGTGCTGGGGCACCCGCTGAAGTACGGCCAGGTGCCGGAATTGATGTGCCTCGACTTATTTCGTGACTTTGACTTTGACATGCTTGCGATCCTTGCGGCTCCAGCGAAGGTTCGCCTCAACGTCCCTGAATCCACGCCCATTACGTGGTAGTAGTCCATAACGTCACCGGTCGAAGCCGGACTTTGGGTGATCGGGATCATTCTGTATCTGCGCGAGACGCGCACGCGCCGCTTTGCTGGTCATCTCGTATTCTGGGCATTCATTGTGGTGTTCACTGCGCTTTGGTTACTCAACTTCAACGGCGCGCCACCACCAAGCGTCCACGTTCTCGTGACGGTCGATCTCATCCTCTTCCCGATCGTGTTCGGTTGGGCATATTGGATCGATCGTTTGCGACAGCCGAAGGAGACCTCCGCGCACGTATAACGGGCAAGTCGACACCAGCAGCCTAAATACGAGAACGGGAGATCTCGGGCTAATGACATAGAAATCTCCCGTCGTGGATGTCATTAGCTTTATGCGTAAAGCGCCAGGCTGCTGCTGTTCGCATGTTCCTGCAATTCTTCGGACTCGACATCCTCGCCCTTTCGATAGACGACCGTTACGTCCAGCGATTCGTGACCGAGCCAGATGCGGATGGTCTTGATTGACGCACCTCCGCCAAATGCCGGTTTGCCGACCTACCAAGAACTCCTTTCGCGCATGTGGTTTCGCAAGACTAGACTCTGATCTACCGCCGTCTACTTAATTGCTAAATCGAGGGAATAGATCTCCTCAGTTCCGACATCTCTCAACACCAGCGGCGAGTCGTCAGGTGTGAGACCCATCCAAAATCCGCCGCGGTAACCAGTTTGTCGCAACCCCTTGAGACTTGCGATTTGCTCGGTCGGGCCACCGGGTATGCGCATACGTAGGATTGCAGGGTCACTTCCGCGACGAAAATAGTAGATGTAGTGTCCGTCGGAGGACCAACTCATAGCACCGACATATGTGCTGTCGGCAATTCTTGACCACATCTGCGACCTGAAGTCATAAAGCATTAGACCTAGCGGGTCCGTTGACCTTGCAACGATGTAATGCCCATCTGGCGACCATCTCGGCGCCCACAGGCCGTCGGAGCTGGCCAGCTTTTGTACGCTTCGACTCTTCACATTGATTATGAAGATCCCAAGCTCGCTGCGTGGCGCCCGGTCGAATACCGGAAAGTAGCTGAAAGAAATTGAGGTCCCGTCAGAAGACCAGCTCGGGTCCATTTCATTCCTAGACTCATTTAAGAGTGGTTCTGGAGTACCACCATCGGAAGAGATCAAGAAGATCCGCGCAGGCTTTCCTGGAGCGACATCGAAGAACGCGATTCGTCTTCCGTCAGGGGACCATTGAGGGAAAACTGCGCGGGTGGAATTTGGAGTGAGTTGCAACCGTTCAGTGCCATCGATCTTGCTGCGCCATAAAATCTGGTCCGGAAAGGTAACGTAAGTCATCCATTGACGATCTCTCGAGAAATCTACGAATTCAGCTGAGATTCCTGAGAGGAACGGCACAAACTGCCCCACTTTGGAGTCGTAGCGTGACAGCTCACCTCTCAATTGCTCTCCGATCATGTAAAGCTTCTGTCCATTGGTACTGACGAAGGGTGCCAGCGAGTTCAACTGCCCGTTAGTTATTTGCCAAGGGTTTTGGTTCCCAGCGGCAAGCGCCCAAATCTCGGTTCTTCCTTCGTGGGTAGATTGGAAGAGGAAAGACTTGCCGTCTGCTGTCCAACTGCCGCAGCACTCGGAACCCTGTTGGTTCCAATCACTAAGCAATCGCTGCGCTCGTTGTGCTGACAGCAAGACCTCCCATAGCGAGGATTGTCCGGTTGCTTTATTGAAGACCGTCAGACGCAGACGAGAACCATCCGGAGACCATCGCAACCAGGAGCCGACGCCAGGCAACTTGGCTACTTCCCGCACGTCTGACCCATCACTTCGAGACCGATACACCGCTGTGCCCTGCACGAATGCCATTTCACTTCCATCCGGGGACCCAGTAGCCGCGTCCGCAGCGCTCTGGTCGGCACGTCTGAGTGCTCCGCCAAGCAGCGAAAAAATCCAGAGTGGCGGCGTTGAGGCAATGTCGCCCGAGTTCTCAGAGGCTGTGCGCTCAGGACCGGACGAACCCACAAAGAGGTCCCCTCGTTTCGGGGCCATATCGACAATCTCAGGTGCCTGGAGCGGAATCGCCAGGGCGGTTACTTCTCCCCCCGTAACTGAGGTCTGAGCGATGAAGTGATGATTCATGCTGCCTTCGCCAAAATAGAGCCTGAGTCCATCGCTTACGATGGGGCCTCGCTTCGGCTGACCATCATTTGTGATCTGAACAAAGTTTGAAGCATGGAAGCCCTGAGTATGACGATTCGCCAGAATCAGGACAGCCACCAAGAGCGCCCCAATGACTGGCACATACACGGTACGGTTTAGATGGATGCGATTCCTCGTTCCAGTCACCTTGACCTCAGGTGCCAGTCCCGGAGACTGCGCTCTTTCCCTAATCGCCACCGACAGGACGAATCGATATCCTTTCTTTGGCACCGTTTCAATAACCGGTGCGCCTCCATTACCGAGCACCTTTCTCAGTTGGGAGATGTTTTGAGTGAGCGCCAGATCCTCGACGAAGCTGTCGGGCCACACGCGATTCATGAACTCGTCTTTTGTGACCAGACGACCGGGGTTTTCAACCAGCAGAAGGAGCGTATCGAAAACCTTCGGACCCAAGGGAACGGTGGAACCGTTGCGCAGTAGCAAATGCGCGGCGGGATCGAGACGCCACTCGCCAAATTCATAAACCTTGTCGGCAGAAGCGGCCATATAGGGGCTTTTGCGAAGTCCTCAGCATTTTATCAGCAAGAATTCAGGGTTTTGTAAGGACGCATAAGCACAAACCACGGTATCTAGAGACTGCTTTGGGTCGTCGACGCGCCTCTCGCGGCACCGCGGCGGTGAAAGCGCGCCCAGGCAACTGGAGGAACTATGGCCACAACCTTAGCGCAGCAGCAAATTGCAACTCCCGTGACGCGGAGTCTCCCCGGCAGGCGGTTTGATCACGTTTTCTTCCCCGCCGTCGCTTGGCTCATGCTCTTCACAGTATTCGTCGGATTCGCCCCCAGTTACTACCTTGCGGGAGCCATCCACGCCCCACTACCCAGTTTCGCTATCCATGTTCATGCCGTTGTCTTCTCGTGCTGGATTCTGCTGCTCATTGCGCAGACCTCACTGACCGCCGCAGGGCGGGTCGATATTCATCGGCGACTGGGACTCGCCGGTTTCCTTTTGGCCTGCTGCATGCTGATCGTCGGAGTTTGGGCGGCGACCGACCAGCTAGTTCGAGGATCACACGCGCGTGACCCACTGGGCTTCTATATCTTTCCGCTCGCTAATGTTATTGCCTTCGCCACATTGATTGTATTCGCGTACCGCGCACGTTTTGATTCTGCGGCGCACAAAAGATTGATTATTGTGGCTTCTGCGGCGCTGATGACTGCCCCCATTGCTCGTTGGCATTTGAATTGGTCCACTGGCAGCCAGAGGGTATTTGGCGTGAGCGCTCCCGTGGCTGAGATCCTTTCCTACACTTTCATTCTGGTGCTCATCGCCTATGACTTGTGGGCAACCCGGCGGATTCACCGCGCCACAGTTTGGGCAGCCGCATTCCTTATGGGGTTCCAGCAGATTGCGCTTCTATTCGGCAGAACGTCAGTCTGGCACACATTCGCAGGCTGGGTACGACTTGTTGCGCGAAGCTGAAGCAGGCCACTTCGGTTGAGCGAGTATTGCAGCCGGCGAACGTGCGCGCATATTCTGGGTCCACAACGTTGAGGAAGATCAATACGAATAATGCCGAGACTCCAGCGGATCCCAGGCAACCCTGAAGTAATCCCAAGGTAAGCGTTGCCGACCAACCTGGAATCACGAACTTCTATTAGCCCCGGATTTGAAGACTGACTTCCAACTCGATCCCCTACGTTCCGACCCATGGTTTGCTGAGTTGGTGCGGGCCGCAGTAAACCACTCAATCATCGGTCAAACCATCTCGCATTGCCGCATCCTCGAAAAGATCGGAGGCGGTGGTATGCGCGTCGAGCTGTAACTCGTAGAACGCGTTGGTCTCGTTAGTCAGCACTTCCCGAGGGCGCCATGCGGTACGCCGCGCCGGAAACAACGACGACCCAGGCGTGAATCCCGCGTCTGAATGGGATAACCAGTTGCAGAATTGATCAGGGAAATGGGGGACAGACGGCACGTTCCACGGTTTTTGGATCATCAAAAACATCATGTCCTTCTCGTGATCTCCCTCCTCCAATTTGAGGCACCTTTGCGGGATTAGCGAAGCGGGACCGCGAGCGGTTATCCTGAGCAAAGCGAAGGACCTCGCGATGCCGCAAAAAGATGGTGAGCGCGGAAGGAATCGAATCCGCGCAGAAACGTCAAACAAAGCACTTAACCGAGCACAGTTGGCAATCTAGAGCATCGTAAGTCTATGACCGGTAAGGAACTGATTTCCGAAATCAGTTTCGGAGCATCTGCATGAGAAAGGCAACCACATTTTGATTGGAGTGCACTATGATTTGAATTAATTGCATGTCGTCCCTCCAGAAAACTGGGTGCAATGACTGAGCGCCAGAGTTCGCCTTCTAGCGCGCAATGCAGTTGGGGCCTAGCTAGATTCGCGTGGTGGCGGAAACATGTCCAAGAATTGCAAATTCCTAAAGAAAGACGGCACTCAATGCCGGGCTGGCGTGCAAACTGGAAAAGACAGCTGTGTCTTTCACGATCCTCTCCAAGCCGAGAAGGTTCGTCGTGGGCGACGCCAAGGTGGCATCAAAAGAAGTCGTCAGTTCGCTTGCCTCGCATACCGTACGCCTGACCGACCCCTCACCACATCGGCGGAGATCTCCTCGTTTTTGGCCGACACTACAAATCAGGTTCGCCGTCGGCGACTTGACCCGGGGGTCGGCAATACGATCGGCTATTTGGCGTCGGTTCAGCTTGCTTCGTTACGACAGGGCAAAGTTGAGGATCATCTTAGCAAACTGGAAAACTGCCTGGCGCTGATCCCGAGAACAGCGATATCGAATCACTTAGGCGAGAAAGAACCAAACCCAGGGTCGGTTCCGCGTCGAGTAGAACGCTTGCAGAGAGAGGTCGAGCTCCAAGCATTTATCCGCTGTGAACGGATCATTGAAAATATGACAGACGACGAACTGGAACATCTAGCTGTCACCGGCGAGTGGCCAAATCGGCACGATCCTCTCCCAGGGACCAGTCGACTAGACCGAATGAGTCGGAAGGAACTAATCGAGCTGTGGAAAGAGGATCAAGCCAGATTTGCATGGAGAAATCAAGAGCAACTTGCTTTTTATCTTCGACACCGCCATTGGCCCGAGCAGAGTTGCGGACCAGATTGCAAGACAGTTAAGGAGGGTGACTCCTCCGATTTGCCAGTGGATTGAGCCGGGCTAAGATCCTACCTAGTTAGCTCCAGCTATGCCCACCTTCATTCTGCTTCTTAGCACATAATATTCGACGTTTTCGCGGTTCACCCTACCTAGGTAGGGCGCAGTGCCCTTCACGGATTCAAAATATGCAGGAGGGCGACGATGTTATCGCACGTGCTTAAGGCAGCCGCCGAAGGGCTGAAGTCAAACCCGACCTCAAAGGGTGTGAAGTGCCCCCGTTTGCTGTACCACTTTCGATGTTAGTTCTCGGTTGATTTTTGGTTTCAGCGGGGATGAGGCGCGGAGCAGGGGCGGCGTTTGAGCCCCTGCTTCGCTTCCAGCTCTGTATAGAC
>Ga0209166_10003482_pt1 | contig 11338 bp, 9 predicted proteins | sample Coa_R1_3_FD_187151 | JGI IMG/M metagenome (GOLD analysis project Ga0209166, IMG submission 187151) | Surface soil microbial communities from Centralia Pennsylvania, which are recovering from an underground coalmine fire - Coalmine... | ecosystem: Environmental > Terrestrial > Soil > Unclassified... | reverse complement strand
GCTGGCCAAAGCTCCCAACGGAAAAGTTTCGACCCGCGATCTGCAGCATGCCTTTGAGCAGGTCTTGCCTCCGGCGCTCGCCTATGAAGGGCAAAAATCGCTGGACTGGTTCTTTGACAGCTGGGTGAACGGATCGGCCATTCCGCAGTTCACGCTGGAAAGCCCTCGCATTACCCCCACACAGAGTGGTGTGAAGATAACCGGAGCCATCCATGAGAGTTTTGCCGCCAAAGACCAGGTTACGGCGATGCCGGTGTATGCGATTGGGAAAGACGGCGGCTCGTATTTTCTTTCGTTCGTATTTGTCGATGAAGAAAAAACGGAATTCACGCTTACCGCCCCTGCTGGGAGCAAAGCTCTGGTTTTAGACCCGGAAAATACGCTGCTGCGGCGCTGACACATCATTTGGAAGAGAGCCGCGTTTACATCCTGGGCTGCTTGTGGCAGGATTTCTTCTCTTATTGAACAGGAGGAACATGCGCAAGCTCATTCTGGTTTTACTGCTTTCATTCGGCGCCGCGGTTGCCCAGGCTCCGGCCGTCGCGGCTTCCGGCAATGCACACAGCTATACGCTCAAGGCTACGCCTTCGACCGTTGCGTGGGGTTATTACGATTCCGCCGCCCAGCCGGTACTCCGGATTCACTCCGGAGATACCGTTACCTTCGAGACACTGCTGACCAACAGCCCCATGGGCCTGGAGAAAGCCGGAGTCGCGCCGGACCAGGTCCAGCAGAATCTGCGCGATATCTACAAAGAGGTCACCAACAAAGGGCCGGGAGGGCACATTCTCAATGGGCCGGTGTACGTTGAAGACGCCGAGCCGGGAGACGTGCTGGAAGTCCGCATACAGAAGATCGATCTGGCGATTCCTTATGCCTACAATGGCTTCCGCTTCGGCGCTGGTTTTTTGACCAACGATTTTCCTTATGCGCGCGTCAAAATTATCCCTCTGGATCGCGAGCGTATGGTGGCTAAGTTTGCTCCGGGCGTGGAGATTCCGCTGCATCCATTCTTTGGCAGCATGGGCGTGGCCCCGCCGGAATCGTACGGACGCATCAACAGCGCGCCCCCAGGCGTTCATGCCGGCAACATGGACAACAAAGAGCTGGTTGCGGGTACCACGCTGTATCTGCCCGTGCATGCGCGGGGAGCGCTGTTTGAAATTGGCGATGGCCATGCCGGCCAGGGCAATGGAGAAGTGGACATCACCGCGCTCGAAACCTCACTGGTGGGCACGCTGCAGTTTGTCGTGCGCAAGGACCTGAAGGCCGGCTACCCGCGCGCCGAAACCCCAACCCATTACATCAGCATGGGTTTTGACGACGATTTGAGCGAGGCCACGCGCCTGGCCGTGCGGCAGATGATCGATTTTCTGGTGGCGGAAAAGCACCTCAGCCGCGACGATGCCTACATGCTGATCAGCGTGGCCGGCGATGTGGACATTACCGAGCTGGTAGACGGCAATAAGGGCGTCCACGTAATGATGCCGAAGGCGGTATTTACGAAATAGCAATCCAACCTATTCGAGATATTCGTCGAGATAATGGCAATTATTACCTTCGTAAGTTCTGATTCTCCACCGGCCTGGCCTAGACTTTGCAAAGCCGAGCAAGGCCAGGCGCTTTCCATGGGGGGGAAACTGCGATGGTCATTATTCCAACCGGACACCAGGGCTTGTCAGCACGCCGCTGGCCGATCATTACTATTGCGCTCATTGCGATTAACGTTTTCGTTTTCCTGTTGACGATCTCAGGCCTTGAATCCGGAGATGCCGGGCAGCTCAGCCAGACGCGGCTACACATACGCCTGCTGGCCGCCAGGCACCCGGATCTCACCATTTCCGGCGACGCCCAGGAGATGGTGGAAGACTTCAAAAAGAATGAACCCGAGGCATGGGCCCATGCCCAGAGCCAGACTCGCGACGTGATCGATGCCTGGGAAGCCAGAATGGAGTTCATGGGCGAGAATACTGAAAAACTGCAGCAGGAGATGGATTCCCTGGCTGCCGAGTATTCAACGCGGACGCATGAATCCATGGTCACGCAGTATGGCTTCGTGCCTGCCCATCCCACCCCTCTTTCTTACATTACGGCCAACTTTCTCCATGGCGGATGGCTGCACCTGATCGGCAATATGTGGATGCTCTGGATAGCCGGTTTGGTGCTCGAAGACAAGTGGGGCCGCATTATCTATACGCTCTTTTACTTTGCTGCGGGCGCAGCGGCCCTGCAATTCCATGCATGGCTGAATCCAGGGAGCTATACTCCTCTCGTCGGCGCTTCCGGAGCAGTCGCCGGACTCATGGGAGCTTTTCTGGTGCGCTTTCCCACCATGGAGATCAAGCTTTTGTGGTGGGTGGGATTCCGCATCTTTCGCTTTGAGGCAAAGGCCTTCTGGTTTTTTCCGTTTTGGCTTTTGATGGAGATTTTTAGCGGTGTTTTGTGGGGCTCGACCAGCGCAGTTGCTCACTGGGCGCACGTTGGAGGGTTTCTGTTTGGCGTGGCGATCGCATTTCTGCTGCGTGTGACCCGACTCGAGCACGCTGCCGACAAAGCGATTGAGGCAAAGCTCGGAAAAGATACTTTGAAGAACGATGCCGCCATCGTGCAGGCCACGGAGCATTTAGAGCACGGCAGGGTGGATGATGCGCTGGCCATCCTGAACACTTATCTGGCCGCCAGGCCGTTCTCCACCGACGCTCTTCGCATGGTGCAGCAGGTTTACTGGCGAAAAGGAGACGTACCCGCTTTCGAGGAAACAACCATTCGCCTGTGCGGCGCCCACCTGAAGGCGCGCGAACCGGAAATCGCCCTGCAGGAATACCAGGAATTTCTGAATGCCGGCGGAGAAAAGCTGCCGGCTCCGGTGTGGTTCGATTTGTGCCGAGGGCTTGAGACCCTGCAGCAGTTTGACCGGGCGCTCACTGAATATCAAAGCCTGGCCGCCGCGTATCCCATGGAGCGGCAGTCGGTGATGGCGCAGATTGCCTGCGGAAGGCTGTGTGTGAAGAAGCTCGGCTTGCCCGGTGATGGTCTGAAGTTTTACGAGACAGCCTCCGCATCCAAAGTCCCGCATCTGGATCTGGATATGGAAATCGATGTCGGAATTCGGGAAGCAAAAGCGGCCCTGCCGCAACAGGCGCGGGCGGCTCAGGCTATCTGAAATATTTTGAGCAACCCCGCATCCGCCGCGCGCTACAGTAATTACGTGGAGGAAGCATGAGGTTGCTGGTTCGCTGGCTGGTCAATGCGCTGTCACTGCTGATTGTGGCCCATTTTGTGAGCGGGTTTGAGGTGCGCAGCTTCACCGCCGCTTTGCTGGCGGCAATTGTGATTGGTCTGGTCAATTCCACGCTGGGCCTGCTGTTGAAGATTCTTACTTTTCCATTCACGCTGCTCACGCTCGGACTTTTCCTGATCGTGATCAATGCGCTCATGCTGAAGCTCTCGGCCGCGATTACACCGGGATTTTATGTGCGCGACTGGAGCGCCGCCATTCTGGGCTCTATTCTGCTTACGATCATTTCCACGCTGCTGCACTGGCTGGTGAGCGACCGCAAGCGGGAAAGGACCTGATTCTTACATTGAAGATCGACTACCGCGTCGTCAGGAGAGCGCCCGGAGCTTTTTCACGATCTCTTCAGTTGCGTTCTGCTGAAACAGCCTGATTCCCGCGATTCCGCTCGCGCCGGCGCGGATGCATCGCTCCGCATTGCGCAAATCAATTCCGCCCAGGGCCAGTACCGGCATGGGAATGCGGGCCATGCCGGGTCTGTGGCATACGGCACGCAGACTCTTCTCGCCGTGAGGATTGGCCTGGCGGTTTTTCTCGAAGACTGGACCGAAAAGGGCAAAATCGGCGCCATGCGCTTCCGCCAGGGACGCTTCTTCCGCTGAATGGCAGGAAGCGCCAATCACCGCCGAAGAAAGTTTCTTCGCACGGGCAAACAGAGCGCGGGCTTCGCTCGGAGAAATATCACTGGCGGGAAGATGCACGCCATGCGCGCCGCAGGCCAGGGCCACATCCACACGTGAGTTGATGAGCAGCCTGGTACTGGTGCCGGAGGCCAGGGCTTTCATGGCACACTCTGCCAGCCGCTCGAGCTCGCGGAGGGAAAGATCTTTCTCCCGCAACTGAATGTAGTCCACGCCGGCGGCTGCACATTCGGAAATTTTTTGCAGCAGTCTGGCATGCTTTTGTTCTTCGCTGCCCGGAAACTGGCTGCGGTCGGTGATGTAGCAAAGCAGCAGGGGAAGCCCGGTGGGGAGCGTCAGGACGCTGTCTTCCGGGCCAATCGGCTCAGTCACGCGACGCTCCTGGGGACTGGCGCTGTCTGCATCCCTCTGTTCGAAGACTCTTGCTCGGCTTTCAAATTACATTGCTCCTGCTGCTGGCCCTTCCCGTTGGCGAACCGTAACGGGATTGCGATCAGGGCAGCGTCTTTGCGATTTCCGGGCCTTCCTCGGGGGCCTGGCGGGCCAATTTGGGATCCAGATGGTATTTGATTAGCCCATCTTTCAGCACGGCGAAGGCTTCTTCCGGGGTGTCCACCATGGTGAACGCATTCAGATCGGCTGGAGAAATGGCGCCGGAATCCACCAGGGCCTGAAAGTCCAGTACGCGGTTCCAGTACTCTTTGCCATAAATGATGACCAGAATCTTCTTGGCGAGTTTTTGCGTCTGGGCCAGAGTCAGGATTTCAAATAACTCGTCGAGCGTGCCAAACCCGCCGGGAAAAACCACCAGCGCCTTGGCCAGATACGCAAACCAGTACTTGCGCATGAAGAAGTAATGAAAATCGAAATTCAGTTCCGGCGTGATGTACGGATTGGGATACTGCTCAAACGGCAAATGGATATTCAGGCCGATGGTTTTGCCGCCGGCTTCATGCGCGCCGCGGTTGGCGGCTTCCATGATTCCCGGGCCGCCGCCAGAGGTGACAACAAAGCGGTGGCGCTTGCCGGGAAGCGTGAGCGTCCACGTGGTCAGCATGTGGGCGAGCTTTCGTGCGTCTTCGTAATAGCGGGCCATTTCCACGGCGGCATGTGCGCGTTTCAGCGCGGCCTGCAAAGCGTCGGGCTCGCTGCCGTCCGGCTGCCCGCCTGAATCGGCAGGTTGGGCGGAACCTGCAGGTTTGGCTGAATGAGGCTTTTCCAGCAGCGTAAGTGCGTTCTCCGCGTCCGGGAGGCTGGCCCAGCGCGCCGAGCCGAAGAACACCACTGTGTCCTGGATTTTTTCCCGGCGAAAGCGCGAGAGCGGGTGGGCGTACTCGGCAAGGATGCGCAGAATACGTCCGTCAGGACTGTTGAGAAATTCGGGATTGAGATACGCCAGCGGGGGCGCGGGCTCCGGCGGCCCGTTTTGGATGCCTTTATTGTCGGTTGTATTGTCGTTTGCCATGGGAGCAGTCAGAACCTCAGAGTACATGGGCAGGAAAAAGCATTCCCGGCCCCAAAAAATCAATGGCGGTCACGATACCGCGCGGCTTCCAGAATTCCCAGCCACATATCGATGAATCCCAAACCGGAGACCGCGCCGCGAACAAATCCATGCATCAGCCAGGCCTGGAGCGCGGGCCAGCGCAGCAGGAGGCTGTTGTCCGCCCAAAGCCGGGTCCAGGGGATAATCACCAGCATCAAGCCAAGTTCGATGCAGAACAAAACGTAAATGACCAGCAGTGTGCGCTGGAGCCAGATCGGCAATTCCGCGGACGCAGGAGGCTGCGCGAAATTGCTCCCGGAATTGTTGGGCGTAGAAATCAAGCGACTGGAAGACACCGGAAGTTAATCATAGAGGATTTTACGATTTCAGGGTTTTAATCCTGCTGGCGACATCGCGAAAATCGATGTTGGAGCTGTATACCTCCATGAAATTGGAAAGGGCGGATTTTCTGTCGCCAAACGCTTCATAGGCCGCGGCCAGATCGTAATAGATGGAGCAGCGGCTGTCATTATCGAGCCCCTGAAGATGCAGGGCCTGCTGATACCAGCGGACCGCCGCCTCGGGGACGCCTTTATCCACCAGACACTGCGCCAGCCAGGTGTAAGCCTGAATCGGCTGTGAGAAGCCAGTGCCCCGCTCCACCGCGTGGCAGACTTTTTGCAGCTCTCCAATGGCTTCGTCGAGCAGCCCCATTTCCTTAAAGGCGATTCCCAGGTTGTAGTGCGTCTCCGGATCTTCGCTTTCGGCGGCAAATTCAGGTTCGTCTTCCTGCAGGGCCGCGAGAATATCACTGAGAACGGTGGCGGCCTCGCTGGACTGCATGTCGCCATTCGTGCCGGCAGCCATCGGCGCTGTCGCCACGGGCTCTGGCTCCGGTACAGGCACCGGTTTTGATGCGGGCTTCGGCTCCGACGCCGGTGGCGCTGCAAAGTCAGGCAGGGAACTCTCAAGATCGAGCACAAAATCGCCGAGTATATCTTCGTCAGCGCTTTTGGCCGCCTGAGGCGGAGCCACCGGGGGCCTGGCTATGGGCGGGGCCACGGGTGGTGGCAAAGGCGGTGCCGGCTTAGCAGATGCGGCCGGACGAGGAGGCTCGGCTGCGGGAGGTCTGGGTTGCGCTGCCGCAGGCTGGGCCCCAGAAGGAGACGCGGGCAGAAAATCATCGAGCGGCAGCTCGAGAATGTCGTCTGTTTCCGCAACTACCTTCGGCTCAGAGACGGGAATGACCGGCGGCTTCGGCGCCGGAGCTTTTACTGGCGGAACTGCGGCGCGCGGCGGTTCCGTCTTAAACACTGGCTCGTCAGGCACCGCTTCCACCGGGATTTCAAACTGCGGCGGAGCCGGCGGTTTCACCTGAGCCGGGACTACCTTTGCCGGCTCGGGCATAACCGGACGCGGCTTCGGCGGTATTGGCGCAGCGACTGGCGGCGGCTCGGGTTCGAATACAGGCGCTTCAAAAACAGCCACCGGGGCGGGTGGCTCCGGGATTGCGGCAGTGAGGATTTCCGGCGGCGCTTCTGCGGCTGCCTGAGACTGTCCGGACGTAACCAGGCGCATGAGCTCGGAAATTTCATCGGAGTTGGGCGCCATGGACGCCAGATCAAAAATGCCGTTCTTGGCCTCCTCCCACATCTGCTGCGAGATGTAGAAGCGAATCTCCTGCACCTTGTCGGCCGCGGCCTCGGCATTGCCGGAAGATGCGGGCGGAGAAGAAATGGCCGGCTCGGGTGTTAAAGGTGTCTCCTCAACCACCTGCGGCTCTTCATGGCTGGCGGAATCAGCAGCCAGCATCTCTTCCCACTCGCCGGAAAGATCAATCTCCTGTGCCCGCTTTGCCGCGGGTGCTTTGGGCGGCGGAGGCGGAGCAGGTATTGGCTCCTCCACCGGCGCCGAAAATGGCATGGCCGGTGCAGCCTCGGGAGCGGCAATGTGTTCCGGGACCTCAAAGCTGAATTCGTGGATGGTGGCCTCGGCCTGGGGGGCAGGAGTCTCAAACTCCGGCATAAAGGCCGCCACCGGTGAGGGAGCAGCAGGTGAAGGAGCCGCGGGTCGCGTCGCGGCAACTGGCTTTGCCGGAGCAGGAGCCACGGGAGCAGGCCTGGCTGGAGCAGGTGTCGCGGGCTGGCCGCCGGAGAGGGAGAGATAATTAGCCGCCGCCTGGGCGTATTTGTCGGCTTCCCTGTCGTGTCCGTGCTCGCGATAGACGCCGCTCAGCACTTCACAGGCGCGGGCGGCATCGGCGTAACGGCCCGCCCGGTAATACAGCGTAGCCAAACGCTGATTCAGGCGGACATCGCGCGGCGCAAGCGGCAGCGCGTCTTCGAGCGGGGCAATGGCCTTGGAAGGCACGTTATACGAGACAAATAATTCCGCGTCGGTTAGCGCCGCTTCAATGGCCCGTTCGACCGACGATTCGTAGTTCTCGAGGATTTCCGGCGCGGTGTGTTCGAGCTCATCGGCCATCACCGCCATCACCGCCTGCTGGCCTGTTTCCATGCTCAGGGGGCGGTTGAGTGGATCCTCGCCCAGCCGGGCCATCATCTGCTTGTAATTCTGGTGATGCAGAGGATTTTCCGGCTCAAGCTCCGACAGTTGCTTATAGAGGTCGCGTGCCTCGGTAAAGTACTCTTCCTGCACATACGAGTGCGCCAGCAGCTCCATGACCTCGGTGACGTGCGAGGTGTCTCCCGCCATTTGCAGCAGCCGCAGCATGAGCGTGAGGGCCGCTGAGTTGTCATGAATGCGGTTGATGACCGGAGTTAGAACTTCGCTCAGCGCCGAACTGCCGCCGGCGAGAAAGCGATCCGCGTATTTGTCGTACAGCTTGAGGCCGCTCTCGATATAGTTGTTGCCGAGATACCACTGGGCCAGCGCGTCCACGCCGGAAGGGTCGTTGTGAACGTTTAACAGCTTGATGGCTACGGCTTCAATGCCTTCCACATTGCCGGTTTGCAGGCGGGCGCGCAGCAGGGCGCGCAGAGCGTCCGGCCGTGAATCGAGATCGGGCACCTGCTCCAGATATTCCACGGCGGCTTTGGCGTTTCCCGACTCGGCGGCAATCATTCCGCGCAGCAGAACCGCTCCGGAATGGGCGTGATTGAGCGCTATCACCTGCTCCAGAGACTCTTCGGCTGCGGCATATGACTGGCGCGAGTAGAGAGTTTCGGCGGCGCTGAAGTAAATCTTCTGCGCTTCGTCTTTTTTCCCCAGCTTGATGTAGAGGTCCGCCAGCCGGGACTGCATGGTGATGTTTTCGGGATCCAGCTCCAGAATGCGCTGCAGGATTTTTGCCGCCTGGCTGGTATCACCGCCTTTGAGCAGATGGTCGGCGAGCTGCGTGTACTGCTGGCGCGCGTCGTTGAACAAGCCCTGCTGGGTGTACAGCTCGGCCAGCCTGATCAGAGAATCCGTTGCCGAGGGGCTGAGCCGGGTCAGCTTCTTGTAAATGGCGATGGCTTTTACGGTAAAGCCGCTTTGCGCGTACTGGTCGCCAACTTTTTTAAAATAATGGCAGGCCTGGTCGTTCTGCCCGAGGCGCACGCAGAGGTCGCCGATGGTGTTGAGAATGGTAAGGTCTTTGGGGTCTTCTTTGATGACCTTTTCGTATTCGGCGATGGCATTTTGCAGCTTTCCCTGCTGCACATAGCGTTCCGCCGAACTGACGATCTTCGCTTTGTTGAAGCCAAAGCCGATTGCCATAAAAGAAGTTGTGTACCCCCGAGGCCGCAAAACTCTGATTCAGGACGAAGCTTTCCGTCCACTCAAAGATAGTGGCGCGTATCGGCAATTTTCGCACATAAAAAGATGCGAACCCAAGCTGTAAGCAGATTCATTGGTACATGACGGTTATTTACCTTAATGGTTCGGGCAAAAACTGGTTTAAGGCCCTCTAACAAAGTCAGGGGCCTTTTGCCGCAGATTTACGCAGAGCAGCGCTGATAAAACCAAAAATCAGCGAGGCACTCTTATTTGGGGAAGCCTGGCCAAAAGCCAATCGCCTGGGCTTTGGCTATTGGCTCTTAGCCTTTGGCCACGGCTCTTGGCACTGAAGCCGTTAGCCCGTTGGCAGGACGGCCTAATCCGGGGATTTCCCCTAAAACCAATGGCTACAGGACAAGAGCCAAGAGCGAAGGGCCAAAAGCCACATTCCTTCCAGCCCGAGCCGTTTTTCTTCAGCTTGTTGTCGCCCCTTTCTGTTTGGGCGTGGGCGGAGTCGCTCCGGCGTCGGTACCACGGGACATGGCGGATGCCAGCAGTTCCGGCAGGATGCCGCTGTTTTCCGGAATCAGCGTGACGCGGGCTTTGCTGTCCACGATTTTCTGGATTTCGAGGATTTCAAACATGGCCGCTTCCACATCCCTGTCGGCGGAGACCTGATTGAGAGCCTCACCCACGATGCGCGGCCGCATGGCCGCGGCTTTGGCGAACTCGACCGCCGCCTGGCGCTCGGCGGTGCTGGTGATGATGCTGACCTGATTGGCGCCTTCCTGCTTGATGGAAGAGGTGACCTGGCGCAGCCGGTTCACGACTTTTTCTTCGATCTGCCGGATCATCTGCACGTCACGGAAATGCACTTTGCGGATATAAGTGGAGCCCAGTTTGTATCCCCACTCATGCGACTGCGGCGAAACCTCGGCCCGCACCGTCTGGCTCATGGTGTGGCGGCTCTGCAGCATGTCCGCGAGTTTCATGTTGCTGAGGCAGCGGACGGTGGAATTGGAGACGTTGGCGGCCAGCGAGCCGCGCGGGTCGGCGTTCTTGAAAAGGAAGGCGACCGGATCGCTGATGAACATCTCATACCAGATGCCGATGCCCATGGGCGCGCCCTCTTCCGAGTTCACCGGCTGGCTGCGCAGATACTGCTGGTCGATGCGCATATCGAGAACGTAGAGTTTCCCCAGCCAGCGGACAATCGGGGCCTGCAGGCCGATCTTGAAGAGCAGAATGTGCAGCCCAGGCTCTTTGATGATCGCCACCACGCGTCCAAACAAAACATAGACGTAGCACTGGCCCTCGGGGACGATGGCGTAAATGCCCAAAATGCGCAGCAGCCCGAAGAAGATGGGCGCACCCACCATGGCGACAACGAAAGTGATTACGGCGCTGAGAATGACGTTCATCGCTTTGTCTCCAGAACAACCTGTTGTGCCTGGCCGAAAAGCCCCAGGCGAACGTTGCGCACGTAAGCGCGCAGAGCGCCCTCGCCCGTCCCTTTGAGCGCGGCCAGCTGGCTGGCCAGCGCGGTGAGCGGCTGCACCTCGGCCTGGGCCTTGAGGGTTTCGATTTCGGCGGCGCGCTTGGACAGCTCAATGCGCTGGTCGGCGGAGGCCTGGGCCAGACTAATGTCCGAGGAGACCATGTTGTGCGCGGTATTGATGGCCGCGAGAGCCGATTCCACATCCGGCGGCGGATCGATTCCGGTGATCAGCGAGGCGTCGAGGACAATGCCGTAACGCGCTTCCGAAGATGCGCACTCGCGGTCCATGTGCTCGTTGAGGTCACGGAGGTTCTTGCGCAGATCATTGATGGAAATCCCGCTGCTGCCCGGTCCGGCAGTGCTGCCCGGCTCCGGCGGCGCTTCAAACGTGGCGATGCGCTCGCGCAGCACCGAGACAAAGTAGCCCATCACGTGCGCGATTGGGTTCCTTACGCCAAACAGATAGGCGTAGAGGTTCCGTTCGGAAACGCGATAGCGAATCTGGCCGGTGAGGCCGGTATTCAACTGGTCTTTGGTGACGGCTTCCAGTATCTTGCCGCCCTGGTTCGCGGCAGGCGCTTCGGGATCAAAGGCCATATTGACGGTTTGAGTGGCGACCGAGACCTTATAGATTTTTTGCCATGGCCACTTGAAATACGGGCCGCCCGGCATAATGACGCGGACCTACGGATAGTTGT
>Ga0209166_10003479_pt1 | contig 11349 bp, 9 predicted proteins | sample Coa_R1_3_FD_187151 | JGI IMG/M metagenome (GOLD analysis project Ga0209166, IMG submission 187151) | Surface soil microbial communities from Centralia Pennsylvania, which are recovering from an underground coalmine fire - Coalmine... | ecosystem: Environmental > Terrestrial > Soil > Unclassified... | reverse complement strand
CGTCATGCAGCTGCGCTTTATTGCCTTCGTCAATCCGTGGAGCACGGCCGAGCTGGTTATCAATGGCCAGCACCTGGGCATCAGCGTCTCGCAAGGGCCGGGCTACCAGATCCAGCAGGCGCTGTACGCCATCATCGCCGGCGGCCTGAGTGGGACCGGCCTGGGTTTTGGGTCGCCGGATTATATTCCGCTGGCCCAGTCCGACTTCATCTTCGCCGCGCTTTTGGAAGAGATGGGCGCGGTCGTCGGTTTCGCGGTGCTGGCCCTGTTCGCCGTGCTGCTGTTCCGGCTGCTGCGCCTGGCGGTGCTGCTGCCGCGCGAGCAGGCGTTTGAGCGCATGCTGCTGACCGGCATCGCGCTGCACCTGTTCATCCAGGTATTTATCATGGTGGGCGGCACGCTCAACCTGCTGCCGGTCACGGGCGTCACCATTCCGTTTTTCAGCGAGGGGGGCGTGGCGCTGACCATCAATCTGGCCGAGGTGGGCATCGCCCTGGCGCTGGCCCGCCGCCTGGAGACACTGCCGGCATGAGCTTTGAGGCGCGGCTGTGGCATTTGGGCAACGTCATCACGTTGGTGGTGGTGCTGCTGGCGGCGCGCCTCATCTACTGGTCGCTGGTACGCGCCGATGACTTGCGGCCGGTGGTGGTTTCCGAGGCGGCCGCCAAAACGTATGAGGCCGCCCTGCAGGCCGAACACAAGGACACACTCACGGCCCTGAAAGCGCTGAGCGGCGACAGTGCGTTTGGCCAACTGCCGCAGCCGGTCATCCAGCGCACCGTGGACTTGCTGAACACCATCACCCGCGGCACGATCGTGGATCGCAACGGGCAAAAATTGGCCTTTGACCAGGTGAGCGCCGCCGGGGTGCGGACGCGGGTTTACACCGAGCCGTCGCTGGCGCACGTGCTCGGGTATGTGTCCGGGATCCGGGCTGGCATTTCCGGGCTGGAGCTGACTTACAACAGCTCGCTGCTGGGCCTCGACCGCCTGGACGCCCTGTACAGCCAGACCACGCACCAGCCCAGCCGCGGCAGCGACCTGGTGTTGACCATCGATACTGGCTTGCAGCGCGCTGCTGACCAGGCCCTGGCCGGCCAGGCCGGGGCGGCGCTGGTGCTCGACGCCAGTACCGGGGCTGTGCTGGCGATGGCCAGCCAGCCGCGCTTCGACCCCAATCGCATCCTGGACCCGGCCTACACCAACAACCTGCTGAACGACTGCGGCGGCGCGCCGGGCTGCCCGGGCGTCTTCATCAATCGCGCCAGCCAGGGCCTCTACACGCCCGGCTCAACCTTCAAGACCGTGACGCTGATCGCCGGGCTGGACACGGGCCAGGTGACGCCGGCGACGATCTTTGATTTTGGCCAGCGCCTCAATGGCCCGAATGGCCCCTACTACGTCTATCGGGTGGGCGGCGGGGTGGTGCCCGATCCCAATCACGCCGAGGCCCAGCTCAGCCTGGAGATGTCGTACGCCAAATCGGCCAACGCCGCTTTCGCCCGCATCGGGGATGAAATGCCGGCCAAGGTTTTGATTAATTACGCCGCGCGCTTTGGCATCAGCGTGCCGCCCGACAAGGCCTGGAAGTTGGAGCTGCCGTGGGCCGAGCCGCAGTTGGCCAATGACCTCAACTCATTGTCCGCCGATAATTACCTGCGCGCCACTACCGCCATTGGGCAGGGGCAGTTGCTGAGCAACCCGCTGGGCATGGCGCTGGTGGTGCTGGCGGTGGTCAACCATGGCAACCTGCCCTTGCCCTACCTGGTGGAAACGGTGCGCGACGCGCAGGGCAAGCCCATCCAGCAACAGCCGGCCCGGCAAATGGTGCGCGGCTTGATGAAGCCGGCCACGGCCGACCTGGTGCGCGGCATGATGATCACCGCCGTGGAGAAAGGCAGCGGCCAGCCGGCCCGGGTGCAGGGGCTCACCGTGGGCGGCAAGACCGGCACCGCGCAATTGGGCGCCGGCGAGCCGCCGCATGCCTGGTTCATCGGTTTCGCGCAGGGCATCAGCCGCACCGTGGTCATTGCGGTGGTGGTTGAAAACGCCGGCGAGGGCCACGATGTGGCCGCGCCGATTTTTGCCCGCCTGGCCGATGCCGCCGTACGGCACCTGGGCGAGCCGGTAGCGCCGCTGCCGGCCGGCACGGCTGCGGGCGCGGGCGGCCCGCCCATCAGCCTGCCCGCGCCCGAAGTTCTGCGCGATCCCAAAAAACTCAACGTGCTCGGGGAGCCGGCGGCTTGCCCGCCCGCCCCAGCCGGCCCGGTCGGCAGCGGCCATTTCGTCTGGCCGGTGGACCCTCCGTATCGCAAGCTCGTCGGCGACAGTTTCACCCCCATCCATCCAGGCGTGGACCTGGGCGCCAACACCGGCGCGCCCGTCTACGCCGCAGACGCCGGGCTGGTGGTGTTTGCCAATTGGAGCGACCTTGGCTATGGGAATGCCGTGCTGATCGATCATGGCAATGGCTATCAAACGCTATACGGGCATTTGAGCCAGATACAAACCTATTGCGGGGCGAAGGTGAAAGCCGGCCAGTTGATCGGTCTGGCAGGGGCCACCGGCAACGCCTATGGGCCGCACCTGCACTTTGAGCTGCGCGTCCCGGGCGGGTTTGTGAACCCGTTTAGATATCTGCCGCCGCCGTAATTTTGTCTTCGTGCTGCTCAGGACATGGCGTTATGTTGGTCAGCCGGCAGGTGCTTCACTCGCCCGCGGGGCCGTGTTATCAAACGATTGTGGGCGCGTCCCGCGCACGGCCCAGGCGCGCGCCACGAGCGGGATGGAGCCATCGATCGCCACGGGCAGGGCCGCGCGCAGGCGCTCGCGCAGCGCCGCGCGGCGCTCTTCGCTGAGCGCCAGGGCATAGCCGGGCGCGGGCCCCTGGCCCCCCAGAAACGGGGTCCAATAGTCGTCGAAGTCTTTGAAATCGGTCGCGATGTCGATCGGGCGGGTTTCAACCTGCGCCAGGCCTGCGCCGCGCCAAAGCTGGGCCAGCGGGCCAGGCTGGCAGACCGGAAAGCGCCGGCCTTCATCTAATGCCACCGCCGCCGGGTCGAGCGCGGCAGCGGCGTTCCAAAAATGCCGCATCAACTGCATCTTTCCGGCATAGTCCCAAACGTAAACGGCCACCGTCCCGCCTGGCCGTACGGCGCGGGCCATCTCAGCCGCCATCCGCTCGGGCTGGGGCACAAAGTTGAGCACCAGGCCCGAGACGGCCACGTCAAATTCGCCGGTCTGCACCGGCAGGGCCTGCGCATCCCCGGTTTCAAAGCTGGCGCGCTCGTCGCGTACCTGCGCCCGCGCAAATGCCACAAAGCCATCGGACCGGTCGATGCCCCGCACGGCGCGCGGTGCCGCCGTCTCCAGGATGGTCTGCGACAGGGCGCCGGTGCCGCTGCCCACGTCCAGCCACCGGCCGCCGTCCGGCGCACCCAGCCAGGCCAAAAACTCGCGCGCCACCAGGCGGCTCCAGCGGCCGACGTAGGGCTCATAGGCCGCGCCGCTGGCCCAGGTGTCAGAGGGTGAGGTCACGGGCTAGCCTTGACCTCGATCCCCGCTAGATGCTCCAGCGCCTTGATCAGGGCGTGGTTGCCGTCGCCGCCCAGCCCTTCGGCCTGCAGCGTGCGATAAAGATTGAAGATCAAGCTGGTGCCCATCAGGGGCACGCCCATCTGGTCGGCGGCGGCCAGCACCAGCCGCACGTCCTTTTGCTGCAAGTCGATGGTGAAACCGGGCCGAAAATCGCGCTGGATGATCTGCGGGCCGCGGTTGCTCAGCATCCAGCTCCCGGCCGCGCCAGCCTTCACCGCGTCGAGCGTCTTTTGCAGGTCCAGCCCGCCGGCCTGGGCAAACAGCAGCGCCTCGCTCATGGCCAGGGCGTGGCCCACCACCAGGATCTGGTTGACCAGCTTCACCGCCTGGCCGTCGCCGTGGCCGCCCACGTGGGTGATGGCCTTGCCCATGGCCTCGAACACCGGCCGGGCGCGCGCCACCTGATCGGCCTCGCCGCCCACCATGATGCTCAGTGTGCCTTTGGCGGCGCCCTCGCTGCCCCCGCTCACCGGCGCGTCCAGCATTTCGACCCCCCTGGCCTTGAGCTTTTCGGCCAGCGCGCGGGTGGCGTACGGGCTGATGGTGCTCATGTCGATGACCAGGCTGCCGGGCCGCAAGCCGTGGATGGCGCCGGGCGGGTCATCCCCGGCCAGCACCGCTTCCACATCCGGCGTGTCGCTGACACAGGAGATCAGGATGTCGCATTGGGCCGCCAGGTCGGCGGGGTTCTGGGCGGTGGCGGCGCCCTCGGCCGCCAGTTCGGCCACGCGGGCCGGGGTGCGGTTCCAAACCCTCAACTCAAAGCCGGCCTTGAGCAGGTTGCGGGCCATGCCGCGCCCCATAATGCCCAGGCCGATAAAACCAACGCGTTCGCTCATGCTTGGTGTTCCCTTTCACAATTTAGGGGGGCTGCGATTGCCGGCTAAGGTACTGCGCAAACGCCGTCTTGGCAAGTATAGGGTGTAGGCGGCGCGCCGACAGACCGTTTCCGGCTCAGCCGATACCCCCCTCAGACGCCAGCCAATAGCAAGCGCGCTAACTCCGGACTAAAGTAAGGATCAGGCGAATCGCTGGTACAACTTAATGCGCCCATGAAGATTCGGTTGTAAGATTATTACGTAGCAATGGATATATTGGCCTGAAAGACGGCGCAACCGAACCGTTTGGATGGGGTTAGAGTATATAGATCAGTCGTCGTGCTGATTGACCTCTTGCTGTAATAGGCCTGCCAGCGAAAACGCCACCGCAAGCGGTGACCCCCCGGTCGATGTTTGCGGATTTCGCCGGCCAGCCTGCGAGGCAGCCAGCTAGTGCGCGCAAGGAGGAGCGAATGGATCCCATCACTGTCGCCGCCAGTGTGGTGTTGCTGTTCGTCCTGGCGATCTTTACGGTCATCAGCGTTCTAAGCCTGATTGGGCCGGATTCCCGCCGCTGGTAGAGGCCTCGACCGTTTTACCTCACCCAACAGGGCTATGCGCCGCTTTCCGGCGTATGGCCCTGTTTCGTTAATTGAGAATATCCGGAAATGCGTGCGGCCGCGACGTCCTTTGGACGTCGCGGCCGCACGCATTTCCGGATAGTGTTCCAATGCGTACCTGGAAATGCCAAGCTTAGCGATCGAGCAAGGGCAAGAACGAGCGCGTGATGGCGCTCAGCTTCCAGTTGACCACATCGGCCAGCTCGGTGCTGGTGAGCCCTTCCAGCAGGCCCACGGGGCTGGCATTGAACCAGGCGGCGGCGTCCGCCAGCGCGCCGGCGTTGCTGTCATGCGCCTGGTTGAAAAACAGCAGGTTTTTGGTGGAGTTGCCCGGCACGCTAAACACAAAGCGCGAGCGGATGCCGTGGGTGTCGGTGGGCGAGGTTTGGGCCGCCAGGTCGCCGCAGCCAAAGACCGTGGTGGCGGCCAGATTGGGGGTGACGGGCGGCGAGCCCGGCCCAAAGAGCACGTGTGTGTCCACGATTTCGCCAGGGTTGCTTAGGTCGTCGCTGGTCACCACCCAGCGATCCGAGGTGTCAAAGACGCTGTCGCCCGAGCTGGTGCCGGGGATGACGGTGAAGGCGTCGGTGCCCAGGTTGCTGGCCACGGTGGCGGTGACGGGGATGGCCGTGCTGCTGACGTTAATAAATGAAACCAGGGTGCGCAGCGTGTCGGAGTTGGGCAGGCCGTAATATTTGACGTAGACCCGCAGGCCGGCCGCATTGGTGGGGCCGGAAATCAGGCTGTGATGGGTGACGTCCATCACAGGCGAGGCGGGGAGCTGGGCGCCGTTGATCCACAAGGTCATGCCATTGTCGAAGGCATTGAAGTGATCGACGTTCGTATACAACAAGGCGTCCTCGACCGACAGGCCGGCCGATCCATCGCAGACGCCGTTGGCGGCGTTGCTGCCATTCGTGCCCCCAAAGGGGCTGATGGTCCAGCGGGCGCTGTCATAGGGCCCCGAGTAAACGGCGAAACGCCCGCTGGCCGTGCCGCTATAGGGCACCACCGTCACCGTGACGGTGGCCGTGGCGGTGAGGCCGCCTAAATCGGTGATGACGTATTGGAAGTGATCCGTCCCGACGTAGCCATTGACCGATCCGTAGGGAATGCTGTAAAAATCGTTGGCGGTTGAGCCATGCTGGGAAAAACCGACCTCCTTGACCGTGACGCGGTCGCCGGGGTCGATATCATAGTCGTTGTCGAGTACGTACAGTTCTTGAAACTCCACATTGGCGAAGGCCACCAGCGTGTCGTCCGTGGCGACGGGCCTGTGGTTGATGGCGGGTCCGGCTGGGGCGCTGGGGTGTGGCAGCGAGCGGGCATGGGCGGGGGCGGCGGCCTGCAGGGGCCGGCCGGGCAACAGGATGGCCAGGGCCAGGAGCGCGGCGCTCAGCCGGGGCAGCAGGCGGGTGGGGCGCGCACGTCGAGGGTCTGTCATTCGGGTGCCTCCGTGTGTGATTGTGGTTCGCAAAACTTGCTTTACAATCCGCTGCTCATGGCTGTGTGCCTGACTGAGGCAATTCTACCTGACAACCGGAGGATTTCGTGATCCGTTCGGGGCCCAAGGATCTCTATCTGGACCTGATCAAAAAGACGCTAACTTATGCGCTTTGGCCAGAACCACCGTTGCCGTTAGGCAGCCGGGGGTTCAACCGGCCTTACTTTGTCACGCAAGCCGCTGGGCTGCTGTCTCAGGCGCTGGGCTCAATAGGTTTTCAGCTCGTCCGGCCGAGAACGATTACGCCGGATCAGAGACAGACTGGCGGATACTGGCCGGCCTATGCCCACACGATGATTGGGGGCAGACGCCTGGACGATTTGCAATTCTGCGTTGAGACGGTATTGCGCGAAGGAATAGCAGGGGACTTGATCGAAACTGGGGTTTGGCGAGGCGGCGCGTGCATTTTCATGCGCGCCGTTCTAGCCGCCCACGGTGTCGAGGATCGCAAGGTCTACGTCGCGGACTCATTTGCCGGGCTGCCAAAACCTGAGGCGGACAGATTTCCGGTTGATAAGGGTGATGCGCTCTATCGGGCTGCATTTCTATCTGTCTCCCAGGCCGAAGTTGAGGATAACTTTAGGCAATACGGCCTGCTGGATGACCAGGTGGTATTTTTGAAGGGATGGTTCAAAGATACGCTTCCGAGTGCATCGATCCACAAGCTGGCTGTTCTCCGCCTGGATGGCGATCTGTATGGCTCTACCATGGACGCCTTGACCCACTTGTATCCCAAGCTGAGTCCAGGCGGGTTCTGCATCGTCGACGACTACAATTGGCCCGGCTGCCGGCAAGCCGTGGACGATTTCGCTGCGCAACAGGGGATAGCGATGAGAGTGAACACGGCGGACCTGGCCGGCCAGTATTGGAGAAAGACGTAACTGAGACAGATCGTCGCTTACTCCGTACTGCGCCCCTCGTTCAACAAAAAGCGCTGCGCCACCAGGAACACCAGCACCGCCGGCAGCGTGGCCACCACGGCGGCGGCCATCAGCAGCGGCCAGTTGGTGCGGTTGAGCTGCTGAAGCTGGCGCACGCCGATGGGCAAGGTGTAGAGCGACTGCGATTTGAGATACAGCAGCGGGTTGATGAAATCGCTCCAGTACAGCCAGAAGGTGAGCATGGCCACCGCCACACCAGTGGGCACCGAGAGGGGCAGCGCCACGCAGCGCCAGATGGCCAGGGGGCTGGCCCCATCCAGCCGGGCCGACTCGAACACCTCGGCCGGCACGCGCCGGTAGCTCCAAAAGAACAGCAGCACAAACAGCGGGCTAGAGCCCATCAGGGCCGGCGCCAGCAGCGCGCCGTAGGTGTTGGTGAGCCGCAGCCAGGTGAACAGCACGAAGCGCGGCAGCCAGACCGCGCCCACCGGCACCAGCAGCAGGCCAATGGCCAGCGCCACCCAGCGCCGCCGCCAGCGCGGGCCGGCCAGGGCCATGCCCAGCCCGGCCCAAGACGCGCTGACCAGTGTGACGATGACGGCCGCCACGGCTACCATGAACGAATTGAGCGTGTCGTTGGCCAGGGGCAAAATTTCGAAGATGCGCTGGTAATTGCTCCAGGCCAGCGGGTTGGGCAGCCACTCCACCACGCGCGCCGGCGGCAGGCCGGGCTGGCGCAGCGAGGTGGACAGCATCCAGGCCAGCGGCAGCAAGAAGACAAACGCCACCGCCAGCGACGCCGCGTGCTGGGCCAACTGGCCGGCCAGGCGCCGTAGGGCACGGCGGGCGGGTTTATTGGTCATCGGCAAACGACCAGCGGCGCAGAATGAGCCCCAGCGCCAGCACCAGCACCAGGCTGGCGACAAAGGTGATCAGGGTGATGGCTGAGCCCATGCCGAAGCGCAGCGAGGCAAAGGCCTCGCGAAAGGCCAGCAGGGGCAAGAACAGGGTGCTGTAGTACGGGTCGCCGCCGGTCATGAGCAGCGACGGGGTGAACGGGAATATGAAGCTGAGGATCAGGTCGCGAAAGGCCAGCAGGATGAGCCAGGGCGAAATCAGCGGCAGGGTGACATAGCGGAACAGGCTGAACGGCCCGGCGCCATCCACCACCGCGGCGTCATAATATTCGGCGGGCACGCTCTGCAGCCCGACCAACAGCACCACGAACCCCTCCCCAATTTGAAACAGCGACATGAACACAAACACCAGCTTGGCCGTGTCGGGGCCGGCCAGCCAGGCGGGGGCCGGCAGCCCCGCCGCCCGCAGCAGCAGGTTCACCGGGCCATACAGCGGGTTGAAGATCCACAGCCACACCAGGGCATAGGCCACATCGGGGATGACGGTGGGCACAAACACGGCCGCGCGGTAAAAGCCGATGCCGCGCCGCGGCCGGCGCAGCAGCAGGGCCAGCCCCAACGCGCCCAGCACTCGCAGCGGCACCGCCAGCGCGGTGAAGTAGAGCGAGTTGGCGATGGCAATGCGCTCCAGCGGGTCGAGGTAGAAATTTTGAAAGTTGCGCACCCCCCACCACACTGGCGGCGCGATACCGTCGAAATAAGTGAAGGCCAGGGCAAAGGTGAGCAGGCCAGGCAGCACCAGCAGCAGCAGCGCGCCCAGCAGGTAGGGGAACAACAGCAGGCCGTGCTCGGCCCGTTCGCGCAGGCGCCACCAGGCGCCAGTGGATAGTGTTGGATTGAGCGCGGAAAGGGATTCAGGCCGCATGGCTAGGGGCAGTGTTAGGCCGGAGCCTGTGACTGACGGCGTGCGCCGGAGGCGTGCGGCAAATTAGACGGGCGCTGAAGTTGAAGGCGGCTGAAGTTGAAGGCGGTCGGCGTCATGCCGGGGCATGATAGCCGCCGCCGGAGGATATTTCAAGCCGTGAGGCGCTGGCGGCACTCGGCCGGGGACAAGATGGCAACGGGTGAGGCCGCAAAACTCAGGGCGTCGCGAGTGACGATGGCGTCGAGCTGGCCGGCCTCGGCGCAGGCGATTTGGACGTTGTCTTCAAAGTCGGAGGCGCTGAGTTGCTGCGCGCGCTCGAGGGCGGCGCGGTCCACCGGCACGATCTCGAACGCCTCCAGGCACACCTGCACCGCCTGGCGGGCGCGCGCCAGGTCCATCAGGCGCCGCGCCACGTAGAAGATGTCAGTCAGGGTGGTGGCCGTGTTGAACCAGGTAAGCGATAAACTCGGTCAATTGCGACTGCCGCCCGCGCTCGACCACGAAACCGTGGCGGCGGGCAGCGCGGATCAGGCGGGCTTTGAGAGTGGCGGGCAGGTAGATTGAAAGGATTTTGCACACTTGCCCAGGAGGCTTAGAATTCTCCTATGAACGCTGTCACAATTTGGGACGAGATGACCTCGACGCTCGGCAAGCCACAATTCGCCTTTACGCTGGCGGTGGCGGAAGAGCGCATCACCCTGCGCGAGCTAATCCGCGCCAGGGTGTTTCAAGAAGTGGCGGAGTACAACGCCCAGCAGGGCGAGATTTTCCGCGGGCTGGTGCAGCCCTCCGAAGCCGAGCGGACATTGAACGGCTACAAGCTGCGCCAGCCGCGGCAACTTGACCCGCACCGGCAAGTGGAAACGGCCCTGGCGGCCTTTGAGACCAACGGCTTTATCATTTTGGTCGACGACCGGCAGATGGACAGCCTGGATGAGCCCATCGAGTTGGTGCCCGACCTGTCGGTGACATTTCTCAAGCTGGTGCCGCTGGTAGGGGGCTGACATGGCCGACGAGACTCTCGCGTTTGAAACCATACAGCGCCTAGTGGAGCAGTTGGCGACCGAGCCCCACAGCTATGGGGCGGATCTGAATCGCTCAGCCGCCTTTCGTGAGTTGAGCGCACTCGATCCGAGCGGCAAGCGGGCGGGTGTTATGGCCATGCTCACCTGGCTGGCTGAGCAGACCGGCCCGGACCCCAATGGGCATGCGTGGCAAGTACGCGGCTCCATGCTGGCGCTTTTAGGCGAACCCCTGCCACTGACCGAAGCCGATTTGCTTGCTCTTTTGGCGTGGTCTGCGCGCCAGGACTATTACGTCCATCGGGGCGTGCCGGAGCTCATCCGGGCCATCGAAGCCTTCGGCCGTGATCACCCGCGCACGCCCGAGCTGCAAAGCAGTGTGCGGACATTAATCGCGCGGCTGCAAATGGAAGTCCAACGGCCGGACGTGGGTGCGTGGATCAGCGGTCTACAACGGCTCGCCCAAATCACACCGGCCTCTCTGCCGCTGGTGAGTGGCGAAGCCTGGGCCGATGTGGCCACGGCTGACATCGAAACTCAAAGCGACGACACCGTGGCAGCCTGGCGACAATTGCTCTTGCACTGCCAACGTTCTGGCGGCGCCAGGCCCTCCAAGACATGGCTGGCCGGCGCGCAGCCCGCCCTGGCCCGCATCGGGGCCGAGGCCTTCAAGGCCAGCGTCATCCGCTGGTTCGCGCTGGTGGATAAGCCCCGCACCGAACTCGTCCTCAGCGGGTCACAATGGGTGCCCGACCCGAACGACGCCTGGCAGTATTCCAACGCCGATATCCTCAAGGGCCTGGCCTGGCGGTGCGCCGCCCGCGCTGACCGCGACCTGGCCCAGGCGCTGCTCAAGCTGGCGGTGTCCGCGTTCCGCAAGCTGCCCGGCAGCGGACCGCAATGCCCACGGGTGGGCAACGCCTGCATTTGGGCCTTGGGCAATATGCCCGGCATGGACGGCATTCAGCAATTGGCCCTGCTCAAGGTCAAGCTCAAGCTGCCCAGCGCGCAAAAGACCATCGCCAAGGCCCTGGCGGCCGCAGCTCAGCGCGTGGGCTTGCCGGCAGACGAGATCGAAGAGTTGTCGGTGCCCACCTATGACCTGACCGACGTCGGCCTGCGGCG
>Ga0209166_10003478_pt1 | contig 11350 bp, 9 predicted proteins | sample Coa_R1_3_FD_187151 | JGI IMG/M metagenome (GOLD analysis project Ga0209166, IMG submission 187151) | Surface soil microbial communities from Centralia Pennsylvania, which are recovering from an underground coalmine fire - Coalmine... | ecosystem: Environmental > Terrestrial > Soil > Unclassified... | reverse complement strand
AATGACGGTGTCGGCCTCCAGCCAGATGAGGAAGCCTTCCGGATAATAGTCGACCGTCCGGCGCCAGCTCTCAAATTCTTCGGGCGAGCTATAGAGAATCTGCGCGGCGTCAGCGGTGTCCTGCAATGGACGCCAGGAGCGGCCGGGAGTGTGGTCCAGCGCGGCGGCAAGGTCGGCTGTTTCATCCAGGAACTGTTGCTTGTTCCACAGACCGGTGCGCGCAGCCAGAATGTTGCCCCAGTAGTCGGTCATGCCTTCATACACCCAGAGCAGATCGCCTTCCATCGGCTTCTGGTAGTCGGGCGTCGCCAGTCCGGCCGGGCGGCGATACTTTCCGTTCCAGGAGTGCGTCATCTCGTGCGGCAGGAGCGCTCCGGAGAGCCAGCGCGCATCGTCGTCAACCATGGCGCGCTCCGCAATGCGGTCGTCACTGGACTCATGGTGCTCCAGTCCGAAGTGCGCTGTGTGGTCGCTGAGCGTGAGCAGGAAATGGTATTCGCGATAGTGCCGGGCCTGGAACAGCGCGCCGGTTTCGGCAACCAGGCGCTTGTAAGCATCGATGGTCGCCTGGGGCATTTGCAGAGCGGCGTCGCCGTCAGAAACTTCGTCAATGTAATGCTGGATTGGGCCTTCGGGCGTGAGCGCGATGCGGCGGAAATGCGCGCCCGCGAGCACTGGAGAATCGATGAGCGTAGTGAGCGAAACCGGCTGGAAATTGACCTGCCCGCCGGCTTCACCGGCAACGGGCAATGGCGTGCCATACTTCCATCCGGCGGGCAATTTCAGCGAAGCGACCACCGGAATATCATCAGTCTTCGGGCCCAGCGGATAGAGCACCACCTGGTTCCAGCTCACCATGGCGAGCTGCGTGGTCGCGGACGCGCCCGAAGAAAAGCCTTCCGGCGGCGCAGGCATCACCAGGTCCAGCGCGGCTTCGAGCGTTGTGGCGCCCTGCGGCACGGTGAGATCGAACTCGTACATCTCATCGAGATTGCGCCGCCAGGCGAGTCTTTGCCCATTGACAAAGAACTTGAGGCCGGTCAGATCGGTAATGGGGCCGGTAGGGCCGTGCTCGCCTGGGATCCACTTGGGAAAAACCAGTTTCACCTCGCCCGCCGTCACGGGAATCTGTAATTGCGCATGCAGGATTTTCTCGCCGGCATGCGTGGCGTCGACGGTCAGCTTGATAGGCTGTGCGGGAGCAGGGTTCGCGGCCGGATGCGGCTGGCGTTTTTGCGCAAAAGATAAAATGGCGGTGCACAGTAGAACAGAAAGAAGCATTCGTTTGAAGAAAAGGCTCATGAAGTGTTCTCCCGGTGGGGCGCACCAAGATTAAAGGGGAGAACGAGAGGAAGGCAAGCCAACCGGAACAATCAAGCTGTCCGGCGGGGTTCTGAAAATTTATTTCTTTCTACGCCGTGCGGGCGGCGGCGTTTGCGCCTGCATCGCGCCGGTCACGCTGGCCAGGACTTTATCGAAGGCCTCTTTGGCCGTCATTTCGTTGCTGCGGCTCTTGTTGTGGCGGTATTTATGCTCGCTGTCGCAGGTGCGGCAGCGTGTCATGAGCACCTCATCGCCCATGATCGAGACCACGGAATGATCGGTCGTGCGTTTGCAACGCGAACAGTGGTCGTCAATGTAGTCGCCTAGTCTCATCAGTCCAGTCCTTCCGGAAGCATTCTGCTTATTTCCTTCTGGAAGCATTCTGCTTATTTTGCCCGAAACCGGGCGGGATTGTCTCGCCGTTGTGATTAAATCTCTATCGTGCTTCTGCGACAGCGCGGCAAATTCATCACCTTTGAGGGACTCGATGGCGTGGGCAAATCCACGCAAATGGACAACCTTGCCGGCTACCTGCGGCGGCGCGGGATTGACGTGATTACTACGCGCGAGCCCGGAGGCACGGCGCTGGGCGAAAAGCTCCGCGCGGTGCTGCTCAGTTCGAGAACGTCGGGCCTTTCCGCGCCGGCGGAGCTAGCGCTGATGTTTGCCGACCGCGCCCAGCACGTGGATGAACAGATCCTGCCGGCGCTCGAGCGGGGACAGTGGGTTCTGTGCGACCGCTTCACCGATTCAAGCGAAGCTTACCAGGGCGCAGGACGTGAACTCGGCAGCGCGCTGGTGCTCCAACTTCATAAATCGCTCTGCCACGATCTCCAGCCCGATCTGACCATCCTGATGCTTTCAGACGTGACGCGAACTGTGGCTCGCGCCCGGCGGCGCAATGTCGAACAATCAAAACAGATGGAGCATGACGAAAACCGGTTTGAGAAGGAAGACCGGGCGTTTTACGATCGCGTGTTCGCCGGGTACATGGCGGTAGCCAGGCGCGCGCCGCACCGGGTGGTGCAGGTGGACGCGAAGGACACGGTCGATAAAGTGCGTAAAAAGATAGTTCGCATCGTAGAGGAACGGTTCTTCTGATCAAAGACGACTCAAAGCCCCGTCAATGTTGAAACATTGCTGAACATGCTTCCGGCCTCAAGGAATATTCATTCTGGTCCAGAATGAATTGCTGCACTGAAACCTTTTCCCCCTGGGGAAGGTATGTGATCACCTGCCGTCCCGCATCGGTCTTGATCGTCAGCTTCACCTGCTTTGTGGGATCTCCGTTGTATATCGACCAACCGAGCAGTTGCTGGCCGTCGCGAAGACCGGCTTTGTACGCCTCACTGTCCGCTTTGACCCCGATGACTTTTTTGGTCTCGCCTGTAATCGAGCTTCGATCAAAGCCGAGATCGAACTTTCCGATGGCTTCGACGCGGGCTTGAACGCAAGATCCCATCGCATCATTCGGGATGTGAATGATCCCGCCCTGCTCAACGTATCGTTTGAGCTGCTCAACCGATGACCTGCGGATGTATTGTGCGGCAGCCTTGAAGAGGCGCCGGTTGGTAACAAGCATCGGTTTCTGGTGGTGCGCGCGTTTGTACTCCGCATTCTGGCGGACAAGGTAAAACATGAGATCATTCAGAGAGAGCTTTCCTCGGGTCTCGTCGCGTATGGTGGCGTCGAGCCAAGCTGCGATGACGGCGCCCCGGCGATACTCCAGGCCGGCCCAGGACGAAGTGTTTGCCGCATGCCTGCGCACAAACTCCGCCAGAGAAATATCCCAGCCTTCGTTCATCTCAAACGCGCGAAGCTTCGCATTCAAGCCGGCCACATACTCCGGGAACGGTTCCAGACCCGCATTAAAGAGCATGATGTCCTCGTAGTACCTGGTAAAACCCTCAGAGAACCAGGTGACCGGCGCCTGCGGATCGGGCAAATAGCCCATCTTCAACGGATCCCAGGAATGGAACTCCTCATGCGAAATCTGGGCCAGGACATTGGGAGAAATGGTGTCCAGCCGCGAAAGATGCTCCATGAACGCATTGGTCAGCGCCGTGCCGCCCTGGCTGCCGCGGTCCCCGCCGAAAGGAGTGAGCGTTACCAGAAAATAAGGGAAGCTGTTGTCATGCCAGAATGCGCGCTCGGTTTCGATGGTCTTCAAGACCTTGCTGGTCCACTCCTCGTCAGTAAAGCTCCATTTGGCGCGAATGGCGAAATTGACCGCGTTTCCTGCCACGGTGTGATGATAGATACGATAATCGCCGCCCACGAAGAGCGAATTCAGCGCGTCATGCCAGCTGCCGTTCGATGTCTGGCAGCGATCGTCGGTGGCAAAACTTGTCGCCACCGACCACTCTTTGGGCAGCTTCGACCAGTCAAAGTGGATCTCGGCCGGTTTGAATAAGGCCATTTTGGGATACACCAGCGAGGTCAGGCCGATGAGGTGAAAGTATTCGGGAGCGAGATCGGCATAAAAGCGGGTTGCGCTGTTCAGCGGGCCGCTCCATTGTTTGACAAGAACATACGAAAGCCGCACCGGGCTATTCGGCCGGGACAGCACCTCCCTTTTGGCGGGCTCCCGGGTTTCTTTGATCGTCGTTCCGGGTGAGACGGCCGCAAGCTCCGTGATCGATTTGTATGCGTCCTTCTGTCCGGCCCATTCTGAGGGCAGGATGAGCGTGGTCTTTCCCGATCGGGCGCTTTTGAATTCCAGCGTCACGCGAAGGCTGAGCTTGTCCTGGGAAATGATCGGCTCGAATGAGTAGTTCAGTTCGTGCGTCGAGGCCGGGGGACCAAAGTTGCATTGCGCCAAACCCGCGGCGCTGCTGAAGAGCAAGAGCGCGGCGATCGTAAGTTTGAAGTGGCGCATGGCTCGAGTATTTTCAATGGCAGAACGCACGGCGAGCAAGAAGTTTGCAGGAAGAAAAGAGGCCCGGCGCGAACCGGGCCTCGGATTTGCTTTGCCACTACGGATTACTTGGTCACGACAAAGAGGAACCCATCGTTCTGGGAGTAGATTCTTCCTTTGTTGTCCAAAGACGCGGGCGTGTAAGCCGCGCCAATGGCCAGGTTCTGGAAGATGTGCTGGAGTTGCACGCCCCCTTGCCCGATAGCATAGAGATTTCCGTCTTCGCTATTGGCATAGACCACGCCGTTGGCGTCCACCACCGCAGCATTCACGCACCACTCAAATCCGTTCGGGTGGTCGGAAACGCAGGTGATGGTCCCATCGGGATTCCGCGTGCAGCTCTGGGTGTTGGTGTTCTGGAAACTCCACTGGAGGTTGAGATTCGGGTCAAACTGGGAGACGAAATACTGCTCCGGTCCCAGGAATGACGAATTGGGATTCGAGCGTTCCGGGCACCAGTTGGGATCAAAGCAATAGTCGCCGAGTCCCGCCCCGCCGTAGTGGTTGTTCTTGAATATCACGGAGTAGGTCCCGTTATGCGGATAGATGGCCGGCGTATTGTCCCAGCCGAAGTTGAAGGCGTTGAGGAAATTGCCATTGGAATCGAAATGCAGCATATGGCCCTGCAACCAGTTGTAGGCCGTATAGGCGCCGTAATAGATGCTGCCATCGGGAGCAACGGTCGGCGTGGATGAGGAATCATCCAGCACGCGGGCCGGCGGCGGCTCGTTGGTTCCGGGATCGAAGCCAAAGGTCGCGCCGTCTCTGCAACCGCCATTGGCGCCGGCGCCGCCCGGGTTGCCGATGGGGAAGCTCACGCCGCAGCCGTCATTGAGGCGATTGCGGAAGGAGGCCGCCCACTTGCCGGTCATGTTGGCGTTGACGGCAACCAGATAGTTGTAACGCGTGACCAGGTGTGCCTTGCTGACGGTGTAGATCGTGCCGTCAGGAGCGATTGCGGGAGCAATATTGAGGGCCGCGCGCTCAGTGCCGCATGTGGTCTGGGGCGGTGTCGAGGTCGGGGATGGCGGCCAGGGCAGTTGCGCGGAGAACTGTACGCTGCACGTATCGTTGCTGCGCGGAACGGCATCGCCCTTGATCACCGCCTGCGAGAGCAGAGTGGAATAGCTGACTTTGGTGATCGAGTCATTAGGCGAAACCCTGACCAGCCACGAGTTCACCACGTCATCCTTGGTCCAGCCTGTGATGTTGTTCTGCGTGACCTGGACAACGTTGTAATAGATGTTCCCCGCTGAATCGGCGCTCAACGGCGAGGCGGTAAAGGTGTTGGGATCAATCGTGGTGCCGAAGGGGTTGATGCGCTTGATCACCGCTCCGGTCGACTTGTTGATCTTGAAGATCGTGCCACCCTGACCCGGATCGTACAGGACGCCGTTGGCCAGCACCGCGTGATAGACCGGCTCCCAGAAGAGGCTGGAAGATCCGGCAGCAAGCCAGTCTGTATTGAATGTCCAGACCTTCACCAGTGTCCCGCCCTGCCAGGTGTACTTGTTCTGGTGCCACTTTTGCGTGCTGTAGGTGCTGTTCGAGTAGGTTCCATCCTTGGATTCGATGTAAACATCGTTCCCATCGACCAGCGGGACTTGATAGTGCACCAGCAGTGTGCCGGCGGCATTGGGATCGGCTTTTTCGGCCGCGATGTTGAAGTCATACTGAAGGATGACGGCGTTCTGGTTCAGCTGCTGGCCAACCACGCCTCCGTCAAACAACGTGTGCTGGGGATTGAGGCCCCACTGCGGCCAATCCGGGGCTGGAGCCTGCGCCCTAACGTTCATGGATGCCAGGACGAGAATCCCCGCAATCATGCACATGCAACTGAGAGTCTTGCTTTTACAGAGAACTTTCTCCATTTTCGTTACCACCTCTTGTCTTTGAATTTTTCTCAACTTTTGTCAGGCAACGGTGAAGGGTTTCAGCAGGCCGAAGGGCACCTGCTGCGGGTAGAGAGTAACGACGGGGTGGTGCAGGTTTTTTCGAGCTTCGCAACCTCTTCTGCCGCGGCTAACCGTTCCAGCCGCAAACAGGGACGAAAGCCTACAAGGTTCAGCAGCTCTGCCCTGGGGGAATCACAAGTTGTTCTGAATTTGGAAATTATCAGGCGTGGGATGGAGAAAAGCTTAATGAATGGCTATTTGCATTCAACAAATGCGTCCCATAAGAGGAATCTCTATTTTGTTATGAGGAAGACGGAGCTGCTGGAATTACAGAATCCGCTCTGGGCGCGCGCCGGCAGCGATGAGTTGGGGGTGGCGCGGCGCGATGCGCACATCGTGTTCCCCAGTCCAGAAAAAAACATTCGCTGCTATTGCAGCGTGAAGTTCAGTGTGGTCGTAAGCCCGGTGTTGACTGTGGCAGTCGCGTTGCTCCCGGTAAAGCCGGTGGCAGAAACCGTCACGCTATAGGTTCCGATGGCAATCCAGCTTGAGTTGTAAACGCCTGTGCCGTCCGTGATCAGGGTCTTGCTCAGACGCAACTTGCCGCCGGTGATGGTGACGGTGGCGCCGATGACTGGCACGCCGCCGCTGGAAAGCACTTTGCCGCCGATCCGGCCTGCGGTGGAAACGAAAATTTTGGTCGGGCTGGGCTCGGCCGTAGCGTTCAAGGTCGAGGTGCCTGTGCGGGCGTCGCTGAGCCAGCCGGTCTTGCCCGCGGTAATAGCCAATGACTTGCGAGCGTTCGCCGGGATAGAGAAATTGCCATTCGCGTCCGTCAGGGCCGAGCCGCCGCTATAAGCCACTGTTACTCCGGCAGCGGGAGTGCAGTCGACGGCGCTCTTCACCTTCCCGGAGAGCGTCCCGGGCGCCGTAGAAATCCCGGGGTTGCGATAGGGAACGATGAACTGGTTGTGATCGTCAGTGAGCGATGCATCGAGATAAGGCGAGTAGGTACTCACGCTCACGCGGTTCAGCGATGGCGAGATCCGTATCAACCGCAGGTAGCCGCTGCCGCCCAGGGCGTAGGACTGATAGTCAGACAAGATTTGATTGACTAGATTGCCGTTCAGGCCCAGGTCCATGCGCCGGCCCGTACCATCGCCCTGAACGACGTGCCCGCTCAGGACCAGATGAATGTTGGGATACTTGCGGACCAGCTTCCACCACACGTCTTCGCCGTTGTTGTCCTGGCCAACACCAAAGCTGGCCGCGCTGTTCTGGTCGCACTGCGAGATGCGCGTGTTGTCGGCGTAGGTGAACATGTGCGTGGCAATGATGATGTCCTTGTCCAAGTTGGCTTTGATGATGCTGTCCGCCCAGGCGAGCGCGGAGTCGCGGGGCGCGAACTCAAGAACCAGGATGAGGTAGCTGCGGCTGTTGACGGTGATCACACCGTAGAAATTCTCGTTGCTTCCTGAAGGAAAGCTGCCGCGGTACCAGCCGGCGCCGGCGTAATAGGCCGGGCCGAAAAACGCATTAAAGTTGGTGGTCGAGGCGGTGCGTCCGGCGGGATTGTTCTGGTCGTAGTCGTGATTCCCGATGGCGATCATGTACGGAACCTGTCCGGCGAGCAGGCGATAAGCCGCCGCGGCGTTCTGCCACTGCGCCAGGATGCCGCCGCCGTCGACGATGTCACCGAGGCCGACCACCAACTGTATTTTCTGCTCCTGGACATGATTGGCGATCCACTGCGTCTGCGCGGCGAAGATCTGCGGATAGGTGGAGGAGTAAAACTGGGTGTCCGGCAGGGCGACGATGGTGAACTCGTCAGCGGGCGTAGGCGAAGGTGTTGGAGTTTGCGCCAACGCGACGGACGATGACAAGAGAAGAAAGACGAGGCCGAGTCGGAAGTTTCTGACGAACATCTTCCGCAAGGTAGCCGCCACTCGAAGCTGCTTCAATCAGGTGTTTCGCCGTGACTGCAGCTAGGGCCAGAGAGGTTTCAGAGGGAAACGGGCCTTAGGCGCGTATTAAACTTCGATGAAAGAGTGTACGCGCCAGCGTTTCACTTCCCACGCGGTTACGTGGCTTTTTCGAAAAGAACGTTCATACCGCGGGGTTCAGGGTCGATCACCTGCATCTTGTCCCAGTCATAGGCAAATTCCTTGCAGCAATCGAGACAGACGAAGTAAGTCCCGGTCATGGCTGCCACTTTGGAACGAGGCTGGCCAGGACGGCAGGTGATCAGCGACGTGCATCTTTTGTGGCGGCAGCTGAACACGCGCCCCCACACCAAGGAGAACATTTCGATCAGCACAAAACACCTCCCGCGGATGGGGGGATTACCTCTCTGCCCATTCACGCGCAACAGCGGCCGCGCAAATGGGGCCCTCTCTGCCCATCCACGCGCAACAGCGGCGCGCGAATGGAGCCCGCGGAGGTTGAATCATCAATCCTCAACCAACACAAACTGGGAAGGGGGAAATCCCTTGGCGGAATCATCTGCTTGTTTGGTTAGGCGGCGATTAAGCCTTGATTAAAAATGCTTATCGATGGAGTGTAGTAGGGGGGAACCGAAGCGGGGCGAGCAAGAAAAGGATGGACGGGAAAAATTATAAGGGGGACACGGCTTCCGGGTCCATGTCCCCCTATTAGCAGTCGACGGATGAGCCTGCTTCTGTAGTAGTAGAGTCAGAATGGGTCCCGGAAATATAGTCTGGATAAGAATTTTTCAAGGTCAAGCAAGAATTTTGCCTAAGTCATTGAATTAACGATGGATAATTGAGCTTTTCCGGGCCTCTTATCCACAGCCAAAAGGGTGCGAACGACTAAAATAAGCCATGCCTTTTTCGGCCTTCTACGGCAATTCTGAACTGCTGCACCGTCTGCGCGAGATGCTGGCCCGCGAACGGTTCCCCCATGCCGTGATTTTGGCCGGCCCGCAGGGTGCGGGGAAATACACCTTGGCGCTTATGCTGGCGCGCACGATGAACTGCCTCAATCCGCGGCTGACGGACGATCTTCCCGACTTCTGCGGCGAGTGCAGCAACTGCCGCCGCCTTGGTGAAGCCGAAGACCTGGAGGCGCGCTTTGCCGAGGCCGTGGAGGCGCGCGAAGGGCTGCGCGAGACCGACAAGCGCGAGACCCGCATCCTGGTGCAGACACATCCGGACGTGCTGGTGGTGCCGCCGGACCCGCCGCAAATGATGATCAAGGTCGACCAGGTGCGGCAGGTGATTCAGACCTCGCACTACAAACCACAGGAGGCGCGGCGCCGCGTCTTTATCTTCTCCGACGCAGCGTTCATGAAAGAAGCGGCCAATGCGCTGCTCAAGCTCCTGGAAGAGCCGCCCGATTTTGCGACGATTTTCCTGCTGGCGCGAAATCCCGGCGAGTTGCTGCCGACCATCCGATCGCGCTCGGTGACTTTCACCCTCAGCGCCTTGCCGGTGGACGAAATCGAACAATACCTGGCCAAGGCGCGACCGGAGTGGAACGCGCGGCAGAGGCAACTGGTTGCGCGGCTGAGCGACGGCGCCGTGGGCCGTGCGCGCTCGCTGGACCTGGAGGAGTACGTCGCGGCACGGAAGGATGCGCTGGCCCTGCTGGGCACGGCCGTCCGCGCGGTGGAACACTCCGATCTTTTCCGCACCACAGAGACATACCGCGGCGGCGGCGAGGGCAAGGAAAAGACTGACAATCTGCTGCGCGCCGTCTATGGCCTGCTCAAGGACCTGATGGCGCTGAACTCGGGAGCGCCGGAGCTGGTAAGAAACACCGACATCCTGGCGGAATTGAAATCGCTGGCGGCCGCGGTGGATTTTGGCTGGATCGCGCGGGCCACGCAGCAGCTGGGACAGGTGCAGAGCGGCATGCGCAGGAATGTGTTGCGGCCGCTTTCGCTGGATGCCTTCGCGATCGCGCTGGAGAAGTGAAGAGTTCGGAGAAACAGAATCTCCCACGGAGGCACGGAGAAATCAGGCGATGTGCTGTGTTGATGGTTAAGCCAGCTTTGCCACCAGATGCACGCGGAAGTTTGGCGATCGTGGCAATTCATCCCTTATCTCCTCCGTTTCCGACGTTCCTCCGCGTTTCAAGGTTTCCGGGTTTTTAGATCTTCCGATGTTCCGATGACAGACGGATCGATTTTCGTGTCGCAACTTGGCGCACCGGTGTGAAGAATCGTTTTCCCATGGCCGATGACCTTTCAGACGATTGAAAGCACGGCGATGCTGTGATACGGTTAAGGCACTAATCCGCACTGAATTGCTCGGCACTACATTTCGGGTTCAGCTCGGCTAGCCGAGTCGGCACATGCGTGCCGATGCACTCTGGTTCAAAGCGGGACGGGAGCATATGAAGGAAGGAATGGATTCAACTGCAGCTCGCCAGGCGCCGGAGCGCGGCCAGGAAGAGGAATTTGTAAGCCGCAAGCTGATCCGGCCGTCGTTGAGCGCGCCCACACCGCGCACCGAACCCGTGTCAGAACGCCGCGAGCGCCTGGAACGGACCGACCGCATGCCTTCCAACGCGCCCCGCCGGAGCAATGGCGCTCCGGAGCAGACCCACGCTGAAAACTACTACTACCAGAAACAGATCCAGAGCAAGACACCCGTGGTGGTGGTGATGAAAGACGGCGAAGAGGTGCAGGGATTCATCGAGTGGTACGACCGCACCTGCATCAAGCTGAACCGCGGCACGGCGGCGCACCTGCTCATCTACAAGCCCTCGATCCGCTACATCTACAAGGCCGGCGAAGTCGACAAGCCGTAGCCAATGCACTCGGGCATTGGGATGACTGTAGTTCTTGCGCAGGACCCACATTTCCTTTCCAACTTTGTCATCAAGTACTGGCAGGAGCTGGCCGGCTTTGTGAGCGGCGCGCTTTGCGTCTGGCTGCTGATCAAACAGAACATCTGGAACTGGCCGGTGGGGATCACCAATAACATTTTTTACATTGTGATCTTCTTGAAGTCGGGCCTCTATGCCGACATGGGCGTGCAGTTCGTCTACATCGCCGTGGCGATTTATGGCTGGTGGAACTGGCTGCACGGCGGCCTCGACCATTCCGAATTGAAGGTCGCGCGCGCCTCGGTGGCCGGCCTTCTGGGATATCTGGCTCTGGCAGCCGCCGGGACGGGAGTGTTGTATTGGATTTTGCGACGGTTTACCAACAGCACGGTCCCGCTGGCCGATGGGCTGACCAGCGCGCTGT
>Ga0209166_10003477_pt1 | contig 11352 bp, 11 predicted proteins | sample Coa_R1_3_FD_187151 | JGI IMG/M metagenome (GOLD analysis project Ga0209166, IMG submission 187151) | Surface soil microbial communities from Centralia Pennsylvania, which are recovering from an underground coalmine fire - Coalmine... | ecosystem: Environmental > Terrestrial > Soil >... | reverse complement strand
CTTTCCATGCGCGTTAGCGGATCGCATTGCACGACGGGTGAGGCTCAACACAGAGCTAATCGAACAACACTGGGTACGAACTCTTTTTGAAGAGTTTTGCAACTGGGACGGCCTGATAAAACGCGCAGGAAATATGTGCTCACGTATTGACCAATACGCAGTTTTTTTTGCAGAGATCGATCGACATCTTGCCAGTGAAACAGACATAACTCAGGAACAACTGTTTTTACTGTTTGACGCAGAAGGTTTGCGGCGCCACTTCCTGATCGTTGAATTCCTGTGTCGTCGATTGAATATGGTCTGGAGTAGCCATAAACTTTCAGAGTTAATCGAATGCAGACGCATACGAGATATTTTGGCGCACTGCGCGTGTCAGCACTGGGCCTCACTCATGCTCGATTACCATCAATACCTCACCACGACTCCAGCTTGCAAACTGCAACTCAAAACGATAAGGGTCTACTTGAATGCAGCAGTGCGACTCTTGATCCACGCGGAAGCCCGAACAGCTACGGATCTGCAGCAAACACAGGTTGACTTGTTTCTAAAGCGAAATGCGGGACAAGCAGCCTCATTGAGTGCTTTTATGAGATACATTTCTGAACGCGATGGAAAAACCTTGAATATACGTCCACCGCGCCTATCTCGTTCTGTTGCCACGCAGGAGCGGCACCTTATCAGACAGCTAAGAATACTTGGACGTAAGCTCGAGACAACGGCAGATATGCGAGAATTGCGGGCTCACTTTGGCTTACTCATTTCAAAGGCCTATCAAGTGCCTTTGTCCCGCGTTCTCTCATTGAGTTCATCTGACATTTCGTATGTTTCTGGACGGGTACTGCTTTGGCCAAACGAATTTAAGATCGAATTGCCCTCAATGTTGCAGTCAGCTCTTGATCGGCTTGTGCCGCCAGGGGCCGAGGGACCAGTATTTCGTGGAAGAAATGGGATCCAAACGCTGACGGATACTGCGGTGAAATACCACGCCAACAAACTATTTGCGTGACACCGGAGCATATATCCTATGCGGACCGCGATTTGTGATTTGCATCTGCCATAGCGGCAATGGAAGACAGTGCCCGTTCCTCATTCAGAATTCCCACATTAGTTTCGCCATCGTGATCTTTCGTTCGATAGTACACATGGCGCAACGTACAGAGCTTATCCGCACCAGATTCCTTGCGAAGATCCTTGTCCTCTGGCCAGACTCCTCGTGATTTCGTACAGATCTGCAGCAATTTATTTATGAGGCTATATGTATTGTCCACGCCTGAGATAAAAAGAAGCGATTTAATGCCGCCTTGAGCGCCCACTTCGACCTCCAGCCAATAAACAACATTGCCTTGATAGCGAATACTGCATACCAAGGCCCTTCTACGATACTCCCGCTTTTTATCGAGAAAACTCCACGGCTGAAACTCGGCACACTTGTTATTCGATAACTTCGCAGGAAATCTCCACACCGGCAGTTTTCCGGAAAAAGCAGGTGCAGTCTCCGACGCTACAACATTCCATGCGTTGATTTTCTTTTTTGCCAGCAGACTATTGAGCATCTGCTCTACTTCGGTAAACCGATTTGACGGATCACGTCTCTCCTTCTCAGAATATGCAGCCCGGCCCAAGTAGCAACCGGGAACCCCACGCCCAGGAGAAACATCGACAACGGACTCCTCCTTATTCACCGTTCGCAAGCCTAAGTAAGTAAAGCTCTCTTCTTTTTCAAGGGTCTGGATATGAGGCGGACTCAACCACTTTGGACCATCACAAATAAAGTTCACGACGCCGGCGTCATTCCCGGGATCCTCATTTGAATCAACAGGCACCGGACGGTCCGGTTCCACGTCCACAGGACGGTTCATTCCCGCAAAAGGCTTGGGCTTTTCAACTGGGGTCCGCACTTTCCCAAGCTGATTGCTGTTATCACGCCCTTTGAGAATGCGAACCGATGGGTGTGGCCATTCGATTGCTGTGATTTCCATAACCAAATATTTGGCCGGTTTTTTTCTCAACTCCAAATAACGAGCTTCAATTCGAAGTTGTTTCGAATCGAACGGGATAGCAGCATGAAGAAAACCAGCATTTCCGCTTCCGAGCGAATGCGCGTATATCTCATTCGCCGCCGCTATCCCTAAGGGATGTGAAGTCAGGTTGGCAAGGACCTCGGCAAATCGGTCAGGAATGTCCTTACGCATTACCACTTGCCATGTTTGCGGGTCGATTGGCCCTGTGAACTTTGGATTGACAACCTGAGACCACGTTCCTTCTTCTGAAACCTGAGAAATTCGCCAAGGGCCCGATGTGAATGCAAGAGCGATCTTTTGGTAAGGTGCATATAGGGTGCGGAATATTTCGTGACACGGAAGAATCACTGTCTGAGTTTCCGCCTTTGCAACAACACATTTGCTTTCCAAAAAACCAATTAACGGATACTCCCAGAGGTTCATTACTCGGTATGGACTGTTTGATTTCCAGTTGTCGGGAACTGGGTTGAGGGAATCGGAGATTTTGCAAATCGCCGGTGGGTGTTTTTCTGTGTCTAAGGTGAACACTGTGCTCTCCAACGGGAGATCACAGATTGGCACGCCATCTTGAAATACTGTTCCTAGTTTCAAACGTGGAATCATGCCTGTGCTTAGGGGGATCCGCACCGTTTTTGGATTTTCACTGATGATCGTCTTGAGGTTGGCCTGAGATATGCGAGACGCATCCAGAGGGCTTATCACTACTTCCACAGCAGGCGACGATGTTCGCTTGTGGAAGACGTGATATTTGTCAACCCACCGAATCCACCAACATCCGTCCGGGAACTGCTTAATCTTGTCTATATGATCCGGCATTTGTGATATTTCTCTACATACGCCGATTCGACTATACGATTTATATTTACTTCTGGGAAGATGGATGCTTAACAGAAAGTGGTTACTATAGTCACTGGAGACTCACGGGCCGAGAGCAGTGGAAGTATTTCGAATCTCCAGAGTGATTATGCACAGCCTAACCGTAGATTTTGTTCATTCCGGTTACCTGCATTCTGTACCGCAACATCTCCACGCTGACCCGGTATAAACAGGTTGCGTCCTCAACACTAAGTCGCTGTCTCTTGATCTTCGTAAGAGCAATCCGAGGCAGTAAGAGACACCCGCACAGCCAATTGGCTTCTGCCTCTTGCTCCTGATCATGACTGCGAAGAGGCAGGCCGAGGCTACCAATAAATAGCCTGGATGGAGTGTGTGAAAGAATTAAATGTGCTAATTCATGCATGAGATCGCTGGACTGACGTCGTTCGCTGTGCGTGGGATTATAAACAATCATAGGCCGGGACCCCATACTGAGTGTGAAAGCTGACCAGCAATCCGAATGCTCAGTAAGTAATCGGTGGCAGACGTCGGGAGGAAGGGCCTTAAAACTTTTCGGTGTCCGAACTCGCACCGTCAGATGGCTCGCCAGATTGAAGGGATCCAAGGGGGCGTCCGATGACAATTCAAGACGCTTCCGGTAAAAGCCAGCCATTTCCTCACAAGAGGATTTAAAGCCCCGCCTCAACATCTAGCTATCTCCGAGCGCTTCTTGTTGAGCGACCAAAATTAAACTTGCGAGATCATTCGCTGCCTTTGCGGAAAGAAGCTTGTCGGCTTTGAAGTGAACCGCAACCCCTGTGGTGACATTTTTATTTTTTGTGACTTCTCCCATTGGCACATCCAAAAACTCGTTGGGATCCACTCTTAACCACGCACAGATTTTTTGAAACGTCAGGAGATCCGGCAACTTGCCGCGCTCTACCCGAGATAATGTCGGGGCACTTATACCGATTTCTTCTGCAATCGCGCGAATTCCCCGATCTCCTCGGCGCTCTTGCAGAAGCTTTCCAAGTCGAAGGAGCGTCATAATTCCTCCTGTTTCACGCGTGAAAAAACACTTGACACGTAATACACCCCCACAGTAATTTTATTGTATCACTGATGACACAAGCAATCATCAGTGAAATTCAACAGTGCAGGTGCTAAATGGAACACACAGATCAAGCTGTAGAACTAGTTGACATCGAAGAGTTTGCCAAAGCCGGCAAGCCCGTCCAGAAAGGCAAAACATATCTTATTCGAATCGACAACGTCAAATTTCAGTGGCCGCATTCGACAATTACAGGAAAACAATTGCTGGAGCTTGCCGGTAAAGACATCCAGCGCTTCATGATCGTTGAGCGACTGCGTGGTGGACAAACGAAACGAGTGGCGCTTAATGAATCCGAGGACCTCACAGGCCCGGGGATCGAACGTTTCTCTACGCTGCCACTTGACCAGACGGAAGGTGCACGATAATGCGCCGCCAATTCCGTCTGCCCTCCGAGGACGAGTCATACCTCGATGCCGTCGGATTGGCATGGGAGACCCTCTCTGAAGGCGGGAGCAAATGGCTGTTAATCCACGAAGCTCCCGTCCCGGGCGGCTACAATGCAAACCATGTCATCGAAGCGTATCTAATTGATCCAAATTATCCCGACACCCAAATTGACATGGTTTATTTCCACCCGGGCCTAAGCCGATCCGACGGAAAATCTATCGGTGCCGCGGAATGCCTGATTCCGCTGGATGGCAAGACGTTTCAACGTTGGTCACGACACCGAACCCCGGCCAATCAATGGCGTCGCGGCGTGGATGACATTTCTACCCATCGGACCTTGGTTCAACACTGGCTGGAAAGGGAGTTTACAATTCGATGAAAACAACTTTGCGAATGACAGGCCAACAGCTACTTCAACTCCTGAACCACTTATATCCAGGAGACGGGAATGAGGCCGTCGCGGTTGCTCTTTGCGGACGGCGCGCCGGTTCTGAGAACCATGTCCTAATGATTCAGCAGATATACATGGTGCCCTACGAGCACTGCCCCATACGCAACCCTGTCCGCGTCGAATGGTCCACCGATATCTTGCTCCCTGTCGTGGCAAAAGCTGCAAAAGAGAATTTGGCTCTTGTAAAGTTTCACAGCCATCCCACAGGAAGCAGGAACTTCTCTGATTTGGACAATGTTTCAGATCGCGAGCTAATGGAATCCGTGTATGGATGGACGAATACAGATCAGCCGCACGCCAGCGTGATTATGCTGCCCACTGGTGAAATGTTCGGGCGCACCATTTCAATCGACGGACAATTTGCTCCAATTGATTTGATTACAGTTGTGGGTGATGACCTGAGATTCTGGTACCGCGATATTGCGATCCAGGCTCCAGATCCGATCAGCCTTCGCACAGAGCAAGCGTTTGGCAAGGGCACCACCAATTTGCTCAAGCGACTCTCCATTGCTGTTGTCGGTTGTTCAGGCACTGGCAGCCTTGTTATCGAGCAACTGGCTCGCCTCCAAGTAGGCCGCCTTGTGCTTATTGACCCTGACCACATTGAGCTGAAAAACCTAACCAGGATAACGAACTCGTTCAGTCTAGATGCGAAAGAGGAACGATTCAAAGTGGACGTGCTCGCACGAGCCATTAACGACATGGGTCTCGGCGTAACAGCGTTACCCATAGCCAAGAATTTGCTTGAGCCTGACGTAATCAAGCTTGTAGCCGAATGTGACATTCTTTTCGGGTGTATGGACGGCGTGGAGGGGCGCCACTACCTCAACCTGATTTCGAGCTTCTACTCGCTTCCTTATTTCGATTTGGGAGTTCGCTTGGACTCGGACGGCCAAGGAGGAGTCACTCAAGTATGTGGCACGGTCCATTACTTACAGCCCGGCGGATCTAGTCTCCTCACACGCCAAGTCTACACCCTTGAACAACTTCGTGCCGAGGGGCTCAAGCGGACTAGTCCAGAGATTTACAATGAACAAAGGAAATTCAAATATATCCAAGGCGTAAACGAAGACCGGCCAGCGGTTATTAGCGTAAATATGCTGATCGCGAGTCTGGCCGTTAATGAACTCCTGGCACGCCTCCACTCATTTCGGACGCAAGACAATTCAGGCTTTGCAGCTGTTAGAGTCAGCCTCTCTGATTCATTTCTTTTTTACGAACGTGACGGCGACCCAGACTTTTCTCTGGCAAAGAACGCTGGCAGAGGAGATATTATTCCCCTGTTGAACCGCTCTGAACTAAGCCAGGAGGGGCAATGAGTTGGTTGGCCACCTGGTGGCAAGACGCGTCTTCGATACCCCCATACACCACACTGGTCATCGATGATTTGCCTGAGGAAGTTCACTCCGAGACAATCTATCTGGTTGGAAAACCCCGTCGATATTGGTGCGCAGTGTTTCAATGCCCCTGCGAATGTGGGGAGATCGTTTATCTGCCGCTTCTCCCCGGAGCCCGCCCAAGATGGCGAGTCAAGAAGCACCAGAATGAAACCGTCTCAATTATGCCCTCTGTTTGGCGCCACGTAGGCTGTAAGAGCCACTTTTTTATCATCCACGGTCGGGTTCGCTGGTGTCGGCTCATTGACCGCGATAGGCTTGAATGTTAAAGCAGGTGCTGGCGGAGATTGAAAGGAAGTGAGGACGCAATGGGAGACATGAACGCGATAAGCCTCGACGGAAGCACACTGGTTTACCTGGAGCAGCGCTTTTTGAAGCTGTTCGGCAAGGACGCAGACAGCACGGAGCTGGCGGAATGGTTCAAGGGGATTCAGAGGAGCGCCCTTATCCAGACGAAGTCGGTGCAGTGCCTCGGCATGCGCGATCCTGTTCCGTTCCCGGAGATATACCAACCCACCCGCCTCATCGTCGGTCCCGACCGCGATACCGAAGTGCGCGAGGAGTCCTTCCATTGGGACAATCGACTGAGTCGTTCCATTGGTCGCGGGAGAGCGTTCAACGAGCAGACAATCCCGGTGGACGAGTTCCTTTGGCGCGACCAGGACGCCATCATCCGCAGCGGACCGGGCTGGGGCAAGACCACGCTCATGCATTACATCTACCGCTCGGCCCTGCTCAACGAAAACCTCTTGCCTGTCCTGATTACCCTCCGCAGGCCAACGGCAGTGGAGGATTTGGAGCGGTATGTTGGCGCATGTTCAAAAATACAGAAAAAGGAAGCCCGCTCCTGCACCCTCCTGCTCGTCGATGGGTACGACGAGGTCGGCACGGAGGACCAGAGGCGCGTGTCGGAGGCCATCCAGACATACCAGGGACATCGGGCCGGCAAGTTCTACCTGACATGCCGCGACTACTACGAAGTCTCCCAATTGAACGCGTCCGAGGTCCGGATCGACGCATTCAGCCGCGCCGACCAAATCCGTTTTGTCGGCGTGTTCATGGTGGCATACGGATGCCCCCACGATCCCGTTGCCGTCGTCGAAGAGCTTGAGCGCCGCGGGTTCAACGAATTCCTTGAGCATCCGCTGCTGCTTACCCTTGCCTGCATCGTGAAGACGAGCCCGATGACCGCGCAGCCCCGCAGCGGCCTGCGGCTCCTGCAAAAGGCCCTGAATGTCCTTTGCTACCAGTGGGACGAACAGAAAAAGATCAACCGGGAGCCCTCAACCCCCTTGGAAGGCGAGGACCGCATCCGCATTTTGTCGAACATCGCCTACCGCTCGGCGTCGCCGTTCGTGAAGCAGGCGAGGGCGGAGGAGACTGCGCGGAAGCAGCTCGCGCTAATGCGCTTCGACAGGATCGACGCCAGGCAGGCCTTGATGGAAATCGCCAGATTCTACGGGATTTTGGTCCCCTCGGAGGAGGGGTACGATTTCGTCCATAGAACCATCCACGACTACCTTGCGGCAAAGTATTGGGTCGAATCGGGCGAGTTTGCCAAAGCTAAAAGCTACCAGTGGACCGCCAGGACGGCCTACGCGGCATGCCTTACGCTGGACGCCACGGAGGTTTTGCAGAAAGCCCTCGCATCCCCGAGCGGCTTGCCGACCGCAGCGGAAATCATCAGCAACGCGGCGAGCTTCGATATGCAGACCATTGCGGAGGCCCTGGTCAAATATTTTTCAGAAAAGGGCCGCGTGCTTGAACACAAGAGGGTCTCAAGCCCGCCCCTGACGGGGAAGCCCGATCCCGACATGAACCGCATCGTCGGCCAATTGGACAGCGATTTTGTGCGCTGGGCGGATTCTCGCTTCCTGGACTTCATCATCGAATGTTGCTGCGGAGCCAACCTCCCGGTGCACAACTTGCTCGTCGCGTATGCGGCGACCGAGTTGTACCAGCGCCGGGCGAAGCTGAGTTCCCAGACATATGAGAAGGCATTGGCGGCATATAAGACGGACAAGTTCACCTTCGCCGTGCCCGGCGCGAAGCAGGCGCAGCTCGGGTTCCTGAACCCCGAGCCGCAAAATCGATTGAAGGATTTCAAACCAGCAGCAAATGAAGCGCGAGACCGCCCAACGAGCTGACCAGACAGAAGAGTTTTCGAGAAATATTAGAGACGGGTGAGCAGCTTGATCGCTCCCCGGAGCGACAGGATCCGCAGCGACCACGTCGCCGAATTTGTTCTCTTCCAGCGTAAACAGCTTGTCGCCCGGACGGATAGAGCATGCTCCCGATGTAATACGCCCGACATGTTTGGCTTGCTTTTCGGCGCTGTCTGTGATAATAAATGATACCCCTTACTTTAGCTATGTACTGCTGAATGCTTATGCGTAACGTAAAATTCAACAGGAGCGTGTCACCTCTACAGAATGAGCACAGTAAAAGAGTTAGACGAGGCCCTTGTCCTGGTTGAGCAAATTTGCACCAGTGATCAAATAAAAGAACTTCTCCGCAAGAGGAAAGGGGACGACAATATCAGGGTTTCTGCAGAGAACAAAGAAACTCTAGTCAGCAAAAATCTCAGGGAAGCAGTTGAGACAAAAGTTATACAGATTGGTGAAATCTTTGACCTTATTCGGGCATCAGAAGAGAGTGGGAATCAGCACATTTTTTACTACCGCCCTCCAAAAAAAATTGCGGAAGCCCTTTCGCTTGAAAATGTTGGCAAGAATATTTGGGGCGCGAATTGGAAGGCCAAAATTGAGGATTTTCCTACTCTCAAACTGAAACCCGATGATTACAGAATTTCAGATTTCCGAGCATACGGTCCAACGAAGCCGAAAGATTGGATTTTGAAAATATACGGGCAGAAAATGGTAACGTTTTTTACCGGAAAGATCGAACAGAGGGCTGACAATACTTTTTGGAAAGAATTCAAAGACGAGCCACTCAGAATCATAATGATGGCCCGCTGGAATAGTCCAGATTTGCTAGAGATCAGGGTCCAGCGCAATGAATCTCGGCGACGCATCGAAGAGTGGCATAAAGAAGTCTGGAAAGTTTTGGAACCGGCACTTGCGAAAACGTCCTGTGATGCCTGGGCGCTTCGCAAGTTGATGGCCAAACTTATCCTTCAGCAGGATAAATATGCAAAGATTTATTCGTTTAGAGATGCCAGTGTGGTCGACAAAACTGGTGTGCATGCCAGTTTTCAGACAGAGTCCGATCAGGGCAATCTCTTTGCAAGTGCGGAAACAAAAAAGGCAGTAAAAAGCTATATGGAATCGGAGAGCGATTGCAGTGGGCTGACCGTTACTTGGCTCGAAAATTCCAAAGCCGCTCCGATGAAGGACATCCGTACTTTGTTAGGTGCGAGGGAGTCCAACGAGGTTATAGTACCTGGCCGCTGCATTGCCGGAGATTTGGATTATGTCACGGATCAATTTCGCTTCTTTAGCAAGTAAATTTCCGCAGTATAAGAAAGGACTGAAGGGAATTGAAAACTGGTTAAATCGTCATCCCGAAGCGCGTGTCATTGATCCAATGGTCATTTCACGGGAAATGAAGAGCATCGGAATCGATGAGCTTGCCCAGTCCCTGACGTTATTGGAAAAGGTTGGTGAACTAACTAGGGTCTACAAGGTACTCACACCTTCGGGCGTGCTAGCCGATGGCGAATTCGATGATCCACGTAGTATTCCCGAAAGGCTCCCAGATCGCTTTGATCAATACTTCGACACGCGTGAATCCAATATCGTTCCAGTTTTTCGGTTGGTGGCGTGAGCGACGCGCTGCATGAGCTGAATCGAAGAGTAATCGCTGATCCTGAAAATACCCTCCCGATCACGCAGCAGTTCTATGATGAAAAAGTTAAGGCAGGCGATACGGACGGGGCGAATGAAACGCTGCTTGTGAGGTCTATGATTATGGCACGAGATAATCAAATAAAACTAGTTCCGCAATGGTTTTCTGCAGCGGGGCTACTTTGTGGTGGCTTGACTCTTTTTTTCTTGATGGGATTGATAGTCGCGTCGATTGCCCGCTATCAGGTTCCACAAGAATCCAAGGGACTAGTTTCCCTCTTCTTTGCATTGGGCCTAGGATTGTCTACAGCGTTCCTCGGCGGGGACGCCGCTGCCAAGGGAAAGATTCCGCTTTCGGACAAATACAGTCCCATCCAGTTTAGTGCGACAGGCGGTATCGCTGTTGTGATAATCGTCCTACTTCTGATGCACTTCCTATATAAATGATTTAATGGAAGTCATGGGATGTCATCTCCGCGTGGAAATGCACTATTCCCTCCTCGATGGAGAGACCGGCTGTTGGCGGGAACTACTGATTCGTCGCGCCGATGGGTAGAGATTTGCAAACCCCATTATCCGTTTCCACATATTGAAACGCGGGGGCGGCGGTGGCATCGGATGAAGTTCCACCCGTGATGGGATTCCCCAAGCGCCACGGACGCATCGAGTTCTCCGTCCAGTTATGCTCAGTTCCATTTGGGATACTCCATGACACGCTGTGAGCTTGTCCATGTCTTCATAGCGATAGGTCATTGCGCGTCTCCCATGGCAACTGGAACGCCGAACGCGACGGTATTGCTGATCTCAGCGTAGCGGCACAAAACGTTCGCGAGCTCCATCTGGCGCGAGGTACGGCATTCAGGCGAGAACAGCCGCGGGCTGCCGACCACGATGCCCGCGCAGCGCGCGCGGGACGTCGCGACGTTGAAGCGGTTGAGATTGTACAGAAACTCCATGCCTCTGGGCGCATCTTCGGGCGTCGAGGTCGTCATCGCGTAAACGACGATCGCCGCTTCCTGTCCTGAAACTTGTCGACGGTTCCCGCTTTTGCGCCGGGCAGTCGGTCTTTGAGCCGGTTCACCTGGTCGTTATACGGTGCGACGATCAGGATGTCATCGAGGGTCAAGGCCCGCCGTACCCCGTGGCGGTCGGTCCAGCTGGTGCCGGGCTGCAGTAGACGGTCGATGATGGTGGCGAGATATACCAGCCCGCCCGCCTCATCGTCGGTCCCGACCACAGATACCGAAGTACGAGGAGTCTTTCCATTGGGACAATCGACTGAGTCGTTCCATTGGTCGCGGGAGAGCGTTCAACGAGCAGACAATCCCGGTGGACGAGTTCCTTTGGCGCGACCAGGACG
>Ga0209166_10003476_pt1 | contig 11358 bp, 6 predicted proteins | sample Coa_R1_3_FD_187151 | JGI IMG/M metagenome (GOLD analysis project Ga0209166, IMG submission 187151) | Surface soil microbial communities from Centralia Pennsylvania, which are recovering from an underground coalmine fire - Coalmine... | ecosystem: Environmental > Terrestrial > Soil > Unclassified... | reverse complement strand
TCATAGGCGCATAAAGCGAAGCCGAGACCATCCGCACTCCGGGAATCTGCTGCAGATGATCGACGATCTGCCGGAACATTGTTTCCAGTTGTTCGGGCTTGTAGTTCGCCAACATGGGATCGATCCTCGCGATGTACCGGCCCTCAGTCTCGAACCCAAAATTCTGGTGCTCCAGGTTTCGCAGGCTCTGGCCGAGGAGAGCGGCGGCGGAGAGCAGTACGAGAGACATCGCTGCCTGCGCGATCACCAGCGACCTCTGCGCCCACGAGCGCCCACCCCCGACCGAGCGGTTTGCTCCGCGAAGCGCCTCGATCGGGTCGGCATGCGAAGTCATCCACGCCGGCGCTATCCCGAAAATTATTCCCGTCAGAATGGACGTGCCCAATGTGAACAGAAGCACAGGTAAAGATGGAGACGCATTGATCGGCACATAGTTATTCGGGGGGCCGATCTGGAAAGCAAGATGCAAAATCACCCTGGTTCCGGCGTACGCCACGCCGATGCCCAGAATCCCACCGATCGCTGCCAGCATGACGCACTCGACCAGGGATTTGCGAACCAGCCGTGCTCGCGAAGCGCCCAGCGCCACTCGTACCGACGTCTGGGCGCGATCCTTCAAGCCGCGCGCCAGCATCAGGTTGGCCAGATTCCCGCATGCCACCAGCAGCACACATCCAGCCGCCACCAGGAGCAGCTCCAGTCCCTCCTCATACTCATCCCGCAACACCGCCACCCCAGCCCCGCCAGGAACGAGGTAAAGGGTTTGCTGTTGCCATAGTTGCTTCTCACCTGGCTCCATATCGGCAACGTGACTCGCCAGCCAGTCATACAGTTCTACCTTCAGCTTTGCTTCCAGCAACTTTGGATTCACGCCCGGACGCACTCTTCCGATCAGGTCCAGGAAGTTGGTGTTTGGCCTTTTCAAACGCGCCATCTCCTGATCGATTAATAGTTCGCTCGTCAGTGGCAGCCAGAAATCCGGCATACCCCAACCGGCCACCTTCGCTCCGAAGAATCCCGGCGAAGCGACGCCGATCACTGTGAACGGATGCCCATTGATCTGATAGCCCGCGCCCACTACCGAGGGATCCGATCCGTACTTTTCCTGCCAGATGCGATAACTCATCACCGCTACCGGTGGCGCACCCTCCTGATCGTCCTGGTCGGTGAACAGCCGGCCAATCCACGGCTGCACGCCAAAGGTCTTGAAGAAATTCCCGGAAACATACTCTCCATTGCGCGTATCCGCCTGTGCCTGTGACCCCTGTCTACGGACGCCAAGAGATGCATTGCCGGCCTGCAGCGCGGCCAGATCCACAAACTCCGGCGTGTGAGTGCGAAAATGCTTGTACGCTTCCCCCGAGAACAAGGCGAAATCGCCGTCGTCGCTCTGTGTATAGCCGCCCCAGTTGCAGCAGCGAACTTTGTCTCCGATCCGCCACAACTCGTCCGGCCTGGTCACCGGCAGCGACTTCAACATTACCTGGTGCACCAGCGTAAAGATCGCAGTTGTCGCTCCGATCCCGAGCGCCAGTGTGATCAAAGCGGTTGCTGTAAATCCAGGGGCCTTCCGCAGCTGCCGCAGGGCGTCACGCAAATCGGTGAGCATTCGGGTTCTCCTATACAAAGCTTGGACGTAGATCAGGCAAGTCGGTTACCACCAGGTTTACCCGCAATGCCCCCCATCCACACCTTTCCGTGAACGGTTAAGATAGCCGCATGCGGTTCCGTCTGGCTGCCTTTGCAGTTTGTGTCTTCAGCAGTCTGCTCGCCTTTGCGCAGCAGGAGGCCCCATCACCGCCTGCCTCTTCCGATCATGCTGAATCAATCACGACGAATCCGCCGGAAACACCAGCCTCCGCGGAGGGCCGGCTCCCGAAAGTCGACCTCACTCCCGATGCCGAGGGAAAACTCTCGCCGCAGCAGATGCAAGAACTATTTCGCGTCGTGGCCGAGAAGGATCTGGAGAATGAAAAGCGGCAACGCGACTATACCTACATCGAACGTGACGTGCAGAAAAATCTGAATGGCAAGGGAGACACGAAGTCCACCGAAATCAAGACCTTCGAGGTCCTCGAGATCGGCGGCGAGCAGGTGCAGCGGCTCATTCAAAAAGACGATAAGCCGCTCGACGCCAAGGCTGCGGCCAAGGAAGAAGAGAAGATCCAGAAGATCATCGACAAGCGCAAGAACGAGTCCGACGCTGACCGCAACAAACGCAAGGAAAAAGAAGAAAAGGAGCGTGAGCAAGGGCGCAAGTTCGTGACTGAGATTGCAGACGCCTATAACTTCACACTGGTGGGCACCGAACAGGTGGATGGGCGCGAGGCCTGGGTGATTGATGGCGAGCCGCGCCCGGGATTCGAGCCGCACATGAAAGAGGCGAAGTTTCTCTCCAAATTTCGCGGTCGGGTCTGGATCGACAAAGGCGACCTGCAGCTGTCGAAGATGGACGTGGAGGCGATCGATACCGTGTCTGTGGGATGGGTGCTGGCGCGCGTTCACGCAGGTACGCGGGTGATGCTTGAACAGACCCGGGTAAATGATGAAGTGTGGCTGCCCCGGCACGTCAACTTCAAACTGGAGGCGCGGGTCGCGCTGCTGAAGGGCTATAACCTCGAAAGCGAGCAGAGTTACCGCGATTACAAGAAGTTTCGCACCTCGTCGAAGATCGTGGGCATGAGCGAGATACCCCAGGAGAAGTAGCGAATAATCCTTACCACCCTGTCTGATTCAATTTGTTTGACTTCCCTCGTCCTTCGCAGTATCTGTAGTGTCGCTTCGTATGCGGAAAAGGATTTTGCTGTCTCTGCCCTTATTTCTATCCGCGGCGGCCCCGGCGCGGGACAAGGTAGAGAACTGGATCGAGGTTCGCAGTCCCCACTTTGTGGTAGCCACCAACTCCAGTGAGAAACAGGCACGCCGGATCGCGGATCAGTTTGAGCGGATGCGCTCCGTCTTCCATGTGATGTTTCCCAAGTTACAGATTGATCCGGACTCGCCCATCATTGTTCTGGCCATCAAGGATGAAAAAGAGTTCCGCACGCTCGAACCGGAAGCGTATCTGGCCAAGGGGCAACTCAAGCTGGGCGGGCTTTTTCTCCGGGCGGCGGACAAGAATTATGTCCTGATGCGGGTTGATGCGGAGGGCGAGCATCCGTATTCCGTCGTTTATCACGAGTACACCCACTTGCTTCTGGCCAAGGCCGCGGAGTGGATGCCGCTTTGGTTGAACGAGGGCTTGGCGGAGTTCTATCAGAACACCGACATTCATGAGAAAGATGTGGCTTTGGGCCAGCCCAGTCCGGGAAATATTGAACTCCTGCGCCAACAGAAGTTGCTTCCCTTGCCGACGCTGTTTGCGGTCGACTCCAAGTCTCCGTATTACCACGAAGAAAACAAGGGATCCATCTTCTACGCCGAATCGTGGGCCCTTATGCATTACATTCAGATCGAAGATTTTCGGCAAAAAACCAAACGCCTGGCCGCCTACGTGGATTTGCTGGCGAAGAAGGTGGACCCGCTTACCGCAGCCAGCACCGCATTCGGAGATCTGAAACGATTGCAGGACTCTTTGTTTGCCTACATCCAGCAGGACAGATTCGGTTACTTCGGCAGGAAGACCACGATTGAGGTCGATGACTCAGCGTTTCAGGCGAAACCGCTCACGGCCCCGCAGGCCGACGCGCTCTGCGCGGATTTCCTGGCTTACAACCAGAGGACAAAAGATGCGCGGGAACTTCTCGATCGGGTGCTTAAGGCAGATCCCAACAATGTTTCCGCACACGAGACCATGGGCTTTCTCGAGTTCCGCCAGGGACGTATCGACGAGGCGAAGAAATGGTATGCCGGAGCGGTGCAACTCGATTCCCAAAGTTATCTGGCGCACTACTATTTTGCAGTCATGTCTATGCTAGGTCCGCTAGGAGCGTCGGAAGAATCGCAAGTGGAAAACAGTTTGCGCCAGGCCATCAAGCTGAACCCTTCGTTTGCGCCCGCCTTTGACCGCCTGGCGGTTCTTTTAGGAAGCCACCTCCGCAACCTTGACGAGGCACACATGATGGGCCTGACAGCGGTATCGCTGGATCCAGGAAACGTTGGCTATCGAATCAATGTTGCGAATGTGCTCATGGCCATGCAGCAAGGACAGAACGCGGTCAAAGTCCTGCAACTGGCAGAGAAATTAGCGAAAACTCCCGAGGAGAGTCAGTTCGTCGAGAACGCTCTGATGCACGCACAGGAATACGCCGCCGCACAGGAACAGATGGCCCTGCAAAAGCACCGCATGACGGAAGAGGCGGTGAATCAGCCTGCAGCATCCAATGGCGGCGATATACCCCGTCTCGCACATCGGGATTTCGTGCCGAGGGGCCCTCATAAGTTCGTCACGGGCGTGCTCCAAAACGTGCATTGCGATTCTTCTAATATGGATTTGTCCGTGACGTCGGCTGGAAAGACTACCGCATTCCATACAGATAATTACTACAAACTGCCGTTCAGCGCCCTCGGTTTCCAGCCCAGCGGAGACCTCAAGCCTTGCCATGATCTGGAAGGCAGGCCGGCTAAAGTGGAGTATGTGGAGTCGGCCGTCAAGACCGATGCGGCCCGCCTCATATCCGTCGAATTGCACAAGTGACGTTGCTTCGCGCGCTTTATAATGCGAGGTCCTGAGCGCGGGGGCATTTTCTCGCCTCCGTCCTGAGCCCAGATACGGAATTCATTCCAGTTCTTCGTGAGGTAATGATGGCATCCCTGACCCGCCGTGATCTGCTTCGCTCTGGGCTGGCCGTTTCAGCCACAACTCTCGTGGGCAGTTCCGTCAGCCGGGCACATGCGCTGCTGGCGGGGTATCCTTCGGCTGCGTCGGCTGAGGCTGCGTCGGCAGTGGCGCCGCGCGAGCATCTGCTGTTCGACTTTGGATGGAAGTTCTTTCAGGGAAACGGAGCCGATCCAAAAAAGGATCTTGGCTTCGGCATGGGCCAGGGAGATTTCGCCAAGAGCGGAGAGTTCGAGTTTGCCACGGTGAAATTTGATGATTCGAAATGGCGCTCGCTCGACTTGCCGCACGACTGGGCGGTGGAGTTGCCCTTCGTTCGCGACGACGAGCAACAGAGCCACGGCTACAAACCGCTCGGGCGGCGCTATCCGGAAACCAGCGTTGGATGGTACCGCCGCACGTTCGACCTTCCGAAAGAAGATTCCGGCCGGCGCATGAGCATCCTGTTTGATGGCGCCTTCCGCAGCGCGCTGGTATTCCTGAACGGATACTTTATCGGGCGTAATGACAACGGCTATGCTCCATTCCGCTTCGACATAACCGACTTCGCCAATTTTGGCGGAAAGAACTATCTGGTTGTGCGCATGGACGCGAGTTTTGGCGACGGCTGGTTCTATGAGGGCGCAGGAATATACCGGCATGTGTGGTTGACCAAGACGGACTCACTTCACCTGGGGAATTGGGAAAGCTATGTTCGCACAGCTCCACAGACGAGGGGCACTGGGGGGTGGCTCGACTTGGGGACTGTGGTACAGAACGAAGGGAAACAGGCGGAGAGTTGCCGCGTACGCTGGCAGATTCTAGATCCTTCGGGAAAAACTGTGGCTACAGTTGATACGCCGCCACAATCGATTGCAGCCGACGGTTTGGCGACTTTCACAGCGAGGGCGAATATTCAGAATCCCACACAATGGTCACCCGAAACCCCGTATCTGTATTCCGCTGTGGCGACGGTGGAATCGGCCGGAAAACCGCGCGATGGCGAGCGAGTAAATTTCGGCATACGCACTCTGGTGTGGGACGCCGACAAGGGATTCTTCCTCAATGGCAAGTCCGTGAAGATCAAAGGCACCTGCAATCATCAGGACCACGCCGGCGTGGGCGCCGCACTGCCCGACCGGCTGCAGTGGTATCGCGTCGGCGTGTTGAAAGACATGGGCGGCAACGCGGTGCGCACGTCGCATAACATGCCCACGCCCGAGTGGGTCGAGGCTTGCGATCGCCTGGGCATGATGATGATGTGCGAAACGCGGCTGATGAGTTCGAATCCGGAGGGCATGGCGCAACTGGAAGCGATGGTGAAGCGCTATCGCAACTCGCCGTCGATCATTCTGTGGTCCATGGGCAATGAAGAGTGGACGATGATGCCGCAGCCACAGGGCGTGCGCGTCATTGAGGACATGATTGCCCGCACCCACGCGCTCGACCCCACGCGGCTTTGTACTGCTGCTGTCAACGCAGCCTTCGACACGAAATTTCCCGAGCAGCTCGACGTGATGGGATTCAATTACAACTTGAAGGCGCCGGACGACTGGCACAAGGCTCATCCGAAGGTCCCGTCGGTGGGATCGGAGACGGCGAGCACGGTGGCGACGCGCGGCATTTATGTGACGGACAAACTGCGCAACTGGGTCAGCGCCTATGACGTGAACCATCCGGAGTGGGCGGAAAACGCGGAAGAATGGTGGCCCTTTTATGCCAAGCGCGAATGGCTGTCTGGGGGCTTTGCGTGGACCGGCTTCGATTATCGTGGCGAGCCGACGCCCTATGGCTGGCCGTCGATCAATTCGCAGTTTGGCATCGTCGACATGTGCGGCTTCCCCAAAGACGACTTCTATTACTACAAAGCGTGGTGGGGCTCGGAACCGGTGCTGCACCTGTTCCCGCACTGGAATTGGGAGCAGCGAAACGGGGAGCCGATCTCGGTGTGGGTGCATTCGAATCTCGATTCAGTCGAGATCTTTTTGAATGGCAAGAGTCATGGCTCGCAGAAAGTGCAGCCCCTGATGCATCTCGAGTGGAAAGTTCCGTACGAGCCCGGCACGCTCGAAGCGCGCGGCACAAAAGATGGAAAAGTTGTGCTGACGGAAAAGCGCGAGACGACTGGAGAGCCAGCTTCCATCCGGCTGACAGCGGATCGCACGGAGATCAACGCGGACGGCGAAGATGTGGCCAACGTGAAAGTCGAAGTGCTCGATAAAGAAGGCCGGCCCGTTCCCACCGCCGACAATATGATTCATTTCAAAATCACGGGCGCGGGCAAGTTGATCGGGGTTGGAAACGGCGATCCCAACTGCCAGGAGTCGGATAAGGAACCGCAGCGCAGCCTGTTCAACGGCTTGGCGCAAGCGATTGTGCAGGCCAGCCGCGAGCCGGGGACCATCACGGTCGAAGCGTCGGCGGAGGATGGGCCGAAGCCAGCGTCGGTGACCATCACCACGAAAAGGGTCGACTTGCGGCCGAGTGTCGCGTAGTGCGCCCTTGGCGGGCATATCGATGCTCGGTAAGATAACCAGGGAGGTAACCACATGCTCGACTGGTCACAATGTGCTGCGGTTGAGAGCGTTCCAGGCAAACTGGGAGGAGCGTGGGTCTTCCGCGGGACTCGCATGCCGGTTGCGATCGTGTTTGAGAACCTCGAAGATGGGATGACTATCGACGAACTAGTCGAGCAATTCGACGTCACAGCCGAGCAGGTGAAAGCAGTTCTGGAATTCGCGGCACGAAGTCTCGATACGGCCGCGCTTGGCCGCTGACATCATTTCGATGCTCATTCTTTTTGACCACGGCACGCCGAGAGGTTTAGCAGCAGGCTTGGCGGGTCACGAAGTAAGAGAGGCCAAAGCACAGGGCTGGGATCGGTTAACCAATGGCGAATTGCTGGCTGCTGCCGAGAACGCCGGCTTCAATGTGCTGCTCACGACCGACAAAAACATTCAATATCAGCAGAAGCTCTCCGGACGAAAGCTGGCGATCATCGTCTTGGGTAAAGCCCGCTGGAAGCTTATTCGGCCCATGATCCCGCAAATCTTAGCGGCGGTGAATTCGTGCCGTCCTGGCAGTTACACGGAAGTTCAGATACCGGGATAAGCTCGTCTCTCAAGGGACGAATCTCCGCACCAAGCGAATTTTGCGTTGTTGTTCTGATCCGAAAAGGGGCCAAGGAAGACTATGTCCAGGTCACGCAGGGAATTCTTGACTGTAACTTCTCTCGGGCTGCTGAGCGCGGCGGCCGCTTCGCGGCTTCGCGCGCAGAATCCTTCGAACTTGCCGCCAGGAGCGCCGCCGGCATTTGGTGCGGGTCCGGCGTTTGGGCCGGAAGTTTCCACGACTACATTCGCCGAGGGGGAAAAGCTGGTGCAGTTTCCCATGACGGATGCGGAGCGCGCCGAAGCAGCTTCAAGTTGGAGAAAGACGCTGGCCGCGGTGTACGAGCGGCGAACTGGGCCAAAGAAGCTGGCGCTGGAAGACGGACTTGCGCCCGCGACCAAGTGGAACCCGATGATTCCCGGAGCTAGGTCTGTGGTGCGGCAGGACCGGTTCTTCAGGAGCACCGAGGCCGCTTCCCTGCCCACGAAAGATGAAGACATTGCCTTCTCGACTGTAGCGCAGCTTTCGCGCTGGATCGAGAAGCGGCAGCTCACCGCGACACGGCTGACGAACATTTATCTCCAGCGCCTGGACAAGTTCAATCCGCAGTTGCGCTGCGCGATCACGATTACCCGCGATCTCGCGCTGCAGCAGGCCAAGCAGGCGGATGAGGAGATCGCGCGGGGAAAATATCGCGGGCCGCTGCATGGGATTCCTTTCGGAGTAAAAGATCTGCTCGACACGGCGGGGATTCCAACGACCTATGGCGCGGAGCCGTATCGCAACCGACTTCCAAAAGAAGATGCCGAGGTGGTGAAGCGCTTGAACGCGGCGGGAGCGGTGCTGGTGGCGAAGTTGAGCCTGGGAGCGCTGGCGCTCAATGACATCTGGTTTGGCGGGCAGACGATGAATCCGTGGCTGCCGGAAGAAGGCGCGTCGGGATCGAGTGCGGGGCCGGGCGCGGCCACGGCGGCGGGGCTGGTGGGATTTTCCATCGGCAGCGAGACTGGGGGAAGCATTGTGAGCCCTTCGATGCGTTGCGGAGTGACGGGGTTGCGGCCCACTTACGGGCGCGTGCCGCGCACCGGCGCGATGACTCTGTGCTGGTCGCTCGACAAACTCGGACCGATGACGCGCGCCGTGGAAGATGCGCTGCTGGTGCTGAAGGCGATCTCCGGACCGGATGCGCGGGATACGGCGAGCGTGCCCAGCCATCTCGACTTCGATGCCAATGCCAGCGTGAAGGCATTGCGCGTGGGCTACTTCCCGGCGTGGATGAAAGAACGTCCAGCGACCGAGGTGGATCGTGCCGCGTTAGAGACCGTGAAGAAGCTCGGCATGGTGCCGGTGGAGGTTTCGCTTCCGAACTGGCCTTACGACTGCTTGAATTTGATCTTGTTTGCGGAAGGCGCAGCGTCGTTTGAAGAACTCACGCTGAGCGGAGGGCTGCGCGAACTGCGCGAGCAGGTGCCCGACGCGTGGCCGAATTTATTCCGGCAGGCGCGGTTCCTGTCCGCGGTGGATTTTGTGCAGTCGGACCGCATGCGGCGCAAGGTTGCCGAAGAGATGGCGCGGCTGATGTCGGAGGTGGATTTGTTGTTAGTTCCTTCGCTGCGCGACGAGATGCTGGTCATTAGCAACAACACCGGGCATCCATCGCTGACGCTGCGCGCGGGATTCGTCGAGGTGCAGAAGGCGCGTAGCGATTGGGCGCCCGACCCTGAGCATCCGCTGCCGACGTTTGCGACGCCGCGGCGCGTGCCGCATGGCGTCACGCTCATTGGGCGGCTCTTCGATGAAGGCACGCTGGGGACGGTGGGGATTGCGCTGGAGCGCGCGTTTGGAGTTGTGGGAGAGAGGCCGCCGGGCTTCTAGTCTAAGTTCGTGAACCACGAAGGACACGAAGGTTCACGAAGGAACCCCTACAAGTTTTTCTTCGTGTACCTTCGTGCCCTTAGTGGTTTGCGCCTTTCGCCGCTGCGAATATCCCGCCGGCATTTATAATAGAAAGATTCTCTGCCGGTGAAATTCGGCTCTGTGGAGCTTCCGGCGGGACGGACGAATGCGTCCGTCCCCACGTGGTCGCCCTACATGACTGAGGACTGTATTTGTCCGCAATTAAGGCTACCCTCCAGGAGATTTAAGCTGACCGCCGAGAGCTGACAGCTGAAAGCTTCTTTATGGATTTCAAACTCGTTTCCACTTACAAGCCGCAGGGAGATCAGGCCGCCGCGATTCAGGCGCTGACGCGCGGCATCTTTGATCGCGAGCAGCATCAGGTGCTGCTCGGCGTCACCGGATCGGGCAAGACGTTCACCATGGCCAAGGTGATCGAGGCGGTGAACCGTCCGACGCTGGTCATGGCGCATAACAAGACGCTGGCGGCGCAGCTCTATCACGAGTTCAAGAGCTTCTTTCCCCACAATGCGGTGGAGTATTTCGTCTCGTATTACGACTACTACCAGCCGGAAGCTTACGTCCCAGCCGCGGATCTCTACATCGAAAAAGAAGCGACCATCAACGACGAACTCGACAAGCTGCGGCTGTCGGCGACGCGATCTTTATTTGAGCGGCACGATGCGCTGATTGTGGCGTCGGTGAGTTGCATTTATGGTCTGGGTTCGCCGGAAGCCTACTACGGCATGATGCTGTTCCTCGAAAAGGGGCAGAAGATCAAGCGCGAGGACATCACGCGCAAACTGGTCGACGTTCTTTACGAGCGCACCAATGGCGAGTTCCGCCGCGGGACGTTTCGCGTGCGCGGCGACGTCATTGAGGTCTTCCCTACTTACGACGACATGGCGTACCGCATCGAGTTGTGGGGCGATCAAGTCGAGTCGCTGTCGCAGATCGATCCGCTGTTCGGAACGGTCAAGCAGAAATACATGCGGCTGCCGATTTATCCCAAGACGCATTACGTGATGAAAGAAGAGACGCGAGCCTCGGCGGTCGATTCGATCAAGAAAGAACTGGCATGGTGGGAGCCGGAACTGGAGAAGCAGGGGCGCGTGGTCGAAGCGCAGCGCATTCATCAGCGGACGATGTTCGACCTGGAGATGATCAAGGCGATGGGCTACTGCCACGGCATTGAGAATTATTCGCGGCATTTTACCGGGCGGCTGCCGGGCGAGCCTCCGCCCACGCTGCTGGATTATTTTCCGCGTGACTTTGTGATGTTCATCGATGAGTCGCACCAGACGGTGCCGCAGCTGCGCGGGATGTACGCGGGAGACCGCTCGCGCAAAGAGGTGCTGGTCGAATATGGATTCCGCATGCCATCGGCGCTGGATAATCGCCCGCTGACGTTTGAGGAGTTCGAGCACCGCACCAATCAGCTGGTATATGTTTCGGCGACGCCGGGGCCGTATGAGCTGACCAAGTCGGCGGGCGTCGTGATCGAGCAGATCATCCGGCCGACCGGCCTAATCGATCCGCCGGTTGAGGTGCGTCCGGTGAAGGGGCAGATTGACGATCTGCTGCACGAGATTCGC
>Ga0209166_10003472_pt1 | contig 11364 bp, 22 predicted proteins | sample Coa_R1_3_FD_187151 | JGI IMG/M metagenome (GOLD analysis project Ga0209166, IMG submission 187151) | Surface soil microbial communities from Centralia Pennsylvania, which are recovering from an underground coalmine fire - Coalmine... | ecosystem: Environmental > Terrestrial > Soil >... | reverse complement strand
CATGAAGATACCAAGCTTTATCTCCATCATGCCATTCTGCGGCAGGACCATCTTCTCGATGAAGTTGACCATTAAGAGTCCACCATTCATTTCCAAATTCATCTGGAATACAAATAGGCTGATTATTTTTATTCATCATTTTACCATAAAACTTTTAATTTGATTAAACGTTCAAATTCTTTTTGAGAATTAATATATTTTCCATGAAGAAACCAATATTCATCTCCGTAAGCGCTTTCTATAGCTGGACCATCTTCTCGATGAAAAAGACCATTAAGAGTCCAACGTTTAGTTCCAAATTGATCTATTTGACAAATGGACTGATTATCCTTATTCATAGTTTACCATAAAACTTTTAGTTTTATTAAACGTTCAAATTCTTCTTGAGAATCACAATCAATCCATTTTCCATGATACCACCATTCTTTATCTCCATTAAGACCCTCATAAGCCGGACCATCTAGACGATGAGGTTTATCATAAAGATACCAAGATTTAGTTCCATCAGTATACTCTATGGCTGGACCATCCTCTCGATGAAATTGATTATTGAGATGCCAGTATTTAGTTCCAGATGAGTCTGATCTATAGGTAGATTGATTATTTTTCATTTTACCATAATGCTTTTAGTTTAATTAGACGTTCAAACTCCTCTTGAGAAGCGCAATCAATATATTTTCCATAATAATACCAAGATTTATTTCCATCAGCATGTTCTACAGCGGGTCCGTCTAATCGATGAAGCTGATCATAAAGATACCAAGCTTTATATCCGTTAACATATTCTACGGCTGGACCATCTTCTCGATGATATTGACCATTAAGAAGCCAAAACTTATCTCCATATTCATCTATTTCGCAAATATATTGATTATTTTTTATCATAAACCTCTCAAATCTAAAATGAATAACAAATATTGTTTCATTCATACCACCATGGCGGAATATTTCTTTTAGTCCAAGATACAATATGGGACTTATCATATTTATAGTAATTACGATAAGATTCTACCACATCTTCTACTTGATATTGTTCTGGCACACTTTTGATAAATGGAGTTAATCCTATACCGGGAATAACTTCTTGATAATTTGATTTTTTAATATTTTGAAGAATTAACTCTGATTTATGAATTTTATTATAACGATAACTATATTCTTTGCATAATTCAACGGTTAAAGACATCAGCCAATTAAAATTATCTATGGATTGAGAAACCCAAAGAGAAACAGGATGCGTTTGGCAAATTTCACTATAAATTGGTTGATAATCTTTATTATGTTTTATCAAAGCATTATTTAATAATTGTGTTCCAACTACTATCATTTTCATACAATGTTTATCAAAATGATATTGAGCGCAAAGTCGCACATCATAATCTAGAATTAAAATATTCATTATTTCTCTTTATTTAAAGATCTACCAAAGAAATTTAAGTTTTAATAGTTTTTCGAATTCTTTCTGAGAAGAACATTCGATCCATTCTCCATAATACCACCAAGATTTTTCTCCATTAGCATACTCTATAGCAGGACCATTTATTCGGTGGTAGTTGTCATTAAGTAACCAAGCTTTAGTCCCATCTCTACGTTCTATTGCTGGACCATCTTCGCGGTGAAATTTTCCATTAAAATAATAAAATTTATCTCCGTTACTATTTAATACTGTCTTTTTCAATCGATAGTCCTGATATTTTTTTAATATATTTTAAATTATCTACAGGTATGCTTCCAACAATAATGTTCCCATATGTTCCATCCGACTCAAACCCTAATTTTTTTAATTGTTCAAGATAGCTATTTGCTAATTCTTGGTTTTTAAGAAAATTATTTTGAGATTTAAAAGTTGTCTTAATATCAACCATAGATTCTGTATCTCTAACAAACCACCCAATCTGCGGAACAACTGAATTTTCTTTCATTTGAAATCCAGAAAACCCGGCAGTCAATTCCATATTATATACTGTGGAATAATAATTCCATTTAAATGGAACTTTAGATAGACCCATAGGGAAACTTTTGGTGGTATAACAATATTTGTTATGAGCAAACATATTCCTTTTATCAAAATCGTGTGTCGAATGATTTTTTATATAGGGAAATAGGGTCGTGATCCATCCGCTAATAAACGGACCTCCCGACATCGAGTTTTCTTTATAAATATTACTCCAAAACTCTGTATTTATCTTATCTTGAGAAGCGTCAATAAATTCTTGAATAACTGTTTCTAAATGAGGGGTCCACCAAGATAAATCAAATTCAGCAATATTTTGTATTTTTACTAAAATATCTTTCCAATCCTGAGTTGTTCCTAGCAAAGTAATCTCTGGAATACCGCAAGCCGTTACACAACTATAATTAAAGTATTTAGACATAGCTTCCATTAAAACAATTTCGCTAGAAGCTAATTCTACTGGTCCTGTAGTAGAAAAATTGTTAATGATTAAATCTCTTTTCTTACCAATATAATCAGCAATTTGCTTAGAAAATTCTCCAAACATATGAGACCAATTATTGGAAGAACTGCCTTTTACAAAAGAATTTTCTTGAACATGTAATTCTTTTTTACCTTCAAAATTAACAAAATGATGTCTTAATTGTTCGGCGTTATTATTAATGTGTAAAGATAAACCTTGGGCAATAGTTAACCAAATCATATCAGGAGATAAAGTTAATGGCAAATGTTGATCATAAGCAGTATTAATAGCTGCTAATAAATTATTCGTAGTAGATGCAAAATCATCTTCTGATACAGAAGATGATTCTACTCCCAAACCTACTAATTTTTTAGTTATTCTATTATTATTTTTTTGTAAATATTCTGTGTTTATAGGATTTATTTCTACTTTATCTACTTTATCTACTTTAAATGTAATCATATTTTATTTCCTTTTATTTACCATAATGCTTTTAATTTTAAAATTTTTTCAAATTCTTCTTGAGAATCGCAGTTAATCCATTTACCATGATACCACCAAGATTTTTCTCCATTAACTCGTTCTATAGCAGGACCATCTAATCTATGTCGTTGATCATGAAAATACCAAGCTTTAGTTCCATTAAAATATTCTATAGCCGGACCATCTTCTCTATGGAGTTTATCATTAAGATACCAACGTTTATTTCCACTACTATATGTTTCGCAAACAGGTTGATTATCTTTACTCATAATTTACCATAATATTTTAAGTTTTATTAAACGTTCAAATTTTTCTTGAGAGTCAACATCAATATATTTTCCATGATAATACCATTCTTTGGAACCATCAGCATTTTCTATGGCTGGACCATCTAGACGATGAAGCTTATTATAAAGATACCAAGCTTTATCTCCATCACACCATTCTGCGGCAGGACCATCTACTCTATGATGTTGATCATGGAGATACCAAAATTTAGATCCGCTTACATATTCTATTGCTGGACCATCTTCGCGATGATATTGACCATTGAGATACCAGCATTTGGTCCCAGATGTATTTGTTTGACAAATAGGTTGATTATTTTTCTTTACCATAATGCTTTTAGTTTAATTAGACGTTCGAATTCTTCTTGGGAGGAACAATCAATTATTTTTCCATAATAATACCAACGCTTATCTCCATTAAACCATTCTACCGCTGGACCATCTATTCTATGACGTTGACCATGGAGAAGCCATTTTTTAGATCCATCAACATATTCTATAGCTGGACCACCCACTCTATGATATTGACCATGAAGAAGCCACGATTTATTTCCATTAGCATATTCTACAGCTGGACCATCTTCTCTGTGAAGTTGATCATTAAGAAGCCAGCATTTGGTTCCAAATTGATCCGTTTTGCAAATAGGTTGATTATCTTTTTTCATAATATTTATCTTTGATTAAATTAATAATATCAAACAATTGATCAAATAGAAAGCAAATAAAAGAGCCAAACAATCCCCATAAAAAACATTTAGATATAGATAAATTTAATGTATTGATAATATAAACTATATAGCCGCAATGAAAACCAATACACCAAGGGCAAGATAAAAGTTCATAAAAAAATACTCCAACTAATTTATTGGAAATTAATTTATTTCTTATCCAACTAAAAAGATTAAATGGTCCTGCCAAATTTCTTATTATGTAGGATAAACTATAAATAATCATCATTAAAACAATAATAGACATAACATCCTTTAAATAAATATTCTATTACAGTTTTTGGGTTGACCCCAATAACTAGCTTTACCAGTAAAAGATATCACATTTCTAGCTATATGAGCAGTAGAATTTTCATGAGTATGCCCCTGAAGAATAAAAAGAGTGCGCTTCTTATGATGAGACATAATTTCTTTGATTCGTTCACCTAATTGATGATTAACATTATAAGGTAACCAATATTTACCAAATAAACTTTCTTGATCATTAGTACATTCTGCAGCAACAGGAAAATGGGTTAGTAAATAAATAGTACGATAATTATCTAAAGCTGTTTTTAGATTTTTTTCAATAATATCAGCGCTTTGCTTAGATAACTCTTGACAATAAGAAAACCTATCATTCCAAGTTTTTAATGTTCTCAATTCTGGAATAGCATACCAGTCAAAAGTCAATTTAACATATTTACTATCTCCTAAAGATAAATCATACCATCCTTGAGTTCCTATAATAGCTACATCTTCAGCTAATTCAACTATTCCATCTCTATCTAACCAATGTAGATTAGGATATTTATCACAAAGACTGTGAATCAGCTTTTTAGTTTTTTCAAATCCAACAAAAAAATTGCAATGATTTCCAGTAATAAAATATATGGGACATAAAATATGTTTAGCTAGCTGTTCTAGATGATATTTTAAAAAGAAACTTGTGATATCTCCAGTAATAAATAAGCCATCTGCCTCTTCTTTGTTAATAGAAGAATACATTTTCATTTTAGCCCAAGGAAAAGCAGAACTTAAATGTAAATCAGTGTACCATAAATATTTCTTTTTTGACATCAATTTTCTCCATTATAAAAGATACCAAAAAAAATAAATTGAATTATTTTTACCATAATACTTTTAGTTCAATTAGTCGTTCAAATTCTTCTTGAGAGGAACAATTAATTTCTTTTCCATGATACCACCAAGCTTTGAATCCATTAGTATATTCTTCAGCTGGACCATCTAGACGATGAAGTTGATTATTAAGATGCCACCATTTATTTCCATATTTATCTATCTCACAAGTAGGTTGATTATCTTTATTCATTTTTACCATAAAGCTTTTAATTTAAGTAAGCGATTAAATTCTTCTTGGGAAGAACAACGAATTTCTTCACCATAATACCACCAAAATTTGGTTCCATTAACATCTTCATAAGCTGGACCATCTATTCTATGTTGTTGACCATGAAGATACCAATATTTAGTTCCATCAGTATATTCTATGGCTGGACCATCTTCTCGATGAAGTTGACTATTAAAGAGCCACCATTTATTTCCATATTCATCTATTTTACAAATATGTTGATTGTTTTTCTTTATTTTTACCATAAAGCTCTTAATTTGATTAAACGTTCAAATTCTTTTTGAGAATCACAACAAATCTGTTTCCCATGATAGTACCAATACTTTTCTCCACTAGGAAACTCCATAGCTGGTCCATCTAATCTATGGCGTTGATCATGAAAATACCAAGCTTTATATCCATCAAATCGTTCTATAGCTGGGCCATCTTCTCGGTGAAGTTGATAATATTTAACCACATTAGTATTTATAATTGGATCATTAAGATACCAAGATTTATTTCCAAATAGATCTGTTTCACAGATAGGTTGATTATTTTTCATACATTTTCTGTATAATAGGAAACTCCAACTCCATTTTTTACTAAGTGTTCATTGACTAACTCTGATAATTCAGGAATCATCTGGGTTAAAATGCTAGAAATATGAATGGAAGCTTTTTCATATTTCGCCATTTTACACATATCTTTAAGACATTTTTCTAGAGATGGTAAATTTACTTGTAAGTTTTCATCTTGAACTAGACAGTGAATTACCCATGTATCAGATTGGGTTGCCGTTGTTCCTAAAATAGTGCCTAGCTTGTAACTACCTGTTTTGTTAGTATAAAACCCTTTGCTATCAACTTTAACTTGAAGCCATTTTTTATCAAAAACAGAGAATAGTGGATTTCCTTCTACACTGCCTTTCATATTATTAATGCTTAAAATAAAACGTAAACCAGCATTATGCGGCATAAGAATAGATCCATTAACCATTTTAACTTTACCAGGTTGTTGGAAACTTACATTGCTCATTTTATTTTCTTTTGTATTATTCATTTTGTTACCTCTTTGTTATTCAAAAATCTCTTCTATTTTTTGGTGCAAATACGGAACTTTGTTATTATATGGATTATCTATAATATCTTTTCCATTCAAAAAATCTAATGAATCCGTGATATTATATACTATTGTTCCAGTGCTATATTTTTTGCTTAACAAACCATTAAATGCACTCTCAGTGTCTTGAAAATCAGAAAAAATGATAGCATGCTTATTATTATAATACGCATCGGCTAAAAAACTAGTCTGTCCTTCACAAATAAATAAATTAGAATTTTTTAGATTACAAAAAAATTCAGCTTGATTATTAATATCTTTGAGAATTAAATTAGTATATTTTTCATGCAAAAAATCTGTAAAAGCAACTGAATCATTATAATGACGTAGAAGTGTAATTATTTTTTTATTATTTTTAACCAATCCAGCCACCAAGTTATGATGACATAATTTAGAAATTTTCCCTATTGAATGATAAGGTCTAATCCATTCAAAATTTTTTTTGATATCTGGCGGTAATTTCATATCCCCAAAGTGGGAATATATAAAATTTTTATTAGAATTAACAATAAAATTTGTTTGTCTTTGAATGTAATGGTCTTCATTTTTCTTGGATAAGAAAAAGAATTTTTTGTAGAATCCTAAATTATAATTTCTCTCTAAACCAAAATTTAATAATGCCGAACTGCATTGCCAGGTTGTAATATTCAATAAATTGCCGACATGATTAGTAAATACTTCCATGTCGCTAATAATTAGATCTGGTTTATAATATTTAACTTGATCATAATAAATTTTTAAATTAGAAGTTACCTTAGAAGATAATCTAGGTAAATCATCATTAGATAAATAGTTTAAAGTCCAATTGATTGGAACATTTTTTGGAGATGAATTTTTATACGCAGCTATCTTAATAGTGTGTGAAGAATCTTTCATTTTCTCTAGAAATCTAGAGAGTTGAATTTTGGCGCTCAAATTATTTTGAGCCGCATACAATATTTTCATTTCAAAAAAATTAATTTATAATATTTATCGAGAAAGTCCTTAGTTTCTTGATAGGAAAGATTGCTAATTATAAGTTCAAATTGACTATTCCAGCTAAAAATATTAAATTTAACATCGAATTCATTTTTCTCAACAAAAAGATAAAGATTTATTTTTCTTGCTTTTGCTTTTAGTTGAGAAACACCTTCATCCGTTTCGAGTAATGATTTCATTCTGAGTGAGTATTAAGTATTTTTTTAAAGAATATTATTTGTTTATCAAAAATCTCATCACAACATTTGGTGTCAGCTGAAGCGCTATGTGATTTTTCATTCTTAACGCCATATTTTCTGGATAAATTATTTAAACTATATCCTTCGGCTTCATTCGTGGCGTTTTTACAATAATCAATAAACATCTCGATAACCATTGTATCCATATATCTTCTTCCAAAAGGAAAACTATCTCTACATTGTAATTTAATCCATAATTGTTCCAACATTTCTTTATCGAAGGAAATGTTTTGCCCTACCATGCACCTCGTTTCGGCTGGGACCCCATCTTCAGCTAGCCAATTTTCTATTTCGATAATTACTTTTTCTGGATCTAAATAAGTTTCTCGACCATATTTAGTTTCTCCTTTTAGATCTTCTAGTTTATGACCATTAATTCTTAAAGCTCCTAAATCAATGGTTTCCATGTTAATAGGTTTGAGAAACCAAGTTTTTTGAGCCCCATCAGATTTTCTAATAATAGAAATTTCAATAGGAGAATGTAATCGCGAATCTAATCCCGTGGTTTCCGTATCACAAGTATAAAAACTATAACTCACTGCTATATTCCTTATCTAATTGTTTTTTCATTTCCTTCCGAAAATGATTTAAAGATTTAAACCCTTGTTTGGTATGTGAAATAATAAAATTAAATCCTTCTAATGTTTGCAGAAATGACCGCTCTTTTTTAGAAATAGAAGAGCTAGCGATAGTAAAACGAACTTCTTCATTAATAAATATTTTCCATTTTACACCATTATTGGGCATTAAACTTTTTTTGACCCGAATAACCCTCTCCACTTTATCATCTTCTGCTTTATAAAGCTCAAAATCGAATTTGGACGATTTTTCAAAGGATTGTTCTTTTTTTAATTCAGATCCATAATTATCTTCATTTTTTGACATTATATCCTCTCCATTAAGCTATAGCATCACTAACAATTGAGCCCATACACGCTGCCGATAATAAACCGCTAACTCCAGCCGCTTCCCCCGCAACAAACATATTATCTATTTCTGTAGATAAATTAGTTCCAATATTTATCTTTGGAACCATAGGAATAATTGTAGGAACATGATAATAAGCCTTGTTGATTATATCGGGGATGGCTGACGATAGTTCTTCTAATGTATTTTTTATCCAATCGTACTCAGGAATAATAGAAATTTTGCTTTTCCCGCTCATAATATAGGATATTCTTTCTTTCACAATACGATCATTCGATAAAATAAAAATTAATTTACTTATTCGGTCAGTTTGTTCAAATCCTTTATTTGGATAAGGTCGATTTCCAATTAAATTAAAAGAAACTTTGTCGCTCGCCCATCTATTTTCATTAGATCGAAAAGACGAAATAGCTACATCAACATGGTCTTCTGGTATCACCGTTCCAAACCAAGAAAGAGGTCCAATGTTTATTTCATTGTTTTTTATTAATGAACAGCTCGATCTATTAAAATCTTTTAATAATTCGGCACTCATTTCTATGCGGATTCCAAAATGAGCCGTATCATTATTATCGATAATATCAAAGGAAGAATACACGTCACGAACCCATCGCCATCCACTTCTTCCAGCAGCAATAATTATTTTCTTACATTTTATTTCCTGCCCCTCAACTGTAAGAATAAACATATTCTTCTGTTTGCGAATGCTATTAACTTCTGCGTCGAAGCAAAAATTAATATTATCGTTTTGTTCTACTGTCTCAGAAAAATATTTGGACAATAAATGGGAATCTTTTGGATATGTTTGAATAAAGTTGTTTAACTTAATATTATATCCTATTTTATTTATTTTTTTTGATAAACTTAAACTAGGACTATGGTCTTTAATTGTTTCAAAATTACCCACCTGAGAAAATACTTTATTAACCCATTTATGAGCTGCTTTTGCTGTTTTATTACCGACTAATTGGGCAACTTCATTGACATCGTTTAAATATAGTTTTCCATCACTGTTGGGCAAACAACCAAGGAACCCTACTAATTGTTGACGACGTTTTCGCGGGGGTCTCCCAATATCAAATCCTATTATTTTTAGATTTTTATGCTCTTGAGATAATTTTAAACACGCGAAAGTTCCGGCGACGCCCATTCCAATGATACCTATATCATATATTCGATGCATTTATTCGCTGCTCCAATTTTTTAAATAATTATTGATGTAATATTACCGATCAACGTATAGTATAACCACTAAGTCTGACGATGGTAATTTAAAATAATTTCAAATTTTTTATTATTTAATTTTTAAAATAATATCATCCAAAAGATCAAAAATAGGATCTTCAAAAGGTCGTTGACATTTTTCTATTTTATCCAAAGCTTGCGAAAATTCTTTTTCTAAATTAAATGGCCACATAAAATAGTAATAAAAATTATTAAATTGCTGGAGAAAAAAATTCATATGAATTTTAATATGCGGATCAAAATTCAATTTTTTACTCAGAGAAAATAAAACATACAATGAAGATAAATAAGCCCTCTTCTCATATTTCATTCTAAAATAAGCAGGCCACGGCAAAATGCAAATTATTAAAAATAACAGAAAAATTTTCCAATTTAACAATAAAAGAGGTAAGCATAAAATAGCTAATATTTGTGGAAAAAAGTATAATATATTATAATAGAAAGTATGATCGTTTAGATGAACTAATTTATGTAATATAATAATGAGATTAGAAATAGGATGTGATTTTAAATGTAGTGGTAAATAAATTGTATTTTTATATCTCGTAACAACATTGATCATGAAATTAGGATTAAATAACCCTATTAATTTCATGATCAATGATTCTTTTTTATACTTAAATTTAACTTTTGGAAAATACTGCTGAATAACAGAAAATAAACTCTGAAAATTCATTGTTAACTTATACTAAGTATTTTTAAAACTCAGCAGAGAAACTTCCTATCGGTAATGTTCCTGACCCGGCTCCACCTTTAGCAGCTACATCAGCATTTTTTTGAACTTCTGACATTCCTTTTCCAGTAATTTTACGAAATTCAGCATCCAATAATTTTGAAACATTACCTTGCAGAGAAGTAGGAACAACGCTTAATAGCCAAGCAGCTCCTTTACCAGGATCAGCTTTCACTTTTAAATCAAATCCAGCCGTTTTTTGAGTTTTAGTAGCAACATCCGTTAAAAATTTAGCTAAAGGTCCACTTTGAATAGCTGAATTAAAGGCGCGCTGATTTCTTTCATTTTCAAAAAATAACTCAGTCGTTCCGTTTTGTGTAACAATCGGTGTTTGAGATATTTTAGATAATTTTTGTTCAAATTTCTCAGCAACCCTGTAAAGATATGATTTCATTATTTTCCTAAAACTGAAGGTTTATTTATATAACTGAAAAATACTATTATTTAGTAAATTAAAATAGGCATATTGTAAGATATAGTCAGACTAACTTACCAGAAATAATAGTATATTTTAGGATTAAATAATGGCAACTATTTATCCGGCTCAAATAGATAACAGTAATACTTTACCTTTAGTAGTTGATAATTTAACCGGAATTAATGCTAACACTATTAACATTCTAAGAAATGCTATTGTTGCTATTGAACAATCTTTAGGTATTAATCCTGCCGGTTCTTATGGTACTACCGTTTCTCGATTAAACAATATTGATTCGGCTATTTCTAATATTCATGTTATTAGTCTAACTAATGATTTAGGTGGAACATTAAACGCTCCATTAGTAATAGGAATTCAAGGAAGAGATATTTCTTCAGCTTCTCCGAATAATGGAGATGTTCTTTCTTGGAATGGTTTAGCTTGGATACCAACTAGTATA
>Ga0209166_10003471_pt1 | contig 11370 bp, 8 predicted proteins | sample Coa_R1_3_FD_187151 | JGI IMG/M metagenome (GOLD analysis project Ga0209166, IMG submission 187151) | Surface soil microbial communities from Centralia Pennsylvania, which are recovering from an underground coalmine fire - Coalmine... | ecosystem: Environmental > Terrestrial > Soil > Unclassified... | reverse complement strand
GGGGTCCTGATTTCTAAACTCTGTAGGTGCCCACCCCAAGTCTGTGAGATTTTGTAGATTTCCGGGAGCTCCCTCGGCTTTTCTGGGCCCGTACATGGGCTAAGCTCTTAGTTTTCAGCTAATAAGACAGCTCTGAGGATAAGCCAGTTTGGTGGCAAGAGGCGTGCATCTGTTACGGACAATTCATGAGATTGGCTTCCCGGGGTGGCCGGACATCAACCTCGACTGATGGTCCGGTTATTGGGGGGTCGAATCAATATAGGGGGCTTGCACCGGCCCCCTTTTTTATTGTGTCTCCATCCAAACTTTCCCGCCTGACACTCGAATAGTTCCCGGCATTCTAACCAACACCACCTCAGATTGACGCTTTCCTCAAGAGGTGCGGCCTGAAAAAATGAGCGGCCGGTGGGGGTGCCGGCCGCTCTGGCGTGGGGGATGGAGGGTACTTAGCTGGAAGCTCGGTCTTGCGACTTCGGGGGAGCCGGTTGTTCGACTGCGCTCGCGAGCAGAAGAACAACACACAGGAGCAAGATCACTATGATCATCCGCCCACCCGCTGTCGAACCTGACTCCCAACTACAGTTACGATTGTGCGGGCGGGGCGCGCGGGCGTCTCTAGGCCGGGAGATTCAATTCGAGCGGTACTTCGTTCTAGGACCAAAGGTACTGTCCCACAGGTACTCCGCGGCCGCCGCGGCTTACTGGGGTTGCCTCGGTTCGCGCAGAAAGCGGAATGTCGACGCTCAGCGCTGCTCTACGGTATTCTTTCAGGACCATGCATGATCTGAGTTATTTCCGGGAGCATCTGGATGTATTCGCCGAGATGGCGAAAAAGCGCAACATGACCCTGGATATCGAGGGTTTTCGGGCCCTCGATAAGCAGCGGCGCGAATTGATTACGGAAAACGAAAAGCGCAAGGCCCAGCGCAACAAGGCCAGCGACGAAATCGCGCGCCTGAAGAAGGAAAAGCAAAACGCCGACGCGCTGATCGCGGGAATGAAGCAGGTCTCTGAACTCATCAAGCAGACCGACGTGAAAATCGACGAGTTGGACGCGCAGCAGAAAGAATTGCTGCTAACGCTTCCCAATATCCCCCATTCCAGCGTGCCTGTCGGCAAGAGCGCGGAGGACAACAAGGAAGTCCGGCGCTGGGGAACGCCTCCCAAGTTTGATTTTCAGCCGAAACCGCACTGGGAAGTCGGCGAACGAGCCGGAATATTGGACCTGGAAGCGGCGGCCAGGATCACCGGCGCGAGATTTGCCGTTTACAAAAGTTGGGGCGCGCGCCTGGAGCGGGCGTTGGCCAATTTTTTCCTGGACGTGCACACGCGGGAGCACGGCTACACGGAGATTTTGCCGCCATTCCTGGTGAATACAGCATCGCTGATGGGCGCCGGACAACTGCCGAAATTCGCGGCGGATCTGTTCAAGCTGGAGGGCACAGATTTCTGGCTGACGCCGACTTCCGAGGTGGAACTGCACAATCTGTATCGCGATATGACGTTAACGGAAGACCAGTTGCCGATTCACCTTACGGCTTGGACCGCCTGCTTTCGCTCGGAAGCCGGCGCAGCCGGAAAAGATACGCGCGGCATCTTGCGGCAGCACCAATTCCAAAAAGTGGAAATGTTCAAGTTCACGCGTCCGGACACCAGTTACGAGGAGCACGAAGCGCTGGTGCGGAACGCCGAGACGATTTTGGAGAAATTGGGCTTGCATTACCGCACCGTTCTGCTCTCCACGGGAGATATGGGATTCGCGTCGGCGAAAACGTATGACCTGGAAGTTTGGTTGCCGTCGGGCAATGAGTTCCGCGAGATTTCGTCGTGCTCGAACTGCGAAGCGTTTCAGGCGCGGCGAGCGGGCATCCGGTTCAAGCCCAAGGCCGGCGGAAAGAGCGAGTTTGTGCACACGCTGAACGGCTCAGGATTGGCGGTTGGTCGCACCTGGATTGCGGTGGTGGAAAATTATCAGCAGGCGGATGGTTCCATCACGATACCGGAAGTTCTGCGGCCGTATATGGGAATCGATCGCATCCCAGGGCCGAAGTAGCCGTTCTGGATCTTTCGCGGAGTATCTCCGATAACATACTGAATTCACAATACTTACATAAGTTTCCGCCCTGAATTTGAGTCCATTCGCCCGTCCTTCCCTCCACGCAACTTCTTGAATCCACAGCTTTTCGTTTGACTCCCCGGAAGGGCCTGCATACACTCGGCTCAACGCTGCTGAAGGGCTAAAAGTGGGAGATGCCTCAGGCGGCGCCTGCAAATCCGATGACATTTATTGCGCGCATTTTACGGTTCCTTTTTTGGGTACTAATCGTTTCGTGGAGCGTTTCCCTGCTGCGTAGGATAGTGAACCGTATGGGTGCAACCGCTCCTGACGGGCAACAACCGATTGATGTGCCGAGCGACGCCGTGTCGCGGAAATTGGTGCGCGACCCGGTCTGCGGAATGCACCTGACCGAAGGACTGGCGATAGCGGAACGCAGCAGCGCGGGTGAGCCGGTTTTCTTTTGCTCTGAGGAATGCCGCAACAAGTTTATGGACGAGCCGAGGAAGTTCGCGGCCAATGCCTGAGTTTCTTTGAACGAAGAGCAGTTCAGCACGGTAGCACGCAGGCGATTTCAGACCCAAGCAGAGGAAAGGACCGAAGCTGATGGCCACGGTCGCAAAACCCCCCGTTCCAACCCGACCCACGGGCGCTCCACCGATGGTGCCGCGGATTGCTCCGCGGGAGGAATTGAATCCTTTCCGCATCGCGCAAATTCAGTTTGATATCGCGGCGGAAGTGCTGAAGCTGGATCCCGGCCTGCGCCAGGTCCTGCGTACTCCGAAACGTATTTTGGAAGTGTCCCTGCCCACGAAGATGGACAACGGGCAAGTGAAAGTTCTGACCGGATTCCGCGTGCAGCACAACGTTTCGCGCGGCCCAGGCAAGGGCGGCATCCGCTATCATCCCGGCGTCACGCTCGATGAAGTGAAGGCGCTGGCCGCGTGGATGACGTGGAAGACGGCGGTGGTGAATGTGCCGTTTGGCGGCGCGAAGGGCGGCATCATCTGTGATCCCAAGCGCATGTCGAAGAGCGAACTGGAGCGGATGACGCGGCGGTTCGCCAGCGAGATTCTGCCCATTATCGGGCCGGACCAGGATATTCCCGCGCCGGACGTGTACACGGATTCGCAGACGATGGCCTGGATCATGGATACGTATTCCATGATGGTGGGGCACACCGTGCCGGGCGTCGTGACCGGGAAGCCGATTTCAATTGGCGGGTCGTTGGGACGCGCGGAAGCGACGGCCCAGGGGCTTGTCTACGTGGTTGAAGAGGCTTGCAAGGTGAAGAAGATTTCGCTGCGCGGGGCGACGGTGGCGATTCAGGGCTTTGGCAACGCCGGCGCAACGGCCGCACGGTTGCTGGCGGACAAGAAGGCGAAGATTATCGCGCTGAGCGACACCCGCGGTGGCGTGACGAATTCTCGTGGCATCGATCCGATCAAGGCGATCCGCTACAAGGAACGCTCCGGCACGGTGGTGGGCATGCCGGGCGCTTCGAGGGTTTCAAATGACGATTTGCTGACCATGAAGTGCGACATCCTGGTGCCGGCGGCGCTTGAGAACGTCATCACGCTCCAGAACGCCGAGGCAGTGAAGGCACGAATCGTTGCGGAAGCGGCGAATGGACCGACCACCCCTCATGCGGACGAAATTCTGGCGCGGCGCGGCATCACCGTCTTGCCGGATATCCTCGCGAATGCGGGCGGCGTCACGGTCAGCTACTTCGAGTGGGTGCAAAACCAGGAAGGCCTGCTCTGGGATTCCGACGAAGTGAACGTGCGCCTGCAGAAGATCATGGCCCGCGCGTTCCACGACATGCTTGAGGCGATGCGCAAACACCACGTGCCGCCCCGCGCCGCGGCGATGAGCGTGGCGGTCGGCCGCGTGGCCGAAGCAACGCTGGTCCGCGGTCTATTCCCGTGATTTAGATTCGCCCGGAACGTACATTCTTTTAGTCGAACAATTCACATCCTCTTTCTAGTTCGCCGAGTTTCAGAATTGAACCACTGAAGCTCGGTTTCCTTTTGTAAAATTACCTTGCAGAGAAAAAATAGTGCGCGTACATTCGCAGATGCCGGGCGTTTTCTGGCGCGAGATTCCAAATCCTCGCGGCCAGGGAGACGTGACCGGCTATTTTCTTCACCGAACGAGGCAAAAGACAGACCATCATGAGCCATCTCCATGGGCAGGGAATCGCAGCAGCTCCGGTTTTGCTGACGATTGCGGGATTTGATCCGAGTTGCGGCGCAGGGGTCGGGGCGGATCTGAAGACGTTCGCGGCGCACGGCTGCTACGGGATGGCGGCGATCACTTCGCTGACGGTGCAGAGCACGCAGGGTGTGGAAGCGGTGCACAACACGCCGAGCGCGGAAGTGCGCGAGCAGTTGGACGTGCTGGTCAGGGATTGCGAGATCGCGGCCGTAAAGATCGGGATGCTCGGAAACCGGGGGAATGCCGTGGTGGTTGCGGAATTCCTGGATGCGCACAAGTTTGCCCACGTAGTGCATGATCCGGTGATGAAGTCGTCGAGCGGGACGGAGTTGTTGGATACGGCGGGAATCAAGTATGTCGCTACGGAATTGCTGAAACGCGCCAGTGTGACTACGCCGAATATCGCGGAAGCCGAGGTGTTGACCGGCTTGACGATCAAGGATGTTGCGGACATGGAATCGGCGGCGCGAAAGCTGGTGGAGATGGGAGCGCGGGCGGTGATTGTGAAGGGCGGCCACATGGAAAAGGCCGTCGACGTGTTATTCGACGGGAAAGAGATGCATCATCTGGGCGGAGACCGGGTGAAGGTCGAAAACACGCACGGCACGGGATGCACGTTCGCCTCGGCGATTACGGCGCAACTTGCAGCGGGAAGATCGCTTCTCGAAGCAACGACACTGGCAAAGGCCTACGTGATGAAAGCGATCGAGAAAGCCTACCCGGTGGGCAAAGGCCGGTTGCCGCTCGACCATTTTTACCGCATGAAGATTGAGCCACTGGCGCGCGGAACACATGAGGTCCCGCAGCACGGATTGCACCCAGCGGCGGAACCCGCGGCGCACTGAGGCGAAATTTTCAGGCAGTCATCCTCTGAAGGGCCAAGTCGGGCAAGGAGGGTCTATGCAGAAGGTCTTTCGGTGCACGGGCTGTCAGCGAGGAATGCGGATTGTGGGATCCACCGGATTGGGCAAACACGTCGGGCGCACTGCGGTCTGCCCCTACTGCAAAAAGAAAAACAAAGTGACTTGGCCCCGCGGCGATCAGTTCAACGTGCAACGGGTCGGCTCAAGATAAGCGCATTATTCGGTAGAAGTAGCTTCCTTACCAACCTCCGCCACCGCCGCCTCCCCCTCCTCCACCGGAGCCACCGCCTCCTCCACCGCCACCCGAACCGGGCGCCGCTGAAGAAGACGAGATCGCGCTGGTGAGCGAAATGCCGAAGGACGAAGCAAAGCCTGCGCCACTGTAGCCGCTCCAGGAAGACCCGGAATAGAACGATGGTGTGTAGGCGGAGCGTGAACTCCCGGGAGCGGTTCCTGCCGCCGAGAGAATCCTTGAAAATTTATTGGCCCAATCCTGTTCGACATCCAGGGCCAGGGCATAGGGCAGGAATTTTTCGAATACTTCGGGGGTTTGTTGCGGAGGCGCGGTTCGATTGAGCCGATCGCCTTCAACCGAGCCGAGAAACAATTTGAAGCCCTCTACCTGATCCATCAGCCGACGACCGGAGAAAGTGGGCGATTTCATCAGGTGTACAAAAACGCCGTGAAGAATTCCGGTGGCAATGAGAAAGATACCGAAAGAAAGAGACGTGAGTTTTGTCAGGAAAAACAGTCCCATGACTTCGCCGCCCAGGAAAGGCAGGGCGAAGAGAGTGAGAAAGAGAGCTCTGCCCCCACTTATAAGCGCGGAATGGCCGCCGCGAAGGACTTCTCTCCAAGCGGCAAGGGCACCGAGGACAAGGGCGGAAGCGGCGACCGTCCAGATCGTGAGCCATAAGGCCATGAACAATCCGGCGATCGTTCCAGCAAAGCCCAGACTTGCGAAATAAGCGAGTGCTACAAGCAAGGAAATGAGAACGGCGGGAATCAGATAGCGAGAATTGGTTAGGAAGTAAGTTTTTTCTTCTGCGGTTTTGAGCCACTTTTGCGTCGCGACCATGGCGCTCTTGATCAACGTGTGGTTTTCCTGCTTCAGGAGGATGTCGTTTCGTCCCCCGAAGAGTTCGGAGGCGATTTGTTTTTCGTCGGGAGTAAGGACGCGGTCGTCCTTGCCGGTCAGCGTGAGCCTGTACGCGCCCGACTCTTCGGTGATTTTGAGGAAGCCGCGCACCGCCATATCCAGAATCGCGGCGGCGAACGTCTTGTTGTCGTAGCCCATGCGCATCAGGTAGCGGATCGCGGGGGGAGAAAGGTTCGCGGGCGGCTCGTAGAGCGCCTTGATGACGCCGCGAGCCGGATCCCGGCCTACAGCCGACCAGGCGATGAGGTAGTAGAGCAAGGTAACGAGGAAGCCGGAGGCAAGAAGCAAGGCGCCGCGATTGTCTCGAAAGAAAAATTCCAAGTTCTGCGAAAACGTGGGAGGGGTGATGTAGCCCTTGGGCCACATCAGCAGGACACTGAGTCCTTCCCGGCTAGAAAGCGGGCGTTGAGCGGTGAACTGGAAAGCGCCCTCTTCTATGGATGAAGCGAGTTGTGATGCGCGCGAGCCATACCGACCAGTGAACCCGGAGAGCGTGACCTTGTCCGTAGGAATATTCAAGGGAAGGTGTACCGTTGCGCTGGCCGCGTCGATCGGAAAATCCCAACCGTTGCCCGTGACGTTCCAGAAAAGTTCGTCGTGATCCTTGTAAAAGCCCAGTTGGCGGTTGGTGGTGTAAGTGAGGGTGTAAACATGGCGGCCCGGGCTGACGAGTGCATTGGGATTGCCGAGGTAGATGCGTTTGCCGCTGAACTGGTCCTCAACGCGGAATTGTTCAGAAGCGGAATCGCAGGTGGCGGAGAGCATCTGGAATCCGACGGCATAGCGGTTGTTGTAGGGATCGCTGTAGGTCGTTGGGAAATCGCGGAAAATGCCGTGCCGAATCTGCTGACCCGCGCTGATGACCGTAATGGTTTCCGTGACCTGGAGGGCACCGTCGTCCTCCAGCGTGATGTTGCTCTGGTAGTCGAGGATGCGTTCAGACTGGGCGCGCGCCGAAACAATTGTCGGCAGGCAGAAGCAGGTCGCGACTAACAAACGAATTGTTGTGTAAACGCGCATGATTCCGATACATCCAGTGTAGAGGCATTGAGAAGATTTCCGGCAAACGGAATGCAGAGTAGCTAATTACGGATGTGCAAAAATGGCCTGTAATCGCTTAAGCGCGGTGAACGAGTTTCCCCGCGACGATTGTGGCCGCTGGGCCGCCCCTGAAATTGCGGCCTTCGAAGGGCGAATTGCGCGATTTGCTGGGGCTTTCCTTCACGTGGTACGTCCAGGGACGATCCAACGAAAAAATGGTGACGTCGGCGGGTTCACCGGCAGCGAGTTTGCGCTCCTTGCCGAGCACTCGGGCGGGGCCGGTGGTGAAGAGTTCCACCATGCGCATCAGTGGAATGCGATTCGTGTGCACAAGTTGCTCGAGCGCTAGGCCGACCGCAGTTTCGAACCCGAGAATGCCGAAGGGCGCTTTGTCAAACTCGACATCTTTGATGGCGGGCTCGTGCGGAGCGTGGTCGGTGGCGATGGCGTCGACGGTGCCGTCGGCCAGGCCGGCGAGCAAAGCGTCGCGATCCTCCCGGGCAGCGAGCGGGGGATTCATCTTGAACCGGGAATCGTAGGTGACGTCCTCGTCGATCAAAGTGAAGTGGTGCGGTGTGACTTCACAGGTGACGCACAAGCCCTGTTTCTTGGCGAAGCGGACTTGTTCGAGCGACGCTTTCGCGGAGAGGTGGGCAATGTGCAGGCGCGCACCAGTAAGTTCTGCGAGCTGAACATCGCGGGCAACGCAGACGGATTCGGCCGCGGCGGGCATGCCGGAAAGACCCAGGCGCGTGGAGGCGACGCCTTCGCGCATGACGGCGCCGGCGGCGAGAGAGACGTCTTCGGCGTGCTCGATGACGGGGAGATCGAGGCTCCGGCAGTAGTCCATGATCTGCCGGGCAAGTTTGGCGGTGGCGATGGGTTTCCCATCGTCAGATACGGCGACGATGCCGGCGTCGCGCATGGCCGCAATTTCGGAAATGTCTTCGCCCTTGCTGCCGATGCTGGCCGCACCGATGGGCCAGACCCGGACGTGGCCATGAACCTTGGCGCGATCCACGATGAAGCGGGTGATGGAGGCGTTGTCGTTCACAGGCCGGGTGTTGGGCATGCAGCAGACGGCGGTGAATCCTCCGCGCGCGGCCGCTTTGGTGCCGGTCTCGATGGTTTCGGAATTTTCCTGCCCCGGTTCGCGCAGGTGGACATGCATGTCGATGAAGCCGGGAGCCACGATGAGGCCGGTGGCGTCGAAGACTTCCGCGCCGTTCGCACGGGAGATTTTCCCGGGCGCGGCAATTTCAGCGATGGTTTCTCCATCGAGGAGGATGTCGCGGACCGCGTCGGTTTTGGAGGCTGGGTCGAGGACGCGGCCGTTCTTAATCAGAAGCATGCGCAGATTCCTTGGATTTGGCGTCGGGTTTCATTTCAAGAGCGGGGTGCGTGCCTTCGTCGGCGCCGACCATCAGCAGGTAGAGAATGGCCATGCGGGTGGCGACGCCATTGGTGACCTGTTCGAGCACGGCGGATTGCGGGCCGTCGGCGACTTCGGGCGTGATTTCCGTGCCGCGGTTGATCGGGCCGGGATGAAGAATCAGGGCTTCAGGTTTGGCGAGTTTCATGCGCTCGGCGTTGAGCTGGTAGAGCAGGATGTAATCGCTCTGAGAGAGAGAAGGCTCGTGCAGGCGTTCGGTTTGCACGCGAAGAACGATGATCACGTCGGCGTCTTCCAGAGCTTGTTCGACGCGATAGACGCAGCGGATGGGAGTGCCCGGTGGCCCGATTTTTTCCAGTTCGCGGGGAACCCACATGGCCGGGCCGCAGAGGGTGAAACGGCAACCGAATTTTCCGAGGAGATGGATGTTCGAGCGGGCGACGCGCGAGTGGGCGATGTCGCCGAGGATCGTGACATTCAGATTGTTTAAGTGGCCGAGGCGGTCGCGGATAGTCAGCGCGTCGAGCAGGCCCTGGGAAGGATGTTCGTGGGTGCCGTCGCCGGCGTTGACTACCGGGATTTCCAGGTGCCGGGCCACAAAATCGGCCGCGCCGGAAGAGGCGTGGCGCATGACGAAGCAGTCCGGGCGCATGGCGTTCAGATTGTTTGCAGTGTCGAGGAGCGTTTCGCCTTTTTTGAGGCTGGAAGCCTCGGCCTGAAGGTTCATCGTGTCTGCACCGAGGCGCGAAGCGGCGGTGGCGAAGCTGAGGCGTGTGCGGGTGGAATTTTCGAAGAAGGCCAGGGCGACTGTCTTACCGCGCAGAGTGGCGAGCTTTTTGAGCGGATGGCGCTGAATTTCCTGGAAAGGTTTTGCTTGATCGAGAATGAAGGTGAGTTCGTCCGCGGAGAGCGGTTCAAGAGCCAGCAGATCGCGAAAACGATAGGTCAAATTTGCACTCGATCGCACGCGAGGAGGGGCGCGCCTCGCCTGATGAGATAGTTTACGCGATGGGGGCGGGGACGCAAAGAATAGATATCAGGCAACGGCAATCAGCAGGCTAATCGACGCGGTCAACCAGGACGACGCGCTCTTCCTTATCGATCTCGATGAGGCGGACTTCGATGATTTCGCTGTCGCTGGTCTGGACGGTGCGGCCAACGTACTGTGCTTCGATAGGCATTTCCCGGTGGCCGCGGTCGATGAGTACGCAAAGAGAGACCCGCTTGGGGCGGCCGAGGTCAAACAGGCCGTTCATGGCGGCGCGGATGGTGCGGCCGGTGTAGAGAACGTCGTCCACGAGAACAAGATCCATGCTGTCCACACCGAAGGTGATGTCAGAGGATTGCAAGACGGCTTGGGGGGCGACTTTGGAGAGGTCGTCGCGGTAAAGAGTGATGTCGAGGGTGCCAACGGGCACGTCGACGCCATCGATTCCGCGCATGGCCCGGGCGATGCGCTGCGCGAGCGGCACACCGCGCCGGCGGATGCCGATAAGCGCCAGGCTCTTTGTGCCACCGCTCTTTTCGACAATCTGGTGGGCAAGGCGCTGCAGTGTGCGGTCGATTTCGGCCGCGGACATTAATTGCGATTTTTCGACGATACGCATGTTCGCGTAATGCTAGCACAAGTCGGGAAAACCGGAAGCGTTGGCGGTGAAAGTGAAAGGAGATTCACGCCGGGGTGATGACGGCGTGCTAGACTTTCGCGGAATTCGATAAGGAGAGGCCAATGGGGCTGAGTCAAGAACTGAGATCGCGGGTTTGCAGGGCGCTGGGTTTAGCGGCGTTAGGACTAGCGCTGCTGGCGAGCGGGGCGGGCGCGCAAGGGTCCAAGAGCCCGGCCTCTAAGAAGGCGGAGAAGCCCGCGCGGCCAAAACTGGTGGTGCTGGTGGTGGTGGACCAGATGCGCGGCGACTACGTGGACAAGTTTCGCGGTCAATGGACGGGCGGGCTGAAGCGGTTGCTCACGGAGGGTGCATGGTTCCGCTCGGCAGCCTATCCGTATGCGGCCACGGAAACGTGCGTCGGCCACTCGACAATTTCAACGGGATCGTTTCCCGCCAGCCATGGGATGGTGGCGAACGCCTGGTGGGACCGCGAACAGCAAAAGATGGTGACCTGCACCAGCGACCCGAACGCGAAGAACTGGGCGTACGCGGACGGGAGCGCCAAAGACGGGGATTCGGCTTGGAGGATGCAGATTCCCTCGTTTGCCGAAGAGTTGAAGTTTCAAACCGGCGGCGCGACGCGAGTAGTCACTTTTTCGATAAAAGCACGGTCGGCCGTCACGATGGCGGGCCACAAAGGCGATGCAGTGACCTGGGTTGACACGTCGGGCGCTCTCGTGACTTCTTCGGTTTTTGGCAGCGTGCCTTTTGTGGAGGAGTTCGCGAAGAAAAATCCCGTGGCGCAGGATTTCGGGAAGACCTGGTCGTTGTCGTTGCCGAAAGGCACGTATCTCTACAATGAAACGGCAACCGGGGCCGCGACAGTAGACGGTTGGACGACGAATTTTCCCCACCCCTTGCGCGGAAAGGAAGGAGCCACAACGCCGGATGCGGCGTATTACGAACAATGGGCAACCAGCCCGTTCGCCGACACCTATCTCACGAAATTGGCGGAAGCGGCTATCAATTCGTTG
>Ga0209166_10003470_pt1 | contig 11373 bp, 15 predicted proteins | sample Coa_R1_3_FD_187151 | JGI IMG/M metagenome (GOLD analysis project Ga0209166, IMG submission 187151) | Surface soil microbial communities from Centralia Pennsylvania, which are recovering from an underground coalmine fire - Coalmine... | ecosystem: Environmental > Terrestrial > Soil >... | reverse complement strand
TCGGGATAGCCCCCGCCGCTCGTCGGGGTGCTCACCACCATGTTGGAGGCCGTCACCGTCGAGGACCAGGGCGAGCCGGATCCCGCGACGAGCTGGCCTGGGGCGAGGGCCACGGCCGCCGCGGCGATCAGCGCCGAGTGCCTGACCAGACCGATACCGCTCTTGAAGTCACCCACCACCCACCTCCTGAAAAGCAAAGCGCCGCGACGGCGCCCCCATCTGCCCGCGGATGCCTCCCGACCATAACCCATCGATCTGTCGCATTCAAGCGGGCGAACACGCGCCCAGAGCCTGCGTCAGAGGCCAATTCGTTTTCGTCGAGACCACGTGGCTCGGCCCACATAGGTGACGGCGGAAGGGGTCGGGCCAGTCAGTCCGCAGCGGTCGCGGCACCAGGCCGGCCGTACCACCTGAGGACGCGCAGGGCCCGGAGCGTGTTCCACCGGCTTGGCCGGCCCTCGCCTTCGTCCATCGCGAAGTGGACCGCGCCGGGATGCGGGTTCTCGAGCGGCCAGAGGCCGTCGGCGTCGCGCTTCGACAGGGCGAGATCGATCGCCTCGGCCAGGCGCCCGTCGGGGGCAGCGCCGGCGGCGCGCAGGTAGTCGAGGCCTCGAAGCACGTCGTAGTGCCAGTAAGTCGGGTAGGAAAACTTCGTGAACGCGTGGTCGATCACCTCCCCGCTCGACAGCCGGCGCAGCATCCGCCGTTCGAGCAGGTACTCCTGGCCCCGGAGTCGGGCTGCGCGAACGCCGGCCGCGTCGCCGGCGGCGCGCTCGTACTCGAGGAGGCCGTCGAGCACGTCGATCGTGGTGTGGAAGGATCCGCGGGACGATCCGTTCTCCTGCTCGCAGTTCCATCCGCCATCGTCCATCTGCTCACCGAGCAGGCGGTCGACAACGGCCCGGACGTCGACGTCGAAATACGCTCCCAGCGCGACGACTTTGCCGTTGATGCACGGCTCCACCTCGCCCGCGAAGAATGGCTCGCCGGCGTGCTCCCAAGCGACCTGATCCCGGACCCGGCTGATCGCCTGGCGCGCTTCGACGCCGGCCGGGTCGAGGCCGAGGGCGCGCAGGAGCATCAGCGTCCACGCGGTGGACGTCCACTCGGGAAGCAGCGTGCCCTGCCTCTCGGGTGGAAGCGATCGCCACCAGCTGATCGCCGCGGCTGAGGCGAGTCTCGCCGGCGTGGTCTTGTCCCAGTGGCCATCGGGCCGCTGCAGGCGCAAGAGCCGTGCACCCCAGCCCTCGTTGGCCACCCGAGCTCGCTCGGCGGCCACGGCGTTCTCGGGCGCGTCCGCAAGGTCGCGCATGACCTGCCAGCGGATCGCCGGGTCGGAATCGAGCAACCAGCGAATGACGTTCGTACCGAAACTGCGCCCGCTGCGCCTGGTCGCCATCAGTAGGCTTCCTGCAAACCACCCCGGCGGGAGTACGTCTCGAGGACCCTGAACAGGGCGTAGCCGCACAGCGCATAGGCGAAGCCGACGGCAAGCTCGCCAGCCAGCAAGGCGCCGACCCGGTCGATCGGCCCCCCGGCCACCGCCAGCCGCGCCGCATCGACGCCACGGGTTAGCGGCAAGCAATAGGAGATGACCTGCAGCCCGCCGGGGAGCCGGCTCACCGGAAAGTTGATCCCGCAGAAGATCAAGAGCAGGTAGTAGACGACGTTGGCGATGACGATCGCATCGCGCATGACCAGGCCGATGCTGCCGAAAAGCAGTCCCAGGCCCGCGGTCGTGAGGGAGATGGTGAGCACGCAAACCGCCAGAAGGGGCAAGTTGGCGGTGTGCAAGTCGAGCCGGAAAAGCACGACTGTGACCGCAAGCCCGACCGCAACCGATGCGGCGCCGTCGATCACGTTCACGACTGCCCGGCTCATGAATGTGACGAGCCGATTGGCGGGTGAGGCCAAGAGCATCGGCAGCGTTCCGAACTGGCGCTCGTTGGCGACGGTGGCGATCACACCGAAGATTCCCGCGTTGGCGGTGATCTGCATGGCGTTGCCGAGGGCGAAATAGAGGGCGCTCTGCGGCCCTGCCGCGTAGACGCCCAGCTCGACGAAAAAAAGTATCTGAGTGACCGGAAGCACGATCTTGTAGCCGACATAGCCGCGTACCGTCGCCCACTGGAACAGAGCCACGTACTGCAGATAAGTCGACCTGGCAAAGATGGCGATCTCGGCCGGCAGCGCGTTCATGCCAGCGCGAGCTCGCCCGATTTGCGCGCCCTGTCGTCGACGAGCCGGTAGAGGAAGACCGCACCGGCCAGATACGCGAGGCTGAGTCCGACCGATACCAGCCACCACACGGCATAGTCATGCGGCCCCGACGCGGTCGTTGATGCATAGATGGCGCGCGTCGCCCACGCCGGGGCGAGCACGGCGGACAGAGGCTGGGCCCAGCCTGGAAGGATGGCGATGGGGAACATGAAGCCGCAGAACGTGTAGAAGCCGAGCTCGAAGCCGTTGAGCACCGGAAGCGCCCATCGCCAGAGCGCGAACAGTGGCGCGAACGCAAAAGCCACCACCAGGAAAGAGAAAGTCAGCACCACGAACGAGATGGCAAAGGGGCCCGCATCGATGGCGGGCAGCACGGCGTGGAACCCGAAGTAAGCCAGGGCCAGGGTCGGCAGAAATGAGAGCATGCCCCACACCACGCTGCCGCATACCTTGCCGAGCAGGATCACCCACAGCGGCGTTGGAACCGCAAAGATGTGCTCGAGGGTTCCGCTCCAGCGTTCGTTCTGAATGCTCAGGCCGCCGTCCAGATAGGCGACGCCCCAGTACCCGAGGAGGCCACCGCCCAGGACGGCATAGGCGAGTTGCGAAGGCGGAACGCCTGGTCGCACCAACACGAACAGGCCAACCGCGGCAAAGATGGTCGGAAACAGCAGCCAACCGAGAATGGCGAAGCTGCTGACGAACCGCAGGCGCATGCTGATCCAGAACGCCTGAAAAGCAGCCCGAGCCAGGCTGCTCATGAGGCGTCCGAGATGAGCTGGACGTACGCGTCTTCGAGGGTCGGCTCGCGCGAGCTGATCCGTTCGAAGGCAACGCCGTCGAGCAGCGCTCCGAGCCGCGTCATCAAGTCGGATGGATTCGCGCAGTGAATGGTCACGAGCTGAGCGAGATCCCGTTCCGTGACCGACACCGACCGCACGTCCGGCAGTGTGCGCAAGGCTGAGACTCGGTCTGCCGAGATACCGACGACCTCGAACTCGACGACGCCTTGGTTCTCGACCATTCGCTTGATGGTCACCGGGGTACCTTCGGCCACCACCGCACCTTTCTTGATGACAGCGATCCGGTCACAGATGGCGTCCGCCTCGAACATGTAGTGCGTGGTCAGGAAGATGGTCTTGCCGGCGTCGGCCAGCTTCCTGATCAGAAGCCGGAGCTCTCGCGCACCTACCGGGTCCAGGCCGATGGTCGGCTCGTCGAGGAACAGGACCTCGGGATCGTTGAGCAGTCCTCGGGCCAGATGCAGACGTTGCTTCATGCCGCGCGAGTAGACCTCGACTTTGTCGTGCTCCCGCCCGGCGAGGCCAAGCTGGTCGAGCAATTCGTTGATGCGTCGCCGGGATACGTCCGGTGGAATCCGGTAGAGGTCTGCGAAGTACCGCAGGTTGTCAAGACCGGACAGCCGCCAGTAGAGTCCACGCTCGCCCCCGAACACGAAGCCGATTCGACGCCGGACTGCGTCTGTCTGCTTGATGACATCGAGTCCCAACACCCATGCCTCGCCCGCATCTGGCAGCAGTAGGGTGGTAAGGATCTTGGTCGCAGTCGTCTTGCCCGCACCGTTGGGGCCGAGCAGTCCGAACAGCTCTCCGGGCTGGATGGTGAGATCGATGCCCGCCAGGGCGATATTCTCGTGGCGGGTTCGCCTGATCCTGCCGCGCCAGGTCACGTACTTCTTCTGAAGCGCCCGAACCTCGATCGCAGCTTTGGCGGGCCGTGAGCTCACGGACATACCTTATGAACCATTCGTGTCTTTTGAACAGATAGACCTTGACGGCGCTGCAGCCGGGCAAGCATCTGCGTGCCTACGCGGGTCTTGTCCTCTACAGCCTCGGGGTCACGTTCGGCGGCATCAGCCTTGTCCGTGTCGTCGAAGGAGGTCTAAAGCCTCAGATCTGAATGAGCACATATTTGGCGTTAAAATGATATTGCGATGGTAAGTGGGGATTTGCTGGTCGAGGCCAGACGCCGAGCGGGCATCTCGCAGGCAGAACTCGGCCGGCTGAGCGGGGTGCCGCCTTCTCTGATCGGCCGTTACGAACGCTACGAGGTTGTACCGAGCCTCGAGCGCTTGCGCTCGCTGGTCAGGGCCTCTGGCTTCGAGCTGAGCATGAGGCTCGCCAGGGTCGATGCCAGCAATCATGACCAGGTCCTAATCGAGCGCGAGTTACGCCGAACCCCAGCCGAACGGCTGCGACGTGGCCTGATGGCGGGCCGGAAGCTTGGCGCCTTGGCAGTCCGGCCTCATCGTGCCCGAGCCTGATCCGCTAAAGATACTGGGCGCCCTGGAGCGCCATCGGGTCCGATTCGTTCTGATCGGCGCGGCCGCGGCACGCATATCGGGCGCCCCGGTTGTGACCGAGGACATCGACGTCACGCCGGCGACTGACAAGCCGAATCTCGAACGCCTCGTGGCAGCGCTCAAGGAAATTCGCGCCCGCTTGCGGAGTCCGAGCGACAAGGGCGGCGTCCCGTTTCCACTCGACGCGGATATGCTGCGAACGGCCGACTTGTGGACGCTGACCACATCCGCCGGCGACCTTGATATTTGCTTCACGCCCTCAGGAACGCGCGGTTACCGCGACCTTCGCCGCGAGGCGTTGCGAACACGAGTAGGTCCTGGGCTCTCCGTCTCGGTCGCTTCACTGCGCGATGTGATCCGCTCCAAGGAAGCTGCCGGTCGGGACAAGGATCTGGCTCAGCTACCGCTGCTGCGACGTACGCTCGAGCAAATTCGTGAGCGCGAGAACTGAACTGCCCAGCTTTCAGCTAGATGGAGGATGTAGCTCATATCACGTGGAACAGGAAGTGGAGCACCAGGTAAACAACGATGAGGAGCACGACGATTCCGACGATGTTTCTGGGATTCAAGGCTTAGCCTCCTACACACCGGTCATCAGTAAACCGTTTATCGATGTCAGCCAGACTCAATATGCCCATCTCGCCGTCAGCCGCGACCTCTCGCCATCACCGCCTCAGCCGACTTTGATACGTCGGCCACCGCGCTCTTCATGCGCGGTCTTGCCGTCCCGACGACGTTTTGAACATTACGAATTCGCTGCTTGAGGGCGCTTTGCTTTTCCCCCAGGAACGTGAAGATGCGCTTCCGGCGAACCGGCCCATTCTGTGCGTCAAGGAAATAGACAAGGCTCCCACCAACCGCAGACGCGACGAAAATGCCCGTTAGTGCAAGCGCCCAACTCGCGGCGGCATCTTCGGCCCAATCTCTCCGCTCGAGACCGCGCTTCATGCGTCGAACCAAAGGTCGCATCGACTCAGCCGCATGGGAAACACCTGCTCCGACCTGGTTGGCAGTGTCACGATTCTCGCGCCACAGCGACTGCACGCGCCGTCGCCGATCCTCGCCTTGTAGAGGATCGAAGAAGTAGACCGCCGCGCCACCTAGTGCGGCGCCGATGGTAAATCGACTCATCTGACCAACTCCCTTTGAAATGTCGGCACCGGAGCCGCCACCGCGAAGCGGCAGCTCCGGTTGGCCCTTCAGGCTGGTCGGTGGCCTCCCAACGAATCGAACAAATCCCGATAGCTCAACATCGCTACCCGGAGTTGCTCGGTATCGGTGTCAGGCTTGAGGTTGCCGTGGATGCGCTGCAGCTGATCGTGGAGGCCGCTCATCAGGCCTTCGATCAGGGCCTCGGCCTTCGCAACAGCGGCACGTGGCTCGCCGATGAACTGGGCCTGAATCTCTTCGAAGCTCTGCCGGAACTTGGTGAGCTCAGACGAGAAGTCCGCCCCACTCAATGGTTGGGTCCGTGCTGAAAGAGGTTCGGCAGCAGGCACGGACTGATCGCGAGCGGCCTCTGCCGCCGGCGCTGGTTTGGTCATCGGAGTGCCGGGTTCAGCGACAGCAGTTGCCGTCTGAACGTCGCTCGTCGGGTCCTCATCCTTGACCCGAGTTTCGGAGACTTGACCGTTCACAGGGTTGTCGATCATGACGCGACCTCCTTACGCTGGATGTCCGGGGACTTCCGCATCGACTCGCCAACCGCGTTGTCGACGATGGCCTGGTACTCCAGCATCGCCTTGCGCAGTCCCTCGGTTCCGGACTGCCCTTCCTTGGTGCTGGCTGCATCCCGAGCTCGGCGGAGCTCACCAGGCAATTGCCGGTCACCGTTCATCCTGGCGCCACGGTCTCGCAGGATCGAGACCGCCAGCTGGTCGGCTTCCTGAACCGCCACGGCCGGCTCTGACAGAAACCGAGCCTGGATCGCCGTCCAGGACTGAGCGTGACGAGTCTTGAGTTCGGGAGAAAGCGACCGAAGCCGCCCACGCCGCATCGCGCTCAGGCCAAGTACGACTGCGACGACTGCAAGGATCAGGATCAGTACGGCGGTAGTTCCATCCATTTCAGAGCACCTCCATGTTGTTGAAACACGATTGCGTTTCTTCGGCGTTTCTTGAAGTCAGCGTCTGCCATTGGGCATAACAAGGTCAGCAACGGGCTCGATGGCTCCCGCCGGTTGGCTCCGGGGCCCTTAGGAGGTCAAGCCACAACCGCAGGCGCAGGTCGCGCGCAAATTTGCTGCTCTTGTTATGCCCGATGGGTGATCCTGAGCCGGCTAGGCGGAAGTTCTCCGTCGCAAGACCGATCGTCTGCCCAGCGCCAGGATTTCTGCGCGAAATGAGGTAATCAATGAAATGCGGCATTTGCGGCCAAGGCGTCGAGAACTCAGATGCGCTCGAGGCGCACGACCGGCTGGTGCACCCCGCCGGCGTAGGTGACAAGTCCGTGGACGACCTCCAGACGCCGCACCTAGTGGGGACCACTCCGGAGCAGTCCGCCGCCCTTGAAATTCCACTGGCGACACACTAGAAAATGAGCCTGAGCACAATCCTCCTGATTCTTGCGTTCATCGCCTTCGTGTTGGCTGCGATTGGTTGGGGTTACAAGAAAACCAACTTGCTCGGCATCGGGCTCGCACTTTGGGTTCTTTCGATCCTGATCACGCAGGTCCACATCGGTTAAGAGGTGTCCAGATGATTCATGCGTTACTGGTCGTGGCGGTCGTTCTATTCGTCCTCTGGCTTCTGTTCCACGCCGCCGGTGGTTTGGTCAACCTGATCTGGCTGGTGATCATCGTGTTGATCGGGCTCTGGTTGTTCGGATTGGTCCGAGGCCGCTCCACGCGTTCAGGCTGACGGAGCCCGACCCGCGGCTCTCAGCGATCAGGCCGCGTGCCACGCCCGCGCAATCGAGAGCACGCCCGGATCGCCAAGCAGTGCAAGGCCCGCGGTGATGTTGGCCTCGGCCCCAGAACGGTCGCTGAGGCGACCCTCGTCGAGCCCATCCGCGACGCGACCGGCGACCCGGTCATACACCTTCCGGGCCGCCGGGTTGCCCCCATCGAACCAGGTTCGCGACTGGCAGGCGAGGTCTTTGTATCTCGATTCGCCGGTGACGGCAGCAAGTCGATCCATGACGAAGATCGCCGACTGAACGTCATAGCTGTGGACGTGCTCGCCGGCAAAGCCGGATTCGATCACGTCCACGAACACGGCGTTGGCACTGCTGACTGCAAGGCTCCTCAGATCGCTCCTGTTGAGCGCAACCGAGGCGTCGGCCAGTGCGGCTTCCTGAACATGTGCCCACAGGTGCGGGCGCCCGCGCTCATCCGGTGAGTTCATGAGCCTCTCGTCCCGTACGCATGCCGCGAGCTCATCGCACCAGGTCGCCAGCCGACCGGCGAGCCGGGGGCTGGGCGCTCGTTCCATCTCCGCCAGCGCGGCGAGGGCGTGGAGGGCTCGGACGTCTGATGGTGGCGAACCGGACGCTGCAGCGTCGAGCGCCTCCCCAAGGACCCTGCGGCCGTGATTTTCAGTCAAGAGCGGGCCGACTTCCGCGAGGGCTTGAGTCGCTCGCGCCTGCCAGAAGTTGATTCCAGGTTTCGAGGTGGGGCCCTCGGTGTTCCGGGTGCCGCGCCAGTCATAGATGAAGTTGTGCCAGAGGCCGTCGCCGGCGTGCATCCAGAGCACGAAGTCGAGCAGACCGGCCGCCCAACGACCGAGGGTTTCGTTGCGCGTGGCCACCCACAGCCTGTACATGAGGACGCAGGCACGGGCCGCGTCGTCCACACAGGCAACACCCTCGACGCCACTCTCACGCGCTTCGTACTGCTCGCCGGCCGAGCCTGAGTAGACGGCGATGGCCAAGGCGCGCGGCCCGGCAGCCGGAACTCGTCGCGTCAGGGCGGCGAGTTGCCTCAGCAAGGCGCCAGCGAGGCGACGATCTCCTTCACCTCGAAGTCGGCTGCGGCCATGCGAGTGTCGGCGGCGCCGTAAAACATCCGGATCCTATCCCCACCTTCATCGAGGGGAACATGTCCACAGGAGAACACGGTGTTTCGGTAGAAGCCTGACCGCTCGTAATCCTCGTCGGGAGTCAAAATCGGTTCTGGCGAACGAGCGATGACGTGCGTCGGATCATCGGCGTCGAGCAGCAGAGCGCCCATCGCATACCTGCCGTCGGCGTCGACGCCGTGATACAGCTCGAGCCAGCCTTCCGGTACCCGAAATGGAACGGCGCCCGCACCGGTGCGCAGTCCGTCCCACATGCCTGGTCGAGGCAGCGCGAGCGGGAGGTGGCCGCCCCAGCCGATCAGGTCATCGGAAAACGCGATCCAGATTCCGAGCACGCGGTTGAAAGACGATGGCATCGGCCGGGTCAGCGCGATGTACCGGCCCTTGACGCGAGCAGGGAGGAGCACGACGTCTTTGTGGTCCGGTAGGAACATGAGGCCCTGCCGCTCAAACGACCGGAAATCGGTCGTAGTCAACCGGCTGGTGGTGATGCCCACGGCGCCGACCGACACGTAGGTGATGTGCCACACCCCGTCGATCAGCGTGGCTCTGGGGTCCTCGCAGCCGTATTCCTCGAACGAATCGGAGGGAACCACCGCCGGGGCCTCATCGACCGTGAAGTGTGCCCCGTCGAAGCTGCGGGCTACCCGCAGATGGGATATCTGCGTGAGGTAGTCCCGAACCTCCTCGCGGCCGCCAGATGTGGCCGGCGGCCTGGTGACCTGGATCGACCTGGGATCGCTCAGATTCAGTCCGGGCAAATCCTTGCGGACGTAGGCGACGATCACGCGGCCAGGTGACGTCGCAGGGTCGAGAAAGGCAATCCCGATCACGTCCTCACCGACGGTGCCTGGAGCGATCGCTTCCAGCTTCTCGTGCGGCGCGGCGAGATCCAGGATCCGCGCGGTCGCGGGCAACCGGCCGGTCATGGCGCGTGGGCGCTCGGCAACCCTCAACAGGAGGATCGTCTCGTCTCCCAACTGGGCAGCCGCGGCGTTGAAGACCGAGACCACCTCAAGGGCCGTTTGCGACGGCGCCACGTCGGCGCTGGTCAAGATGGGATTATTGGTGAGCCGCTGCGCGAGCGGCCCGACCCGGAGCGCGCTCATGCGGCCGGCCGGCCGGCCCTAGCGCGCGATGAGAACGCCACGAGACGCATCAGAGCCAGCCAGTGCTCACCGGTACGTGGCCACGACATGTCCTTGGCGTAGGAGTAGGACGCGAGCTCGAGCCCCTGCTTGCGCTTAGGGTCGTCGACCACCGAGTTGACCGCCACCGCCAGCGCTGCGGAGTCTCGAAACGGGACGAGAATTCCCCGGCCGTCGGCGAGGGCCTCCCGGGCGTGTGTGTAAGGCGTGGAAATGATCGCCTTGCCCGCTCCGAGCGCATAGGCAAGAGTCCCGCTGGTTATCTGCTGCGGGTCGAGGTACGGCGTGACGTACACGTCGCTCGCCAGCAGCAGCCCAATGATGTCGCGCTGGGCCATGTACTCGTCGATGAACGAAACGTGGTTCTCCAAACGAAGGCGCTTGACGGTCTCGGTCAGCTGATTTCGATAGCGCTCCCCGTCGGTACGCCGCAGCTCTGGGTGCGTCTGGCCCGCGATCAGGTAGAGGGCTGCAGGATGGGCCGCGACAATCGCCGGCATCGCCTCGATCATGAATTCGATGCCCTTGCGGGGATCGACAAGGCCGAAGGTCGAGATGATGGTCCGGCCGGGCACGCCCAGCTTGTCCTTCATTCGAGCCCGGCCATGCGGCTGGATCGCCGGCATGCCGTGCGGTATCACGACCGGAATCGTGTGGATGCCATAGGGGCCGGCAAACTGGCCCACCGCCGCGCTGGCCATGACCACCGTGGCATCGCTCAGCTTCACCGTGGAACGGATGGCTTCGCGCATCGACTGCGTCGGTTCAGGCGGCACCGTGTGCAGAGTCGTGATGACGGGCTTGCGCAATGTTTCGAGAAACGTTCGGAGGTGGTCGTCGTAAACCCCGTCGCGCCAGGTTCCATACAGACCGAACTCGTGCTGCACGTTGACGATGTCGGCCCTCGAGTGGTTGATCCCTTCGGCCGCCATCCGGTAGGTGCTCGGGTCGCCCTGGCGTATGCGCCAGCGAACCTCAGCGCCATAAGGCCGAACTTCGTTCGGCTCGTCGATGGCGGCCACCCGATACGTGACGTCGGGATCGGCCGCTTTGACGGCGGCCATCAAGTCAGCCGAGAAAGTCGCGATGCCGCAGCGTCGCGGCAGTTTTGACGATACGAATGCGATTCTCAACCCATCGGGCGCGGTTTTTGGACGAATGGCGAGATGCACGTAGGCCGACTCTACGGGTCGGCGCATAACAGGGTCCGCAAAGACCGTGATCAGAGTTGCAGGCCGATCGTCCTGACGCGCCGGTCCGAATGGCCGTTAGCGCCGGCATTTGCCTGCGGCGCCGCGGTGCAGGCCTCAACCGTTCCGCTTTTCGAAGGGTCATGAGCAGTCGTCAGCCGCGCGCAGCGCTTGCTCCAGGGCCGCCCGCGAGGCATCGAATTCATCGAGGGGGACCAGAAGCTCGTCGGCGATTCGCCGGCGGAGCTCGCTCGTGACCCGCACGCCGGCTCGCTTTGCCCACCGTCGCCCGAGCCAGCCCGCATGCAGCTGCAGCAGCTTTGCGAGGACGTAGCCGGCGAGGAGAGTGGCGGCGAGCAACGCGACCGGCGTCGGCACGAATCCGAGATATGGCACGGAGACGGTGCTGACCGGCGCGTCGTGGATGACGAAAAGCGACGCGAACCAGAGCACCGAGAAGATGAGGAAAGCCGTCA
>Ga0209166_10003469_pt1 | contig 11374 bp, 12 predicted proteins | sample Coa_R1_3_FD_187151 | JGI IMG/M metagenome (GOLD analysis project Ga0209166, IMG submission 187151) | Surface soil microbial communities from Centralia Pennsylvania, which are recovering from an underground coalmine fire - Coalmine... | ecosystem: Environmental > Terrestrial > Soil >... | reverse complement strand
GGACGCGCTGGACCCCCGGCGCGAGGTGATCCGGTTCGACCTGCCGGGCATCGGCGGCTCGCCGCTGCCCGCCGTCCCCTATCACCTGGCGACGCTGCCGCGGCTGCTGGCCGGGCTGCTGGACGAGCTCGGCCGCCCGCGGGCCGACGTCCTGGGTATCTCCTGGGGTGGCGGGCTGGCGCAGCAGTTCGCGCTGTGGCGCCCCGCGCGGGTGCGCCGGCTGGTGCTGGCGGCGACCGGCACCGGCTCGGTCATGGTGCCCGCCCGGCCCCGGGTGCTGCGGCACATGCTGACCCCGCGGCGGCACCGTGACCGCGGGTACGCGGTGAGCATCGCGGGCGAACTCTACGGAGGGAGCATGCGGGCCGCGCCGGAGCGGGCCGCCGAGTTGCTGCACGCGGGCGGCCGGGCGGGGCGGGACCGCGGCTACTACTACCAGTTGCTGGCCGGCGCCGGGTGGACCAGCCTGCCCTTGCTGCCACTGCTGCGCCGGCCCACGCTGCTGCTGGCCGGCGACGACGATCCACTGATCCCGCTGATCAACGGGCACATCATGCACCGGCTCATTCCCGGCAGCGAGCTTGTCGTCTACCGCGGCGGGCACCTGGACCTGATCGCGGAACCGCACCGGCTGGCGCCGGTCGTCGAGCGGTTCCTTCAGGCCTCCGCCGCTGCTGAGAGAAAGGCTGTCTCATGAACCAGGACGCGGGCCTCGGACAGGCCCTGGGCACGGACTTCTTCTCCGTGCGCGAGCAATTCACCGCCGAGCAGTGGTCGGCCTTCACCGCCGTGCGCCGGTTCGTGGACACCGAGGTCATCCCGGTGGCCGGCGACTACTGGGAGCGGGCTGAGCCTTGCTGGCCACTGATCCGGCGGCTGCCCGAGCTGGGCATCGTCGGCGAGGACCTCACCGGTTACGGCTGCGCCGGGCTGAGCCCGCTGGCCTGCGGGCTGGTCACCATGGAGTTGCATCGCGGCGACGGCAGCCTGGGCGTGGTCCTCGGCGTGCACTCCGGCCTGGCGATGCGGTCGATCGCGCTGTGCGGCTCGGAGGAGCAGAAACAGCGCTGGCTGCCGGCCATGGCCCGGATGGAGCGCCTCGGCGCGTTCGCGCTCACCGAACCCGGCCACGGGTCGGACTCGGTGGCCCTGGAAACCTCGGCCAGGGCCGAGGGGGACGACTGGGTGGTCAACGGCGCGAAGCGCTGGATCGGCCTGGGCACCGTGGCCGACCTGGTCGTGGTCTGGGCCCGGGACACTGGCACGGGCCAGGTGGGTGCGTTCGTGGTGGAGCGGGGCTCCCCCGGCTACCACGCCAAGGTCATCGAGGGGAAGGCGTCGCTGCGCGCGGTCTGGCAAGCCGACCTCACCCTGGACAACGTCCGGGTGCCCGCGGCCAACCGGCTGCCGGGGGCGCGCAGCTTCTCCGACGCCGGGCGGGTGCTCGCCGCCACCCGCAGCACGTGTGCCTGGGCCGCGCTGGGTCACGCCACTGCCGCCTATGACGCCGCGTTGCGCTATGCCCTGCACCGGCATCAGTTCGGCAGGCCGCTCGCCAGCTTCCAGATCATCCAGCAGCGCCTGGTGACCATGCTCGCCGACCTGACCGCGATGCAGCTCTACTGCATGCAGATCGGGCGGCTCGCCGAGGCCGGGCGGCTCACCGCCACGGTCGCGGGACTGGCCAAGATGCACAACACTCGCAAGGCGCGGCTGCTGGCCGCCGACGCGCGCGACATGCTCGGCGGCAACGGGATCCTGCTGGATAACCACGTCATCAGGCACATGGCGGACCTGGAGGCCATCCACACGTTCGAGGGCACCGAGACCATGCAGACGCTGATCGTCGGGCGCGACATCACCGGCATCGGCGCCTTCGCCTGATCCGGCCAGGGCGCTCAGGGTACGACGGTGACCGGCCAGCGGCCGGCCCGGACCAGCCGCACCGCCAGCGAGCCGATCAGCCGGTGGCCCGCGTGGGCCGACGCTCCCACCACGACGGCGTCGGCGCGGATCTCGTCGGCGATCCGGCGAAGCTCGGTGTACGGGTCGCCCTCGGCGGCGATGAACGTGATGGAGATGCCCAGATCCCGGGACGCCTCCTCGGCCCGGCGGCGCATGTCCCCGGCGATCTGGCGGGTCGCCGAGCGCTGGGCGGCGGCGAGGTCCGCCCCGCCGGGTGTGGCCGCGCCCAGGGACGCGACCGGCGCCACGAACACGGCGGTCACCCTGGCCCCCTGCCGGCGGGCCAGCCCGGCGGCGTACCAGGCGGCCCGCAGTGAGGTGGTGGAGTCGTCGACGCCGACGAGGATCTCCTTGGGCCCGTCGGTGCCGAGCTCGAACTGGGCCACTTCTTCTTGTGCCACAGCCGCAGTGTAGGGAACCGGCGCGCGCGGCGGCCCGCGTGCCCCGGCCGGTGCGGGCCGGCTGGGCCGCCGAGATCCGGCCCTCGCGCTGCGGCCGGCCATCTGCCTACAATCGCCGGAAGGGTGATTGCATGGACGATGTCGCAGGCCAGTTCCTCGACGCGATTCACCGCCTCGAGGATGTGCGGGACGCCATTACGCCCGAGCGTGCCCACGCCGAGTTTGACGAGACCACGCTGCAGCTTTTCTGGAAGAAATGGCCGGATCTGTCCGCGTGGGCCGGTTCGCTGTGGCGGATGCTCTCCGAGGAACTCGCCGGGCCGTCCAGCCCGCACCTCGACGGCGAGCTTGACGAGGTGGGCGGCAGTGAGTGAGCGGGGCCTGCCATGACCGTGCTCCGCGACCTGATGAGCACGCAGGTGGCGCTCACCTCACCGGATACCTCGGTGGCCGAGGCCGCGGCGAGCATGGTCAAGGCGAAGGTGGGCTCGGCGATCGTCATGCAGGGGCGGTTCCTGGCCGGGATCCTCACCGAGCGGGACGTGCTGCGGGCCGCCGGGTCGGGTGAGGACCTCCGGGCTGCCCGGGTAGCCCACTGGATGACCCCCGATCCGCAGTCGGCCGGCCCGCACACCTCGGTCGAGGAAGCGGCGGAGATCATGCTCAAGAACGGGTTCCGCCACCTCCCGGTCGTGGACGGCCGCACGGTCTGCGGCGTGGTGAGCCTCCGGGACCTGTTCGCCACCCGGATCCGCCGCCCGGCGCGCTGACCCGGCTCCCGTCGCACCGTTCCCCGGTGCTCACCTGCGGTCTGACCGGCTCAGCCGTGATCGGTGACCCGGAACGCCGCCCGGCCGAAGCTCACCCAGTCGCCCGCGCGGACCGTGAAGCCCGACTCGACGCGCCAGCCGTTGACCCGGGTCCCGTTCTTCGAGCCCAGGTCCATGAGCACCCACGCCTGCCGGTCATGGCGCAGTTCGGCGTGGTGCCAGGACACGGTGATGTCCCCGAGCGGGAGGTCGCAGTCCGGCGACCGGCCGATGGTGAACACGGTCCGGGGGCCCTCGCGCGCCTCGGCACCGTTCCAGGCGTGATAGATGCCTCGGGCGGACATGAACCAATCGTGAACGAACCGGCGCCGCGTTACGTGGAATAGTTGTCAGGCTGATTCATCCGAACGGAGACAAGTCATGCGGAACAGATGGCTGGTGCCGGTCGGTGCTGTCGCGGCCACGCTGGTAATCGCCGCGTGCGGGAGCTCGTCGGGTTCCAGCGGCTCCGGCGGCGCGGGCAGTTCCTCCGCGTCGAGCTCGGCCGCTGCCTCGGGGACCGCCCTATCGACCATGAAGGTCGGCGGCGTGACATTGCTGACCAATGCCAAGCATTTCACCCTGTACTGGTTCGCCCTGGACACTTCGACCACGTCGAAGTGCAACGGCAGTTGCATCAAGTTCTGGCCGCCGGTGCCCGGGCCGGCCACCGCCGGAACCGGCGTGACCGGGACACTCGGCACGATCACCCGGTCCAACGGTACGAAGCAGGCGACCTGGAACGGGCACCCGCTCTACACCTATGTCGGTGACACCGCGCCCGGCATGGCCAAGGGCAACGGGCTCAACCTGTCCGGCGGCGTCTGGCACGAGATCGTCCTGTCCGGGCACGCCATGGCGCCCAAGCCGAAGCAGAGCAGCAGCTCCGGCGGGTATGGCTACTGACAGGCGCCCACGTCACATACAGCCGACGGCCCGCGGCACCCGCCGCGGGCCGCTGGCATGACCGGCGCGGGCCTCTGGCACGACCGGCGCGGGCCGCTGGCACGACCGGCGCGGGCCGCTGGCACGACCGGCGCGGGCCGCTGGCACGACCGGCGCGGGCCGCTGGCACGACCGGGCCGGGTCCGTGCCCAGGTCAGGCAGTAGCCGGTGCCGTCGGCCGGGCCGGCGCCGGCCGGCACCTGGGAACGTGCGGTGTCAGCGAGTGGTTCGAGGGGACGCCCGGGTCGCCAGCCGGCCGCGCATTCAGCGCCGGCACCGGCAGACGGGCTCCCGGGCGTTCCCTCCAGGGCCGGCCTCAGCGGATCAGGCCCGCCAGCATGTCGCGATACTCTGCGGAGTCCGACGTCCTGGTCACCGTGGACAGGGGCGCCGAGGTCCCGGGCCGGGCCGGCGCGGGCACCGGCCGGCTGGCCGGGCGGGCAGCCGGCCTGGCCACGCTCATCTTCTTCGCCCCGTTGGTGGGCTTGACCGCGGTGCGCGGCTTGACGGCCGCAGCGGGCTTGACAGCGGCAGGCTTGGCCGCGGCCGTCCTGGGCTTGGCCGCCGCGGGCCTGGCCGCGGGCTTGGGCTTGGCCGCGGTCGTGGTCCGCGACGTGGTGGCCTTGCGCGTGGACGAGGACCTGGTGGCCGACGGCCGGGTGGCGGTCTTCGGCTTGGCGGCGGTCTTCGGCCGGGCGGCGGTCCGCGGCTTCGCGGCGGCGCGCGGCTTCGCGGCGGCCTTGGGCTTCGAGGCGGCCTTCGGCTTGGCGATCGTGCGTGCCTTGGCAGCGGTCTTCGGCTTCGCGGCCTTCTTCGGCGTGGCGGCCTTCGGTGCGGCGGCGGGCTTCGCGGCCGACATGGTCTTCGCGGCCGCGGTCAGTGCCTTGGAGGCAATGGTCATGGCCTTGGTCGCGGCGTTCATCGCCTGCAGGGCGGTGGACATCGTCTTGGCCGACGTGGTGGCCTTGGTCGCGGCCGCAGTCATCTTGGTCGCGGCCGAGGTGACCTTCGCCGCCGCGGAAGAAACGGTCCTGGCAGCGGCCACCGTGGTGGGCGCGGTCTTGGCCGCGGCCGTTCTAGTGCTGGCCCGGCCCGCAGTCTTGGCCGCAACCTTGGGCTTGCTGGTTGCGCGCCGGATCGCCCCGGTTCGGCTCGCCCGGGCGCGGGCGGTACTCGCGGAACCGCGCCCTGCGGGCTTACGGGCCGTGGATTGCAGAGGCATTGATCTTCCCCCCCGTAGTGATCAATTACGGGGAGACCTATTCCACGATTGGCGGCTACTTACACCAGCATGGGCCCGGAAAAACTGCTAACGGACCAGGTCAGAGCCGTTACGGCAACGGCAGAAACCATCATAGATGGCAAAAGGTGCAAGCGGCCGGGGTCTTCTTGTGTATCGCGGCCGCCTGCCCCGGCCAGAGTTAATCGCAAATGTTCATCTTGACCCGTCGCGGGAACGGGGACCGGCCAGGCACCTCCCGGCAACACATGGACCGCCTACGCCACGGAGGCGAGGAACCGGTCCAGTTCGGCTGCGGTCGGGCCGGTCGCGGGCCCACGCCGGGTGACCGACAGGGCCGCGGCCGCGTTGGCCCGGCGCACCGCCTGAACCGGGCCAGCCCCTGACCCCAGGGCGGCGAGGAACGCGCCGGTGTGCGTGTCCCCGGCCCCGTTGGTGTCCACCGCCTCGACGCGGTAGCCGGGCACCTGCTCCGGCGCCGACCCGGGCCGCGCGAGCAGGCACCCCGCCTGGCCGGCCCGGACCAGGACCCCGGCCCGCGGCAGCCGCCCGGTCAGCGACTCCAGCGCCTCCCCCGGCCCGGCCGCGCCGGTGAGCAGGACGCTCTCCCGGGCGTTGCAGGTCACCCAGCCGGCCCGGCGCAGCACCGGGTCCAGGACGGCGGCCGGCAGCGCACCGGCCAGTGGGCCGGGATCGAAGATCACAAGGTGGTCCCCGCCCAGCCGGCCAAGCCAGCCGAGCAGCGCGGCCGCGTTGCTCGGGTGGGCCAGGCTGTAACCGGACAGGTAGACGGCGTCTCCCGGTTCCGCGCGGACCACGTCCAGGTCCGAAGCAGTCAGCGTGGCCTCCGCCCCCCGGCTCGTCAGGAACGTCCGTTCGCCGGTGCCGTCCACGATGGTCACCACGAAACCGGTGTCCGCCCCGGCCTTGGCCCGCTGCAGCACCTCGATCCCCTCGGCGGCGCACCCGGCCAGGGCCAGCGCCGCGAACGGGCCGGTGCCGATCACGCCCCCGTAGGCGACGGTGAGTCCCTGGCGCGCGGCCGCGGCCATCACGTTGAACCCGCCGCCCGCCGCGGTCTGCGACCCGGTGGCGAGGACATCCCCGCCGGGCTCGGGCAGCGCCGGCACGTTCAGCACCACATCCACCACGACGTTGCCGAGGTGCAGCAGCCGGGTGAAGGAACTAGTCATGCCCGGCGGCCCGTATTGCAAGCAAATCATCCGCGAGCGGGCCGAAGCTCAGGCCGTTGACGCGCGCCACCGTCTCGCGGGCATGCGCGGGAAACGCCCCGGCCCCGTGACACGCGCCGCAGATCGCCCCGGCCATCGCGGCGATCGTGTCGCAGTCACCGCCCAGGGAAGCGGCGACGCGGCAGGCGAGCCACGGATCGCCCTTGCAGGCGGCGGCCACCGCGAACGCGGCAGGCACCGACTCCTGGGTCGCCAGGCTGGTGCCCACCAGCCGGTACACGGTGTCGATGACCTGGTCCCTGGGCAGGCCCGCGACCAGGCCGGTGGCCCAGGTGATCCGCGCCGCCACGTCCGCGGCGGCGGCCCAGTGCCCGCGGCGGGCGGCGCTCGCCGCGGCGGACACTGCGCGGCCGATCGCGCCGGGCAGCGCGGCACCGTCGATCCCTGCGCTCACCGCCGCGGCGACGGCCGCCGCGCCGGCCAGCGCCACCCCGGTGTTGTGGGTCAGCATGCTGGCCGCGACCACGCGGTCCTCCAGCAGCCGCGAGTCACCGGACGGGGTCGCGATGCCGACCGGGGCGACCCGCATCGCCGCGCCGTTGGTGACCCCCTGCCGGCCCGCCTCAGCCACGTCCGCCCCCGCCGCGAGCGCGGCCAGGGCCTGCCGGGTGGACGGGCCGAGCAGGTCCAGCGAACCACGCGCCCGCATGGATTCCTCCCAGCCGAGCAGGGCGCGCGCCAGTTTCCCGGCATCGGCCACCCCGCCGCCCACGATCACGAGCCGGGCCAGCAGCACGGCCTGCTCGGTGTCGTCTGTGACCGCGCCGGCTGGCAGCCCGGCCGCGAGCGGGTGCCCATCCGGCCCGGGGTGGAAGTCGCCGACCAGTTCCCCGTACCGGGCGACGATCTCGGCCCGGGGCAGCGATTGGGTAGGCATGCCCAGCGCATCGCCGATCGCGAGCCCGTAGAGGGCACCCAGGGCACGGGACCGAATTTCATGCATTACGCAGCGGCCTCCATCCCGCCGCCCCCACGCTAACCGGCCCCGTGGCCGGTCCCCCCGGCCCACTCGGGTAACCGGGGGGCGTAACCTGCCTCGGCGAGGACGCCGGCCAGGGTGACCACCTCCACGAGCGGGCTGTACAAGCGCATGATGTGCAGTGCCTTGGCGTGGCTCTCGTCGTCCACCCCTGCGCACGCGTCGCCAACCACCCGCACCGGGACGCCGGCGTCGGCCGCGGCCAGCGCGGTGGACAGCACGCAGCAGTCGGTAGAGACCCCGGCCAGCACCAGCGGTCCCCCGCCGGCCCGGGCGGCCAGGTCAGGGCCCCACTTGCTGAAAGTGGTCACGTCAAGCGTGGGCCCGGCCAGGCCGTCGAACGGGTCCGCGAGCTGGTAAATCTTCGCCCCCGGCGGCTGGAGTGCGAACGGCCACTGCTCGTAGTACCGGCGCCAGGCGCCGTGCGGGACGGCCGGCGCCACGAACCTGGTGAAAACCACCCGCGGCGCGAACGCCTCGGCCAGGCGGCGGACCGGCGCCACGATCTCGGCGAACCGCGGGGCGAGCCAGGGGCTGCCCGGGTCGCCGAACACCCGCTGCATGTCGATCACCGCCAGGCAGGGCAGCTCCCCGGGGCCACCGGCTCCGGGGAGCTCCGCACCCGGCTGTAGGGTCATGCGTTCGCGGCGGCCGGCTCCAGCGGCACCGCCTCCTGCGCACGCACCACCGAGCGGCCGAACGCCCAGGTCACGACGAACCCGATCACCAGGGCGACCAGCACGCCGAGGTTGGCGTACGCCCAGGCGCCGCTCTTGCCGCCCAGGCCGAACGGGCCGAGCAGGTAGCCCTGCCAGGTCAGCCAGGTCGCGAAGGTGTTGGTGACCATCCCCCAGCCGATCGCGGTGCCGACCACGATCACGCCGACCGGGAGCCAGCGGACGTTGCCGTACCGGCCGGCCGGCGTGAACAGTTCCTGCTCGGCGTAATCGCGGCGGCGCAGCATGATGTCGGCCAGCATCACCCCGCACCACGCGGCGATCGGCACGCCCAGCGTGATCAGGAACCCCTCGAACTGGTTGAAGAAGTTCTTGGCGATGAACACGACGTAGATCGTGCCGAGGGTCATGATCGTGCCGTCGATGAGCGCGGCGACGAACCGGGGCACCCGCAGGCCCAGTGTCAGGAGCGCCAGCCCGGAGGAGTAGATGTCCAGCACCGACCCGCCGACCAGGCCGAGCACCGCGACGATCACGAACGGGACGAGGAACCAGGTGGGCAGCAGGTTGGCCAGCGCCCCGATCGGGTCGGCGCCGATCGCGGCGGAGAGGCTCTTCGAGGAGCCGGCCAGCAGCAGCCCGAAGACGAGCAGGAAGACCGGCGCGATGGAGGAGCCGAACGCGGTCCAGCCGACCACGCCCCGGCCCGAGGAGCGCCTCGGCAGGTAACGCGAGTAGTCGGCGGCGGCGTTGACCCAGCCCAGCCCGAAGCCGGTCATGACGAACACCAGGGCCCCGATGACGCTCTGCGCCGAGCCGCCGGGGATCGCGGACACCGCGCTCCAGTGGATCTTGCCGGCGACCAGGGCGATGAACGCGACGGTGAGCACCCCGGTGACGATGGTGATGACCGACTGCATGCGCATGATCAGGTCGAAGCCCATCACGCCGCCGAAGATGGTCAGCGCCACCACGACGATCAGCGCGATGACCTTCGTCACGTTGCCGCCGCCCCAGCCGAGCCGGTCGAAGACCGTGGCCGTGGCGAGCGTCGCCAGGATGACCAGGATGGTCTCCCAGCCGACCGTGAGCAGCCAGGAGATGACCGACGGCAGTTTGTTGCCGTTGACCCCGAACGCGGCCCGGCCGAGCACCATGGTCGGCGCCGAGCCGCGCTTGCCCGCAACCGCGATGAACCCGCACAGCAGGAACGACACGACGATGCCGATGATCCCGACGATCACGGACTGCCAGAACGAGATGCCGAACCCCAGCACGAACGCCCCGTAGCTCAGCCCGAGCACCGACACATTCGCGGCGAACCAGGGCCAGAAGAGGTCACGTGGATGGCCCTTGCGCTCGGAGTCGGAGATGACGTTGATGCCGTTCATCTCGATTTGCATCGGCCGCAGTTCCGCCGCCGGGGCCGTGCCCGCGGCGCTCTGGCCTTCAGCCATGGCACACCTCATTCATAACGCTCGTGCCGGGTTCCATCACGGCAGGTTCCTCACTGATCCATGATCGCTTTGCGCTGGGCCCCGTCGATGGGGATGTGTGCGCCGTTGATGAAGCTGGCGCGGGGCGAGGCCAGGAAGGTCACCAGCGCGGCGACCTCTCCCGGCTCGCAGATGCGGCCGAACGGTATGGACTGGTTCGCCAGTTCGTGCGCGCGGTCCTGGCTGACGCCCTTGTCCCGGGCGAACGCCTTCTCCAGGGTGTCCCACCGGCCGGTGTTCACCGGGCCGGGGTTGACCGTGTTGATCCGGACGCCGTAGCGGCCGTACTGCTCGGCCACCGAGGAGGCGAAGTTGATGTCGGCCGCGTTCGCCACCCCGGCGGTCATCTCCCAGTAGCTGGGCTTCAGGCCGTCGTTGCCGACCACCAGCACGATGGAGCCCTCGCCCCGCTCGCGCATGTGGCCGATCACCGCGCGCACCGAGCGGACGTAGCCCATGAACTTCAGGTTGAGGCTGGCCAGCCACTGGTCCTCGGTCAGGTCCTCGAGCAGGCCGCCCGGGGAACTGCCGGCGCAGGTGACCAGGATGTCGATCTTCCCGAACCGGGCCAGCGTGGCGTCCACGCAGCGCTGCACGTCGGCGGTCACGCTCATGTCCCCGGCCATGGGAACGATGGTCCGGCCGGTGGCGGCGGAGATCTCCTTGGCCGCGCCGTCCAGCGGCTCGGCGGTGCGGGCGGTGATGACCACGTCCGCGCCCTCGTGCCCCAGATACTCGGCCACGGCCCGGCCGATGCCCTTGCTCGCCCCGGTGACGAATGCCACCTTCCCGCCCAGCTGCAGGTCCAACGCCAACCCCTCCCACCGGGCGACGGGCTCCCCCGGTGCCAACAGCCCGGTGGCCGCGTGCCTTCCGCCGCCGTTGCCGGCCGGGCAAACCGTCAGGTAATGACGGATGGTATATCAAATATCAGGACCGGAACAGGTGCGTACGCCGGAATCAGCCCGGCTGCGCCGGTCAGTCCGGTGGCGCGGTCAGGGCGGTGCGCTGGAGCTTGCCCAGCGGGGTGCGGGGCAGGGCGGGCAGCAGATAGACGCGCTTGGGGCACTTGTAGCCAGCCAGCGCCGTGCGCGCATGCGCGATCAGGGTGGCCTCGTCGAAGTCGTGGCCGGGGTGCAGGGTGATCCACGCGGTGACCTGTTCGCCCCAGTGCGGGTGCGGGACCCCGGCGACGGCGGCCTCCGCGACCGCCGGGTGCTCCTCCAGCACCGTCTCGACCTCGCGCGGGTACACGTTGAGGCCGCCGGTGATGATCATCTCCTTGATCCGGCCGCGGATCGCGAGATGGCCGGTGCCGGGATCGAGCCGGCCGATGTCGCCGGTGCGGAACCAGCCATCCGCGGTGAACGCCTCCGCCGTGGCCGACGGGCTGCCCGCGTAACCGTGGAACACGTGCGGCCCGCGGATCTGGATCTCGCCATCCTCACCGGGCGGGGCCGGGGCGGTGCCCGCCCAGAGCCGGACCAGGGCACCGGGGAGCGGGATGCCCACGGATCCAGCCCGGGCGCCGGAAAGAGTGTGCGAGACGTTCAGGCCGGTTTCTGTCAGCCCGTAACGCACCAGCGGGGCGCGCCCCAGTCCGATGGCC
>Ga0209166_10003467_pt1 | contig 11376 bp, 9 predicted proteins | sample Coa_R1_3_FD_187151 | JGI IMG/M metagenome (GOLD analysis project Ga0209166, IMG submission 187151) | Surface soil microbial communities from Centralia Pennsylvania, which are recovering from an underground coalmine fire - Coalmine... | ecosystem: Environmental > Terrestrial > Soil > Unclassified... | reverse complement strand
ATTTGCCGCGAAGGGCTTCCCCGGTGCGCTCTACGCGATGGAACAGATCCTGTGACTCCAGGTAATCAAGAACGGCGTTGCCGGCAGCAGTGGCTACCGGATGCGCCTGATAGGTGAATCCGTGTTGGAATACCGCGCTGCCGCGCTCGAAAGTTGCGGCAACTCGCGCAGAGGCCAGAGCCGCGCCAAGAGATGCGTAACCGCTGGCGATTCCCTTACCGACGAGAATGATGTCGGGTTCGGCATTCCAGTGTTGGATGGCGAAGGGCTTTCCGGTGCGGCCTATGCCGGACATGATTTCGTCTGCGATTAACAGGATTCCTCGTTGGTGGCAGATTTCCGCGATGCGTTGTACGTAGCCGTCGGGAGGAACGGCGGCGCCGAGAGTAGCGCCGACGACTGGCTCCAAAATAAAAGCGGCGACGCTCGCGGCGTCGTGGCCATTCAAAAAAGAGTTGAGGTCATTTGCACAGGCGATGCCGCATTCGGGGAATGTTTTGGCAAAGGGGCAGTGGTAGCAAAAGCAGGGGGCAATGTGTCCCCATTCGGCGAGGAGCGGCTGGTAGGGGGCGCGGCGCGCGACGTTCCCGCTGATGGTCATGGCGCCCAGCGTGCTGCCGTGATAGCTCTGACTGCGTGAGACCACGCGAAAGCGCGATGATTGCCCGTTCTCGAGATGAAACTGGCGTGCCAGCTTGATGGCTGTTTCCGCGGCTTCGGAGCCACCGGAGGTGAAGTACACACGGCCGTCGCGAAAATTTGCCGGAGCGAAAGCGAGTAGACGCAGCGCCAGATTTTCTGCTGGCTCGGAATGGAATTGACTGGTGTGAGCAAACGCGATTCGCGAGGATTGCTCGGCCATGGCGCGGCCGATTTCGGGGACGCCGTGGCCGATGCTGACGACGGCGGCTTGACCTGAAGCGTCCAGGTAGCGCCGGCCGGATTGATCGATGATCCAACAACCTTCGCCCCGGGTGGCGATGGGATAATCCTTGCGGAAATCTCGGGGGAAGAGGGCGGAGTTGGCAGGCATGATGATTTGCGAATTGTAACAGAGGAGGAAACGAGCGGGACGCACGCACTTGCGATCGCGCTGGGCGGGGCGCAGCACGCTGGACCCCAACGGAGATGAAGCGTGCTAGGCTGGCGGACGTTTTTTGGTGATGCACTTGGCCAAACACAGTCGGGGATTGGTGCGGACGATTGGGCGATGGAGCCTGGCGGCTCTGATGCTCAACACCATGATTGGGGCCAGCATTTTTGGTTTGCCTTCGCTGATTGCGGCGCGGCTGGGGCGATTGAGCCCGATCGCTTATTTCGCAGCATTTGCCGGAGTGGCAGTGATTGCGGCGTGTCTGGCGGAAGTGGCGTCGTATTTCCAGGAGGCGGGCGGGCCGTATCTTTACGCGCGCGCGGCGTTCGGACCGTTTGTGGGGATTCAGATTGGCTGGCTTACCTGGTTGTCGCGCATTTCGGCTTGCTCGGGCGTGGCCAATCTTTTTATTACGTATCTGACGGCGTTTGTGCCGGCGGCGAAGGGGCCGCTGGTTCGTGCGGGGATATTGACGGCGCTCATTGGGCTTTTGGCGGGAGTGAACTATCGCGGAGTCACGGATGGGAAGTGGCTGAGCAATTTCTTTACGATTACAAAGGTGCTGTTGCTAACGCTTTTCGTCACGGCGGGTCTGGGCGTGCTGGCGCTACATCCGGAAATTCGCGTGACCCCGCCGGTCGCGCCGGCCAGCGCAGCCGATTGGTTAGCGGCGGTGTTGCTGATGGTTTACGCGTATGGAGGATTTGAGGCGGCGCTTTTTGCGTCGGGAGAGGCCAGCAATCCACGCAAGGATGCCCCGGTGGCGCTGGCCATCGCACTGGTTACGGCGACTTTGCTGTATGTGGCAGTGCAGTACGTGGTGATCTATGTGCTGGCAAATCCCGCGGCCACAACCAAGCCGGCGGTGGATGCCGCGCGGCAATTTCTGGGACCGCTGGGAGTTTCGCTGGTAGCGGCAGGTACGTTGGTTTCGGTGTATGGATATTTGAGCGCGAACATGTTGCATACGCCGCGAGTGACCTTCGCGATGGGCGGGCGTGGAGACTTCCCTGCTTTCTTTGCGGCCATTCATCCGCGCTTTCGAACGCCACACATCTCCATCCTGACATTTGCGGCGCTGTTGCTGCTATTTTCGGTGGCCGGGGACTTTCGATGGAATGCCACGCTTTCGGCAGTCGCACGCCTGTTTATGTATGGAGCGGTGGCGGCCGCTTTGCCGGCGTTACGACGTAAGAAACCCGGAAGGGCGGCCTTTCATTTGCCGGGCGGAACGGCTTTTGCCGTGACAGCGCTGATCTTTACGGGTTTGCTGCTCACGACCGTGCGGTGGCGCGAAGGCATCGTGGTGCTGGGGACTTTTGCGGTAGCGGCGGCGAATTGGGTTTGGGCGCGGAGACGTGCGGTGGCAGCCGCGACTTCCGAGTAGCGATGCCCTTGGAAACGACATGGAATCGTGACAAACTCCACGGCCTGGCGAATTCGACGCGGATTTTTATCCGCGAAACGAAAGGGAAACCATGATGCGCACTGTTTTGCGGAGCGGAGTTCTGGCCATAATATCGGCCTATTGTTGCGCTACGTACGTTTTCGCGCAGGAAGCGGTGAAGCATGCGATTACGTTTGACGACCTGATGCAATTGCACCGGGTGGGCGACCCCAGGATTTCTCCTGACGGCAAATGGGTGGCTTACGCGGTTTCGACACCGGATATGACCGCGAATCGAAATGCCAGCAATATCTGGATGGTGTCCACCGCCGGTGGCGAGGCCATGCAGCTAACGCAGAGCGGGCATGATTCTTCGCCGATTTGGTCGCCGGACGGAAAAACTCTCGCATTTCTGTCGTCGCGCGACGGAAATTCCCAGGTTTATGTGCTGTCCATGGACGGCGGCGAAGCGCATGCCGTGACCCATTTATCGACCGGAGCCGACTTGGTGAAGTGGTCACCGGACGGAAAAACGATCGCTTTCACGTCATCGGTCTATCCCGACTGCAAAGACGATCCCTGCAACAAAAAACGAGATGAAGAGAAAGAGAAAAACAAGGTGAAGGCGCACGTCTACGAACATCTCTTGTATCGCCATTGGACGCACTGGTTTGAGGGGAAGCGGAGCCACCTGTTCGTAGAAGAGGCGGACGGCGGCGGCGACGCGCGGGACTTGACGATCGGCGCGAATTACGACGTGCCTCCCGACGAGCGCGGCGGCCCGGACGACATTAATTTTTCACCGGATTCCAAGGAGATTTGCTTTACCGCGGTGACCGACAAAGTGGAGGCCATCAGCACGAACGGAGATTTGTTTATCGTGCCCGTCGGGGGCGGCGAACCAAAAAAGATTACCACCAATCCCGGATTCGACGGCAATCCGGTGTACTCGCCGGATGGCCGGTTTATCGCCTACCACGCACAGCTCACGCCGGAGTATGAGTCAGACCGCTGGCGGGTGATGTTGTATGACAGGCAGAATGGCAAGAGCGAAAATCTTAGCGAAGCATTTGATCGCAGCGCCAATGAGCTGAATTGGGCGGCCGACAGCAAGACGATTTACTTCACGGCGGAGAATGAGACGCTGCAGCCGGTCTATGCGATGGCGGCGCGCGCGGGAGCGGAGCCGAAGAAAGTCGTCGCGGATGGATCCAATACGGGCCTGACGATCAGCGCAGACGGGAAAACTTTGTCATTCGAGCGCAGCAGCTTGATGATGCCGGCGGAGTTGTTTGTCGCCGGGAGCGACGGATCAGCGGTGCGGCAAATCTCGCATCAGAATGATGGGCTGCTAGCGAAATTGGAAATGAACGCAGCGGAAATGTTCTGGTTTGAGGGCGCGGAGGGAACGCGGGTGCAGGCCATGATGATCCGGCCGCCGCACTTTGACGCTGCCAAGAAATATCCGCTGCTAGTGCTGCTGCACGGCGGCCCGCAAACGATGTGGTCGAATAGTTGGGGATACCGCTGGAATGCGCAAGCTTTCTCGGCGGCGGGATATGTAACGCTAATGATCAACCGGCGCGGATCGACGGGCTACGGGCAGAAATTCACCGACGAGATCGCCAATGACTGGGGCGGCAAACCGTATGTCGATGTGATGAGGGGGATCGACACGGCGCTGGCAAAGTATAAATTTATCGATGGATCGCGAATGGCGGCGGCCGGCGGATCGTACGGCGGATATATGGCGGACTGGATCGCTACGCACAGCGGACGCTTCAAGGCGATCATTAGCCACGCCGGCATTTACGATAAGTCTTCCATGTATGCGACGGAAGAGTTGTGGTTTGAAGAGCACGACATGCAAGGAACGCCGTGGAGCAACCCGGAGAGCTACCGGAAGTGGGCGCCGATGACGTATGCGGCAGACTTGGGAAAATTCAAAACCCCGACGCTCGTGATCTGCGGAGAGCGCGATTACCGGGTGCCGTACACGCAATCGCTGGAATTCTTCAATACGCTGCAGAGGCAAGGTGTGCCATCGAAGCTGGTGGTGTTTCCCGATGAGGGACATTGGATCTTGAAGCCGCAGAACGCGCAGTTTTGGTACCAGACGTTTTTCGACTGGCTGGCGCAATGGATGAAGTAACGTCACCTGCAGGGCGGCGGGCCGCTAAACCTCGGGTAAAAGGTCAAGCGAACAGGCGCTGAAGCGACCGGCGCAAAAAGCGAAACAGATGGAAGAGCAATACTCCGGCCAGCACCATTAACGAGGCGACGACAACAATCGTTGCCGCAGGATGCGCGGTGGCCATCCAGGTAAGCCAGACCGCCAGGGCATCTTCTCCCAAACTGAGAAACCAATTACTGAAGGGCTCCGGGCTGGTGTTGACCGCGGCGCGAGCACTGGCCTTGGTGCCGTGAGAAGTTAGGGCGACGCCTCCGGCAAGCAGGGCCGCACCCCAACGCCATTCCGGAGGAGCGGCAACGGTCGCGCCGTACGCAAGAAGGGCCGCGGCCGGCGGACGGATCAAGGTGTGCACCGCGTCCCACACAGTGTCTACATATGGGATTTTATCGGCGAGAAATTCGATCGCATAAAGCGCAAGAGCAATTCCCAAGACCCACGGATGCGCGAGCGTTTGCAAAGAAGGCGGCAAGTGAATAACACCGAAACGCTGCAAGAGGCCAAGAGTCGCGATGGTGGCGTAGAGATTCAGACCGGAGGAAAATCCGGCCCCGAGCGCTAGGCCGAGAGTTTGCAGCGGGTTCACAATCTACATGGTAACGCCAGGAAATCCAGCTGTGCGCAACTTTCTGTCTCTCTCGGAGCGACGCTTTCGTTCGATTCTTTCGAGTCGAAATAAATGCTGATAGGAGCGTGGCGGCCTATGTTGCTCCGAGAAGTTTTCTATCCCCGGGACAAAGAAACGCACACTGCCGCGCCATATGCAGAGAGTGGAGCGTGCGTGGTTCCGCAAAAGGCAAGACGCTCAGGAAGGGGATCTCAAGCGCTCAATCTTTCAAGCAAGGGCGCCGGCTTTGCACAACTGCTCTTTCATCCCCGCCCAGCTTTCCCGTGTGGACTCTTCCGGCGTGCCCGCGCCACGCCAGTGGGTCTCCAGGCTGACGGCGAAGTGGTAGCCATCGCGCTTAAGAGCCGCGAACTGAGCGGACCAATCGATGACCCCTCGGCCCATGGCGGCCCAAGCGGGCTCGCCGGCATCGGAAATCCTGGCGATGTCCTTGCAATGGCAATGGCCGATGCGATCCTTAGGCAACAGATGGTAGCCGTTCGGGTACGGAATCTCGCCGCGACCCGCGGCGTTACCGGGATCCCAATTAAGCATGAAGGATGGCGACGGCACGGAGGCAAGAACTTGCGCTGCTTCAGCGCCAGTAGCGGTGTTGCACGCGAATTCATTTTCGAGAATGAGGATCATCCCCTGCTTGGCGGCGGCGTTTGCCGCTTCCGACAGTTTCGCGTTAATCGCCGAACGATAGGGAGCTTGCTCTTCAAGGCGCCAGAAATCAAAACAGCGCACACGATCGGTGCGGAACGCTTTCGCCAGCGCGATGCTGCGCTCAAGGACGTCGGGCTGCTGCTCGTAAGTGAAGTCGGCATTGAATTGCGAACCCTTGGGGCTGAACTTCGACTTGGGCGCGCCAGGCCAATCCACCTTGAACAGCGGGCTGCCGATGTCAGTCACGCGCAATTTATATTTTTCCAGGATGCGGCGGGCCTCGGCGACTTCGCCGGCGTCGAGATTCAGAATATTCTTGTTCCACATACCGCGAAGCTCAATCCACTCCATGCCGAATTCGCGCGAAGCGACTTCGCAGGCACGCCCAAAGTCCTGACTGATTTCGTCATTGATAACCGCGACGCGGAAGGGAGACTTCATACGGTTAACCCCAATTTGTCCTGCAGATATTGTTTGTTGGCGGCGGCAGCTTCTTTCGGGGTGTAGGCGTTGGCGGGAACATCGTCCAGTTCGACGACGGCCCAGCCTCGGAAGTTTATTTTGCTCAGAGCTTCGAAGACCGCGGGAACGTCTACCACTCCGTGACCCAATTCAACGAAGCGATAAGAGTGCTGGGTCGGGCGCTCCACGTCTTTGATGTGCAGAAAGAGCAAGCGATCGCTGTATCTCTCGATCGCTTTGACGGGATCGCCGCCGCCCTGAAAATAATGGGCGATGTCCAACTCCAATTTTACGTAGCGCGGATCCGCAGCAGTCATGATTTGATCGATTTCTTCAGGGCGCTCACCGAGCGAACCCATGTGATTGTGATAGCCAAGCGGGATTCCAAGGTCGGCGGTGCGCTTGCCAAGTTCGGTAAGAGCCTTGCCCAGATGCTTGAAATCATCGGGAATTGCGACACGGCCTTTCGGGCGATTATCGATCACTTGGAGGTACAGTCCGCCAGCATCGCGCAAAAATTTGGCGTGCGCAGTGTGCTCGGCAATGCTTTTCTTGGCGGCGGCAGGGTCGCTGAGCAGATCGCCGCTGGAGAGCGCCACGAACTTCAGCTCGCGCTGGCTCAACAAATCGCGGACGGCAGCAGGACTAGCGAACTCAGCGAGGATGTCGGAACGCAACTGTATGCCGTGAAAACCCACGGCGGCAATGTCATCGATAGCCTGACGATCGTTTCCGTTCCAGGTAATAGACGCGTAGCCGAAATGGATCTCGGAGGGCGCCGGAGGGATGGGTGTGTCGAAGTGGGATAGATCCATTGGGGGATAGAGTGCCGCACTTGCGACCAGCGTGCCGGACGGAAATGCGGTGGCTGCGGCCATCGCGCTCATTGTGCCGAGAAACCGGCGCCGCGGCATGCGATTGCTCATGAATCCTCCTCCTATACTTCGATCTGCGCGTTACCGATCGCCTGGAAAGCTGCTAGGTGCCATATCCAGCGGGACGCGTACGCCGCCATTCCCATGCGCTCCGAACGATGCCGTCGAGCTCGGGAAAACGTGGTTGCCAGTGCAAATCGCGCTTGATGCTGTCTGAGCCCGCCACCAGTACCGCCGGATCACCGGGGCGTCGCGGCATTTCGCGCGTGGGAATCGGGTGGCCGGTCACTTGGCGCACGGTCTGAACGACTTGGCGAACGCTGAAACCGCGGCCATTCCCAAGATTGTAGATGAGCCTGTCGCGCTGACGCAACGCATCCAGCACCAAAACGTGAGCGCTTGCCAGGTCGCTGACATGAATATAATCGCGGACGCAGGTGCCATCCGGAGTAGGGTAGTCGACGCCAAAGATGGAAATATACTCGCGTTGTCCGAGCGCCACCTGCAGAGCAATGGGAATCAGGTGCGACTCTGGAACATGGTCCTCGCCAAATTCGCCAGCGGCTCCCGCAGCGTTGAAATAACGCAGGCACGCATAGCGGAATCCATGTACACGGTGAAACCAGGCGAGCATCTGCTCCACCACCAATTTGGATTCGCCGTAGGCGTTCGTCGGGCGAAGCGGATCCGTTTCTTCTATGGGAGTGCGTTCGGGAGTGCCGTAGAGCGCGGCGGTGGACGAAAATACCAAACGCTTGACGTTGTGCGCCAACATCGCTTCCAACAAGGTAAGGGTGTTGAATGAATTGTTGCGGAAGTATTTTTCGGGAAGCTGCATGGATTCGCCTGCCTCGATGAAGGCGGCCAGGTGCACGACGGCGTCGATGCCATGTTCTTGGAAAAGGCGGTCCAGCGCTGCACGATCCGCGGTATCGGCAACGATCAGCTTGGCACCCGGTGGAACCGCTTTCTTGCTGCCGTGCGAAAGGTTGTCGCAAACGATGACGTCGCTGCCCTTAGCGATAAGCTGCGCCGCAACAACGCTCCCGATGTAACCGGCGCCGCCGGTAACTAGAACCCGATCTGGCATGCGGCCGTGTTCCCCTCCCTGCTTGGAATTTGTGCGCGTACAAAAGCCAGGAGATTACATCAAGAATTGAACGCCAGCGCCAGCGGCGAGCTTAGAGCCGGGCTCATAAGAGAGGTCAGTCCTTTGAGAGCGGCGTCCTCCGAGCGATTGCGGCACGCAGCGTCTGCAAAACCTCGTCCATTTCTTCGGCGTTCTTATATTTACGCCGGGGCCAGAAAAATCCCTTCAAGCCGTCCCCTTTCTTACGCGGTACCACGTGCACATGAAAATGTGGGACGCTTTGGCTGACGCGATTATTGGTGGCGATAAAGGTACCTTCCGCGTGCAAGCCGGACTCCAACGCCGCGGAGAGCATTCGGACATTCTTGAAAATTGGCATGAACAGGGAATCCGGCAGTTCCTGGATCGTTTCGAAGTGCGCTTTCGGAATCAGCAGACAGTGGCCGGGAAATAAAGGTCGATGGTCGAGGAATGCCATCGTCTGCGCATCCTCGAACACCCGAAGACCATCGTCATGGCGCGCAATCTTGCAGAAAATGCAGTTTCCATCGAACGCGTGAGCCTGTCCAGCCATAGGTAGTTCTATCGGTCCATGAAGTTTAATCGCCTAAGCTAGTGCTGCCATGAGACGCGCTTTCCACTTTGGAATGTCCAGGCTCCAACACACGCGAACCTTCGTCTCGCACCGGATGGCATCCGCCCAGGTTTTCTTATTGCGATGATCGGTAGCCACATTCAGGCGATCAACCACGGTCATGCCGCGCGTCAACTCCGTCGCCGTCTCAATCTCCACATAGTGTTCGCTGGAAGAGGTGCAAAGGTCCGGATAAAGCGCGATGCCCATGGCCACGGGATCGGGCAGCGCGATCCCCGGCTGTCCGGTTTGCGTGAAGAACGCTTCCGCTGCCGTGCTATTGCAGCGCATGGCGAATTCCGCGACCGGATTACCAAGCGCCAGTACGCGATCTATCTCTTCCGGGTGCAGCGCCGCCTCTCCGCGGCACAATTGCCAACCCACCATTTCCAATGGCAAGCCCGCATGAAACACAATGCGAGCCGCTTCCGGATCTACCCAGATATTAAACTCCGCCGCCGGGGTCACGTTCCCCTCGCAGCACGGCGCGCCGCCCATCACGACGCAGCGGCTGACCGACCCTGCGAGTTGCGGCTCGCGAAGCAGCGCCATGGCTAGATTCGTGAGGGGCCCAAGCGTGACGATTTCAATTCCTGGATTTTCCCGCACAGTCTGAATCAGAGCGTCGACCCCGTGGCGAGAGTCCGCACCGCGGCGCGCCGGCTTATATCCATGATCTCCGAGGCCGTCGGCGCCATGGAACCAGTCCGCCGTCGCCAGTTCTCGAAAAAGCGGCGCCTCCGCGCCGGAATAAATGGGCACGTCCGAGCCGCAAAGCTCGGCCGTAAACAATGCATTGCTCGTGGCTTGTGCGACGGGGACATTGCCGGCCACCACGGTGATCGCGGCAACGCGAACTTCCGGCGATCGCAGGGCCATGATTAGCGCGACGGCATCGTCCGAAGCAGTGTCCGTGTCGATCAAGATGATTCGCGTCATACTCTTGCAAGCTAGAGGATTTGGGGCACTGGCTCGGCGCACCGTGCGCATCAGCCGCTTTTGCCCTGCGGTATTATAGAGTAGTGTCGAATTCTCCGATAATGCCGCTGGCTGCCAGGCGAAGCACCAAGCGCGTGTTTCTCCTGTCGCCGGCCAATGCCGCAGGCAAGCGCGCGCAGTTGCTCCTGCGCGAAACTGCTGCATTTGAATTGGCTGAGCAACTTCGCGAACGTGGATTGGCCCTGGGAGAAGCGTTTAGCTTTATCAGCGGATTGTATTTTCGCGGGAAGCTCGCCTACGCGAACGCCTTCGCGGCGCCTCCTGCCGGAGCGCCCGGCATATTGATAATCACCGCGTGCGGGGGACTGGTTCCTCCCCGCAAGGTAATCACTCGCTCCGAACTTTCCGAGTTATCGAGCGCTCCGGTAGACCCATCCGAGCCGCGCTACCGGCAGCCGCTGGAGCGCGACGCAAAACGCCTCAAGGAACTCGTCGGCCATGACTGCGAAATCGTTCTGCTTGGCAGCATAGCGACCTCGAAATATGTCGAGCCCCTATCGGCAATTTTTGGCGAGCGCCTCATGTTCCCCTCGCAGTTTGCCGGCCGCGGCGACATGAGCCGCGGCGGACTCATGCTTCGATGCGCCCGCCAAGGACTGGAACTCGACTACATTTCGGTGCTCGCCGCGGAACGGCACGGCCGCAAACTCGCAAAGCTGCCGCTGCTGCCGGCGCGCGAAAGACAAATAAAATGAGCCGAAGCTTCACAATAGATTAAGCGCGGAGCGGTTTTCGCGCCGAACTTGCCCATCGTGCAATCGCAAGGATCTTTTTCGGGAACGCCAGCGCATAAGCTTCTTTAGCGCAGCGACTGGCCAAGCCGACAGGAAGGACGGCTCAAATATCCTCGGCGCGATCAGGGATTTCTGTCATGGCTGCGCCACTTCTGCTCGCTACAGAGCGTAGACAAAGGAGTTGGAGTGATCATCCAGCCAATACTGTACTTGAGGACTCGAAACCTACGCTTCGGATGATCTGGAAATAGCCTCGTTTAGCATGAAAAATGTTCTAAAATCAGGTAGGCGTGCGCCCGTAGCTCAGTTGGATAGAGCGTCTGCCTTCTAAGCAGAGGGTCGGGAGTTCGAATCTCCCCGGGCGCGCCATATTTCAAAGGTCCGACCCGAAACATAGGTGACACAGCGTATCTAAGACATAGGTAACACTTTTGGGCCGAAGGGATTTTTGAGCGGTTCGAGCACCCGAGTTTCCAGATCGAGTAACCCAAATCATAATCCATAAAGGTCACCAGCCAAATGTCGTCGTGCACTTCTTTGATGCCGACCCTCGACCATATTGCAAGGGATTCAATTGCTCGGCGGAAAGTTCAAAATCAAAACTCATGAGTGTCCTGAAGTGAGACAACTTCCGC
>Ga0209166_10003466_pt1 | contig 11377 bp, 11 predicted proteins | sample Coa_R1_3_FD_187151 | JGI IMG/M metagenome (GOLD analysis project Ga0209166, IMG submission 187151) | Surface soil microbial communities from Centralia Pennsylvania, which are recovering from an underground coalmine fire - Coalmine... | ecosystem: Environmental > Terrestrial > Soil >... | reverse complement strand
GCGAGCGACAGCGAGTTCAACGCCTGGTACGACGGCACGCACGTCCCGCAGGTCCGCGCGGCCATCCCGGCCATCACCGCGGTCCGCCGCTACCGGGTCGCGGACGTCCCCGGCGTCGGCGCGTCCTCGGCCCACCGCTACGTCGCGGTCTACGAGATGGACACCGACGACGTGGCCGGCGCCATGGCCGCCCTCGGCGCCGCCTCGGCCGACGGCCGGATCGAGATGACCGCCACCATGGACCTCACCGCCAACCCGCCCGTCCTGCAGTGGTATCACGCCGTCACCGGCTAGCGGCCGCACGGCACAGCTCACGGGCTGCTCACGCCGGTACCCCGGTGACCCCGCCCGGCCAGCACGTCCTCCAGCGTCATGGCGGGGCGCTCAGAAGCGCCGCCGTCCGCCGCGTACCGCCGCATGAGCTGCAGCAGCACCCCGCCCGCGCGGCGCGGGTGGACGAACATCTGGAACCACTCCTGGTCGGCCCCGAACGGCTCGTAGCCCCGGGCGGCGAACCGCTCGAACGCGGCCCGCACGTCGTCCACCAGGAACGTCACGTGGTGCAACCCGCCCTCGGGCCGGTGCCGGAGGTAGCTGTCCAGGAACGCCGACCCGGGCAGCGGCTCGATCAGCTCCACGCACCAGGTCCCGCCCACCTCGAGCCGGACCGCGCGCCAGCCGATCTCCGGGTTGTCCGCGCCGATGACGAACCGCCCGCCCAGCGTGTCCCGCCACAGCGGCAGCATGTCCCGGATCCGCCGCCCGGCCACCGCCACGTGGTCAAAGGTCGCACCCAGCTCGCCGACCTCAACCGAGACGGCCGACGCGACTCCCGGCAGCTGAGCAGGCACCCTATCGCCACTCGGCTTTGAAGGAGGCCAGGCTCTGCTCGGAAAAGCCCCACGGCGACCGGGTCGTCGCCCCGCCGTCCACCACGAGCGTCTGCCCGGTCACCCGCGCCGCCAGCGAAGAGGACAGGAACAGCGCCCCGTTGGCGATATCCATCGGGCGCGGCGGGGCGAGCGAGTTGACCACATCCTCGCCGAACGGCACGTCCGGCTTGTCCCAGACGCCACCCCCCACGTTGCCGGGCGCCACGCAGTTGACCCGGATCCCGTACCGCCCGAACTCATCGGAGTACGTCTTCACCAGCGAGATCACGCCTGCCTTGGCCGCCCCGTACGCGACGTGGAACCGCGAGGAGGAAAAGCCGTCCACCGAGGTGATCGCGGTGATCGCCCCGCCCGTCCCCTGCTCGACCAGGTGCGGCAGGACCGCCTTCAGCACGAAGAACAACTGTTTGAGGTTCTTCGTCATCTGGTAGTCCCAGTCCTGCTCGGTCTGCTGGTCGGACGGCGCGAAGATCGCCTCCCCCACCACGTCGACCAGCACGTCGACCCCGCCCAGCCCGGCCACCGCCTCGTCGATGACCCGCTTGGCTTCGGCCTCGGAGCGGACGTCCCCGGTCACCGCGAACGCCTTCCCCCCGGCCGAGACGATCTCCGCGGCGATCTCCGCGGCCCGGCCCTCGTCCATGTCGACGCAGGCCACGGTGGCGCCGGCCGCGGCCAGCCGGAGTGCGCTGCCGCGGCCGTGCCCGGCCCGGTACGGAATGAAGCCGGCCCCGACCACGATGGCCCGCGCCCCGTCCAGTCCCAGATCGATCATGCGCGCATCCTTTCGTCAGCCGTGACCCGGGGGAGCAGTCCGCGTTGACCGGGTGCGGCAGCCGGCGTACCGTTAGGCCTAAAGATTTATCTTTCTAGAATAGTCTAACAAATTCAGTGCCAATCATCGGTCCGCCCCGGCTGATCACGATTTTTTGTCCGAACGGACCAGCGATCTCGCCCCGGTTATCCGATTAGCGAGGAGCGGTCATGGAGTTGCAGCTCACCGCGGCGCAGCACGCATGGCGGGAGGAGGTCAGGGACTTCCTCGACACCGAGCTGCCGGACCGCTTCCGCAAGTCGACCGAGTGGTGCGAGGACGAGGACTTCTGGGCCTTCGCCATCGCCTTCACCCGGAAGGTCTCGGCCCAGGGCTGGATCGGCCTGACCTGGCCGGCCGAATACGCCGGGGCCCTGCTGCGCGGCGGCACGCCGGCCCAGAAGCGCAAGTTCCTGCCTGCGATCCAGCGGACCGAGGTGCTCTGGGCCGAGGGCTACACCGAGCCGGAGGCCGGCTCGGACCTGGCCTCGCTGTCCACCCGGGCCGTCCGGGACGGGGACGAGTGGGTGATCAGCGGGCAGAAGACGTTCACCACCTGGGGCAGCCACGCGGACCTGCTCTACTGCGCGGCGCGCACCGACCCCGATGCCCCCAGGCACCGCGGCATCACCATCTTCGGGCTGCCCATCGACCAGCCCGGGCTCACCTTCGGGCCGCTGTTCAACATCGGCGGCGGCCGGCAGAATCACACCTTCCTGGACCGCGCGCGCGTCCCGCACGAGAACATGATCGGCACCGAGGGCCGCGGCTGGGACCTGATCATGGGCGGGTTCTACGGCGGCAACATCGGCGCCGCGTACATGGACGCCCAGCACAAACTGGACGCGATGGTGGCCTGGTGCAAGACGGCCAGACGCAACGGCAAGCTGCTCATCGACGACGCGGTGGTCCGCGACCAGCTGGCCGAGATGGACCTGCTCGTGCAGGCCGAACGCCTGCTGACCTACGAGTCGCTGTCGAACATCCAGAGCGGGCAGCCGCCCGCGTTCGCCGGCGCGATCGGCGCCGTGGTCAGCAAGGAGTCGATGACCCGGTTCGCCGAGCTCACCAACCTCATCGCCGGGCGCGCGGGCCAGCTGGGCCTGGGGTCCCGCTGGGCCCCGGTCGACGTGGCCAACGGCGGCCCGGAGGCGTGGTTCAGGACCTCGATCCGCAACCACGCGGGCGGCACCCCGCAGGTCAAGCGGATGGTGCTGGCCACCCGCGGACTCGGCCTGCCCAGATAGGGGTTCGGTCATGGACATCGATCTCGAACAGCATCAACTCGATCTCGCCGACACCGCGCGGCGCTTCTTCGAGGCGCGCAGCACGGTCGGCGCGGTCCGCGCCTGGGAGGCCTCCGAGGAGGGCTTCGACGCCGGGCTGTGGGCGGAAATGGCCGGCCTGGGCTGGCTGCGGATCGGCCATCCGGAGGCCGCGGGCGGCGCCGGCGGCGGCGTGCTGGAACTCAGCGTCATCTACCAGGCCATGGGCCGCACCCTGGCGCCCGTCCCGCACCTGGAGTCGGCCGTGATCGGCGCCGGCGTGCTGGCCGCCGCGGCCACCCCCGCCGCCCGCGACCTGCTCGAACCGGTCCTGGCCGGGACCAGCATCCTCACCCCCGCGCTGGCCGAGGACGACACCGGCTTCGGCCCGGACTCCGTCGCCATGCCGGGCACGCTCGAGGCCGACGGCGCGCTGCGCCTGGCGGGCAGCAAGATCCTGGTCGGCTACGCCAACTCGGCCAGCCACCTGGTCGTCGCCACGCGCACCGCGCGGCCCGCGCCGGCCGCGTCCGGGGTCACCCTGGCCCTGGTCGACGTCGCGGCGCCCGGCCTGATGCTGACCAGGCTGCCCAACCTGGCCGGCTATCCCCTCTACGCCGCGGTCTTCGACCAGGTGCGGGTCGGGACCGACGCCGTGCTGGGCCAGGTCCACGCCGGATGGGAGCTGCTCGAACCCGTCCTGGACCGGGCCGCGGTGCTGCGCGCCGCGCAGATCCAGGGCGCCGCCGAGCGCCTGCTCGAGCTGTCGGTGGACTACGCCGCGCACCGGACTCAGTTCGGCCAGGCCATCGGGCGCTACCAGGCCGTGCAGTACCTGTGCTCGGATATCGCCATCAACAGCCACCTGACCTCGCTGATGGTCCGCTACGCGGCCGGCCTGCTGGACGCCGGGCTGCCGGCCGCCAAGGCGGTGTCGCAGGCCAAGGCGCAGGCCAGCCTGACCGCCCGGCTCGCCCCCGAGCGGGCGCACGCGGTGCACGCCGGCATCGCCTTCGTCCTCGACTTCGACGTGCAGCTGTTCACCCGCCGCTGCCGCCACTGGGAACTCGACGCCGGTGACGAGCGCTACCACCGCGAGCGCATCGCCGCCGCCCTGGCCGCCTGATGACCTCCCCGTTGGATGGGGTCCGCGTCCTGGACCTGGGCGGCGAGCTGGCCGCCTACGGGACGAAGATCCTCGCCGACCTGGGCGCCGACGTGGTCAAGGTCGAGCCCCAGGGCGGGGACCGCCAGCGCCGCCGGCCGCCGTTCGCCGGCCAGGCACCCAACCTGGAACCGGGCCTGGAATCGAGCCTGACCTTCGCGTACTACAACGCGAACAAGCGCGGTGTGCGGCTGGACTGGGCCGACCCCGCCAGCCAGGCCGAGCTCGCCCGCCTGGCGGCCGGCTGCGACGTGGTGGTGATCTCCCCGTCGGCCCGCCAGCCGGTCCCGGGGTGGGACCGCGACACAAGGCGCCTGTCCTGGGCCGGGCCGGATACGGTCATCTGCTGCCTGACGCCGTACGGCCTGGACGGGCCGCTGCGCGCCCGGCGCGCGACCCAGCTGACCGCCTACGCCGACAGCGGCGGGATGTGGTCGATCGGGCCCGCGCAGGGCCCGCCGCGGGTCATCCCGGCCTTCCCGTTCTACGACGAGCTGTCCGCGCACGGGGCCTTCTGCGTCATGGTCGCGCTGCGCGAGCGGCCCCAGGCCGGCGGGCAGGTCATCGACCTGTCCCTGCACGACCTGCTCGCCTACCGGGAGTCGACGGCGGTCAGCTACTACACCATGGTGGGCCGTTCGGTCACCTCCCGCAGCCGCCTCCCGGCGATGCCGCCCACCGGGATCTGGGACGTGAGCGACGGCCAGGTCGAGCTGCTGATCTGGAATCCGCCGCACTGGGACGGGTTCCTGGAGATCGTGGGCCGGCCGCAGGACCTGCTCGACCCGGCCCTGCGGGACCGGGTCGAGCGGCACGCCCGGGCCGATCAGCTCGTCCCGCGGGTCCGCGAGCTGCTCGCGCCGTTCACCATGCAAGGGTTCTGGGACCTGGCCCTGGCCCACCGCGTGCCCTGCGCCCCGGTCAACACCATCTTGCAGGTCACCCGGGATCCGCAGCTGGCCAGCCGCGGCTTCTGGGCCGACCACGACCGGCCCGGCACCGGGCCGTTCCGCGCCCCGGGCCGCCCGCTGCGCTCCTCGGCCCCGCTGCTGAGCTACCGGCGCGAAGCGCCCCTGCTCGGCGAGCACGACCAGGATCTGCTGGACGGCCGGTGGGCAGCCGCCGCTGCCAGCGCCCCGCCCGCCGGAGCCAGCGCGCCGCCCGCCGGAGCCAGCGCGCCGCCCGCCGGGCCGCGCCTGGGCGACCTGAAGGTGCTCTCGTTCGGGACCGCCATCGCGGGCAACGTCAGCGCCACCACGCTGGCCGAGCTGGGCGCGGACGTGGTGAAGATCGAATCACCCGACCGGCCCGATCCGCTGCGGCTGCCCGGGATCCCGGGGCTGCCCAAGGCCTTCGATCCCGCCGGCCGCCCGGTCAGCTTGCTGTTCTCCTCCTACTCCCGCAGCGGCCGCACGCTGACCTTGGACATGAAGAGCCCGGCCGGGCTGGAGACCTTCCGCCAGCTCGCGCGCCGCGCCGACGTGCTGATCGACAACTTCGCCACCGGCGTGATGGCCGGCTGGGGCCTGACCCCCGAGAGCCTGGCCGCGGTGAATCCCGGTCTGATCTGGGTGTCGGTCAGCGGATACGGCCGCACCGGGCCGCGCGCCACGGCAATGGCGTACGGCTCTAACGTGAACGGGTTCATGGGCCTGACCCGGGTATGGTCGCCGCACGGCTCCCAGTTCGACTACACCGCCGTGGCCCACGTCCTGATCACGATCTTCGCCGCCCTGGCCCACCGCGACCGGACGGGGGAGGGCAGCTATACCGAGATCGCCCAGGCCGAGGCGGGCGGCGCCATGCTCGCGCCGTTGTTCCTCCAGGCCCTGGCCACCGGCCAGGACGTCTGGCCGGAGCCGAACCACGTGCCCGGCTCGTACCTGTCCGGCGTATTCGCCGCCGCCGGCCAGGACGCATGGCTGGCCGTCGAGCTCGAGGACGCGTCCGACTGGGACGCCGCCGCCGCCCTGCTCGGCGTCCCCGAGCTGAGCGTCGGCGCCAACAGTCCGCCGCCAGCCGCCGTGAACAAGCTCAAGGAGGTAATCGCCGCCTGGGCCCAGACGCTGACCCCGACCCAGGCCGCCCGGCAGCTCCAAGCCGCCGGCCTGGCCGCCGCCGCCGTCCAGGAGATCGCCGACCTGTTCACCGACCCCGGCCTCTGGGCCCGCAACGGCCTAGCCGAGCTCCACCTCCCCGACACCGACGTCACCACCTGGGTCACCGCCCCCTTCCAGCGCATGCAGTCCCCCCGCGCCCACGTCCGCTGGCCCAGCCCCCACCCCGGCCAGCACACCGCCGAAATCCTCCGCGACTGGCTAACCCCGGAAGCGTCCCCCGTCTCTGAAACCCACCCTAAACAGGATTTCCGCAGCTAGAGAGCGGTCGACTAGGCTTATAAGCCCTCCTATGTACTACGTGTAGTACACTGGTGTTATGGAAACTACCGCGCGAGAGCTGAACCAACATACAGCGCAGGTTCTTGCCCGGGTCGAGGCCGGTGAGACCTTCACCGTGACCAAGAACGGCCGGCCGCTTGCGATCCTCAGGCCCTATGGCTCCGAGGATCCAGCGGTGTACCCGTTTCGCACGGATCCCATGGGCCAGGACGATTCGGTCCCGACCTTCCACGGCGCAGCAGACTTTTCCGAGCGGGTGGATGAGCTGATGGCTGGCTTCGGCGGCGATGAGTGAACCGCTGCCGGTAGTCATAGCTGATACATCCGCACTCATCGCCTTCTTCAACCAGGCCGACACGCATCACACTGCGGTTCGCGCGGGAATCGCGCAAGCGGGTCACCTCGTCGTATCACCCTGCGTGCTTACCGAGCTCGACTACCTCGTCGCCACCAGGCAAGGACCCGGCCCCGCGGCAGCGGCACTGCAGTACATCGCTGGCCGGGTAGCGGCCGGCCGGTGGGAGGTACCCGGAATCGGCCCGCTCCTACTCGCGGCTCATGAAGTGCTAGCTGATTATCCGGCGATCGGACTAGCCGACGCCATGAACGTGGTTCTCGCGCGTGAGTTCCGCACCGATGTCATCGCGACGCTTGACCGCCGCCATTTCCGCATGCTTCGTCCAATGACCAAACATGACGCCTTCCGCTTGCTGCCTGACGATGTCCCGGAGACATGAAAAGTCGTCAGGTCCTCGGCGTCACGGAAGTTAGTCTCGGGCGAGTAGCCCGCGGCGGGCAGCGGACCAGCGATCGGAGGAAACCCGGGTTTCACCGTGCCGATTCATCCCCGGCGGCGGGCGATCTCCTCGGTGAGCGCGGGGACGACCTTGAACAAGTCGCCCACGATGCCGAAGTCGGCCAGGTCGAAGATCGGCGCCTCCGGATCCTTGTTGATCGCCGCGATGACCTTGGACGTCTGCATGCCAGCCCGGTGCTGGATCGCGCCCGAGATGCCGATCGCGAGGTAGAGCTGCGGGGACACCGTCTTGCCGGTCTGGCCCACCTGGTTGCTGTGCGGATACCAGCCGGCGTCGACCGCTGCCCGGGAGGCTCCGACCGCCGCGCCGAGCAGGTCGGCCACCCCCTCGATCAGGGTGAAGTGCTGGCCGTCGCCCAGGCCGCGTCCGCCGGAGACGACGATCGAGGCCTCGGTCAGCTCCGGCCGTCCGGAGCCTTCCCGGACCGTGCGATCGGTGATCGTCGTGGCCTCCGCGGCCGCCGAAAGCTCGACGGCGACCTCGTGCACCGCTGGCTCGACGGGCTCCGGGCTCGGCGTGGTGGCGTTCGGCTTGACCGCGATGACCGGCACGCCGGTGGTGACCACGGACGTCACCGTCCAGGAGGCGGCAAAGGCCGACTGGGTCGCGATGACGTCATGGTCAGAATCCGGCTCTCCGGCCTCGACGTCGATCGCGTCGCTGATGAACCCCGAGTCAAGCCTCAGCGCGAGCCGGGCCCCGATCTCCTTGCCCTCGGGGCTCGCCGTCAGCAGCACCGCGGCCAGCTCGCCGGCCTGCCGGGCTATCTGCTCCAGGGCGTCGACCTTCGGCACCACGAGATGCTCGAGCACTCGCGGGTCGGGCACCAGGTAGACGTCGGCCGCACCGTATTCCGCCAGTACCGGTACCACCCGGCCCGCGTCGGGTCCGAACACCACCGCGGCCGGCGAGCCGATCCGGCGTGCCAGAGTGAGCAGCTCGAGAGCGGGCTTGGGCGCCGAACCATCCACGGCATCGACGACCACGAGGACAACGGGCATGAGTCTCCTCCTGGCTGGACTAGATGAAGCGCTGGGCGGCGAGGAAATCGGCCAGCGCCCGGCCGCCGTCGCCGTCGTCCTTGACCAGCTGCCCCGCGGACCGCGCCGGGCGCCGGGTCGTGGCCAGTACCGCGGTTCGCGCGCCGGCCAGGCCGACGAGCGCGGGGTCGATGCCGAGATCGGACAGGCTCCAGTTCTGGACCGGCTTCTTCTTCGCCGCCATGATCCCCTTGAACGACGGGTACCGGGCCTCCCCGGTCCGGTCGGTCACGCTCACCACGGCCGGCATCCGCGCGGTTACCGTCTCGGAGCTGGTGTCGGAGTCGCGCAGGATCTCCACCTCGTCGCCACTGACCGACAGCCGCCCGGCCAAGGTCACCTGCGGCACCCCCAGTCGTTCGGCGATCAGGGCCGGCACCACGCCCATCCCCGCGTCCGTCGACGCCATCCCGGTTACCACCAGGTCGAACCCGATCCGCTTGATCGCCTCGGCCAGGACCAGCGAGGTCGCGAACGCGTCCGATCCGTGCAGGGCGTCGTCCTGGACGTGCACGGCCCCGTCGCCGCCCATCGACAGCGCCTTCCGCAGCGCGTCGGAGGCTCCGTCCGGCCCCATGGTCAGGTAGATCAGCTCCGAACCGGGGGAGGACTCCTGGACCTGCAGCGCTTGCTCGGCAGCGTGCTCATCGAGCTCCGACAGCCGCCCCGGCGTCCCGGCCCGGTCCACGGTGCCATCCGCCAGGAAATTACGGTCAGACGTGAGGTCAGGCGTGTACTTAACAAGAACGACGATCTTCGGCACCGGACACCCCAGCAAGCTCTAGACACAGCAGCAATTATTCGATTCATTTCAAATTACCGAAGTATCTGCACCAGGTCAAGATCCGCGCCCGCCGCCCGCCTGCCTGCGCTCCGGAACGAAGTGAACCCCGGGATTCACCACGCTCTACCAAAGTGAACCCCGGGTCACCACGTTAGGCCGAGCCGCAGCCGCCACTATGCGACCCCGCCGCCCGCCACGCCCGCACCCGGCGAGCAGCTTCAGCTAGAAGTCAGCCACCATAACTAAGATGATAATTCGTATACCGTCAAAGCTTTGCGCCCGGAGCGCAGCGCAGGGAGCCTCGATGACAGCCGAGACCGGGACCGCGGGACCCGGCGCGCGCACCCAGCGGTTCACCTCTGCTGAGCAGATCTCGGAGCTGTTGCGCGGCGTGGGTTACCTGGCCGACGAGCATGCCTGCCGGGTGCTGCGCCTGGCCGACCATCTCGGTAAGCCGGTCCTCATCGAGGGCCCGACGGGGACGGGAAAGACGGAACTGGCCAAGAGCACAGCCGCGATGACCGCGGCCCGGCTGATCCGCCTGCAGTGCTACGAGGGCCTGGACGAGGGCAAGGCGCTGTACGAGTGGAACTACCAGAAGCAGCTGCTGCGCATCCAGGCCGACAACGTGGGCACGGTACGCCGTGCCGGGAACTGGGCCGATCTGGAGTCCGGCATCTTCACCGAGGACTTCCTGCTGCCCCGGCCCCTGCTGGACGCCATCCGCTCGCCGGAGCCCGTGGTCTTGCTGATCGACGAGGTCGACCGGCTCGACATCGAGGCCGAGGCCCTGTTGCTGGAGATCCTGTCCGACTACCAGGTCTCGATTCCGGAGGTCGGCACGGTGTCCGGAGTCCAGATCCCCATGGTCTTCCTCACCTCCAACCGCTCCCGCGACCTGTCGGAGGCGCTCCGCCGCAGGTGCCTGTACCTCTACATCGACTACCCGCCCGCCGAGCGGGAGCGGGAGATCGTGCGGACGCGGGTGCCCGGGATCTCGGAGCATCTGGCCGAGCAGGTCGCGGCCATCGTGAGCTCGCTGCGCCGGCTGGATCTCCGCCAGCAACCCTCGGTGGCCCACACCCTGGAGTGGGCCAAGACGCTGCTCTCGCTCGGCGCCGCGGACCTGGACGCGGGGCTGGTCGCGGACTCGCTGCGCATGCTGCTCAGCTACCAGTCCGACATCGAGCTAGCCTCTGCGCAGTTGTCCCGCGGCCAGCTGCCCTGACCCGAAGGCCAGCCACCCGAAGGCCAGCCGCCCCGAAGGCCAGCCACCCGAAGGCCAGCCACCCAGAACGTCAGCCGTCCAGGAAGCCCAGCACGGCCTGCATGCACCGCACGTCGGCGGGCGTGCCGAAGTGATCCGCGCCGCGCAACGTGACCAGCTGCGCGGCGGGCAGCGCGGCGACCAGCGGCTCACCCGGCCCGGCCGGGTCCTTGTCGCCCAGCACGACCAGCACCGGGCACGAGATCCGGGCCAGGTCGTCGCGGGTCAGCGGCCGCTGCGACCGGCGCAGGAAGGCGACCAGCGCGGCCCGGTCGTTGCCCAGGCCGTCTGCCAGCCGGCGGAAGACCACGCCGTGGATGTCCTCCGGATCCGGCTCGCCCTCCAGCGCGGCGATGACGGACTCCGCGCTACCTCCGGCCAGCACGCTCGCCCCGACGCCGAGCAGCGCCAGCCGGCGGAACCGCCGTGGCCCGGCAGCGGCCAGCCGCAGCAAGACGTGCGCGCCGGCCGAGAAGCCCACCGCGTCGACCACTTCGAACCCGGCGATCTCCGCGGCCACCCGGGACTCCACCGACCCGTAGTCGGCCGGGGAAACCGGGCGCGGCGCGCGGCCGTGGCCGAGCAGGTCGACGGCCAGCGTCTCCCGGCCTGCCTCGGCCAGCAGGTCAAGCCAGCCCGGCTGCCGCCAGTTGTGCTCGGCCGAGGAAGCAAAGCCGTGCACGAGCAGGACGGGGCATGCTTCCATGCTTCCCTCCTTAGCCCGTCCGCAACAACTCGTCCACCCTGTCCGCATCCTCGCCCCGACCTCACGAATACGCCTCGCCCGCCGGATGCTTCGTCCCCTTCCATGATCGCGAAGACTTTTACGTGCTGGGGGGGCTGTTGCAGGTTTTGTGGCTGGCCGGGGTATCCGTGGTCGCAGCCGGCGACGGGGGGTGCGCGGTGCGGTGCGCTGGTCCGTGTGACCGTTT
>Ga0209166_10003465_pt1 | contig 11381 bp, 9 predicted proteins | sample Coa_R1_3_FD_187151 | JGI IMG/M metagenome (GOLD analysis project Ga0209166, IMG submission 187151) | Surface soil microbial communities from Centralia Pennsylvania, which are recovering from an underground coalmine fire - Coalmine... | ecosystem: Environmental > Terrestrial > Soil > Unclassified... | reverse complement strand
TGGCCAGCGCCTTGATGATGGTGTCGACCACGGTCGGCACGATGACGCTCCAGCCCGCCATCGGCGCCGGGTAGCGCGCCATCATGACGTTGCCTTCCGGGATGATGACCTTGAGCGCGCGGAACGAGCCCTCGTTGACCGGCTCGAGCGGGCCGGTGAGCGCCTTGTAGGCGACGCGCGCCGCCGCGTAGGTGCGCGAGTTGATGCCGGCCTTGCGCTCGCCCGAGCAGCCGGACAGGTCGATGGTCATATGGCCGCGGTCCACCGTGACCTTGGCATGCAGCGGCACGCGCTCGTCGCGCTTGACGCCGTCATGGTCGAGGAACGAAAAGGCCTGGTAGACGCCATCTTTGAGTTTTTCCACCACGTTGCGGCATTTGCGCTCGGTCTCGTCAAAAATTTGCGCAATGGCGGCCAGCACGGTGTTGCGGCCGTATTTGTCGAACAGCTCGGTCATGCGGCGCAGCGCGAGGCGACAGGCCGCCATCTGCGATTTCATGTCGCCGAGCGAGGATTCCGGAAAGCGGATGTTGTCCTTGAGCACGCGATAGAGCGTCTCATTGAGCTTGCCGGCCTCGTAGATTTTCAGCTGGTCGAGCTGCAGGCCTTCGAGCCACGGATCGGCGACGCTCGGACCGGCGCCGAAACCGGTCGACATGCCGCCGACGTCGATCCAGTGCGCCCGCACCATGGCGAACATCAACAACTCGCCCTTGTAGAAGTAGGGCATGTAGATGACGATGTTGTTGAGGTGCTGGCCGGCGACTGCCTGGTGATTGGTGATGATCACGTCGCCTTCGGCGAAGCCGTCGGCGCCGTAGCGCGCCATCGCGTCGGTGATGATGACGCCGAGGTCGGCGACAAAATGCGACACGCCGCCGACGTTCTGCGAAATCAGCTCGCCCTTGGTGTCGACCAGCGAGGTGCAGAAATCGCGCACCTCGTAGATCATCATATTGTAGGAGGTGCGCTGCAGGTCGGCCGCCATCTCGTTGGCTATCGCCGGCAGCGCATTGCGGATGACTTCGAGCGTGACCGCGTCGAGCGCCTTTGTTTTTTGTTTCGGCCGCCTGGTTGGTTTGGCTTTGGCCATCACGTCCCCCCGACCTCGATGACGAGTTCGCCCGACGGCGCCACGGCGCAGCGGTCGGCCTCGAACAGCACCGTGGTTGTGCCGTGTTCCTCGATCAGCGCCGGGCCTTTGATGCGCGCGCCGGCGCCCAGCGCGGCGCGCCAATAGATCGGGCAGAGCGCCGGCTTGCGCGCATCGTCGAGAAAGACCTCGCGGCGCCGCACCGGCTTGGCGCCTTTGCCCGCCCCGAGCTTGGGAAAGCGCAGCTTCGGCCGCTTGCCGATCGCGGCCAAACGGATGTTGACCATCTCGACCGGCTCGTCGGGCGAATGATGCGCGTAGCGGTGCTCGTAAAGCGCGTCGAACGCGGCGCGGATCTTGCGGCGGTCGGCTTTGGCGAGCGCCTGCCGGGTGACCGGCACCGACAACGTGAATTCCTGGCCGACATAGCGCAGATCGAGCGCGATCTGCCACTGCGCGCTTGCGGCATGGCGCAGCGCCGTCCTTGCCTCCGCCGCCATCTCGTCGTGCACGGCGAGCAGCGCCTTGAAGTCGAGGTTTTCCAGATCGAAATAGAACGTGCGAATGAAATCGTGCCGTTCGTCGGCGAGCAGCATTCCGAGCGCGGAAAAGTGCGAGGGAAACAGCGGCACGATCACTTTGGGAATATGCAGATCGCGGGCGATGGCGCAGATGTGCAGCGGCCCGGCGCCGCCGGAGGCGACCAGCGCAAAATCGCGCGGATCGTAGCCTTTTTCCACCGAGACCTCGCGCACCGCCAGCGACATTTTTGAGATCGCGATTTCGACGATGGCCTGCGCGGCGGCGACCGGCTCCATGCCGAGCGGCTTGGCGATCTTTGCCGCGACACCCTCGCGCGCCGCCTCGGCGTCGAGCTTCATCTGGCCGCCGAGAAAATTGTTCGGGTCGAGCCGGCCGAGCACCACGTTGGCGTCGGTGATGGTCGGCTCGGTGCCGCCGCCGCGATAGCAGATCGGCCCGGGATCGGCGCCGGCGCTGTGCGGTCCGACCTTGAGCGCGCCGACGTCGTCGGTCCAGGCGATGCTGCCGCCGCCGGCGCCGACCTCGACGACGTCGATCATCGACAGCATCACCGGGTGGCCGCTGGCATAGCCGCCGACGTAATACCCCGGCGCCAGGGTCGGCTCGCCGTCGCGCACCAGGCTGGTCTTCGCCGTGGTGCCGCCCATGTCGAACGAGATGACGTTGCCGAAGCCGAGTTTCTCGCCGACCCGCGCCGAAGCGATGATGCCGCCGACCGGGCCGGATTCCATCATCGCCACCGGGCGCGCGGTCGCCACTTCGGGCGTCATGACGCCGCCGTTCGAGCGCATGATCGACAGCTCGCCGGCAAAGCCGGCATCGGCCAGCCGCGACTTCAGGTTCTTCACATAGCCGCCGACCTTCGGTCCGATATAGGCATTGACCACGGTGGTGGAGAGCCGCTCGAATTCGCGGTACTCGCGCAGAATGTCGTGCGACAGCGACAGGTACGCGTGCGGCAGCGCCTCGCTCACCATGGCGCCGACGATGCGCTCGTGCGCCGGATCGACGTAGGAGTGCAGGAGGCACACGGCGACCGCCTCGACGCCTTCGGCGGCCAGCGTGCGACAGGCCTCGGCGACGCTTGCCTTGTTGAGCGGGCGAAAAATCTCGCCGGCGCTGGTCAGCCGCTCCTCGACCTCGCAGGTCAGATGGCGCGGCAGCAGCGGCTTGTGACGGTGAAAAAATAGATTGTAGGACTCCGGACGATTGCCGCGGCCGATGATGTAGACGTCGCGCGTGCCGCTGGTGACGATGAGCCCGGTCTTGGCGCCGGTGCGCTCGATCAAGGTGTTGATGGCGATGGTCGAGCCATGGATCAGTTCGTCGATGGCGCCGGCGTCGAGCCCGCTCTTACGGATGCAGTCGAGCACGCCCTGGGTCAGCTCGCGCGGCGTGGTCAGGCTCTTGGCCTCGACGAAACGGCCGGCCTTGGCGTCGAAGCCGACCAGGTCCGTGAACGTGCCGCCGATGTCGATGGCAACGACGATCATCGCCGCGCCTTTGCGGGGCGCGGCTGCGAAAAGCCTGCAAGGTCGGGGAGGTACGCCGTCACGGCGCCGCACACTATAAGTTTTCGCGCAGAACACAATGCTTGTAGGATGCGGTAGAGCGCAGCGAAACCCATCATTTGCATCCAGCCAAGACATGGTGGGTTTCGCTGCGCTCAACCCACCCTACGGCGCCGGCGGAGGACATCGCATGAAGACCGAAATCATCAAATACCGCATGGGCTCGCTGACCGCCGAAGGCGCGCTGGTCTACGAGGAAAGCGTCTCCGGCCGGCGGCCCGCGGTGCTGGTGGCGCCGAACTGGATGGGCATGACCGACAAGGCGATCGAGCGCGGCAAGCTCATCGCCGGCGACCGCTACGTCGTGCTGGTAGCCGACATGTACGGGCGAGGCACCCGGCCGGCCGATTTCGGCGAGGCAGCGCAGCTTGCCAATCCGCTGCGCGCCGACGCCGCCGAAGCGCGCGCGCGCATCCGCGCCGCGCTCGACACGCTGACCGCCGAGGGCAACAAGCGCGATCTGGTCGACGGCCGCCGCGCCGCGATCGGCTTCTGCTTCGGCGGCGGCAACGTGCTGGAGCTGGCGCGCGACGGCGCCGACATCGCCGCCGCGGTCTCGATCCACGGCGATCTGAAAGCCGCGGCGCCGGCGCGCAAGGGCGCCATCAAGGCCAAGCTCCTCGTCACCCACGGCGCGCCGGATCCGGTGGTGCCGAAGGCCGACCGGGACGCCTTCGAGGCCGAAATGGATGCCGCCGGCGCCCAATGGCAGATGCTGGTGTTCAGCGGCATTCTGCACGCCTACACCGACCAGGGCTTCGACGTGCCCGGCGTCTCCGGCTGGGACGAGCCGGCGACGCGGCAGACCTACGCGCTGACGCATCAGTTTATCGCGGATGCGTTCAACAAGCGGCTGTGAAGTGGGCGAAAGCGCGGAGCAGGTAATCCGATCTGATTACAACGATCAGAGAAAGCCGTCGATCGCAATGGCGGCCGTGTGTTTCGAAAGGATTTTGTTGTCATGGGTCTCCGACCGCCGAAGGCGGCGCTTCGCGCCCTTGACAACAAAATCCTTTCGAAACTTTTGCTGGCCATTGCGATCGACGGCGAACCGCGCCCGACGAGAGGTCGCGGTTCGGAATCGATTTTCTGAAAAACGTCCGACAATCCAATTTGTTTGGACAACCGTCGCTCCACGATAAGAGTCACACGCATTTACTCGTTCTTCACCGCGCCGCGCGCATCCTGCGGTGAACTGGAGTCTTCGCGATGACGACGACGGATAACAGACGCGCGGCGCATGGCCGCCGTTCACGTGACGACCGGCGCAGCGGCATCGACACGCGCTCGGATCAGCAAAAGGCCGCGCTAGGCGAGCGCCGGTCGGGTATCGACCGCCGCACCGGCGCCGATCGCCGCGACGCCAAGCCACGGCCGGAACACGCGGCCGGCCGCGACTGAAGCTTACGCGTTCGGTCTCGCGCTACTCGCTGATGCTCGGCGCGTCCGGCACCTTTTTGACCTGGGTGACGCCGTCGGCGATGATTTTGGTCAGCTGAATGACCGACTGGCTCAGCGCAGCGTAGTCGACGATCTCGCGCTCGACCCGGCTGCCGTCGTTGGCCAGTTTTTCGCGCAACGTGCGCAATTCGCCGATCAGAAGATCGATCTCGCGCGTCGAATGGGCGGAAACCCGGCGCAGCAGGCTGCCGAGATTATTGGCCGCAAGCTCGCTGTCGGTTTCGGCCTGGCGCAAAGCGGTCGAGTCGCGCCGCACCAGTTCGCGGATATTGCTTTCCACCTCCGCCGCCGGCTTGTCGCTGTCTGCTCCACGTGGTCTGACAAAATTCATGTCTCTCCCCGACGCTCGGCCGCCCGCCAGTCGGGCGGCCCCCGCGGGCGATGGCCGCATGAAAATGTGACCACTTCGCGACTGCACGGCGATTGGCAGGCAATGCGCACAGATGAAGGAACCGCGATCCGGCTTTTTGCGTCAGATTGCGATGCGAATCACGGCGACGCGGCAAGCTGTTGGGCATTTCCGGGGCGGTTGCCCAAAAAAGGCCGGGAATCGGACACGGGGACAGCGTGCGTAAGGGACGACGCGGGTTTGCATCGCGTCAAGGTCGATGCTTGAGGCCGGGCACCGTCGACGATCGCCGCGACTCAAACCGCCTTGCTGCCAAGCAATCCACGCCAAGCGGGACGGAGTGGCGAGCATCGACAAAGCCGCGTTCTGAAACCATCAACAAAGGAGCTTTCTCTGAATATTCATTCAGTGCGGAACCGCAGTTGGAACCGCGGGGAAAGTCGTGGGGTTCGGAACAAAAGGCCGCGCAAATTTTTATCCCTATGCCCCCGAGAACAGAGAGAGGAACGGGATCATGAAGCGCATTCTTTTCGCCCTGTCCGCAGCAGCGGCTTTGGCGATATCGGCCGGCGCGGCGAGCGCGCAGGACATCCGCGTCGGACCTGGCGGCGTCGGCGTCGACCTCGGTCCGCGGCATCACCGCTACTACGATAGTGAGCGCTGCCGCGTCATCATCGACCATCGCATCAACGCGGACGGCGACCGCGTGACGGTGCGCCGCCGCATCTGCGACTGATCGCGGAACGACTGAACGGGTCGCAATGCGACCCAAAAAGAAAGCCCCGGCGCGAGCCGGGGCTTTCGCTTGCGTGCGGCGCGGAGAACGTGATTGACGCCTAACGCTTCCGCCGCATCTGGCCCGACGAATTCACCGTGGCATGCAGGTTGCGGGCGAATTCGACGGCGCCGAACACCGCCATGTCGGGCGCGGTCTTGACGTATTCCTTGACGCCGAGAATGGCCGGCCGCGGCGCCTTGAGGATCGCGGCGCATAGCGTCTCGACGGCGGCGTCGAGCTTGGCGGCCGGCACCACGTCGCTGACGATGCCGAAGGCGAGCGCGCGCTCCGGGCCGATTTCGGCCTGCGAGTACACCAGATAGCTCATCGCCTTGCGCGGCACACGGTCGACGAACGACGACATCACCATGGTGGGCAGAATGTTGTGCGCCATTTCGGGCACCTGAAACACCGCCTGGTCGCTCGCCAGCGTGATGTCGCAGGCCGCCGCGATGGCGCAGCCGAAGCCGAGCGCACGGCCGTGCACCACGGCGACGATCGGGATTTTGGCGTTGCGCATGGCGCCGTAGCAGTTGAACACCACGTCGGAAAAGCCGCGCCGCTCATAGGCGTCCGGATCGGTCTTCGGCACCGCGCCCATGGTGGCGCGGCCGACGCAAAAATCCTTGCCGGCGCCGCGCAGCACGACGACGCTCGCGGATTTGTCGGCGCCTTCGATGATGGCGGAGAGCTGCGCCACCATCTCGTCGGATACGGCATTGCCGCGCTCCGGCTGGTTGAGGGTGACGCGCAGGATCGGCCCGTCCTGCTGGGTCAGAATGTCCGGCATGGTTGCTCCTTCAATTTCCCTCCCCACAAGGGGGAGGGGGAAATCACTTCTTCCCGGCGCGGATGGCGTTCCAGATGCGCTCCGGCGTCACCGGCATCTCGATATGGCTGACGCCGAATTCGGCGAGCGCGTCGACCACGGCGTTGACCACGGCGCCAAGCGCGCCGGTGGTGCCGCCTTCGCCGGCGCCGCGCACGCCGAGCTTGTTGGTCGGCGTCAGCACCTCGCTGATCGCGGTGGTGAACGACGGCACGATGTCGGCGCGCGGCATGGCGTAATCCATGAACGATGCCGACAGCATCTGGCCTTGCGCGTCGTAGGTGCAGCACTCCCACAGCGCTTGGCCGATACCCTGGGCGGCGCCGCCGTGGGTCTGGCCGTGCACCACCATCGGATTGATGGCGCGGCCGACGTCGTCGACCGCGACGTAGCCGACCAGATCGAGTGCGCCGGTCTCCGGATCGATCTCGACTTCGCAGACATGCGCGCCGTAGGGAAAGCCGAGCTGGCGGATGGTTTCGTCCGACGTGGCGGCGAGCGGCCCGCGCAAATCCTCCGGCAATGTTGGGTCGTTCTTTTCCGCCGCCGCCGCGACGTCGAAGATGCCGACCGCGCGATCGGTCCCTTTGACGGTGAAGCGCCCGCCGGCGAAGCCGATATCGTCCTCGGCGGCTTCCAGCATATGGGCGGCGATCTTCTTGCCCTTTTCGACGATGGCGTCCGACGCGTTGCCCATGACAATGCCGGCCAGCCGCATCGAGCGCGCCGAATGCGAGCCGCCGCCTTCTTTGACGATGTCGGTGTCGCTCTCGAAGATATGCACGTCGTCGAACGGCACGCCGAGCCATTCGGCGACGCACTGGGCGAACGTGGTCTCGTGGCTCTGGCCGCTTGACAGCGTGCCGACCACGACGTCGACCTTGCCGCTGCCGTGCACCGTGATGTCGGCGCGCTCGCGCGGATAGCCACCGGTGGTTTCCAGATAAGCGCACAGCCCGATGCCGCGCAGCCGCTTGCGCCGGCGCGCCGCGGCGCGGCGCTTTTTGAAACCGCGCCAGTCGCCGAGCTCCATCGCCTGATCCATCACGGCGCGGTAGGTGCCGTTGTCGTAGGTAATGCCCTGCGGATTTTTGTAGGGAAACGCCGACGGCGGAATGAGATTGCGCCGGCGCAGCGCGACGCGGTCAAAGCCGTGCTCCTGCGCGGCTTTGTCGATCAGCCGCTCGATGACGTAGATCACTTCCGGGCGGCCGGCGCTGCGGTACGGCGTCGTGCACATGGTGTTGGTCAGCACCGCGCGCGCCGCGATGTGCGACACCGGAATGCGATAGCCGGCGGTGGCCAGCCCGACGCCCTTGACCAACGGCACGTAAGAGCCGCTGTGTGCGCCGACATTGCTGAGATTTTGGCTGCGCAGCGCCAGGAAGCGGCCGTCGGCATCGAGCGCCAGCTCGGCGGTCACCGTGAGATCGCGTCCCATGTAATCGGTGACGAACGCCTCGTGGCGCTCGGCGGTCCACTTCACCGGCCGGCCGACCTTGCGCGAGCCCCAGACCACCAGCGCGAACTCGGGAAAGAAGCTGTTGCGGGTGCCGAAATTGCCGCCGATCTCGCGGGCGATGACACGCACGTTGTCGAACGGCACGCCGAGAATTTGCGCGATCTCGCGTTTCTGCCGCACGATGCCGCCGGAGCCGGCGTAGAGCGTGTAGCGGCCGCTCGCCGCGTCGTAGACGCCGAGCGCCGAGCGCGGCTCCATCGGCACGCCGGTGACGCGGTTGATCCAGGTGTCGAGCCGCGTCACGTGAGCGGCGCGCGCGAACGCCGCGTCGGTCGCCGCCGCGTCGCCGATCTCGGCGTCGATCATGACGTTGGGCAGATCATCGTAGAGAAGCGGTGCGCCGGGTTCGGCGGTCGCTTTCGGATCGGTGACGACCGGCAGCGGCTCGTACTCGACGTCGACCTTTTCGGCGGCGTCCTTGGCGGCGGCAAGCGTCTCGGCGATCACGAACGCGAGCGCGGCGCCGACATGGCGCGCCCGGTCGGTCGCCAGCACGTGATGCGGCGCTACCGGCACCGGCGAGCCGTCGCGGTTCTTCAACACGATGTCGGGCGGCGTGCCGGGCGCGGCGAGATGCGGAATGCGGCTGAGCCCGTCGGCGCGGGCGTCGTCGCCGGTCAGCACCGCCAGCACGCCGCGCGCGGCGCGCGCCGCCGCGGTATCGATGCGCACGATCCGCGCATGGGCGTGCGGCGAGCGCACCACCGCGGCGTAGACCTGTCCGGGCAGAATGAAATCGTCGCTATAGCAGCCGCGTCCGGTGACGAGGCGAAAGTCCTCTTTGCGGCGGACCGCATCTCCGATGTTGGCGTGCATGTGAGCCGGGTGTGCGAGAAGGAGGGTGGTTATACTCTCATAGCGCCGCGGGCGCGGCTAGCGGGGTGCGCTCACGGCCGCAAAATCCGTCATTGCGAGGAGCGCCGAAGGCGCGACGAAGCAATCCAGAGCAGCGGTGCCGTCCGCTGGATTGCTTCGCTTCGCTCGCAATGACGTGCGTTGCTACGCCGAATAACTCAGCGCGTCGGGGCTGCGCTCTTTGAGATACTGATCGAGGCCCCAGCGTTCGACTTGCGCGAACACGTCGTCAAAATCCTCGCGCGGCAGCGGAGCGTTGACGAAGCGCTCGCCGCGGCCGAACAGTGAAAAATTCCACGGATGGAAGTTTTCGAATTCCGGCGGCACGGCGAGCTTCCACAGCGGCAGATATTTGGGCAGATCCGACTGCAGCGCCTGTTCGGCGCGGTTGAGCGCGCGCATGTAGCCGTGCACCACTTCGGCCGGCGCATTGCCGGGCACCCACCACACCGTCTTGAACGTGTCCTCGATGATCTTGCGCAAGCCGAGCTGCTCGGCCATGGCGATCTGCGGCGGCAACAGGCTGGCGGCTTCGACTTCGCCGTCGAGCAGCGCCTTGAGGCGGGCGCCGAAACCGCCGGTATTGACGGTCTTGATCTCGTCGAGCGGCAGATATTTTTCCAGGCGATACGGCACGTTGAAATGGCTGCCGGCGCGCATGCCGACCGCGACCGGCACGTTGGCAAGGTCGCGCGGCTCGCGGATTTTCGAATCCGAGCGGACAAAAATCGCCCACGGCGACAAGCCGTAGCCTTCGGTCACGGCGCGGCCCATGCCGGCGCTGGCGTTGCAGATCGTGCCCCACAGGCAGGCGCCCTGCACCACCGCGACTTTATCTTCCGTGTAAGGCCGATCCTGCGGCCGCTGGAAATAATCGAGCTCCTTCCAGCTCGATTGCGTGCCGCGAAACGTCTTCCAGTCGAATTCGACGTCGAGCCCTTCGGCGGCGAAGAAGCCTTCCTGCATGGCGACGAAGTCGTTCAGTCCCATGCCTTTCGGCGCGACCTTGACGGGGATGAGGCGGGTGGCCATGGCGATAACTCCCTTTTCTTAGTTGTTCGTTTTAGTTCACCTCATCCTGAGGTGCGAGCGAAGCGAGCCTCGAAGGATGCAGGCCGAGGCGCTGTGGCCTCGCCCTTCGAGGCCCGGCGCTTCGCGCCGAGCGCCTCAGGGTGAGGATAACGGGATAACGCTCCGCTTGCACGGAGCGTCCCCGCATCCGTTCGTTGCCGCTACTATACCAGCGACAGCGTCGCCTTCTCGTATTGGCCGGCGCCCATCTCGCCTTCGGCGAAGATGTGGTGATCGGCGATCCACTCGAACGATTCCTCGTAGACCTCCTTGGTGTACGGCTCGAACACCAGGCGCTCGCCGGGGCCCCAGCGCCGGGTGTCCATCAGCGCGTGGAAGCGGTCGGGGAACTCGTTCTTGTAATAATGCGTATACAGCTCGGGCCGCAGGTCGATGTCGCGTTGCGCCTTGCGCAGCGCGCGGAAGAATTTTCGCAGGTCTTCCGGATCGGGATCGCCGTGGATCATGGTGGCGATCATGAACGTGGTGTCGATCACCTTGCGGAAGCCGAGCTGCTCGGCGAAGTAATACGGTCCGCTGAACAGGCTCACCGCCGGCGCCTTGCCGTCGATCAGCTGCTCCATGCGCGCGAACAGCATGCCGTCGGCGTAGTGCAGCTTGATCTCTTCGGGTTTGAGATACTGCTCGAGCGCCTGCACGGTGGCGTAGTGGCTGCCCGACTGGTAGCCGACCGAGACCGGCACATTGGCGAGATCGGCCGGCGTCTTCACCGGCGAATCCGGCGGCACGAAAATGCCGGCCGGCGACACCGAATAAAGGTCGGCGTACATGCGGCCGAGGCCCTTCGATGCCGCGACGTTGATGGTCCAATGGCAGGCGCAGCTCACGTTCGACTTCCGCCCGGCCTCGATCGACTGATAGGCGCCGACCTTGTCGCCCTTGCTGTGAATCTTGCCGCCGGTCGCGCGCACCAGCTCGCGGAATTCGTAGTCGAGGCCTTCGGCGCGGAAATAGCCCTTCTCCTCGGCCACCCATTCGTGCAGCCGGAAATGCGGTTCGATGATGAATTTCGCCATTGGGGGTCCTCCGTTTTCGGCGTGAGTGTCAGACTTCGTCATTGCGAGCGAACGGGTCCGGCCCGAAGTGGCCGGCCCGATGACAAGCTCCGCGAAGCAATCCAGGGGTGGGGTGCACCGACTCCTGGATTGCTTCGTCGCTTCGCTCCTCGCAATGACGAGGCATAGGATTGGCCTAACTTCATCGTTTTCCTCAGCAACAGGTTTGTGGGTCGGCGGCCTTGCCGCGCGCTCGCGCGGCGGCGCGTTCGCCGCTCTTACGCGCGGCGGCG
>Ga0209166_10003463_pt1 | contig 11394 bp, 9 predicted proteins | sample Coa_R1_3_FD_187151 | JGI IMG/M metagenome (GOLD analysis project Ga0209166, IMG submission 187151) | Surface soil microbial communities from Centralia Pennsylvania, which are recovering from an underground coalmine fire - Coalmine... | ecosystem: Environmental > Terrestrial > Soil > Unclassified... | reverse complement strand
GTCGCGCAGACCCTGAAGGCGCGCACGTTTGGCGAACTGGCGATTCCACTGCATGACTTGCCAGCGCTCGCCAACACGGACCCGGCGCGGTCGGTGGCGATTGCCCCGAGCGAGTACACGGAACGCGCCGCGTTCGGACCCGCCTTTGGCGCGCTGCTGATCGTGATCGGCGCGCTGGCCTTCCTGTGGATGTTTGTCTTTCCGACGCACAGCTGGGGGCCGATGCCCTTCTGGCCCGCCTTTATCTTTCTGTTCTTCTTCGTCGGCGGCCCCCGGCGGGGTAGCCGACGCAATCGGTAGCTCAGCTGCCCTGAGTCATGAGCGCGTTCGGGTCGGCGCCAGGCCCGATGATGAAGCGCGTGATCCGGGCGGCCTGGGCAGGGTCGCGCACGTAGACCACCAGGAACTCGCCTGGTAGGCCTTTATTGGCCGAAAACACGTCCGCGGGGAGCGCCTGGGCGAGGGTCAGGCTGGTGTACCGCTCGACCACGAACTGCGGGCTCGTTTCGGGGGACGGGTTCGGCGGCTGGGCGTCTCTGGGCAGGAGCTTGTGCGCTTCGGCCGTCGCCTGATCCAGCGTGAGCGCCTGGGGCGTCGGCAGCGCCGCGATCAAGGCCGCCCGTCCATTGGCGTCTGGGACGAAGCTGACGTGGTATTCGAAGTTGCCTTTGCGGAAGACGATGCGGTGGTCAGGGGTCTCGCCCGCTGAGGGACCGTAAGCCGCGTCGAGATCGGCGCGGGTGTTGCCAGCGCCGCCAGCGCCCGAGACCTGAGCGACCAACGGCGCGGGGCTGGGCGGTGCGGCCTGTGCCGGTCGCGCGGTTGGCGGTGGCGGTACCGGGGCGGCCGGCTGGGTGGGTTGCACCGCTGCTGGTGGCGGTGGCGGTGTTGCTTGGGCAGGCGGGGCTGCTTGGACCACCGGCGGCGGGGTTGGCGCGGGCAGGGGCGTCGGCGACGCCGCGGGCCGCGTCGCCGTTGGCGCCGCGGTGGCCGTCGGGGCGAGGGTGGCCGAAGCCGGCAGCGTCGGGGGCACCAGCGTCGCCGGCGGACCGGGCGAGGCGGCCAGTGCCGCCGGACTCGGCGCCCCGTCGAGGGCAACATTGACGGTCCGCGGCCGGTTCAGCAGGAAAAACACGACGGCCACGCCGATGATGAGCAGCCCGAGGCCCAGGGCCAGCCACGGCCAACGGTTCGAAGGCTCGCCCGGCGGGCCCGGCTCGACGAGCTCGACGGGTTCGGGGGGCGGCGGCGGGGTAGCCATAGCGTGCGGTCCATAGCGCATGTTCTGTACCCGCGGTAAATTACTCACCACTGACACTGACCAGTCGTATCCGGATTGGCGAGGACGGCGGGCGGGCGGCGTTGCTGGTGGACGGCGTTGTCCAGTCGATTTCGCCCGAGGACGGCCTGATCGATGGCGGCTACTGGGCGGCGATGGTGCCCGACGACGAACGGCCGCGCCGGGCGCTGATCCTGGGGCTCGGCGGGGGCACGGTCGCGAGGCTGCTGCAGCGGCGCTGGGGTGAACTGCGCATCATTGGCGTCGACGACGACCAGTCCATCCTGGCAACAGCCAACGCTGTCGGCTGGCTGCCTTTGCCAGGGCTCGAGATCGTGGTGGCCGATGCCTTCGACTATGTGCAGTCCTGCGCCGAGCGCTTCGACTACGTCGCGGTAGACCTCTTCCGTGGCGAGCGACTGGCCCGGCGCGCCTTCGGCAGACCGTTCTTGCGGCACGTGCGCGACCTGCTGGAGCCGCGGGGGCGGCTCGTCGTCAACCTGTTCCGCGACTACCGCGCGCCAGAACGCATCCAGCGCATTGCCAGTTCCTTCGACATCCGCGAGGAAAAGCGCGTCGGCGGCAACGTGGTCGTCCATGCGCGGCGGCGGCGCCCGTGAGCGCAACAATTCGCGGGGGCGCTGCGGCTAGTCGACCACGCGCCTCGGCGGCGCCGCTGAGCGCAACAATTCCCGACGGCTCCGCGTCTGGTCGGCATGGGATGTCTGGTGTTATTGATCGTGCTGGTGCTTGTGCTCGGGGCCGGCTCGATTCTGGCGGTCGGGTTCACCATCGGACTTGTTCTGACCCTGATCATGGCTGGTCTGGTGGGCTGGGCTGCGGACGCGGTCGTGCCTGGGCGACTGCCGGGCGGCTGGTTCGGCGCGGTGCTGTCGGGCCTGATCGGCGGGTTCATCGGGACGTGGCTGTTCGCGCGGCTGGGGATTCACGATCCCGGGTTCGTCTTGTTCGGAGTCGACGTCATCCCCGCGTTTGTCGGCGCCGTGGTCATTGCCGTCGCGGCGCAGCTGATCAGTGGTCGGCGGTCCATCACGTAACCGCGCTGCGCGTCCATTGGCACGGGGGTACAAACGTACCCCCTTCTTTTTGTCCAGGTCTTTTTTCGAGATCACGATCTGAGCGAGGAAATCTCGGGTTGGTGGCTGCTTCCGACGATAGCGTTCCTTACGCGAACGAGGAATTCTTCATAGTCTCATGGCCTTCGACGGGATCCCTAACTCTCGCCCGAGCCACTGGCCGTGCGCATCACAGACATTGCGAACATGCCAATAGCACATCTGCGCTATTGCGTAATTGAACCGTCCGAAGCATAATGGGGCCAGAATTCTTCCTGGTGTCCGTTCCCGCGACGGCGGGAACGCACTCCAGGCTAGTATGCGAATACCCTAATCGCCAGGGGCCGTAGGAGTTTACGCTCACGGTCCCTTTTTTTGTCTCGGAGGGTTTTCGCCTTGTCCCGCCTTGCAATCTTCATCGATGGCGCCTACCTAGATAACCTCGCCCGGAACGAGTGCGGCGGGATCGGCATCGACTTGGAACTCTTGTCTCAAGAGGTCAAGGGGGTGATCGCAGCGTCGACACCTGAGCCCATCGATCTCTTGAGAACCCTGTACTACAACTGCCCACCGTATCAGTCGAACACGCCGACGCCCGAAGAACGCAGTCGCTACGCAGCCTTCCGACGTTTTGCTGACGCACTGAAATCACTCAGGCGCTTTGAGTTCCGCGAGGGCCGACTCGTCTATCGCGGAGTAGATCGAGACGGTCGGCCGATTTTCCAGCAGAAACGGATTGACCTGCTGTTGGGACTCGACTTTGCCCTTCTGAGCAGCAAGGGACAGATTTCTCACATCGCGCTCCTAGCAGGTGACAGCGATCTGATTCCAGCCATGCAAGTTGCGAAGCAAGAAGGTGTTAGCGCTTGGTTGTTTCACGGACCAAGGCGCTCTAAGGCCGGCGGCTATTCGACGTACCACCAGGACCTGTGGCAGGAAGCGGACGAGCGATTCGAGTTGTCCACAGACTTTCTGATCCGCTGTCAGAAGGTCAGCACGATCATGGTTAGCCCAGCTAGCGGCGAAACCTTACAAGATAGCCCAGGGCACTAACGCGTCCCGCTTCTCGTCCCGAGCATCAGTCTGCGCTCGCGTGCCGCCGCCTCGGCCGTGTCGTGCGGACGCCAGCTGGACCCGCAGGTTCATCTCGGCCAGGAGTTTAGGCGTAGGGCGCTGGGAAATCCGGGGGTTGTGGCCGGAGGCGACTGACGGTCCCCAGGCGGCGTCTGTATAGCTGGGCTAACCATCTGTATAGCTGGGCTAACCATGATCGTGCTGACCTTCTGACAGCGGATCAGAAAGTCTGTGGACAACTCGAATCGCTCGTCCGCTTCCTGCCACAGTCCCTGGTGGTACGTCGATAGCCGTCGGCCTCAGCTCATGGCAGATTGGATCGCTGGCGAATCACTTCCCCTGTTCGGCATCCCACTCAAGTACGCCGGGCTCGGCGAACTCCCAGAGTTCTGCCAGGCCATTGGGCAGCTCCTCGGCCCAACCTAGCGGTTGGTCGCCAGACCGAAGCACGCTGCCACTCGCCTCATCAGGTCCGCCTTTACCACAAGTAAACGGACGCCTGGGTCTTCTTCCGGGGCTCACGGCTCAGCCAATTGTCTCGATGCTCCCGCATGTTCCTGGTTTACATCAGGCTCGGCTTCTCGGAGTTGCATCGCGATGGTCAGATCGTTACGACCGTCCTCCTCGCCCCGGAGCCCAGCGCGGCCCAAGGCATCGGCCAGCAAGCCCTGCCGGTCTAGGCTACGGCACCAAATCCCGACTCCTTCTTGGAGTTTCGCCAGGGCCGCTGCCTCATTCGGGCCGAATGCCACAAGCGGAAGTCCGTCCGCCTCCACGGCTGCTCCGCCTTTGGATACCACTCTCCGACACGATACATTCACGTACATGATGGGCCTCCTTTCTGTCTGAGGACCTATTTCGCATCTTGCATCTGGTGCAACACGGATGCAATAGTGGGGGGGCGTAACGTATCCAGACGGCGACGGGCGCGCATTTGACACGTCACATGGTACGCGGTATATTCGCCGTATCCCTACCAGCAGAGGCAATGTAATGGTTATCGAGAGTAAGGGCGCATTCCGGCCCTACGCGCCGCTCGCCAACATCGTCGCGGTGTTGCAGCGGCTGCGCCGCATGAACACGCCGCCGCGTCTTTCGCCAGAGTTCTTCGCAGGGGCCGGGGTGTCGGAATCCTTGCAGAGCCGGGTGGTAGCGACGCTAAAGTTTCTGCAGTTCATCGACGAAGAGAACCGTCCCACTGATACGTTACGCGCGTTAGCGGTTGCCCCGGACGAAGAGTACCGGAAGCTCCTCGAAGAGTCGGTGCGCAGCGCGTACCGCGAGGACTTCGAGAACATCGACCCGGCGGTTGACCCGCAAGGCAAGATTCTCAATGCCTACCAGCGTTACCAACCGCGCTCGCAGCATGAGCGCCAAGTGATGCTGCTCTTGGGCCTTTGCCGGGAAGCGGGTATGACGATCCTGGATGCGCCGCGAGAGCGCGGGATGCAGGATGGTCCCAAGAAGGCCGCCCGAGCGAGGGGTCGTCCTCCAGGCCGAGGAAAGGTGGCGGCATCCGCGAATGCCACGACGCCAGTATCGTCGGGGGCAAGTGGAGCAGCACAGCCCCGAGATGACGTGCGGCCAATGGGACTGTTCGGGCTTGTCGGGCTCGTTGAGCAGGACGCCGCGCTGTTGGACGAAGCCGAGTTTGCCGAAGTGTGGCAGGCACTGGGGACTGTTGTCGGCAAGGTGGCGCGCGCGCGCGCGCGATCGCAGCACACGCCTTCAGCGATACCTAGGTCCGAGGATGGACCTGATGAGGGGCTGGATGATGCGTAGGCAGGAAACCCCTTCAGCTAAGAACGTGGAGCGGTCACCTGACGTTGAGCTGAGCTACACGGCAATGGCTCACGCAGGGCAACAGGCGCCAGCCATCCGACTCGCCTGCTAACCCCTGACCTGCAGACAGAAATGCCTCCAAGCGGCCGCTCTCAGCGGCTTGGGTGGCCGTGTAATCGATGCGGCATGTTGCGATGAGACTACGAGTACCCGGGACACCCCTCGATTTTGAGATCGGCGGGCCGCCGTCAGGAGTGGACGAGCGGGCCTATCAACTGATGCGTGCACATCACCTCAATAGCGATGCGATCGAAACGATAGTCGCCTCAATCGCGGAGATACGTAGGCGAACCCGGGTTGACAGAGAATGGGCGGCGGTGGTCAGGATCGATACGGGGAAGCGGATTGGGCCGTTCGTAAAGGGTTCTGCCATCAGAACAGACATCAGCAAGCATCTGGAAATGCTGGTTTTGGGTCGTGCTTACGTTCAAATACACTCACACCCGCTGAGCGAGTCATTTTCACCCCAGGACGCTGTTACGCTGCACGGCAGTGCTTGCTTCAAGACAATGATCGTAATAGGACTCGACGGCACTTTGTACGTTATGACCAAGGACCGAGGCCATCCTCAACCACGTCTCGATGAGGGCGACACTTCATTCTTTGACGAGTTGGTCGATACTATTGCCGGAGCCCTGAACGCGCTCCAGCCCAAGTATGACGGTCTGGTGGCTGAACGTCAGTTGTCGGAGGCCGCGGCCCGTCGATTGCACACTCACGAAGCTTGGGAACAAGTCGCGCCGCAACTGCGTTTCCGTTATGATCGCTTGGAGCCTGAGAAAAAGGAGGTTGACGATGTATACACCCGATAAGAAGGCACTGCTTGCCAATCTCCGGGATGGCGTGCTCGACGATAGTTCGACGGCTGCCCTAACGTATGGACGGAGGGGCCGCGCAGTCAGTAGGTCGGCGGCGCCGCGAGGATCGGTCCCACCGACGACGAAGGCAAGACCGCGTCGTCAACAGCCAAAGCTTTCCGCGCCGCGCCGCGCCGTCGCATAGACTCGACCCGTCGCGGGAACGCGCCCGGTCGATTGTCCAACCCTCGGCTGACCGTCCCGTCGTCAGCACGAAAGTCACGCGCTGCTTAGGCGGCCGCCCCACTGCCTAGTCGTTAGCCTCGCCAGTCCTGACCTGCACGAGGGTCGCGCAGATCCGCTGCCGACTGAGCTTCAAGCGGCATTCCGAAATGCAAAGACGGGATTCGTTTCTTGCAGCCGCGTCGAGTTGGATAGGCGTCTACAGGAACTGTAGCTGAACGCGACAGTAGCTGTGCGCCTTACTAATCTGCCTCATTCTTTTGGTACCGGTCTCTTCGAGTCGGCTGAACAAGAAGCCGGAACTGTTACTCGGTTTCGAACCCCTGGCTCGTGAACTTCAACGAACGGCTGTTCTCCGTGACCGTGCGTACGACGTTCTCCGGTGCCCCGTTCGGAATCTCGGCCTCGATGTCGAGCGTTACCTTGACATGGGAGCCCATGAGCCCGACGAGATGTGCGATCACCTCATCGGCGATCTTCCCAGCATCGCGTCCCACCCGCGTCGAGTCCAGCGTGACGCTGCCGTGGAAGCGCTTCACGGCGTGTGAAACTACTGTCGTTGGTCCGGTTCCTGTTCCCGTCGTGTCGTCGCCACTAGGCGTGACTGTTGGTAGCGCCGATGCCCCGTTTCCAATAAGTGGTGTCACTACGGGGGGAATTGAAGGTGCGTCTTCCTCCAGCTGCTTCACGGCCATTTCTGGCCGCACGAGGAGCCCGGCGTAACTGTCGTCGGCGAGCGGAAGCCGTTCTCCGCCGCCCAGCCCTCTATAGCGTCCTGACGCCTCGTCGAAGCTATCGGCGTACGCGAACGACTCCTGCCGCCACAGCAACAATCCGAGCCCATCGCGAATGGCGCCGATGAGCACTTCCGGCCCCTTGAGCCGGGGCAGGTACAGGTAGCGGGCGAAGTCCTCGACCAGCTGTCGAATCGGGACGTGGTCGCCGCGCCATAACGGCACGCGGTCGAGCTCCATGCGCAGGCGCGTCCCCGCCAGCGCGGTGACGAACATTTCGTCCTTGCGCAGCTTCTTGCTCGCGCGTACTGCCAGCGCTTCCGTTCCGGTGAGACGGTAAGCCTGCCATTCCACTTCGGCTTGCGTCTTGGCTTGCAGCGGTACAAGAAGCCATTGATACGCCTCGGGCAGCCGGGCAGTCACCGTGCTGTCGGCAGAGGTCTTCTGGATCTCGGCCTGCCTCACCTGGTGCGGAGAGAGGTCGAGTGCATCCTTGTCGGCGAGGATCGAGTCCCACGCGAGGTAGCGCCGCGCGGCTTCGTCGAGGTCCCGCATCCGTGTCTGGTCGACCGCGAGGAAGACCAGTGTGTTACGGAAGAGGCGCGGCCCGCTTCCCCGTGACTCGAAGATCACCTTCGCGGCGGCCTCCGCTGCATTGCCAGTCTCTTTGCAATAGGGATACTCGGGTCCCAGTACCACCAAACGCGCGTCGAGGTCGTCCGGTACGTCTTGCCCGGACTGTGGTGCTGGGTGCACGCGGCGGAAGTCGCCGGTCTCGCGCAGGTCGGCCCGCAGGCGCTTGTCCATCTCCCGCGCGACCTTGTCGGGGTCGCGGGTGAGCTCTTCGGCACGGTCCTCGGCCAGTTTCGTGACGGTCGGTTGCGTCGAGTACCAATAGCGTGCGCCGTCCTGGTAGAGGTAGGTCGCGGCGCCCGTCAGGCGGCGCAGCGCGTCGCCGAAGACTGCCGGGGCTTCGCCGGGCATCACGCAGCCCAGCTTGATCTGGCGGTCTTCTATGCCCCGGTTAGCGGCGGTCGCGGTCGGCGCTGAGCCGAGGTAGATGGTCCGCGCCACGCGTCGGCATGCGGCGAATTTGCCCAGATTCGGTACTTCACCGTCAAGGCGCAGCGGAAGCGCACTTGGTCCATCCACGTCCTTCTCGATCACCGGCACCCAGTTGTCCGGCAGGTAGCGGGTCAATTCGGACTGCACCCTCGGGTCCTCGATCGGGACCGTGGCGGGCAGGATAAGCGGATTCCGGTCGCCCTTCTCCCACAGGCTATGAATCACCGCGGCCATCAGCCGCAGCACGCCGCGCGTCCGCTGGAATTTCACGAGCGTCGACCAGTCCGCGTAGAGGCGATCGAATAACTCCGGGTGGATTGGGTACGCGGCCTTGAGCCGCTGCTCGTAGCCGGCATCGCGACACTCGGGTGGGAACTCCTGCTGCTGCGTACGGTACATCTCGTAGAACGCCCGCGCCACCGTGTCTCGCGCGACGAACTTCTCACGTTCGACCAGCGGCTCGAACAGACGCCGTCGCACAATCTCGAACCCCTCCTCAGCGCTTGCCGGCCTCCACGAGGCCTCGACGCGCCCGACGGCGTTTCGTAGCCGCTCAAGCGCCGCCCGCCCCCGCTCGCCACCAACTTCCACGTCGTCGACCTGCGCGTGCGGTGAGCTGGTGCTGTCCGAGGCGGGCAGACTGATCACGAGCAGGCACTGCTTCGCGAGCTTCGCCGACTCCGTGAGTGCCTGGGCAAATGTGAAATGGGTCTCGAAGCTGCCACCCGGCAGATCGGCGGAGTCGTGGAGCTGGCGCGCGTAGGCCACCCACTCGTCGATGAGGATCAGAGTTGGGCCGTACGTGTTGAACAACTCGCGCAGCACGTCACCGGGGCTGGTGGCGTGCTCGTCATCGGCCTGGACGCGGGCGAAGGCTCGCTTTGCTTCGGCGACACCCCCGGCCGCATGGCCAAGCTGCCAGGCCAGCTCACCCCAAAGAGTGCGCACGACGGTGCCGTCGGGCTTGGTAACGGGATTGCCTGGCGAGATCCTGGTACCCACAAGCACGACGCGCCGCACCGTTGGCAGTGTTTCCACGCCCGCGCTCTGCAGGATCGCGTCTATGCCGAGCAGCTCGCTGGTCAGCGCGCCCGAGAAAAGATGGAGGAGGGCAAGCATCGAGTGGGTCTTCCCCCCGCCAAAGTTCGTCTGGAGCTGGACAACCGGATCTCCGCCCAGCCCGGTGAGACGCTGCACCGCGCCGGTGAGCAGCTGCGTCAGGCCCTCGGTGAGATAGGTGCGACGGAAGAACTCGCCCGGCTTCAGGTACTCGTCCGAGCCTTCGCCAAGATGCACCTGCCACAGGTCAGCGGCGAACTCAGCCGTTTGGTAGCGTCCGCTGGCTACGTCCGCGTGAGGGCTCACCACCTCGCGCCACGGTTTGAGGGTGCCTGTGACCTGGCTTTCGATAGCCGTCCCCGCGGTCTTCCGGCGCTCGCCGCGCATCTGTTCATCGAAGATGAGCCGGCGCAGCTCCATCTTCATCTTGCCGACCTCGTCGGCCTGCGGCGCTGAGATGGCTGTGAGGAGCCGTGCCGTGGAGTCGAGGGCGCGGTCGGTGTCGTCGCTTGAGAACGCGTTCTGGTGCGCCCACTTGTTGCGGTAGTCACGCAGCTCGCTCACCAGGCTGCGGTCGGCGAACCCCAGGGTCTTGCGGAAGACCTCGTTCCACTGGTCCCACATCAGGCGTAGCAGGGCGGCGACGTCGAGCAGGGTCTTGTCCTGGCTGGAGGGCACGACCATTTCGCTACGCCAGCTCGCGGTTGCTTTGCTCAGCCAATCGTCCCCGTACGCCGCCCGCAGCTCCCGCTCGACAAACGGCGCCAGGCCATCGCGCAGAAGCTCCATAGCCTTGCCAATCCGCTCGTAGTTTGTCATCGCCATAGCGCCACTCTCCTACGGGAACAACGAGCCCTGCTCACCGTCTGGCGGCTTTTGCTCACGCGCCAGGCGGCTGATCTCCGGCCAGCTCTGCACGAGGCCGTTATAGGAGAGAGCCTCGGCAGCGCGTTTCTTGCGCTCGCAGACCGTGTAGAGCCGATAGGCCAACTCGCGCGCCCGCTCGGCCTCGCCGCCGAGCTTCTTCAACAGCTCCGCCGCCGCACTCTCGCCGCCGCTCTCCAGGGCGCGGATGATCTGGTGCACCATTTCCCAGACTGTGAGGCGCCGGTCATGCGCCGGGTCCCAATCCGCGGGTAGCTCGACAGGCCTGAGCAGCCGCACCTTGCCCGCCCGCGAAACCAGGATTCCGGCCCTGGCCATGTCCGAAACGCTCGTGTTCTTCGCCGTGGAGAGCGTCTCGGCCACGCCGTACTCGCCTTCAGTAAAACCGTATTCCTCGAACCAGGCCAGCGCCCAGCGGCTGTCGGCGTCGAAGTCGCCCTCTTGCTCGGCTAAAACCTCGTCGAGCATCTGGTTGATAAGTGTGAGCGCCTCACGCACTGCGAGTGGCTTGCCACCGGCTGCTACGACGCGCGCGTAGCGGGTGTAGACCGCCATGCCAGGGCCAATGGCCGCCTGTGCGAGATCCACTGGGGCGATGTTGGCGCGCTGGAGATGCGCGAGCGCCTCGGGCAGTTCGGCGCGGAGCGCGCGAATGAACTCGGGTCGCGTGGCAGTGGGTGCGTCGGCTGCGCGGGGACGGCAGACGAGGATGATGCTGGAGGCCAGGGCATTGGTGCCTGAGCCGATCATGCGGTTACCAAGTTCGGTCCGCATCGGCCAAGTGCCGCTGAGGGCGAATCCGGCCTCGATGATTGCCGCTAAGAAAGTGTCCCAGCCGGTATTCGTTGTGCCGTCAGCGCCATCGCTCTCCGCCTGCTTGAAAGCGTAGTAGATGGTGACAGGGAAGGCTGGGTGCGACTGCTCTGCGAGGCGATGCATTGCCCGCGTCATACCATCCAGGAAGAACGCTTCTGCTTTCGCCCTGCTTCCGTGGCGGTAGGCCGAAGCAACCAATTCCTCGGCTTTGGGCACGGCGAGCGTCGCGAACAAGTCAGGGAAGACGGGCTTGAGTGAACGGCGCAGCCAAATGTAGAAGAAGTCTGAAAGGTCCGCGTAGCCGATGTTGTCGTAGTAGGGCGGGTCCGTTGAAACGACCACCCCGCGACTCAAAGCTTGCAGCTGCGCGTCGGCCTGCTGCGCGTGACCGGCGTGAGTACTAGCGAAGCTTCGCCTCAAACCGACGAGTGAGCTGGGGTGGCACCATCGGCGTGTTACCCCTGCCCTCTCGGGAGGCACCGACGATGCCAAGCCCCAACGTCGCCACGATACTGCGCGACCAC
>Ga0209166_10003462_pt1 | contig 11394 bp, 8 predicted proteins | sample Coa_R1_3_FD_187151 | JGI IMG/M metagenome (GOLD analysis project Ga0209166, IMG submission 187151) | Surface soil microbial communities from Centralia Pennsylvania, which are recovering from an underground coalmine fire - Coalmine... | ecosystem: Environmental > Terrestrial > Soil > Unclassified... | reverse complement strand
TACGTCGTCGCCACGGCTCCGGACCTGCGCTGGCCGGTCGTCCAGCACTACCTGTTCCAGGAGCGGATCGTTCTCGGGGCGGTCGGCACCATCGAGCTCACCGTCGTCGCCATGGCCATCGGCATCACCCTCGGCATCCTGCTCGCCGTGATGCGGATCTCGCCGAACCCCGTGATGTCGACCGTGAGCTGGTTCTACCTCTGGTTCTTCCGCGGCACGCCGGTGCTCGTGCAGCTCTTCTTCTGGTGGAACCTGCCGCTGATCCTCCCCACGATCGGTGCGTTCGGGCATCAGGTGAACACGGTCAACTACATCAACTCGTTCATCGCCTCGATCCTCGGACTGGGCCTCAACGAGGCCGCCTACATGGCGGAGATCGTCCGGGCCGGGATCATCTCCGTCGACCAGGGTCAGACCGAGGCGGCGATGGCGCTGGGCATGCGCCGCACGCAGGTGCTCCAGCGCATCGTGCTGCCGCAGGCGATGAGGGTGATCATCCCGCCGACCGGCAACGAGACCATTTCCATGCTTAAGACCTCATCGCTCGCGTTCATCACACAATTTGGCGAGCTCTTCCGCGTGAGCACCGAGATCTCGGCATTCAATTTCCGCATCGTCGAGCTTCTGATCGTGATCAGCTTCTGGTATCTGCTCTTCACGTCCGTGCTCACCGTCGGGCAGTACTACATCGAGCGCTACTTCGCTCGAGGCGGGCAGCGCGAGCTGCCGCTGACGCCCATGCAGCGCTTCCGGCGGATGCTCTTCACCTTCCACGCCCCTCCGCCTGAGCCTGCGGTGCCGCTCAACTTGCCGAGGGCGCACTGAGGTGGCGGCACCCATGGTGAAGGCCGAGGGGGTTCACAAGAGCTTCGGCCGGCTGGAGGTGCTGCGCGGGATCGACCTCGAGGTCCAGCCGAAAGAGGTCATGTGCATGATCGGACCGTCGGGCTCAGGCAAGAGCACGTTCCTGCGCTGCATCAATCACCTGGAGAAGATCGATGCCGGCCGGCTGTCGGTGGACGGCGAGCTCGTGGGCTACAGCCAGCGCGGTGACCGGCTCTACGAGCTGCCCGACCGCGAGGTCTGCAAGAAGCGCTCGGAGATCGGTATGGTCTTCCAGCGTTTCAACCTCTTTCCGCACATGACCGCGCTGGAGAACGTGATCGAGGCGCCGACGCGTGTGAAGGGCGAGAACCGCGACCAGGCGGCGGGCCGCGCCATGAAGCTGCTCGAGAGAGTGGGCCTGGCCGACAAGGTCCGGGCGTACCCGAACCAGCTGTCGGGCGGGCAGCAGCAGCGGGTCGCCATCGCGCGGGCCCTGGCCATGCAGCCCAAGCTGATGCTGTTCGACGAGCCGACCTCGGCCCTCGACCCCGAGCTGGTCGGCGACGTGCTCGACGTCATGCGCGGGCTCGCCAAGGACGGGATGACGATGATCGTCGTCACCCACGAGATGGGCTTTGCCCGCGAGGTCGGCGATACGCTGGTGTTCATGGACGGGGGCGTGATCGTTGAGAAAGGCAACCCGCGCGACGTCCTGAGCAGCCCACGGGAAGAACGGACCAAGAGCTTTCTTTCCAAAGTTCTCTGAACCGCGTTACCTGGCCCGCCACTCCTTCCAGTCCGCTCGCACCAGCCGGGCCATTCGTGTCGCCGCGTCGCGCAGCCAGCCCTGGCGGCGGCGGGTCAGGTCGACCAGGATCGGCTTGGCCGCGCCCCGCGTGCCGAGGTGCACGTTGCCGGCCTCCCAGCCCATCGCCTTCAACAGCCTGGCCTCGTCGCGCCGCCTGGGCAGCATCTCAAGCTCGATCCGGCTGCAGTCCGGCGCCAGGCGGCGCAGGAGCCAGCTTTCACGCACGTCGGTCAGGGGATCCGGGGAGCGGACCGCGCCGGCGACGATCTCGAGATAGTGAATTCGGCCGGCGGGGTGGGTTGGGTGCGCCCAGTCCCAGGCTGAGGGGGCCAGAGCCTTGGCTTCGTGAGCGACTGCGCTCCCGTGCCAGTCGGCGAGCGCGACGAGCCGATCCCGACCGAGGCTCCCCAGCCCCGAACGGCGCCTCACGAAGCGGACGCGCCCGGCCCCGTCGGGCAGCCGCTGCAGCAGCAGGCTCTGCACGTTCGAGGGCAGTGCGCCCCTGGCCGTCGGCGCCGCCTGGATGCGATCCCAGAAGACGTTCGGGTCGCGCAGCCGGCCGGTGGCAAGCTTCCGCAGCCAGCGGTCGTTCTCCGCGAGGACGAACGGCTTACCGCCGGCACGGAGCGCGGCGGTGTATCCGGCGAGGACGGCCGCGCACGCCTCCTTCAAGTCGACGTTGAGGTGGCCCTCAGCCGCCGCGAGGCCGGCGCTGGTCGCGAGCCTGACCAGGTCGAAGGTGTACGGCAGCACAGTAGCTTCGTCGAAGTCGCTGATACCCCACACCAGCCGGCCCTCTAGGTCACGCCAGGTGCCGTAGTTCTCGACATGCAGGTCGGCGACGGCTAGCACGCGCGGCGCGTCGCCAAGCTCGGGTAGCTCTCCGGGCCACAGCTGGGCCCAGCGATAGAAGGACCCGCGCAGGAAGCTGAACGCGTCGGCGGCCATCTGCGCGTGCTTGTAATCGAGGTCGTCGCGACGCAACGGCAGGCGCGCTCCCAGCCAGCGCTCGAAACTGCGGGTCGCCTCGACGATGGCCGTGACCACTATCTGTCACGGGCTATTTTCCGTGAGCTTGGTTAAGGGTTGGGTTTGGCTGCGCCTCAGACCGTCACGCGGACGTGGTTCGAACCCCGCAGCGCGAGCGCGACCGTGCCGAGCAGCTCCGCCCGCTCCACGAACACGGCCTGCACCACCTCGACGCGCTCGGCCGCGGCCTGGACCGCATGGCGCCGCAGCGATTCGCGCAGCGGCCGGAGCAGCAGCTCACCGGCTCGGCTGAGCAGGCCGCCGACGATGACCCGCTCCGGGTTGAAGAGATTGCAGAGCCCCGCGACCGCCACCCCCATCTCGCGGCCGGCGTCGGAGATGGCGCGGCGGCAGAGGGCGTCGCCGCCGATGGCGCGCTCGATGGCCCCGACCAGCGTGAGGTTCTCGCCGGTCGCATGAGCCACGAGCGCGACGATGGCCGGGCCGCCGGCGACGGTCTCGAGGCAGCCGCGGTTTCCGCAGTAGCACAGGGCACCGGCCTCGTCCAGCGTCGTGTGTCCGATCTCGCCCGCCGTGCCCGAGGCACCGCGCAGCAATCGCCCGTCGATCACCAGCCCGGCGCCGATCCCGGTCGCGGCCTTGATGTACGCGAAGTTAGAGCAGTTTCGTCCCGCGCCCCAGGTGAGCTCGGCCAGGGCGCCCAGGTTGGCGTCGTTCTCGATCTGCACCTCCAGGCCCAGCCGCTTCTCCATCGCGTCCGGGATGCGGATGCCGACCCAGCCGGGAAGGATCGTCGCCGACCCGACCGTGCCCCGCTCACGATCGACCGGACCTGGGATGCCGATCCCGACGCCGATCACGTCCCCGAGGTTGGCGCCCGCCGCCGCAAGCGCCTCGTCGGCCATCCGACTCGAGGCGTCCAGCGCCTCCGAGGCGCGGTGGTTGACGTCGAGCTCGCAGCGCCGCTCCGCGAGGATGGCGTGGTCCATACCCGCCACCGCGACCTGGACGTGGCTGTGGCCGAAGTCGATCCCAAGCGCCACCTTGGATGAGTCCTTGAGCGCCAGGTGCACACCGGGCCGTCCGCCTCCGGGCAGCCGGCCGGAGGTGGTCTCGACCTCGTGGACCAGGCCATCCCCTTTGAGATCGGCCACCAGCGAGTGCACCGTGGTGCGCGACAAGCCGGTCGCCCGCGCGATCTCCGCCTGGCTCACCCGTCCGCGTTCTCGCAGCACGCCGACCACGCGTTCGCGATTTCGGTCGCGAAGCCACGCCAGCGTGCCGTCACCCCTCCTCGACATCGCCCCCGAATCATTGGCATGGCCCCACGGTTTGTCAAGAGAACAAACGAACTGAACGGTCGCTCCTATCGGACTCTTGACAAACTGGCCCGCCTGAGCAATGCTCTCGGCGGCAGCGGGGGCCCTAAACCGCTTTGCCATGGACATCTGAGTAGACCTGTCTGCCGGCGCACTCTCGCCCCGGCCCTCCCGGGAAGAAGGCAGCAGGAAGCACCACTCGGGGTGGACAGGAGGTCCATATGAAGTTTCGCAGTCTGAGAGGTTTGACGCTGACGGCAGCCGCCGGCGTCTTCACGATGATCGTATCGGCGTGCGGAGGAAGCTCCTCTACGCCGACCGCGACGGCCACGATTCCGTCAGGTCTCAGCGTCTCGTCGTTCGACGTGAACTTCACGCCGATGCCGACGCTGAAAGATCTCACCGGGGCCGGCAAGGGCCTGGTCGGGGTGCTCCTTCCGGACACCACCTCGTCCACCCGCTACGTCAACTTCGACCAGCCGTATCTCACCAAAGCGTTCACGGACGCGGGATATAGCTCCTCGCAGTTCAAGATCGACAACGCCCAGGGCAACGAGGCCACGGAGCTGGCCCAGGCGCAGGCGGACATCACGCAGGGCGCCACCGTCCTGATCATGGACCCGCTCAACAGCACGGTCGGCTCGCAGATCCAGCAGCTCGCGCAGTCGAAGGGCGTCAAGCTCATCAGCTACGACCGCGCCACGTTCACGGGCACCAACACCTACTACGTGAGCTTCGACAACGTGCAGGTCGGCAAGCTCATCGGTCAGGGCTTCAAGGACTGCGTCACCGCCTGGGGCGTCAAGAGCCCGAAGGTGTTCACGCTCAACGGCGGCGAGAACTCCGACCCGAACGCTGTCTCGTTCGCGCAGGGCTACAACCAGGTCGTCTGGGGTAGCGCCGACACACCGCAGAAGGTCGGCACCACGAACTCCGACGGCTACACGCTCGTCGGTGACCAGGTCGCGACCGACTGGAACAACACCACCGGTCAGACCATCTTCCAGCAGCAGTACACCGCCCACCCGGAGATCAACGCCACGATCGAGGCAAACGATGGACTGGGCAATGCCGTGATCAACGTCCTGAAGGCCAAGGGCATCAAGCCCAAGACCATCCCGACGACCGGCCAGGACGCCACGCTCCAGGGCATGGAGAACGTCCTCACCGGCTACCAGTGCGGCTCCGTTTACAAGGCCGTCTACCTCGAGGCCCAGGACGCCGTCGCGCTGGCGACCATCCTGCGCGCCGGACTGACTCCTCCGCCGGCACTGGTCAACTCGACCACCAAGCCGCCGTCAGGCGTGTCCGGCACCGAGCAGCCCGCTTCGCTTTTGACCCCGATCTGGGTCAACGCGGCGAACATGGGCGCGACCGTCATCAAGGACAAGTTCGTCGACGCGGGCGCCCTGTGCCAGGCGGTGACTGCCGCCGTCTGCCAGGCCAACAACATCCCGACGTCGTAGGCAAACGCTGAACGTCGATGCCGCCGCAACGCGCGGCGGCATCGACCTCACACCTTCGGCGCAGAATTAGGGAGTGGAGGGGGTGACCGCGGAAACGGTCGCGACCGAGCCGCTGCTCAAGGTGCGCGGCCTGGACAAGCACTTCGGTCCGGTACAGGCCCTCTACCAGGTCGACCTCGACCTCCCCGCCGGCCAGGTGACCGCGCTGTGCGGCGACAACGGCGCCGGCAAGTCGGTGCTCACCAAGTGCATCTCCGGCGTGTACCAGCGCGACCACGGCGAAATCTTCTGGGAAGGCCAGCCGGTTCACATCCGGAACACGCGCGACGCGTCGCGTCTGGGTATCGAGACCGTGTACCAGGACCTGGCCCTGTGCGACAACCTCGACATCGTCCAGAACATGTTCCTCGGTCGCGAGCGCCTACGCCGCGAGCTGCTCGACGAGGACAGCATGGAGCGCGCGGCCGCCCGGACGCTGGCCGAGCTTCGAGTCACCACCGTGCGCTCGATCCGCCAGCCGGTGGCTTCGCTCTCCGGCGGCCAGCGCCAGTCTGTCGCCGTGGCCAAGGCGGTGATGTGGAACTCCAAGCTCGTCATGCTCGACGAGCCGACTGCGGCCCTGGGCGTCAACCAGACGAAGATGGTGCTCGACCTCGTGCGCCGTCTCCGCGACCACGGCCTGGCGGTCATGGTCATCTCGCACAACCTCAACGACGTGTTCGAGGTGGCCGACCGGATCGCGGTCCTCTACCTCGGCCGGATGGTGATCCAGGCTCCGGCTTCCGTGCTCGATCGCCAGGATGTCGTCGAGTACATGACCACCGGTAGGCTCAGCCGTGCGGGCGGGCAGGTGAAACGTGGCGCGAACTGAGGCCCCGAATCTCCCGCCGGACCCGACCGCGGCCGTCGAGGCGGCGCAGGCCGAAGTCCCGCCCGAGCTGGTCGCGCAGTCGCTAGGTGAGTACGCCCGCGCCTGGGTGGCACGCGCCAGGAGCGGCCAGAGCGGCGTTCTCCCGGTCGTGCTGGGGATGGTCGCCATCATCATCGTGTTCCAGGCGATCAGCCCGAACCACGTGTTCCTGTCGGCCGGCAACCTGGTCAACCTCTTCCAGCAGAGCGCTGTGTTCATGGTGCTAGCCATGGCGGAGACGTTCGCCCTGCTGCTGGGCGAGATCGACCTCTCGATCGGCTACGTCGGCGCGTGCGGCGCCGTGATCGCAGTTCAGCTGGTCCAGCCCGTGACCACCAACTGGCCGTGGTGGGCCGCGATCATCGCGGCGCTCGCCTTCTGCGCGGCGGTCGGAGCCGTACAGGGCACCATCATCACCCGCCTCGGGATACCTTCTTTCATCGTCACGCTGGCCGGCTTTTTGATCTTCAACGGGGTGATGCTGATCCTGCTCCTGCTCGGTCCTTTCTCCGGCTATCCGAACCTCGGCGCACAGAGCGACAACGTCAAGGTCCTGTACAACCTGATGAACGGCAGCATCGACCCGACCGTCAGCTGGATCGCGATGGCGGTGATCGTGATCGGCGTCGGCGCGCTTTTCTGGTTTGGCGACAACCGCCGGCGCAAGAGCGGCCTGGTCGCACCGCCGGTGAGCCTCAGCCTGATCAAGATCGGGCTGATCGCGGCCGCGGGGATCACGGTGGTGGCCATATCCAACGTCAACCGGGCCAACATCGGGACCCTGGAGGGCGTGCCCTGGGTCGTTCCGATCGTCCTGGCCGTGCTGGCCATGTGGACCATCCTGCTCGAGCGCACGAAGTACGGACGCTACGTGTACGCGATCGGCGGCAACCCGGAGGCCGCTCGCCGGGCCGGCATCAACCTCGCGCTGGTTCGCACGGCCGCCTTCGCGCTGTGCGGGTTCACGGCCGGCATCGGCATGCTCCTGTATGCGTCGTACATCGCCGGCATGTCGAACAACGTGCAGGGCGGCCAGTACGTCCTCTTTGCGGTCGCCGCCGCCGTCATCGGCGGCGCCAGCCTGTTCGGCGGCCGGGGCAAGGCCCTCCACGGCGTGCTTGGAGGGCTCGTGATCGGGGGTATCTATAACGGCATGTACCTCCAGGGCCTCGACGTCCAGAGGATCTTTATCGTCACCGGCCTGGTCCTTCTGGCCGCCGTCACGATCGACGCCCTTTCCCGCCGCGGCGGCGGAGCCGGCGCCATGGGGTTTAGCCGCTAAGACCGGAGGGGGCGGACCCTAAACCAGGACCCTGGTGTGGGAATTAGCTGGGTTGGGTAAACCGTTTCTTGAGCAATGAATCCACCCACCCCCAGGAGATCCTCCTAAATGGCCATCCCCAAGTCCGAACTGCTTCCCGTCCTGCCCATGGACGACGTGGTCGTGCTGCCGCACATGACAGTCACCCTCGCCGTCGAGGGCGATTCCCAGCGCGCCGCGATCGAGGCCGCCCGCCAGGGCAGCCGGCTGGTCCTCCTGGTCCCCAGGGTGGAGGGCAAGTTCGGCAGCATCGGCACCGTCGCCCGCCTGGGCGACTCGGCCGAGCTTCCGACCGGCGCTGAGGCCTTCATGATCCGCGGCGAGTACCGCGCCCGGCTGGGCAGCGGCCAGGCCGACATCGGCGGCGCCCTGTGGGTCAAGGCCGACCCCATCCTCGACCCTGAACCGGCCACCGAGGCGTCGCTGGCCCTCATGCGCGAGTACCGCGCTTTGCTCGAGAACCTGGTCGAGTCCAGGGGCGTCCCGCAGGTCGTGCAGTTCATCCGCGCGGCCAAGACCCCCGGCCACCTGGCCGACCTGGCCGGCTACTCCCCCGACCTGAGCACCGAGCAGAAGCTCCAGGTGCTGGAGACGGTCGACCTCGAGGAGCGCCTGAGGCTGTTGATCGAGTGGACCAAGGGCATCCTGGCCGACGCCTCGCTGAAGGAGAAGATCCGCAGCGACGTAGCCGAGGGCATGGAGAAGACCCAGCGCGAGTTCCTGCTCCGCCAGCAGCTCGAAGCGATCAAGAAGCAGCTCAACGAGGGCGGCAGCGACGTCGTCTCGGGCTACCGCGAGCGCGTGGCCAAGGCCGGCATGCCGGACCCCGTGCGCCTCGAGGTCGAGCGCGAGATCGACAGGCTGGAGCGCACCAGCGAGCAGAACCCCGAGTACGGGTGGATCCGCACGTACCTGGACTGGATGATGGACATCCCCTGGAACGTGCGCTCGGAAGACAACTTCGACCTCGCCGAGGCGAGGCGAATCCTGGACGAGGACCACACGGGCCTCTCCGACGTGAAGGACCGCATCATCGAGTTCCTGGCCGTGCGCAAGCTGCGCAACGAGCGCGGGCTCGAGGTGCTGGGCGGCCGCGGCTCGGGCGCGATCATCACCCTCGTCGGCCCTCCCGGGGTGGGCAAGACCTCGCTCGGCGAGTCCGTGGCGCGCTCGCTCGGCCGGAAGTTCACCCGCGTCTCTTTGGGCGGCATCCGCGATGAGGCCGACATCCGCGGCCACCGGCGCACCTACGTCGGCGCCCTGCCGGGCCGGATCGTCCGCGCCCTCAAGGAGGCAGGGACGAAGAACCCGGTGATCATGCTGGACGAGATCGACAAGGTCGGCAGCGACTGGCGAGGCGACCCGTCGGCCGCGCTGCTCGAGGTCCTCGACCCCGCGCAGAACAACACGTTCCGCGACCACTACCTCGAGGTCGACCTCGACCTCTCCGAGGTCCTGTTCATCCCGACCGCCAACGTGTCGGAGACCATCCCGGCTCCGCTCCTGGACCGGATGGAGCTCATCCGCCTGGACGGTTACACGGAGGCGGAGAAGGTCGCCATCGCGCGCGACCACCTGCTCCGCCGACAAGTCAAGCAAGCCGGCCTGCACCCCGAGGAGGTCAGCGTCACCGACGACGCGATCATGCAGGTGATCACGGACCACACACGCGAGGCGGGCGTGCGCAACCTCGAGCGCGAGCTGGGCAAGATCACGCGCAAGGTCGCGACCAAGGTCGCCACCGGAGCGCTGACCCCGCCTGTGGCGATCACGACCGAGCGTGTGCGCGAGTTCCTCGGCAAGCCGAAGTTCGACAACGAGGTCGCGGCGCGAACCGCCGTGCCCGGCGTCGCGACAGGCCTGGCTGTGACCGGAGTCGGAGGCGACGTCCTCTTCGTCGAGGCGACCGCCACGCCGACGTCCAACGGCCAGGGCAGCCTGACCCTCACGGGCCAGCTCGGCGACGTCATGAAAGAGTCGGCGCAGATCGCCCTGTCCTACGTGCGGTCGCACGCTGACGAGCTCGGCATCGACTCGAAGTCGATCGAAAAGGCGTTCCACATCCACGTGCCGGCAGGCGCCGTGCCTAAGGACGGTCCGTCTGCGGGCGTCACCATGACGACGGCGATTGTGAGCCTGCTCACCGGGCGACCGGTGAGGAGCACCGTCGGGATGACGGGCGAGGTCACGCTGCAGGGATTGGTGCTGCCGATCGGAGGCGTCAAGCAGAAGGTGCTGGCGGCGCACCGCATGGGCCTCAAGGAGGTCATCCTCCCCAAGCGCAACGAGAAAGATCTCGACGACGTGCCCGAGAGCGTGCGTGAGGAGATGACGTTCCACCTGGCGGGCCGGGTCGAGGACGTGCTCAAAGTCGCGCTGGCCGCGGCGGCTCAGCCGAACATCCAGGTCGCGTAGCACGAGCAGGACCCCGCAGAAGATCCTCGCGGGCGCGACCACGATCGCGGTCGTGGGCGCCTCGCGCGACCCGAGCAAGGCCGGCGGCTCGGTTCCATACGGGCTCCAGCGGCGCGGGTTCCGCATCATCCCGGTCAACCCGTACGCGGACGAGCTCTTCGGCGAGCGCGTCTACAGATCGCTCTCCGAGGTCAAAGACAAAGTCGACATCGTGGACGTGTTCAGGCCCTCCGCCGACGCGCCGGCGATCGCCCGAGAAGCCGCCGCCATCGGCGCGGGCGCGCTCTGGCTGCAGCTGAACATCCGGTCCGAGGAGGCGCGGCGCATCGCGGAGGCGGCCGGCATGGACTATGTCGAGGACGAGTGCACGGCGGTGATCGGCGCCCTCTACCAGGTAAACAGGCCAGACTCGGTTTAGCCCCTCGCGCAACCACGATCCAGTCGCGCCGTGGCACGATTGGGGCTGTGGCCCGCGCACCCGTCCGACGAAGGTCTGCGCCTTCCGCCTCACCCGCCCTAGAACCGACCGCGCCCGACGCCACGAATGCCCGACGGCGCGTCGCGGTCGAGTCGGTGACGCCCGAGGTCGACGCCGGCCGGTTCCCGGCCAAGCGCTCGATCGGTGAAGTGGTGATGGTCGAAGCGGACGTCTTCGCCGACGGTCACGACGCCCTCGCTTGCGTGCTGCGCCACCGCCACGAGTCGGCGGCGGAATGGACCGAGTCGCCGATGACACCGCTGGTCAACGACCGCTGGCGCGGCCGGTTCGCAGTGACCAAGCTGGGCCGCTACGCCTACACCGTCGAAGGCTGGATCGACCCGTTCAAGACCTGGAACAAGCAGCTCGCCAAGCGCATCGAGGCGGGCCAGGACGTGAAGGCCGACCTGGAGATCGGAGCTCGCCTGGTCGAGGCCGCCGCGGCGAGGGCGCAGGGCGAGGCCGCCGTCAGGCTCACCACGCTCGCCCAGGCGCTGCGCAAACAGGGCGTGGCGCTGCCCGCGGCCGAGGGCGAGCGGCTGGCGGCGCTGATGGACCGCCATGCCGACCGCAGCCGGTCCACCTCCTACGTCCGCGAGCTCACGGTCGCCGTCGAGCCGGAGCGCGCGCGATTCGGCGCCTGGTACGAACTCTTCCCGCGCTCGTTCGGCAAGGCCGGCGCGCACGGCACGTTCCGCGACCTGGAGCAGCGGCTGCCCTACGTCTCGGGGATGGGCTTCGACATCCTGTACCTGCCGCCGATCCACCCCATCGGCAAGACCCACCGCAAGGGCCGGAACAACAGCGTGCGCGCCACGGCGGCCGACCCCGGAAGTCCGTGGGCCATCGGGTCCGAGCAGGG
>Ga0209166_10003460_pt1 | contig 11399 bp, 9 predicted proteins | sample Coa_R1_3_FD_187151 | JGI IMG/M metagenome (GOLD analysis project Ga0209166, IMG submission 187151) | Surface soil microbial communities from Centralia Pennsylvania, which are recovering from an underground coalmine fire - Coalmine... | ecosystem: Environmental > Terrestrial > Soil > Unclassified... | reverse complement strand
ACGTCGCCGGTTCCACAATCAGCCTGACCACTATGCAGGCCCCCAAAGATGCCCGCCACGCTTTTGAAAAAGCCCAGAAAGAATTGGCCCAAAAGAAGGTAGAGGACGCTGAAAAAGAGCTGGACAAAGCTGTCCAGGAGTTCCCCACGTTTGCCGCCGCCTGGTCGCTCCTGGGCGAGATTCATGAACACCAGAATCAGTTGGAGCAGGCCCAAAAAGACTATTCCCAGGCCATTGCGGCTGATCCGGTCTTTGTGAATCCTTACTTCGGAATGGCGTCCATCGCAGTGCATCAGAAAAAGTGGCAGGATACTGTGAAGTTTACCGGCCAGGTGGAGAAGTTGAATCCATTCGCCTATCCTTTGTCTTACCTCTACAGCGCCGCTGCCAATTTTTATTTGGGGAACTTGGATGCCGCTGAGGAAAAGGCCCACAAATTCGAATCTCTGGATACCGATCATCGTCGCCCTGACGTAGCGCTCCTGATGAGCAATATCTTAGAGGGCAAACACGATTACGCCGGCGCCGCCCAGAAGATGCGCGATTACCTGACGCGTATACCCAATGCTCCCAATGCCACTGCCCTGCAAGCGGAGGCCAGTCGGTTGGAGAACCTGAGCGTACAAAAGCAGGCCGTTAACACCGGCAAATGAGCCCGGACGCAATCGCCTCAAAGGTTTTCAAGCTTGTTGGGTTCACTCCTTTGCGTTGAATCCGGGTTTTCTCGATGGCGCAAGAGTCGGCCACGACTCTCAACGCCTTGGCATTGTATTTCCTTTCAGGCCTCGTAATAGAATATGGCGCAGGCCATTATGAAAATTATTGCCGCTTTATTACTTGTCTCCAGCTTTACTGGAAGTCAGGATCAAGACCGTTCTGGCCTGAGTTCGTCGCAGGTAAATGCTATTGTCGCCTCTTTCAAGAACAGAAAACTATCAGAGAACGACTCGATTCCAAATGGCTTCACCAGAGTCGCAGCGGTCAAGGCCGATCTGAATCAAGACGGGATTGATGATCTGGCGCTGATCATCCGGGAAAAGCCAAGCGCTCAAACCAATGAAGGACCTGATAACGAGGTGCTTCACCAAGCGGTACTTCTGTTCCTGGGAAATCAAGCCGGAACATTCAGCTTCTGGAAAATCGGTCCTCACCATTTTGTGGACTCCAATCCCAATTTCATGGAAGAAGGCGGGGTTGGAACCTTTGCGATCAAGAAAGGTATCCTACAGATCCAATCCAGCACCATCGTATCCATGGGCAGTTGGTTCGCCGGAGGATGCACCCAGAAATGGAGAAATGAAAAATCCGGCTTACGACTGATTGGCTTGACCGTTGCAGAGATAGATCGAAAGTGCGCCTGCGGCGAGACAAGAGATATGAACTACCTCACCGGAGATGAAGTCCGCACGAGCGATAAAGATGCCCACGGAGAGCAAACAAGAAAAATAAGAACAACAAAAGCCAGAAAAAGCCCTCGGGTAATCCTATGGGAAGAGTTTGCCTACGACACGTTCTGTACGCTATAGCCGAAATCTCCTTGGTACAGAAACCCTTGTTGAAATATTCGCTGCCTTAAGGAATAGCAGGAGGGAAATGCGAAGAATCGTGGTTCATGCAGCGCTGGGCCTGCTCGTTTCGATCTCGGCATGGGCTCAAGAAGTGGAGGCCAATCCGGGACGGCCTACCGTCTCCACACCGGCAACATTGACCCCCGTCGGCTATCTTCAGTTTGAAAGCGGTCTCCTCAACGCGCGGCATTCCGGAGAATTTTCGCGGCGATTCAGCTTCACTGAGGTAGTGAAATTCGCGCCCGTCAAGCGTCTGCAACTACTGGTGCAAAACGAACCCTTCATTCGCTCCCACATCGATACCGGCATTGACCGGCATCCTGGAGAGGTGTTCCTGGGGCTTCAAGGTATAGTTGTGCCGGGGGAAGGGCGCCGGCCTACTGTTGCCGCCAGCTATTTCCGGCGCGCCTGGGCCAGTCCTGCGCCGGAACTTGATATAGGCACGAACCGCCAGTCGGCGTTGCTGCTCGTAAGCTTCGATATGCTTGGCTTCCATGTCGACACTAACGGAATCGTTACCGAGCAAATCGACGAACCAAGACATCGCGCGCAGTTTGGGCAGACGCTCTCGATATCGCATCCTGTTTCTCGCCGCTTTGGGATATCAGGAGAGATATGGCACTTCACCCAGCCGCTGCTCCGTTCCAATGCCGTAGGCGCACTCTTCGCCACTTCGTACGCCTGGAAAAAGAATCTCGTCCTCGATGGCGGATTCAATCGTGGTCTCACGTCGACCAGCACCCACTGGGAAGCTTTCGTGGGGTTCACCTACCTTGCTCCTAAAAAGCTCTGGTGACGTCATAAGATTCCACAGGGAGCTTCGGACTAACCCGAAGAGATTTTCCGCATTTTGGTTCAATCACACTTGCAACACATCTCCCTCACGAGCCACCATGCGGTAGAGGACCGGATTCACAAAGAAACCAAGGAACAGCCGGGAGATAAGACCTGCGACAATTACGATCGCAAAAGGTTTTTGACTGTCTGAGCCAATTCCCGTGGAGAGCGCAGCCGGCAGCAATCCCAGGCAGGCCACCAGAGCGGTCATCATGATGGGCCGAAGACGCAGCAATGAGGATTCGCGCGTTGCGGAGCGGATGTCCATGCCTTCCCGCCGCAGTTTGTTGATGTAAGAAACCAGAATGACCCCTGTTTCAACCGATACCCCCAAGAGCGCCAGCAGCCCCAGGACGGACGAGACGCTAAAAGGAGTATTGGTGAGCTTGAGTGCAATCAAGGCGCCCACAGGCTCGGTAATCACCACCCCCAGCGCGATGCTCAACGGAAATTTGAAGTTCCCATAAAGAGCAAACAGGATAAAAAAGATCAGGAGTACTGCCAGCGGTCCAATGACTGAGAGTTGCTGCTTGGCCGCCTGATATTGGTCGTATTCTCCACCCCAGGTGACAAAATATCCGCCTGGGATAGAGACATTCTTCCGCACGGCTTCCTGGCCATCTTGCACCGCGCGGGCCAAATCCCGGCCACCAATGCTGTATTGAATTCCGATATAGCGGGAATTGTTTTCCCGATAAATGAAAGAGGCGCCATTCCCCTGGTGAATCTGGGCCAACTGGCTGATGGGAATCTGCTGGCCGTCGGGCGTACCCACCAGCAAATTACCAATTTGTTGCTCGTTGCTGCGGAACTGTGGCTGCATACGGACCACCAGATCGAACAGCTTCTCACCCTGGATCACCTGGGTGATGGCCTGCCCGCCCACAGCCGCCTGGATTACGGCTTCCACATCGGCTACATTGATGCCATATCGGGCGATCTTGTCGCGGTCTACGTCAATGAGGAGGCTTGGCTGCCCTAACTCCCGCACAACCGTGAGCTCTTCGAATCCCGGCACCTTCTCAAGTATCTTCTTTATTTCAAGGCCCTTCTCTTGTAGCACAGCCAGATCAGGCCCATAGATTTTTACGGCCAGCGAGCTTTTCAGCCCGGTGAGGGCTTCATCTACGGCATCTTCAGCCGGCTGGGTATAGTTGAAGATGATGCCCGGGAAGGCAGTGAGTCTCTTATTGACCGCCTCAATCAGCGCTGGCTTACTATGAATCTCGCCTTTCCAGGAAGCGTCGCTGTACGGTTTGAGCCCCACGTAGAATTCAGCATTGAAAAAGCCGGTGGGGTCCGTACCATCATCAGGGCGACCGTGCTCGGAGCCGACTTCAGTGACCTGTGGATAGGAAATCAGAATATTGCGAATTTGGGGCACGATCTTGCTGGATTCCTCGAAAGAGATGGTGTACGGCATGGTGGCACGAACCCACAATGCGCCTTCGTCCAGATGAGGCATAAATTCGCCGCCTATAAATGGAACAAGCAAGAGTGTAGCTGCAAAAATCAGGGTCACAATCAGCATAGTCAGCTTCGGATTATCCAAAGCCCAATCAAGCTGCCGGGCATAGACCTTCCTGATCCATTCAAAGGGCCGGTTGGTTCTCTCGCGCACGCCGTGTTTGAAAAAGTAGGCAGCCAATACCGGCACCAAGGTAAGGGTGAGTATCAGGCCGCCGATTAAGGCAAACGACATGGTGTCGGCCATGGGATGAAACAGTTTCCCTGATGGCCCGCCCAGAGCATAGATGGGAAGATAGCCGGCGATGATCACGGCGACCGAATAGAAAATCGGCCGGTCTACATCGGCTGCCGCGGCAAGAATAACATCAGCCAGCTTATAATCTTGCCCGTGCCGCTTTGCCAGTTCGCGATAGATGTTCTCCATCATGACAACTGTGCCGTCAATGACAATGCCGAAATCAATAGCGCCGATGGACAACAGGTTGGCTGAGACACCCTGAGCGTGCAGGATGATGAATGAAAACAGCAGCGCGAGCGGGACCGTGAGCGCCACAATGACAGCGGCGCGAACGCTGACCAGGAAAAAGATCAGCACGATCAGCACCAATACCATGCCGCGCAGCAAGTTGCTCTCTACGGTGTCCGTGGTTAGCGTTACCAGTCCACTACGATCGTAAAAGGGATGGATCTTGACGTCCTTGGGCAGGAGAGACTCGTTAAGTTCACTGGTCTTTTTCTCCACCGCTTTGAGCACATTCTGTGTCTGCTCGCCACGGCGCATCAGGATCACACCTTCTACTGCGTCGTCATTATTTCTTGCGTGGGTCTGGTATCCGAATGCTCCCAGCCTTGGCGCATGTCCAATGGTGACGTCTCCGATATCCCGGACGCGGATCGGCGTTCCCTTGTTGCTGGCAACAATGATGTTGCCGATATCATCGCTGTTTTGCACCAAGCCGAGGCCGCGGACGTAGTAAAACTGCCCGCCCTGAGAGTAAAAACCTCCGCCAGCGTTGGCATTATTCACAGATATCGCCTGAATCACTTGCGGCACAGTCAGGTGATAGCCAAAGAGTCGTGCTGGATCCAGTAACACCTGGTATTGCATGACTGTGCCGCCAAGGCCAGAATCATCGGCCACGCCAGGTACCGCTTTGTAGGCTCGCTCTACAACCCAGTCTTCAATGGTCTTCAATTCTTGCGGACTGCGGTCCGGGCTGGTCAGCACGTAGCGGTAGATCAAACCGCTGGGGCTGAACAAGGGCGCCATGCTGGGCGTTATACCGGAGGGCAACTGGGCATTCCCCAGCCGCTCAAAGATCACCTGCCGGGCAAAGTAGCTGTCGGTGGCATCTTCAAAGGTCAGGCGTATATCGGAGAGGCCGTAGAGCGAAATGGAGCGTATCACCTCCATCTTCGGAGCGCCGGCCACCTCCACTTCCAGTGGAAGCGTAATGAGGCGCTCCACCTCCTCTGCGGCGTGTCCCGGCCATTGGGTGATGATCTCCACCATGGGCGGCGCGAGGTCAGGATATGCATCCACCGGCATTTGGCGGAACGAGAAGATGCCAACTACAATCAGCAGGAGGACCATCATCAACACCAAGAACCGCTGGCGAAGAGAAAATTGGACGATTCGATGAATCATGAGTCTTTGTCGCTATGCTCCAAACCGCGTAAATCTCTTATTGCTGCAACGAATTTCCAAACTGTAGAAACAAACTACCGTCCCCGGCGACGCGGTCTCCAGGTTGAAGGCCTGCCAAAATCTGTGTTTTCCCATCATTGCTTGCGCCCAGTTTGACGGGTCGGCGCGCAAACTGGGCGGCGTTCACAGCGATGTAAACAAAAGGTTCGTTTACGGCGTCCCGCAATACAGCCGAATCAGGTACCAGAAGAGCGTCTTTGATCTGTCCCGCAACCACCGTAGCTGTCACGTACATATCTTTTTTTAATTTACCGCCGGTATTGCTAGTATCGATTCGTGCTTGCAGCGTTCGTGAAGTGGGATCGAGGGCGGCGCCCATGAATGAAATTTTTCCCTGAAATACATCAGGATAGGCATCCGTTTTGATGGTCACAGGATCGCCTACATGCACATAGGCAAGCTGGTTTTCATACACATTGGCCAGGATCCAGACGGTCTTGGTGTTAGAGATGGTGAAACACTGGGTCTGGCCAGCCTGGATCACCTGCCCTGGGGCACACAGCCGCTCAACCACTTCACCGCTGATAGGCGCAAGCACCGGGACCTCCGGAGAGACAGGCGTCTCCACCAGGGTTTCAGGCTTCGGAATGCCGAGGATTCGCAACGACTGCTCGGATGCCTGGAGGTCTGCCTGCGCCTGTATTTCTGCCGACTCGGCCGCCTGAAGGTCGCGCTCCGCAATGGCATGGTGGGCATACAGGTCTTGGGAGCGAATATAGTTCCTGTGGGCGAGCGAGTGAGCGTCTCGGGCTTTGAGATAGCTGGCCCGCAACAGCGAGTAATCCGGGCTGCTGACATAGAGCATCGGTTGTCCATTTCGGACTTGCTGTCCGGGCGAAACTACGATCCTGCCTACCGGCCCCCCCACTTGCGTAATGACCGGAGTCGTTAGAAAGCCGTTGTAAGCAACCGTCCCCGTCAGCCGCAATACGCGGGTCCAGGTAGATGGCTGAACCGTCAATACTTCGACGTGGGCCATCTGCTCCTTGGGAACGCTAAACAGCTCGGTCTTATCTCCGGAATTGGCGGAGTCTTTATAGGCATTGGCTGTTGAGTTTCCTCCAGAACACGCAGTCAGCATCCCGGAGAGCAGGACGGCAACCGGCGCGAAAACCCGGGCCAGGACTCGTACATGGTGGTAGTGTTTCATGGCAAACTCCTGGTTCCGACTGCCTGCCGCAGTTGCTCAAGACTCAACATGTAAGCCGCCAGCGCTTGCCGGTACGCCAACTGGGTCATGCGGTAGCTGCGCTCGGCATCCAGAAAATCCAAAAGAGCTGCGGCCCCGGCCTTGTAGGCATACTCGCTGATGTCGCGTGATTCCTGCGATTGCTTCAGGTATCCGGAAATGTACAGCATTACAACTTCCTGGCTGGTATGGGTGACTTCGTAAGCGTTGCTGACATCCGTAAGAGCTGTCTCCTCGGTTGCTTTCGCTGTGAGGTTCGCCTGAGTCAGGGCGAATTGCGTACGGGCAATCTCTCCCTTGTTACGATTGAAAAACGGCAGTGGAATGCTGAAAAAGAACGAACCGGTACTTGATCCGGAAACATGAGAGAAGTTGAACGATGTGCTCAGGTCCTGCTTGGCGTCGGCTTTGGCCAGGGCTATCTGGCTTTTTGCGGCTGTTACTCCCTGCTGAGCGGCGCGCAGGTCCGGCCGGGTACGCATTGCCAGGGCCTGCAGATCATCTACACTTGCCGTAAGTGGGTGGTAATCCAAGTCACCGGCAACATCATAATTTCGTGGAACTGAACTGTACCCGATCAATTGCCGCAGGCTTCCTAGGGCCTGTACCTTTGCCACTTGGGCGGAGGTTACGTCGGTCTGAAACTGGAGCATCTGCAATTTGATTTTCAGAAAATCGCCTTCGCTGATGTCGCCTGCCTTATAGCGCTCCGCGCTGATGTCCACTGTCTGCTGAAAGCTCTTGAGCGCCTCCTGAGCAAATTGCAGATTTGAATTCGCCAGTAACGCATTCACAAATTGCTGGGACACGTTAAAGATGAGCGCGCGTTCGGCATCCGTTACTTGCGAAGACGTGACCGCAGTCTGATCACGCGCCGCATCGAGCCGTCGTTGGCGCTTTTTGCCGCGCTCAAAAAGGTAGCCAACACCAAGATCGAACTGCTGCAGGGTATTGAGCGTATCCGCCGAAAATTGGCTGGGGTTGAAAAGCGGAACAAACTGCGAGTCGAACGACAAAGTAGGGTTAGGGCGCAAGCCGGCGGTTATCTCCTGCGCCTGGCTCTGCTGAATCTGGGTGCGTGTAGCTTTGATAGCGGGACTGTTGGCCATGGCCAGGGCAATCGCTTGGTCCAGGCCAATGCGAGAGATCGTCCCATTTGTTGTTCCCTGGGCGCTCTTTGCGTCTGCTTGAGGCGCAGCTTGGCTGTTCTGTACCGGTCCGGAGTTGCCGGCCGCCGAGGAATGGCTTGCTTCTACTGTTACCTGCCCGAACACTATTCCCGTATACAGGAAAAATAGTGACAGAGATGCGCGAAACATCTTTGTCCCTCCCACAAATGAAAATCTCGAATAGGCCTGAAATTAAATATCTGAAGTCAAATACTAAGGACTCGAAACTCTTTAGGAGAATTGGGAGAAGCCGGAAGGCGGAGGACGAGTGAATATCTCCAGCAGGTTGGCTAAACTGCTTCCTTGTACCGCAAAAGGCGTGATCAGGACTTCAACTGTAACTTGAATCGGCAGAAGCTGGACCGTTGAGGATGGTGCTTGGGCGTGCGCCGAAACACAGATCACGCATGGAGTGCTCGAAGCCCCTGCAAGGTCGGAATGAGCGTGGGTGGCTTCCAACCCGGAGAAGACCAGTACCATCAACAGGCAAATCCAGGCAATTCGGCGCCGCAGAAGATCTGCCTCGAATTGACGTGCCTGAATCAAACTCAACCTCTGCCAGCAGGTTTTGAAGGAAGACGGTATACAACCGGATGGTAACACAGTGACTAGATGACTACAAACGTTTCCGCCGGGATCCAGGGGAGATTGGTTTTGCCCACTCACTTGAACATGGTTTTAGTTGAACATTGACAGGCCGCGCGAAATGCCGGAAGCTGCAAGCATGCCGATGCAGTCCCTCCGTGTGCTTGTGCTGCTCTTTATTCTGGCCTTCGCGGCTTCCGTTCGCTCTTCTGCCCAAACGCCAGCCCGGCTGAAGCTGACGCCCCGCACCATCACCCTGGCCAACGGAAAGACATTCTCGCTCAACATTCCCGAGGGGTTTGATATTTCGATTGCCGCTGAAGGGCTCAAGCGCGTGCGCTTTTTAGCCAAAGCACCCGATGGCCGGCTCTTCGTGACCGACATGTACAACCGTGCCGACAATTCCCAGGGCACGGTTTACATCCTGGACGGCTTTGATCCCAAGACCGGAAAATTCTCGCGGGTCATCCCCTATCTTCAGCACCTGCGGAATCCCAACAGCGTAGCTTTCTATACCGATGCCGCCGGTCAGAATTGGCTCTACCTGGCGCTCACCGACAAGCTGGAGCGCTTTAAGTTTCGTCCTGGAGAGGAATCGCCGTCATCCGCACCGGAAGTCCTTGCGACCTATCCCGATTACGGATTGAACTATAAGTATGGCGGCTGGCACCTCACCCGCACCATAGCGTTCGGCGTCAAAGAAAATCAGGACAAGCTGTACATCTCGGTGGGCAGCAGTTGTAACGCTTGCGAGGAAAAAGAGGAGATTCGCGCGACGCTTTCCGTTATGGACCCGGACGGCAAGCACCAGCGCATCATCGGGAAGGGTTTGCGCAACGCCGTGGGACTCAAGATCGTTGGAAACACTCTCTACGGCACGAATATGGGGGCCGATCATCTGGGAGACGATGCGCCCGACGATACCATGTTTTTACTTGATGGCCCCAAGGACGTCGGCCAGGTGCGCAACTATGGCTGGCCGTACTGCTATTTCAAAGACGGCAAGATATTTCCCGATCCGCAATTTGCCTCTTCGCCGAACAAGATCGACTGTGCCCAAGTGCCGGCTGCCCTCGCCACCTTTGCCGCTCACGGTTCGCCGCTGGGCCTGGAGTATTTCGACTCAAGTGCCCAAGAACCGGCTCTGCGGAACTATTTCCTGGTCGCTCTGCATGGATCGTCACACAAACGTTTAAAGCGAGGCTATAGGGTCGTCCGCCTGTCGGCCAATTCCAAACCGCAAGACTTCATCACTGGATTTCTGCAGAATGGCGTAGTCTATGGACGCCCTTGCGACATATTCCGGATAGGACCGGATTCCTTCCTGCTGACCGACGACTTCAGCGGTGTGATCTATTTCCTTCGTCACAAATAGCGTTACGATTTTGCGCGTAAATGAATGTGTACAGATGTCGCGGTGAAATTGTCTTTGGTTTTCTCCGGGTGTTCTCTGTGTCTCCGCGCCTCCGTGGTGAGGTTTTTGATTTTTTATGGAGGGGATGCAGAGAATCGAACTCTGATCTCACGGTTCGAAGCCGTACGCCCTTATCCGTTGGACCACATCCCCCTTACTACATTCTAAATTGTTGCGTTTCTTGGTGCAGGATGTTGTATCGAACCTAAGAGCTATTGCAGTGTTCACAGCCAAATTTAAGCGGCCTGTGTAACTTTCCGTGCGCTTCTCCGTATTCTTAGAGAACCTGGAACGTCATGACCGATTTTCACAGTCTTTACCAGTTGTATGCGCCGCAAGTGCATCGCTTTGCGCTGTATCTTTGTGGCGATGCAGCTCTGGCGGACGATATCACCTCAGAGACTTTTGTCCGCGCCTGGACGGCACGGGGAAAAATCCGCGAAGCAACAGTGAAAGCCTATCTGTTTACCATTGCTCGCAATCTCTATCACGATTCGTTGCGGCGCGGCGCCCGGCATACGGAGTTGCAGGATTCCATGCCCGATCCGCAAGCCGGACCTCAGGCGCAAGCAGAGCAGAAATCGGAATTGCAGGCCGTACTGGAAGCCTTGAAGCAGCTTCCGGAGATCGACCGGGCCGCGCTGCTCATGCGCGTGCAGGAAGAGATGCCGTATGAAGAGATAGGCCAGGCGTTGAATCTGCCGGCCACGACTGTGAAGGTAAAGGTACACCGTGCCCGGTTGAAATTGATGCAAGCTCGGGGAGCTATGGAGGTGCATTCATGAACGTTGATCGCCAAGTCATCATCGATCTGCTGCCGGTTTATTTTTCCGGAGAGGCCAGTATTCCCACGCGTACGTTGGTCGAAGATTATTTCCGCGAAGATCCCGAATTGGAGCGCATAGCCCGCAACGCCAATTGCTCGGTCGAGGGCCTGAAGGTCCAAGGTTTAGCTCCCGATGCGGAAAAGGAAAAGGCGGCCTTAGCACGCACGCGCAGCCTGGTACAGGCGCGCAATATCTGGATGGGCTTTGCCATTGCCTATTCTTTGCTGCCCTTCGCCTTTATTTTCAGTGGGAATCGGATCACCTGGGTCATGTTGAGGGACAATCCCAAAGGCGCCTTCATGTTTGGAGCATTCGGCATCATCTGCTGGATCATTTTTTTTGTGCATGGCCACTGGATCAAGAAAACCGGAATCTGAACCGCGTGAGATTTCGAGTCTATCTTGCGGCGACACAAATCGGCTCCATTGAGGTAAGCTATCGAAGAAGAGGATAGCCATTATGTCAACTGCACAAACCACTGCTTCAACTACCAGCCGCGACCTTTTACGCCACACCATTGCGACGGTGGCCTACCGGGCCGGCAAGGCCCTGCGAGGCGCGCCTGAGAGTTTTGCCGAATACAAGGCATCACCAGATAGCCGGACCCCGGCCCAGATTCTCGCCCACATGGG
>Ga0209166_10003459_pt1 | contig 11404 bp, 13 predicted proteins | sample Coa_R1_3_FD_187151 | JGI IMG/M metagenome (GOLD analysis project Ga0209166, IMG submission 187151) | Surface soil microbial communities from Centralia Pennsylvania, which are recovering from an underground coalmine fire - Coalmine... | ecosystem: Environmental > Terrestrial > Soil >... | reverse complement strand
TTTCGGTGATCTCATAGAAGTCGCTGACCGGGACGGCGTCGGTCCTGGGCGGTTGCGAAACGTCGTTCATGGCTACCTCTTGCAGACAGCGAGGCGGGCGAGAGCGAGCGTCAGTTTCACCCTCGCCCCTTCGTCTCGGTTCGAAGGCCATGAGAACCGGCGGGTCGCCCTCAGGCCGCCGGATCCCCACCTCGCTATCTCCAGGTCCCACAGGTGGCGCGGATTCTATTGGTGAAATTTGCCCTGGATTGGACAATCTCTAACCCATGGGCGCCGGCGCCCGACGTCCTTGGAAATGTCGGCGCCCCGTCGTTGGCGACCGCCTTTGGTCGAGTTGGGGACAGCGCCGCGCTGCAAAACCCCGCAATGGGCGTGCGGTTACAAGGCATGAGCCGGCCGGGGGGCCTGCCAGAATGGCGCCTTGCGAGCCTTGCGGTGACCTCTATCGGACAAGCCGATGGTTCGCATCGGATAATACAAGCTGCCCGGACGGGAACAGGGATGCGACGTCGTCGTTTCCGCCTCGCGCGAGCGGCCTCTGCGCGAATTGACAGACGAAGCATTTTACCATGTCAGGCTTGGCATCAGCTGCCGCGTCCCAGGCCGCGATTACACGCGAGCGGCGCCGACGCGAAGGCCCAGGTTCGGAAGATCAACGAAGCCGCGGGGTTCTTCCCAGCTGACCTGGGCGCGCTCGACGTTGGCGGGCCGCTCGCGTTCCTGCCCTTCGGCGGGCTGGCCGCCCACAACTTCATCAACGTCTAAAACCGATGGCTTCGAGGGGGTGGGAGTTCGCAGGTTCTGGGCTCCTGCCCTCTTCAAAATGCTCGCCATTCCGGCTCAGCCGTCGAACCGCGCGCCACTCATCGCATTCATGAACGCTAGCGGATTCCAATATTCCCGATAGTTGACGATGAGGCCGTCTCGAAACGTCACGAAGGTCGCGTAGCGCATTTCATAGGGATTGCCGTTGGACAGCACTTGGCCGGAGGCGCTCCATTCGGCGATGGCAACCGCCGGATCGTCGGTCGCATAGATCTTTACCGCCGGGAGCGAGCGCACGTCGATCATGGCGGGATAGCCGCGCAGATAGTCATAGAGCGCGGCGCGGCCTTCGATCCGAGCTGGCGAACCTTCGGGTGCGAACGGGAACTCGGCGACGACGTCCTCGGCGCACATTTCGGTCCAGCCCTTCATGTCCTTGGCGAGGAAGGTGTCGAGGCTGCGGCGCAGCAGGTCAACGGCGGTTGTGTTGCTCATGGTCAGTTCCTGTCCAGTCGTGTTTGGAGGTGTGAATCAGCGACGGTTCGCCGTCACCAGACGGCCATTCCGCCGTCGACTTTGATGTCGATGCCGGTGACGAAGGAGCTTTCGTCAGACGCAAGAAACAGCGCGACATTGGCGATTTCCTCGGGCTTGCCGAGGCGCCCGACAAGCGTCTTGCTGAGCATATAGTCGGCCCATTCCTTGTCCTTGAGCTGCTCGCGCGTCTGGTTCGTCTCGATGACCCCGGGCGAAATCGAATTGGCGCGCATGCCATGCTCGCGCCCCTCCATCGCCAACTGCTTCGTCATGCCGACGATCCCCATCTTGGCCGTTGCATGCGCCAGTCCGCCAAGCGTGCGAAAAACCCGCCAACCGGTTAGCGAGGCGGTATTGACGATCGTGCCACCACTCCTCTTCAAGTGCGGCCACGCGCTCTTCGTCATGAAAAAGACGAGGTCGACCTCGTTGCGGGTGTTGAGGCGCCACTCGTCTTCGGTGATGTCCTCGATCCAGTTGAAATGGGCCATCGCCGCGTTGTTGAAGAGCACGTCGATGCGGCCATATTCAGCGATGGCGAGCTCGACGAGCCTCTGACAATCCGCCATGGCGCCAAGATCGACGGGGTGAAGCGACACCATTTGCCCGCCCGCCGCCCGGACGAAATCCACCGTCTCCTGCGAGGTTACGGCATCGGTGCCGCAACCGACGACCAGCGCGCCTTCCGCAGCGAAACGCAAAGCCGCCGCGCGTCCGATACTGCCGCTCGTGCCAGTGATGACGCAGACTTTGTCCTGCAACCGCTTGGTCATGAACTCTACTCCGCCCTGTTGTGCGCGATGGGTCGGGTGTCATCCGACCCGGTACTGCCCGCCATCGACGACCAAAGCCTGCGCGGTCATGAAGGCCGCGTCGTCGGAAGTCAGGAACAGCACCGGTCCGACGATGTCGCCCGGTTCGGCGAAGCGCTGGATCGCCTGCGTCTGCCAGGTTGCGCGGCGTTGTTCTTCGCCCTGCGCTTCGGTGGCGACGGTGTGGGTGAGTCCTGGGAGCACGGCGTTGCAGGTGATGCCATCGTTGGCGACATCATTGGCCAGCCCACGCATGAAGCCGATGATGCCCATTTTCGACGCCATGTAATGGCTCATGCCCTTCACCGTCAGGCCGATCGAATTGGACGAGATGCCGACGAACCGTCCCCATCCGTTGCGCCGCATCGCCGGCACAAACTGTTTGGCGGAAAGGAATTGCGCATCCAGATTGACCGCCATCGTCCGGTGCCACGTGTCGAAGTCGAGCTGATCGATCGGGTGGTTGGGGTAGTAGGCTGCATTGTTGACGACGATGCTCACGTCGCCGAACGCATCGGCCGCGGCACGCTCGATCGCGGCCCAGCCGGCGGGACTGGAGACGTCGGCGGCGACGCCGATGGCGGCTTCGCCGATCTTGGCGACGGTATCGGTCGGCGGCGCGATATCTGCGGCGACGACCTTCGCGCCGCGCCCAGCGAGGCCCAGCGCGATGGCGGCGCCGATGCCGCGTCCGGAGCCGGTCACCACCACGACGCGATCCTGATGGGTTAGGAGCATTACGAGGTGTTCCTCTTCGTTACTGTCCGTCGGCGCGGTGGAGACTTCTCGGTGTCGCGATGGATGTTGCGCGGCGGCTCCTCCAGCGTCAGGATTGCGCCCGCCTTCTGCCAAAACGAGGCTGGACGGCGAACACGTCAGGCGGTCGCCGTCCAACACGCTTATCGCGCCGCCTTTAGGGTGCGCGTCCACCAAGTGAGATCGTCAAGCATCGGACCGACCGTGGGCTCCAGATGCGGAGAGTCCGCGAAATCCTTGCCATGCATCAGCATGCCGAAGAAGTCGGCGCCGCCGATGTGGACCGCGAAGCGTAGCGGCGCCATCTGCAGCTCGATGACGACCAGGCGAAGCTGCTCGACCGCGCGGGCGCCCCCAACCCCGCCGTAGCCGACAAAGGCCGCAGGTTTGCGATTGAATTCCGCATAGGCGTAGTCGAGCGCGTTTTTCAGCACAGCCGGCAGGCCGTGATTGTACTCGGCCGTGACGAAGATGAAGCCGTCGAGTTCAGCGACCTTCGCCGTCCAGCGTTGCGCCACCTCGTCTTTCGGCGGCGCATAAGCCGGCGATGCTGGCTCATTGAAGAAGGGCATCGGATAGTCGCGCAGGTCAATGATCTCGAAATCGAACTCAGCCCGCCGCGTCGCGATCTCGGTTACCCATTCTGCAACCCGAGGCCCGAAACGGCCCTCCCGCGTGGTCGAAACAACGATGCCAACGCGGGGGTTGCTCATTTCAAATCTCCAAGACGGGTCGGCCGGTCGCGCCCGCGAACTCGACAGGCGGCCTATCCGGCTTACTGGCGGGGGTCGACCATCTCAGACCGGGATCTTGTGAAGTAAACCCGTTTCTTTCGCGTTCGTTCCATAGTTTTCAAGAATTACAACGCGTTCCGATAAGTGGGTAACCCACTTATTAGTGGGTAAGACATTTATCTTCGCCTAATGATACTTTCGATCTTCAGGAACATTGAATTGGCTACTGTGATGTCTCTGAATTTTTCCGAACCTTTGGGCCGCTAATTCGGCGCGGCGAAGATGGGCCGGTAGGCAATGCTGGCGATGATCCCTACGGGATTGCGAAGGGGGGGTCGTGATGTCCAACGCCTTCATCACCAAGCTCAGCGGCTATGGCGTCGCCGTCGGAACCTCGGACGCTGGTTCAGTCGGCTGGCCCTTCCATCGCTGGGCCCAATAGAGCAACTCGTCGAGCGCTGGGCTGAGGTCCTGGCCACGTGCGGTTAAGCTGTACTCGACCTTTGGCGGGACGGTCGCATGAACGAGGCGGCTGACAGCGCCGTCGCGCTCCAAGCTGCGAAGCTGCTGGATCAGCATTTTCTGAGTTATGCCTGGAATTGCGCGCTCCAGCTCAATGAGCCTGAGCGTCCTATCCTGGAATAGATAGAACAGGATGATCAGTTTCCAGCGCCCTTCCAGCACCTTCAGCGCTACATCAACACCGGAAGCTGCGATCTCGGGTGTGATGCCCGGATACGAACCTTTTCGTGTGTATCCCACTTTTTTGTCGGCCCTTCCATTCTCGATCAACCTGCCCGATGTTGGGGGGGAAGAGCAAGGTCTAGGCGTTCTGATGACAAGACAAAATAGAGTTTATAGGAGCCGATTGGCTATCTTGGATGGGTGAATCCTGTCTTAATAAAAGCCAATTTGCTAAGAGGCATTCGTCGGAACTATATCTGAACAATATTAGTTATTGTCCATGTCCGAGATATTGATTGCAAGGTCTCAGGTCGTGAACCGGTCAGTCGTTAGACGGCTTCGTATTGTCTGTCCACTTTCTGACAACAACTACGGAGAACATAGACGCAGCACTACCAAGTCATCATCAGTTCGCAATTAACCCAACTAGCCGCGCCGGCGCAGTGGCCGGCGGAGGAGTTCGCGCAGCGCAGCCAGCGTCCAGCCTCGCAGGCCGCCCTCGGGTCGCCCTTCCGGATCGCCGGCAAGCAGCCAGTCCCAGATGGTCGCCGGCGGAGGCGGCGGTGAGCGGCCGAGCCAGGCCAGGATCCGGGCCGCTGCGCCGGCGCTGAGGGCCAGGACTCCGAAGGTCGCCACGGCGGCCCAGAGGGGCTCAAGCCAGAGCCGCATTAGGCCGAACAGCGCCAACCCCGCCGCCAAACCGACGAACAGCCCGGCGACCGCCGCGAGGCCGCCGGCGGCGGAGCGCAGCAGGAGGCGACGCCCGTAGGCGCGCAGGTCGGAAGGTCGGATCAGTCGGGGCACAGAATGAAAGGCTCCTGTCGGGGGCCGCGGCGGGCGCCGGCGGCTACAGGTTCTCCTTGATCATCTCCAGGACGTCGCCGCCCTTGCCCTGCAGCACGGCGCGGGCGGTGTAGAGCGCCATGCCGATGGCTGGCTCAGCCTCGGTGAACGGCGGCATCACCAGCTCAAGCGGTTGGACCTTGATGTGCAGCAACGCCGGCCCGGGTTCGGCGAGCCATCGGCCGACCGACGCGTCCAGGACGGAGGCGTGCTCTACAGTGCCGCCCCAAAGTCCGCAGGCCTTGGCCACCTCCCCGAAATCGGGGTTCTTCAGGTCGGTGTAGAGATCGACCATGCCTTCGGTCTTCTGCTCGATTTCCACAAAGCCCAGCTTGGCGTTGTCGAAGACGGCGATCTTGATCGGCAGGTTCTCCTGCACGGTGGTGAGCAGGTCGCCCATCAACATGGCGAAGCCGCCATCGCCGCAGAGCGCGATGACCTGGCGGTCCGGCTGCGCCTTCTGCAGGCCCAGCGCCGAGGTCATGCCGCCGGCCATGGTTCCGTGCAGCAGGCTGGCGAAGGTGCGCCGCTTGCCGTTGGCGGGCATGTGGCGGAGCATCCAGACGCCCACGGTCCCGTCGTCGGCGACGAACAGGGCGTCCTCCGCCGCCATCCGGTCGATCACCGTCGCGGCGAACTTGCCGGGAATGGTGTCGTCGGGGCCGGGCTTGTGCGCCTTGTCGGAATGGGCCTCGATCACCTTCGCGTGCCGCGCCAGGGCATGGTCGTAGAAGGACGCCTTGTCTCTGGGCTTGAGGCGCGGCAGCAGCGCGTCCAGGGTCGCGGCGATGTCGCCCGTCAGCCCCAGGGTCACCGGGTGACGCTGGCCCAGGTGGGTCGGGTCGTCGTCCACCTGAATGATCGTGGCCTTATCCGGATAAAACTGCTTCCAAGCGAAGTCGGCGCCCAACATGACCAGGGTGTCGCACTCCAGCACGGTGTGATAGCCCGCCTCGTTGCCGAGCAGCCCGGTCATGCCGACGTTGTGGGGGTTTTCCCACTCCAGGAAGTCCTTGGCGCGGGAGGTGTGGGAGATCGGCGCCTTGAGCCGTTCGGCCAGCGCCAGGACCTGCGGCCGGGCGTGCTGACAGCCGGATCCGCCATAGATCACGATCTTTTCGCCGCGGTTGATCAGGCCGGCCATATGATCGAGCTCTGCGTCGCTGGGGCGTAACACCGGACGCGGCGCCTGAACCCTGTAGGGCGTCTCGTCGTGCATCTGCGACTTGGCGATATCCACCGGCACGATCAGCACCGCCGGACCGCGCTTGGCGATCGCCGTCTGGCAAGCCAGCACGGTCTTCCGGAGCGCCTGCTCCGGCGTGTAGATCATGTCGCAATAGACCGAGCAGTCTTTGAACACAGACTTGAAATCGACCTCCTGGATGAAGCGGAAGCCCAATTCGCTGCTCGGGATCTGGGTGGCCAACAGGAGCACCGGCGCGCGGTTGCGGTAGGCTTCGTAGAGGCCGTTGATGAAGTGCAGCGAGCCGGGCCCACAGGTCCCGGCCATCGCGGTCAATCGCTCCATCAGCTGGGCTTCGGCCTGGGCGGCGAAGGCCCCGGCTTCCTCATGACGCATATGCACCCAGTCGATGTCGCTCTTGTCGATGTAGCCGGCGATCACATTGAGCGTGTCGCCGACGATGCCGTAGCAATTGCGCACTCCGGCGGCCTGGAGGGTGTCAACGATGACCTTGGCGACTTTCTGGCTCACGGCGCGGTCTCCCGGGTTCGGCGGGCCGGTCACAGTGCGGTCGGCTCCGCCGTCTCCACAGCATGCCGGTTTCCCGACGCCGCGCGCGTTACGAGTTGCAAGCGTCTGTGAGGCGGCCCCGCGAGACGCACATCGGCCGACGACGTGGCGCTGCAATCCGACAAGTCGAGGCGCCCGGGTCAAAGATGGCGCGATGCAGTCGGCCTAGGGTTCTGAGGCTGGGGCACGACCCATCTCCCCCCGCGTCGAGACGCCCACCATCGCAAGTGCGCGCCCCGCCTCAGCCCTGCACGCGCCTCGTTCCCCGAGGACGCGCACTCGGGAGGCTGGCGCGTGGAACCGCCAGCCTCCCCTTCTCTTCTCGTCCGGACCGGCGATTTTCCGGCAAGGCGGCCCTCTCCAGGTCAGGCCGCTACAAGCCCGCGCGCGGGAGACCGGCGAAGCTGCCGGATCATTCTTGGAGATCTGCCATGTCCAACACCTTGCTCACCGCCGCCCTGGCGGCGGTCCTCATCGCCGGCGGTGTCGCCGTCCCCATTTCCCGCGCCGACGATGCGGCGAGCCCCGCGCCGGACGCGGCCCTCAGCCTGTCGGGCGGGGCGGTGGCGGCCGGCGTCGGCTACGTCTGGGGCTCCGGCCAGCTGGACTACCAGGGCGCGCCACACGCCGTGAAGGTGTCCGGCCTGTCGGTGCTGGACGTCGGCGGCGCCAAGATCAGCGCCACCGGCTCCGTCTACCACCTCAAGGCCCTGAAGGACTTCAACGGCACTTACACCGCCTTCGCGGCGGGCGCGACCATCGCCGGCGGGGGCGGGGTGGCCTACCTGAAGAACCAGAACGGCGTGGTCATCAAGCTGAACAGCACCAGCACGGGCCTGCGCTTCAACCTGTCGGCCAACGGCGTGACCTTGAAGGTCGCGTCTTGACGCCGCCGACCGCGGCGCCATGCGCGGGACCGTCCTGACCTTGCCCGCCCCGGCGGCCGGGGCCTGGGTCGCCTGTGCGCAGTGCGGCGTCACGCAGGCGTCCCCTCCGTCGCCCGTCCAGCGCTGCCGGGTCTGCCGGAGCGAGCTGGAGCGGCGTACGGGCCGCAGCCTGGACGCGGCCCTGGCGCTGTCCGCCGCCACCTTGCTGTTGCTGGCGCCCGCCAATCTCGCGCCATTTCTGAGCGCCTCGGTCCTGGGCGCCGTCCGCGAGAGCCGGGTGATCTCCGGCCCCGCCGAGCTCTGGCGGGAAGGCTGGCCAGCGCTGGCGGTGCTCGTCGCCCTGGTGACGGTCGCTGCGCCCGTCCTCCGCTTCGGCCTGCTGACCGCCGTGCTGGGAGCCCTGCGGCTGGGTCGCCGCGACCGCTGGATCGGGCCGGCCTTTCGCTGGGCCGACCGACTCCAGCCGTGGGCCATGGCCGACGTCGCTGTACTCGCCCTGTGGATCGCCTACGCCCGGCTGAGCGCCACCGTGCCGACGAGGCTGGGGGTCGGCGGCGCCTGTTTCGTGGCGGCCGGTCTCCTGACCCTGTTCGTGCGCGCCACCCTGAACAAGCCCGCGGTCTGGCGGCTCATCCGCGTCCAGCGGCCCTGGCCCCGCTGGCGCACCTGCCTGGGCTGCTCGGCCTGCGGCTACCTGGCGCCTGCGCGCGCCGCCGGGCGTCCATGCCCACGCTGCGCCGCGCCCCTGGCGGCGCGCAAGGCCGCCGGCGCCCGCCGGGCGGCCGCCTTCACCCTGGCCGGGCTTACGCTCTACCTGCCCGCCAACCTCTTCCCGATGGCCACCATCCCGATCGGTCTGGAACCGTCGAGCTATACGGTCCTCGAGGGAGTGAAGGACCTGTTTGAAGCCCGCCTCTTCGGCCTAGGCCTGCTGGTGTTCACCGCCAGCTTCGCGGTGCCGCTGCTCAAGCTCGGTGGGCTAGCCTGGTTCCTCGCGGCGGTGGCCGGTCTGGCGGGCGGCGCCCGGATCGCCAAGACCCGGCTCTACGGCGTCGTCGAGGAGATCGGCCGCTGGTCGATGGTCGATCCCCTGGTGATCGCCTGCTTCGTGCCGGTGATGCAGTTCAACGCCAAACTCTATGGGCGCGCCGGCCCAGCCGCGACCGCGTTCAGCGCCGTGGTGGTGCTGACGATGGTCGCCGCGCGGATGTTCGACCCGCGCAGCCTTTGGGACGCCGCGCGGAGGCGCGCGTGACGCCGCCGCCTCCTGAGCGCGGGGTCCAGGCCTGGCGGCTCCGCTGGCCGGGCCTGGTCTGGGCCGTTCCGCTCGCCGCCCTGATCATCGTGGCGTACCTCGGACTGCAGGCCTTCGCCCAGCGGGGCATCGACGTGGTGGTCACTTTCGAGTCCGCCCATGGCGCGCGGGCGGGCGACACGCCGGTGGTCTACAAGGGCGTGCGCATCGGCCGGGTGACCAAGATCCAGGTCTCCGAGGATGTCCGGCGCGTGGACATGACCCTTCGGCTGGAGCCGCGCACGCGCAATGCGCTGCGCGACGGGGCGAAGTTCTGGATGATCGGGGCCGACCCCAGCCTCGCGGACCTGTCGTCCCTCAGCGCCGTGGTCTCCGGTGTCTCTATCGGCGCCGCGCCAGGCTCGGGCGCGCCGCGCCGCCGCTTCGTGGGCCTCGACAAGCCGCCCCCGGTGCCGCCGGGAGAGCCAGGTTCCTACTATCTTCTGGACGGCCCCAGCCTCGGCGCCGCTCGGGTCAGCGCCGGGGTCTACTACCAGGGCCTGGAGGTCGGACGGATCACCCAGGTCGCCCTGGACTCGGTCCGCGGCTTCCAGCTCACCGCCTTCGTCGAAGCCCCTTACGACCGGCTCGTGAAGCCGGATAGCCTGTTCTACAGCGCCAAGGCGCTGGACGTGCGGTTGACGCGGGCCGGGGTCGGGGCGAATCTTGGCCCCGGCAACTCGGCGCTGGCGGGCGGCGTCGAATTCGAAACACCCCCCGAAGCGCAAGGGGAACGGCAAAGCCTCTCCGGCGCGACCTTCCGCTTCTTCCCGGACCTCGACACCGCCGAACTGGGTCCAGTCGGCCCCGAGGTCGCCTACCACGCGACGGTCGCGGGCGGAGGCGGTCTGCGGCCCGGCGCACCGGTGCTCCTGGAGGGCTTCCCGATCGGTCGGGTGCTGAGCCGCGGCCTGGCCGTCGACGACGGCGCCGGCCAGGCCGCGGCGCGCGTCCAGATCGCCATCGGCCCGGAGCGCCTGGGCCTGTCGGACGAGATCCGCGACGGCGCCGCGCTTTCGCCAGCGGACTGGCAGCGACGGACCGATATGGTGCTCGCGCGACTGATCCGCCGGGGCTACCGCCTGCAACTCAGCCAGTCGCCCCCGGTCCTCGGTCCGGCGGCGCTGGACCTGGTCAGGATGGACGCGCCGCCGCCAGCGACAACACGGCTTGTAGACGGCGCCTTGCCCGCCGTCAGCGCCGCTTCGCTCGGCAGCATCATCGCCCATGCCGACGGTCTCCTACGGTCGGCCCAGGCCATGCCGCTCGCAGAAATCGGCCAGAATGTCCGTCAGCTCACCGCGCGATTAAACGCTCTCGCGGCCTCGCCGCAGCTCTCCGACAGCCTGGCGCATCTGCACGCCGCCCTGGCCAACCTCGACCAGATCACCGCCGACGTGCGGCCCCAGGCCGGACCGTTGACGGCCAAGGTGACACAGGCGGCCGACGACCTCGACCAGGCCGCCGCGGCGGCGAAGCGCGCGCTGGGCGGCGGCGGGGCGCCGGCCGACGCCAGCCTGCCCGACACGCTGCAGCAGATTACCGCCGCGGCGCGCGCATTGCGCATCTTGGCGGATGACCTCGACCGCCATCCCGAGGCGGTGCTGAAAGGGAAGGCCCGCCCATGACTCGCCGTCTGCCACACGCTGCGGTGTTCCTGACCCTCGGCCTGACGGCCTGCGGCACCACCGCGCCCACCCGCTATCTCACCTTAGCGCCGTCGCCGGCGGCAACCCCCCATCAAGCCGCAGCCGGGCTCATTCTCCGGCCGCCGGAGGTCCGCTGGCCGGCCGCCTACGACCGGCTCGAAGTGACCCGGCCCACAGACGGTGTCGCGGTGACGGTGGAAGAGTTTTCGCGGTGGAGCGCGCCGCCCGCCCAATTGGCGGTCGCCGCCCTGACGGCCGATCTCACCGCGCGGCTGCCGGGCGGCGCCATCGCCCCATGGACAGAGGCCGCGCCGGCGGACGCCGTCGCGGTGAGCGTTCAAGTTGAGACCCTCAGCGCCGAGCCCGCCGGCTATGGCTTGGTCGCGCAGGTGACGATCGCGCGGGGCGGCCTTCCGCCTCAGCGCTGGAGGTTCCAGGCCGAGGCCGACGGCGCGCACGACGCGGAGGGAGAGGCTTGGGCCCTTAGCCGACTGCTCGGCGCGTTGTCCGATCGGATCGCCGAGCACCTAATTCCAGGACTTACCTTCCAGCCGGCGGCTTCGGCCCCGAGCGCCAGCCCCCGCCCAGCGCCTTGAACACCGCCACCTGGTCCTGGACCAGGGCCGCGTCGGACCCGGCGACGGCGGCGTCAGCGGCCACGAGCTGCTGTTCGGAGGTGAGCAGGTC
>Ga0209166_10003458_pt1 | contig 11405 bp, 9 predicted proteins | sample Coa_R1_3_FD_187151 | JGI IMG/M metagenome (GOLD analysis project Ga0209166, IMG submission 187151) | Surface soil microbial communities from Centralia Pennsylvania, which are recovering from an underground coalmine fire - Coalmine... | ecosystem: Environmental > Terrestrial > Soil > Unclassified... | reverse complement strand
CACCAACGATCCATGGATGTCGGCCGGCCACTTCTTCGACATCACCGTGCTGTGCCCGATCTTCCGCGGCGAACAGCTTGTCGGCTACATCGGCTCGACCATCCACCACACCGACATCGGCGGCTACGGGATCGGCGCCGGGGCCCGGGACATCCACGAGGAGGGCCTGTGGATCCCGCCCGCCAAGCTCTACGAGGCCGGCGAGCCCAACGCTTTGCTGCACGAGATCATCGGCCGCAACGTGCGCACGCCCGACAATGTGTTCGGCGATCTGGCCGCGCAGGTGTCCGGCGGCCGCGCCGGCGGCGAGCAGCTCATCGCCCTTTGCCGCCGCCACGACCTGCAGGACATCGAGCATGTGGCCGACGAGATCATCGCCCGCTCGGAGGCGGCGACGCGGCGGGCCATCCGCGCCCTGCCGGCCGGGGTCTGGCATGGCGACTGCCGCTTCGACGTGCCGGGGGGCGACGTCATCGAGTTGAAGGCCGCGGTCAACATCGACAACGAGGCCGGCGAGGTCCTGATCGACTTTGCCGGCAGTTCCGGCGCGAGCCCGCTCGGCATCAACGTGGTGATGAACTACACTCACGCCTACGCCACCTTCGCCGTCAGGAGCTGCCTCAACCCAGAGCAGCCGAACAACCACGGCTCGCTGGCGCCGATCAAGGTGACCGCCCCCGAGGGCTCGATCGTCAACGCCGCCTATCCCTCGCCGCTCAACGCCCGTCACGTCGTCGGCATGTTCGTGCCCATGCCGATCCTGAAAGCGCTGCACCAGGTGATGCCCGAGCGGGTGCTGGCGGAAGGCTCGGGCGCGGTGTGGACCATGCAGATCCAGGGTCGCCACGCCGACGGGAGCGCCTTCACCTCCTCGATGTTCAACTATTCCGGCGGCATGGGCGCGCGCGCCACCAAGCCGGGACCCAGCGCCACCTGCTACCCCACGGGCGTCGCCGCCGTACCGGTGGAGATCCTGGAGGCGGCGCTGCCGATCGTCTTCGACCGGCGCGAGCTGAGGCGCGGATCAGGCGGGCGGGGCCGCTCCCCGGGAGGCGACGGCCAGGTGATCGCCTTCCACATGCGGACCGACCAGCCGTGGCTGCTGAACGCCGTCCCCAGTCGGCTCGACCGCGGCCCCGATGGCCTCGCCGGAGGCGAAGCGGGCGCGGCGGGGCGCTTCCTGGTCAACGGCGAGCCGAGGAGCCAGGCCGGCAAGATGACCATGAAGGCCGGTGACCACGTGGTCCTTGAGACCCCCGGCGGTGGGGGATTTGGCGCGATCTAGGAGGGCAGGGACATGGATATCCACGCGATCGATTGGAGCCTCACGCCCTGGGAGCCGGTTCGAGACGGGGTGGAGCGCAAGGCGTTCTCGGGCGAGGGGGCAACGGTATCTCTCAATCGGCTGCAACCGGGCCATGAGCCGCGTCCGCACCACCATCCCCACGAACAGATCGTCTACATCCTCGCGGGCCAGATCGACTTCCACATCGAAGAGACGGTCACCCGCCTTGGACCCGGCGGCCTGCTGGTGGTGCCGCCGAACGCGCGACACTGGGGCGAGGTCGTCGGCGACGAGCCGGTGCTCAACCTCGACGTCTTCACCCCCAAGCGCGCCGAATACGCCGCCTGAAATGAGGAATCCGCCATGGCCTATCCGCACACGCTGATCTTCGTCGACCTTGCGTCGGACGACCCCGCCGCCGCCGGCAGGTTCTATTCGGAGGTGTTCGGCTGGCGCGACGACGACCGGCCGCTCGGCCTCTATCACCGCATGGTCCCCGGCGGAAATTTCCTGAAGAGCGATGGGACCGAGAGCGAGATCGGCAACCTGCACCTGGGCATCTTCAAGGCCGATAACGCCCGGCCCCACCCCGAGGCGGCCGGCGCACCGCCGCGTTCGCTGAGCGAAGGCGGCCGAAAGCCACGCGTCTGGATCCTGGTCAGCGACGACGAACCCGTGGACGCCATCCTGGAGCGCGCGGTGGCGCGCGGCGCCACGATCCTCTGGCGCGATCACTACTGGTCGACCTTCAACGGCTTCAATCACGCTTTCGCCGACCCCTGGGGCAACGAGATCATCCTGTGGGGCAAGGCCGGCCCGGATCCGAAGATCCCTGAAGGCTATACGACCGAGTAGCCATAAGGCCTTGCGAAGGCCGCCTAAGCCGTTCAATGTCGCATTGCGTGATCTATTGACGTGTGACTCTGACATTTCAGATCCAGCCGGCTTTCACGCTGCAGGAGGGCGAAAGGACGTTGCAGCACCATCGGTCGGGCCAGGAGACGGGATTCAGGCGGATCGAGCCCTCCGGCGACCTCGCCGGCTGGGCGCCCGAGTCGCAGAAGGCCAAGGTCTACGACCAGATTCTGCTCGACATAATCCTGGGCGAGCTCGCGCCTGGACGGCAGCTGGACGAGCAGGGACTCGCCCGACGATATGACGCGGGCCTGGCCGGGGTGCGCGACGCCCTGGGCCGGCTCGCCCTGGAAGGCTTGGTCGTGCGGCGTCCGCGGGCCGGCACCACGGTCGCGCCGCTCGACCTGGTGGACGTGCGCCAGGCTTTCGAGGCGCTGCGTCTCATCGAGCCGCATTGCGCATCGCTCGCCGCCAGCAGCGCCGGGCCGGCCGACATCGCCGCCCTGCGCGCGGCCTTCGACGGCGCCGAGGACGCGGCGCGCGCCGGCGACGCGCGCGCCCTGATCGGCATGGACCAGCGCTTCCACGCGGCCCTGGCGCTGGCGACCGGCAACCTGACCTTGGCCAAGATCGTCATCCCCCTGCAGCACAAAGCGTCGCGATTCTGGGCCTACTCCATGACCGAGGACACAGCCGAGGAACGCATCCAGGAGGTGGAGCGGCACCGGGCCCTCGCCGAATGCGTCGCCCGCGGCGACAGCCCCGCGGCGCACGAGGCCATGCTGAAGGTGCTGGGCGCCTTTTTCGGCGCCCGCGTTCGCGACGGTCGGAACGATGCCGCGCCACGCGCTCGTTGACGCGAGAATGGGCGCCGATGGCGGGTCACTGAACGGTGATTCGTCATCGCTCACATTTCGAGTGAAATTGGCGAGGGTGCATTGACGGGGTGTCGGCGACGCGAAACCGTGCCCCTCGTGACGATAGTCGTGGGATCGCGACCGGACGCCCCAAGGGCGGCGGTCGATGCAGCGGGGCGACCATGCAGAAACACCTGATCCTATTCGCGGGCGCCTCGGGCGCGGTGCTGCTCGCCGGCGGCGTGGCGCGGGCGGCCGATGCCGCAGCAGCGCCGACTCAGGTCGGCGAGGTCGTGGTGACCGCCGACCGGGTGGGACTTCTGGAGAAGCGACCCAACGACACCGTGCTGGGTCTCACCAAACCCCTCATCGAGACGCCGAGGTCGGCCAGCCTGGTGAGCGACGTCACCATCGAGCGCTACGGCATCAAGACGATCAACGACTTCGTCGCCGTCTCTCCCAGCAGCTATACGGCCAGCTTCTACGGCGTCCCGGGCTCGCTCAACATTCGCGGCACGCTTGCGGACAACTACTTCCAGGGCTTCAAGCTGATCGAGAACCGGGGCACCTACACCACCCCGATCGGCGATGCCTCGCAGATCGAGGTCGTGCGCGGGCCGCCGTCGCCGATCTACGGCCCGGGCAAGGTGGGCGGCTTCCTGAACTTCGTCCCCAAGTCGGCTCAGACGGAGAACCTGACCAGCGGCGCCGGCGAGATAGAGTTCACGGGCGGGAGCTACGGCAAGAAGAACTTCAACGCACAGGTCGGCACACCGCTCAAGCTTGGCGGCATCGAGGGCGGCTTTTACGCCTACGCCGAGGTCGAAGATTCGGACAGTTTCTACTATGGCATCCATCCGAAGCATCAGCTCGGGGAAGTGTCGATCGACTTCAAATTCCCGAACGACTGGACCTGGAGCACAGACGCGCTGATCTACCACTCCAGCGGGGACGTGCAGACGCCCGGCTGGAACCGCCTGACCCAGAACCTGATCAACAACCAGCAATACATCACCGGTCGCAATACGACGCTGATGAACACCCCCGGCGTCCCCTATCTGACGCCGGATCAGGCGACGCCGACGGAATTCGCCCCTTACCCGTTCAACTTCACAGCCGTGGGCGGCGGCCTCTATGCGGCCTATTTCGGATTTCCCCCCTCCCTCCCGGCGCAATTCACCCTGAACAGCCCCGGCGCGGGCAACCTGGTGACCCTCAGCCCCCGAACGGTGGACGTCGGGCCGCTGGACCACTCGGAGACGATGACCGAGACGATCGTCTCGAGCCTGTCGCACCAGTTCGCCAACGACAGCACGCTCAAGCTGCAGCTGTTCTGGAACGGCCTGGATAACAAGCGCTTCGTCAGTTACGGCTTCCCGGCCTGGTTCCGCGCCAACGCCTATGAAGCGCGTGTCACCTACGACTTCAAGCTGGGCGCCAAGGACGGCCCGGTCACGGCCGACACGATCGTCGGCGGGTCCTACCGCTACTACCAGGGCCGCGACATGCAGAGCTTTAACTCCGGCCTGATCGCCCTCGACCGGCGCGACCTGTCGGTGGGCGCGACGCCGACCGACACGATCTGCGACCCGCTGACCGCAGGCATCACCGGCGACCAGTTCCCCAGCAACTGCCAGGGGTGGGAGCTCGACATCCGCTCCCGTCAGGACGACGGCGGCCTGTTCTTCACCACCGACGTCACGGTGTTGCGGCGGCTGGATATCGTAGCGGGTGGCCGCTACGACTGGTACAACGTCAAGAGCATCGACACCGGGATCCTGTCCTTCGACGTGCCGGGGACGCAGTCCGCCTCGAAGGGCCGCTTCACCTACAACGTCGCCGGCACCTACAAGCTGGGCTGGGGCCTGATGCCCTATGTCACCTGGTCCGAGAACGCCGCGCTGGAAGTGCAGCAGGCCGGCGACCTCAAGCCGGCCGACATCAAGAGCGGCGGCTGGCTCAGCAAGTCCGACCTGATCGAAGGGGGGATCAAGTTCCAGCTCCTGGGCAATACGCTGGTCGGATCGATCGACGGCTATGAGCAGCATCGCACCTCGCTGGTCGGGCTCAACGCCGTCTCCCAACGCACGCGATCGGACGGCGCCGAGATCGAGGTCCGCTGGCTTGCAACGAAGAACCTGAGCTTCACCTTCTCCGGCGACGAGCAGCGCACCGAGGTGCTCGGGCCGGACACCTCGACGATCTACATCCCCGCCTACGCCGTGTGCGGCCCGACCCTGGCCTGTGAGCTCGGGTCGTGGGGTGGGGCCTTCCTCGTCTTCAACTTCAACAGCCTGCCCGGTCGGGCCGGCGACTATAAGCTGTCGACCATCCCTGAAAACGTGATCAGCTTTCACGCCAGCTATGTCACCGACGAGCACTATTGGGGACGGGCGGGGGTCACCGCCGGCGTCACCTATGTGACCAAGACATCGGGCACGATAGAGAACGCCATCTCCTACTCCGACTACAGCCTGGTCAATCTCTCGGCGTTCTATCAGAAGGGGCCGTGGGAGGTGGACGCCAACATCGATAACCTGTTCGACACCCTCTACTTCACACCCAACTCCGACCCGACCTACGAGAATGTCTCGGCCATACCGGGCATCGGGCGCGAGTGGCGGATAACCCTCAAGCGCAAGTTCTGATCGATGCCCCGGTTCGAGTGGCGACCCTGGCTGCTGGTGGCGGCCTTCAGCCTGGTGTTCTTCCTGATCACGGCAGCCACCTACAACGCCCTGGGGGTCGTGCTGCCCAGCATGGTCAGGGAGGGCGGCTGGAGCTGGACCGAGGCGGGTTTCGGCTACACGCTCCTGGGGGCCTCCACCGGGATTTCCTCGTTTGCGCCGCTCATGCTGATCAAGCGGTTCGGCGTCAGGGTGACGCTGTTGTGCGGCACGGCGGTGATGGCGGCGGGGTTCTTCAGCCTCGCCGAGACGCACGGCGTCCTGCTCTATTTCGTCGGCGCCACCCTGTGCGGGACCGGCTTTCAGATGATGGCGCTGATCCCCGGCACCCACGTCCTGGCGGCCGTCTTCAAGCACCGCGCCCTGCCGTTCGGTATCTACTTCACCTCCGGGGCCGTGGGCGGCGTGGCGGGGCCCTTCATGGTCTTTGGCGTGATGCACGCCTTCCACGACCACTGGCGCATGTTCTGGCTCGTCCAGGCGTTCGCGGCCATGGCTGTGGGCGCTCTCTGCGCCATCGCCGTTGGGAGTCCCGCCTCGCTCATGAGGGCCTCCGAGCGCACCGACGCCGCCCTGGCCGAAGAGACGGCGGCGCCCGGCGGCCGCCAGCGCGTCCACCGAACCCTCGTCGACTGGACGCCGCGCCAGGCGTTCCGCACGCCGCAGTTCTATGTGCTGCTGGCCGCCTATTTCGGTCACCTGCTGATCGGCGCCACGGTGGGCAGCGTCTCGGTGGCGCACTTGACCCAGCGCGGCGTCGCCCCCGTGGTCGCCGGCACGATGCTGAGCATCGAGGCGCTGATGCAGATGGCCGGGCGCACCGTGGGCGGCCTCGTCGGGGACTTCGTCGACCCCCGCTACCTGCTGATGTTCGCGCTCGCCGCCCTGGTGGTCGGCTCCTCGGCGCTCAGCATCGCCGACGACTATCCGACCATGCTGGTCTATGCGGTCGGCTGCGGCCTGGGGTTCGGCCTGACGCTCCTGGCCGTGACCGTGCTGCTGCTGAACTACTACGGTCGGCGGTACAATCTGGAGATCTTCTCCACCACCTGCCTGATCGGCGCCGTGTCGGCGCTGGGACCCACGATCGGCGGCGGCGTGCGAGACCTGACCGGCAGCTTCGTCTGGACGTTCCAGCTGTTCGCCGCCATCATCGGCGTGATCCTCGTCGCCGTCGTTCTCATGCGGCCGCCGCGCCAGAACCCGTCGCAGGGCGGCGCCACTCCGGAAACGTCGGACCTTCCGGCTCGATTGGCGGCGAACTCGGTTTAGGAGGAGTCCCGACATGGGAGCAAACAAGCACGAATACGGCGTCTTCCTTCCGGTCGCCAACGGCGGCTGGATCATCTCCTCGACGACGCCGCCCCTCGACGGCCTGTGGAAGCAGAACCTGGCTGCGTCGGTCACCGCCGACGAGGTGGGCATGGATTTCGTCATGTCGATGGGGAAGTGGCGGGGCTTCGGCGGCGTCACCAACCACTGGGGTGTCCAGATGGAGTCGCTCACCATGATGGCCGGCATCGCCCAGGCGACCAAGCGGGTGAAGCTATGGGCGACCATTCACCCGCTGCTGCAGAACCCGGCGGTGGCGGCCAAGATGATCACCACGCTCGATCACATTTCCGGCGGCCGCGCCGGCCTCAACATCGTGGCCGGCGCCTACCGCGGAGAGTTCGCCCAGATGGGCGCCTGGGACGACAGCCTCGACCACGACGAACGCTACGCCCTCACGGAAGAATGGACGATGCTCGTCAAGCGTCTGTGGAGCGAGCCCAGCGTCACCCACGACGGCCGGTTCTTCCACTTCGAGAACTGCGAATCCAATCCCAAGCCCCTGTCGCAGCCGAGGCCGGAGTTGATCAGCGCCGGCATGTCCGAGCGCGGCTTCGAGTTTGCGGTCCGCGAGGCCGACGCCTGTTTCATCGGCGGCCGCACCCCCGACGACCGGCGTGACGCCAGCCGGCGCGCCAAGGCCATGGCGGCCAAGTACGGCAAGACCGTCAAGACCTACGCCATGTGCACCGTGGTCTACGCCGAGACCGACGCCAAGGCCGAGGCCCTGGTCGAGCGCTATCGCGAGGGCGTCGACATGGGGGCCGTGATCGAGATGCTGAAGAGCTGGGGCGTGCCGCCCGAGCGGCTGACCGAGATCGCCAGGCAGCAAGGCGCCTTCATGACCCAGACGGCCGTCGGCACGCCGGCCACCTGCGCCGACGAGATCGAGGAATTCTTCGGCTACGCAGAGCTCGACGGCCTGATGCTGATCTTCCCGGACTACGTCGAGGGCCTGAAGATGTTCGGCGCCGACATCCTGCCCGGACTGCGGATGGCGACCGCATGAACGGGGCCTTGGCCAGCGATGGCCGCGCCGCGGGCGACGCCGCCCGCGCGCGAGACGGGCTGGCCGGATGGATCTCGCCCGGCCGCACGGCGCTGCTGGTCATCGATATGCAGGTCGACTTCGCCTCTCCCGACGGCGCGCTTGGCCGGGCCGGCCTCGACCTGAGCGGCGTCGCGCCGGCGCTGAAGGCGGCGGAACGGCTCGCGGAGGTCGCGCGCGGGTCCGGCGCGCCGGTCGTGTTCGTGGGATTGCAGACATCGGCCGACGCGGATTCGCCGGCCTGGAGCGAGAGGATGCGGCGGCGCGGCGGCGATCCGGACTCCGAAACCGCCCTCTGCCGGGAAGGAACCGTCGGCGCCGCCTTCGTCGGACCGACCCCGGCGCCCGGCGACATGGTGGTCGCCAAGCGCCGCTACAGCGGCTTCTTCCGCACCGATCTCGACGCACGGCTGAAGCGTCTGGGGGTCGACACCTTGATCGTCTGTGGTCTGACAACTGAGTGCTGTGTCGATTGCACGGTCAGGGACGCCTTCCACCTCGACTACCACGTGTTCATCGCCGCCGACGCCTGCGCCGCCTATGACGTGGCGTTGCACGAGGGGGCGCTGCAGAGCCTGGAGCTGAACTGTGCGATCGTGACGAGGACGGACGAAATCGTTGCGGCGTGGATGAGGGCAGGCTGAAGATGGATGGCGACTTCGGACAATTTGGCGGCGTCGCGCCGGCCGCCGTCGAGGACGCGGACCGCCGGCGGCTGGCGGCGGCGATCGACGAGGACGAACTGGTCGAGCTGGCGCTCGGCCTCGCCAACATCCCCAGCCCGGCGGGCCACGAGACGGCGGCGGGCGATTTCGTGTTCGAGTGGATGACGCGCGAGGGTTTCTCGCCGCGCAAGGTGGGCGCGACGCCGGCGCGCTCCAACATCGTAGGGACGTTCGGCGGCGGCGGACGCGGGAGCGGCCTCAACCTTCTGTTCACCGCTCACCTCGACACCGAGGCGCCGACCTGGGAGCCGGACCTCGACGCCTACAAGTTCCGCCCAGCGACGCTGAAGAACCGCGAATGGCAGGAGTGCTGGCTGGAGGACGGCGTCCTCTACGGCTACCCGATCGCCAACGACCGTGGACCGATGAGCTGCTTCCTGATGGCGGCCAAGGCCCTGAAGACCGCGGGATACGAGCTGGGCGGACTGCTCTACCTCACGGCCTGCCCGGGCGAGATCGGCCCCGAACCGATCGAGGAGCATCGCGGCGTCGACTACCTGGGCAAGGACATCGGCGCCCACTACCTGTTCCACCACGGCGGCGTCGCGCCGGACTTCGCGATCGCCGCCGAAGGGTGCGATTTCGGGCTAACCTGGGTCGGCTGCGGCTATTCGGTCTGGCGGATCAGGCTCCTCGGCGAGGCGGTGTTCACGCCCCTGCTCACCCATCCGGAGGATCCCTACGCCCACCCCAACCCCATCTACCGCCTGGGCAAGGTGATCGCCGCCCTCAATCGGTGGGGCCGCGACTACGAGATCGCCAACCGCTACGAATCTCCCGGCGGAGTCGCCCAGCCCAAGACGCAGATCGCTGCGGTGCGCGGCGGCGTGCCCTTCGCCTTCGGGGCCGGCACCGAGGTGGTCAACCTCTATCTCGAGGTCGGCCTAGGCCCGCGCCAGCAGGCCAGCCAGATCCTGCACGAGCTTCAGCGCCTCGCCGTCGCCGAGGACCTTGGCGAGATCGAGATCGAGCCGCTGGTCGTGCGCCACGGCTTCGAGGCCGACGCCCATGGCGTCGCGCCCCTGGTGGGGGCGGTGGACGCCGCCACCCGCCTGACGCTGGGCGCGCCCGTGCAACGCGCGGCGCCGGTCTTCTCGAGCATGTGGCGCGACCACAACGTCTTCAATATGCAGCGCATCCCGGCCATCACCACCGGCTTCAAGCGCTGGCGGCCCAGGCCAAAGGACCTGGTCGACAGCGCGCTCATCTATGCGCTGACCGCGCTGGCGGTCTGCGGCCGCGCCGACGCCGCCGCCTCGGCCAGGCGATCGGCGCCGGTCTATGGCGAAAATCCATTCGGCGAGGCATGATTCAGCCTCGCCGCCGCAGGGAGTGAACGATGAGCTATGACGTCCTGGAGGTTCGACCCCTCACCTTGCGCATCGGCGCGGAGATCGGCGGCGTCGACCTCACCAAGCCCCTGTCGAACCGCCAGACCAGCGAGCTGCGCGACGCCATCGCCGACTACCAGGTGATCTTCTTCCGCGACCAGCCGCTGGATCGCGAGAGCCACATCCGCTTCGGCCGCGTGTTCGGCGACCTTGCCATCCACTCCGGGGTCGCGGGCCTCGAGGACTATCCCGAGGTCATCCAGATCCACGCCGACCACACCTCGAAGAACGTGCCCGGTGAGAACTGGCACTCGGACCTGACCTGCGATCCGATCCCGCCGATGGGCTCGATCCTCTACCTGCACACGGTGCCGGAGGTCGGCGGCGATACGATGTTCTCCAGCATGTACGCCGCCTACGACGCGCTGTCGCCGAAGATGAAGGCCTATCTGGAGGGGATGCAGGCGGTGCACGACGGCGAGCACGTCTACCGGCCGCTGTTTCCAGACGTCGACAAGAAGTACAACACGTCGGTCCATCCGATCATCCGCACCCACCCGGTGACGGGCAAGAAGAGCATCTTCGTCAATTCGTCCTACACCACAGAGATCGTCGGAGTGTCGAAGGCCGAAAGCGACGCTATCCTGGGCTATCTCTACCAGCACGTGATGAACCCGAACTTCCACGTCCGCTTCCGCTGGCGCCCCCATTCGGTGGCGTTCTGGGACAACCGCTGCACCCAGCACCTGGCGGTGTGGGACTATTTCCCGCAGACCCGCTCCGGCTATCGCGTCACGGTGGCGGGCGAGACCCCGCCGATCTAGGCCTCCTCGAACCCCGTGGAGAGGGAGAGCGGCGCCCAGGCGCCGATCTCCGCCTGGAAGCGCGCCATGTGGCGGGTGGCGTAGTGGATCGCGTCGGCGCCCAGCAGGAGCTGCCGCGGCGGGTTTTCGGCGTCGACCACCTTCAGGATGGCGGCGGCCACCTTGGCCGGATCGCCCGGCTCGTGACCGGCGTGGTCGGCGAGGATGCGGCGCGCCGCGTGGGCGACGTCGGCGTAGTCGTCGATAACCCTGGCGACCTGGCGCAGCGAGCGGGCGGAATAGTCGGTGCGCATGCCACCCGGCTCGATATTGGTGACCTTGATCCCGAAGTCGGCGACCTCGTCGGCCAGGGTGAGGGCCGCGCCCTCCAGGGCGAACTTGCTGGCGCAGTAGATCCCCGTGCCGGCCCAGGTCGCCACTCCACTCACCGAGGTGACGTTGACGATATGGCCAGCGCGGCG
>Ga0209166_10003456_pt1 | contig 11407 bp, 7 predicted proteins | sample Coa_R1_3_FD_187151 | JGI IMG/M metagenome (GOLD analysis project Ga0209166, IMG submission 187151) | Surface soil microbial communities from Centralia Pennsylvania, which are recovering from an underground coalmine fire - Coalmine... | ecosystem: Environmental > Terrestrial > Soil > Unclassified... | reverse complement strand
TTCATCCTTCCACCACGAAGCGTCGAGAGCGCCTGCTCCCGCACCGAGGGCGCCACCACCGAGAGCCCCGGCTGCAATAGCCCCTGCCGCCACTGCGGCGCTTGCTCCGCCCGTGAAGGGGATCGCCAGCGTGGCCCCGATGAGCGAGCCCCACAGGCCGCCCCAGCCCGCGCCTTCGCCGGTGGTCATCTGGAAGCTCTGGTCAACCCGGAGCTTACCGTTGTAGTCGCGGTAGACGGCGACCGCGTCGTGGAGGTCCACGGCCCAGTCCTCGTTCATTCTCTGCAACTGGTTGAGTACGTCCGATGCGCGGTACATGTCTTTCTTAAAGCCAACGACTATCAGTTGTGCCATGATTGTTCTCCTTCAGTGTTGTCTGATCTTTCGATTGAGCGTGAGTTGTTCCGTCACGCCTGTGACTTTTTCTCCCTCGCTCTTTGCTATCGTTGTGCAAATGCGAAGGCTTGATCTAAAACTCTTGAAGATAATATTCCTTTGCTACCGCCGACATGGGCGCAGTGAAGCGCCATGGGAGGACTTTTTCCGCAGCCTGTTTTAACACCGGAAGGGTTTCGAATTCCGCGGGCCTTCGGGAGTTAGAAAGCCCCACTCTAACCCTTGGACGTAGCTGCTGCAATTCCTCGTAAGGATCATTTGCGGTTACGACTTTCGCCGTAGTGCATTCACGACACTTCAACGCTGATCGCGCTCACGCAGACGAGAGAACGATTCGAGCTCCGTATGGGCAACCTGTTCAAACACAGTTACACACTAAGTTCGAAAGGAGATCTTGATGGCCGCCAATACTACATCCAATCCGACCATGAAACGCTCTATGACCGATCAAACGAAAACCGCGGAAGGCCGGAGACTGCAGGAATCGCGCGACCAATTGGACGAAGGCCTGAATGTCGTGAAAAAAGGCGTGGCCTGGAAGAAATGGGGGCCGTACCTGAGCGAGCGGCAATGGAGTACGGTGCGGGAAGACTACAGCCCATCAGGAGACGCCTGGGGCTACTTCCCGCACGATCAGGCCAGGTCAAGGGCTTACCGCTGGGGAGAAGACGGGCTCGGCGGAATCTGCGACGACAATGGGCGATTGTGTTTTGCTCTCGCCTTATGGAACGGCGTTGATCCCATCCTGAAGGAACGCCTGTTCGGCCTGACCAACACTGAGGGCAATCACGGCGAAGACGTCAAGGAATACTACTTTTATCTCGATAGTACGCCCACTCACTCTTACATGAAGTATCTCTACAAGTATCCGCAACGGGAATATCCCTACCTGGACTTGGTGCAAACCAACCGGCGGCGCAGCCGCTACGAGTTCGAGTATGAGTTGCTCGATACGGGAATTTTCGCGGACGACCGCTACTTTGATGTGTTCGTGGAATATGCCAAAGAGTCGCCAGAGGAACTGGCTGTCAAGATCTCTATCGCCAACCGGGGCAAACAGGAGGCGACGCTGCACTTGCTGCCGACCTTATGGTTTCGCAACACATGGACCGGGCCAAACCCGGAGGCAAAGCCCTCTCTGCGCGAGGCCCTCGCGCCCGGGATGAAGATGAAAGCGGTCCACGCGTCACATGCGAAACTTGGAGACCGCTATTTGTATTGTCAAGGGGATGTTCCGCTGCTGTTCACGGAAAACGAGACCAACACGCAAATGATTTTCGGCGTGCCCAACTCATCTCCCTTCGTGAAAGATGGAATCAACAACCACGTAGTCCTGGGCGCGGCGAATGTGGTGAACCCCGGCCATTTCGGGACCAAATGTTCCGCGCACTATCAGCTCAGCTTCGCTCCCGGAGAAACCAAAGCGGTCCACCTGCGCCTGTCTGAGCGCGCGCCGGAGAATGCGGGCAGCGGGAGTGTGGATCTGGCCAGAAGCGTGGAACAGACGGTCTCATTGCGCAAGGCGGAGTGTGATGAGTTCTACACCGCAATTACGCCGCCGGTGGTGGGGCAAGAAGAGGCGGCGGTAATGCGCCAGGCGCTGGCGGGTATGCTTTGGAGCAAACAGCATTATCAGTACGACCTTACTACTTGGCTGAAAGAGCACGGCGTCACCGACGGCGGTTCCTCTGTGCGCAACCAGCACTGGAAGCACATGCTCAACGACGATGTGATTTCCATGCCCGACAAATGGGAGTATCCCTGGTACGCGGCCTGGGACCTGGCGTATCACACCATAGCCCTGGGGCTGGTGGACAGCGACTTTGCCAAGCAGCAGCTTGATCTGATGTTGCGTGGGGTCTACATGCATCCCAGCGGGCAACTTCCCGCTTACGAATGGAATTTCAGCGACGTGAATCCTCCGGTCCACGCCTGGGCCACGATGTTCCTCTATTACACCGAGATCGAAATGCGCGGGAAGGGAGACATCGAATTCCTGAAGCAGGCTTTCAACAAGCTGCTGGTGAACTTCACATGGTGGGTGAACCGCGAAGACCCCGAGGGACACAACGTTTTTGAAGGAGGGTTCCTGGGGCTGGACAACATTGGAGTTTTTGACCGCAGCGCTCCCGTCCCAGGCGGAGGGCGGCTCGATCAAGCCGATGGAACCGCATGGATGGCGTTATTCAGCCAGAACATGTTTGAAATCGCCGTACAACTGGCGCTGGCCGATCCGGCGTACGAGAGCATGGCGTTGACATTCCTGGAGCGTTTCCTGGCGATCGCATCATCGATGGACCAGATGGGCGCACACAAGGAGGGGATGTGGGACGAAGAAGACGGCTTCTTCTATGACTTATTGCACTTTCCCAACGGGAACGCGATGCGCTTGAAAGTCCGGTCCTACGTGGGATTGTTGCCGCTTTGCGCCACCACCGTGATTCCAGCGGAGGCGGCACAGAGCTTCCCATGGCTGGTGGAGGGCGCGCGGGAGTTCCTCGAGCGGCATCCCAACCTGACGGCAAAGATCGCCAAACTGGAGCCAGGTCTGGAGGGCCGCTACCTTTTTTCGATTCTCAATCAAGACAAGCTGCGACGCGTGCTTGCGCGCATGCTGGACGAAAAGGAATTCCTGAGTCCTTACGGCATCCGCTCCGTCTCGCGCTATCACCTGGATCATCCCTATATGTTCAACCTGGGTGGCCAGGACTACCGTGTGGACTACATGCCGGCGGAGTCCACGACCGGCATGTTCGGCGGGAACTCAAACTGGCGCGGCCCGGTCTGGTTTCCAGTGAACGCATTGATCATCCGGGCGCTGACAGCAGCCTATGGCTACTATGGCGATGAATTCAAGGTTGAATGTCCCACCGGGTCAGGCCGGCAAATGACGTTGTTCCAGGTGGCGAAAGAGCTGGGCGACCGGCTGACGCGGATCTTTACCCGGGACGCGAACGGCCGGCGCGCGGTCTACGGGGGAACAGAAAAGTTCCAGAGCGATCCCTACTGGCGCGACTACATCCTGTTTCACGAATACTTCCACGGCGATAACGGCGCCGGGCTCGGCGCCAGCCACCAAACCGGTTGGACCGGGCTGGTAGCGCGCCTGATCCACTTGTTTGGCACCGTGCAAGCGGAAGACGTGCTGAGCGGCAGCCAGATTGCGCGCTCTTTTCGCCAGGGGCCGGTCCGCCAAAAAGCAGCCTGAGAGCAGTCCTCAGTACCCGGTACTCAGTACTCAGTGGTGCGGTGCCAGCCTAAACGGTTGGGAAGTAGAGTCGAAGGACCCCGAGAATGTCGCGGGCTTCCATACTGCATCGAGGTATTTTCTGAAGGATCAGGCTGGAAGAGCTTATGGAATTGCTCTATTTTCGCGACCAACTAAGTGGAGGGAAAGCCAAATGACAGCGGAGGCAAAAAAAACCTGGCCACGAAGGCCGATCATCTACGAAATCAACACGTGGGTCTGGCTCAACGAACTCAGCCAGCGCTATGACTGCCCGATAGAGCTGGGCAACGTTCCCGCGGAAGAATGGGACCGGCTTGCCAGGCAGGGCTTTGACGGAATCTGGCTGATGGGGGTGTGGGAGCGGAGTCCCGCGGGAAGAGCAATTTCTTTGAGCACGCCGGCGATCGTGGAGGAATGCCGAAGAACGTTGCCGGACTTTTCTCCGGAGGACGTGAGCGGTTCGCCCTATTGCATTCATGGCTACGCGGTAGATGCGCATCTTGGCGGCAAAGCGGGACTGGCAGCCGCGCGCCAGGCGCTGGCCGCGCGCAAGCTGCGGCTGCTGCTCGATTTTGTACCCAACCACGTAGCTCCTGACCATCCGTGGGTGACGGAGCACAGCGATTACTTCGTGCAAGGAAGCCAGGAAGACCTGGCGAAAGACCCGGCCTCATTCCTGCGTGCGGCTGACGGAGCCGTTCTGGCCAGGGGACGCGACCCGTATTTTCCCGCGTGGCCGGATACGGTCCAACTCAATGCATTTTCTCAGGGCCTGCGCAAGGCCGTCGTATCCACATTGCAAGAAATTGCGGCGCAGTGCGACGGGGTACGCTGCGACATGGCGATGCTGCTGCTGAACTCCGTGTTCAGCCGCACCTGGAAGGAGCGGGCGGGCGCGGTTCCAGGTTCGGAATACTGGCGCGATGTTATCGGGGAGGTACGGCGCCAGTTTCCCGCATTTCTATTCATCGCGGAGGCCTACTGGGACCTGGAGTGGGAGCTGCAGCAGCAAGGCTTCAACTTCTGTTATGACAAGCGCCTGTACGACCGGCTGGCGCACGAAGGCGCCGGATCGGTCCGCGGCCACTTGACCGCCGACATGAGATACCAGGACCGCTTGATCCGCTTTTTGGAGAATCACGACGAGCCCAGATGCGCCACGACCTTTCCCGAAGCCAAGGGCCGCGCGGCAGCGATGGTGATCATGACCACACCCGGCGCCAAACTTCTGCACGAGGAGCAATTCGACGGGGCCCGGGTGAAGCTTTCCGTGCACCTGGACCGGCGTCCGCCAGAGCCGGTGAACCTCGAGACACGCGTCTTCTACCGCGACCTGCTGCGGTTGGTGCGTGAGCAGCAACTGCTCGCGGGGGAGTGGCAGTTATGCGACTGCCAGGGATGGCCGGACAACCGGTCCAACCTCAACCTGCTCGCCTGGTGCTGGCAAAAGGGCGAATCGCACTCAATCATAGTGATCAACTATTCGGATTGGGCGAGCCAAGGCATGGTGCGGCTGCCCTGGAGAGATTTGAGTCCGGGAGTATGGAAGCTCTCTGACGACATCAATCGGCAGATTTATGATGGCCGCGATGGCAACGCCCTGAGCACATCGGGACTCTACGTCTCGCTGCCACCGTGGGGCTATCACTTCATGCGTCTGGAGCCAGCAGACGCCATGGTAGAAGACCGGCGTGCGGCCGCTTGAGCACCCTCAAGCAGACCCGTGGTTTTGGCGCAGGAAGCATCGCCTGATAGAAGCTCTCTCTCAGATGTCTGGCAGTGTAGTGCCTCAGGCAGCTGCCTGTCCGGACCAGAAGGCATCGCGTTGTGCCGCTTTGCGGCGATCTCGGCGATCATAAATCGCTCTTGCCGCATTGAGCACATCCATCGACAGGTCATCGGTCGTCCGAAGTGCGATATCACTCAGCGAAAGAACCCCCTTCAGTGCGCCCGTCTCATCTACCACCTGCAGCCGGCGCAATTGCTTCTGGGCCATCGTCTTCAGCGCGTCGCGGATATCGTCGCCCGGATGGCAGACCACAAGATCCCTGTTCATGATCTCGCCCACTGGCACTTCGGCAGCCCTTCGGTTGCTGGTTCCCAGAGCGATAAACAAGTCGCGATCCGTGACTGTCCCGACCACACGACCGCCGTCTTCCACAATGGGAAGGATCCCGCAGTTTTTCCTCCACATCATCTCCGCGGCTGTGGCGGCATTCGTTTGCGAGCTGCAGAACGAAACATCTTTGTTCATAATGTCTTGAACTTGCATAAGCTTTCTCCCTTCGTCTGCCCATTAGAGCGACTCCACAATTACCGTATCCCCACGTGGAAGAGCACGGCTTTCAGCCGCGCGATAGAAATCCTTGAAGAAAAGGGCTTCAGCCCTAGTGCCGGCAGGATACATCAACTGTGGAGCCATCATGGTGCACTTGGTGATGGAATTTTTGCGTTGTTGGCAGCGACGCCGCGGATTTCCAAGCGGCTGCTGAAAGCGTGTGAGTTTCCGTAGGGGACGTGTCGTCTTTCTGTTGAACCGTCCGCGGCTTATGACATTACAAGTTTCGATATCGGAAGGGCAGCGGCGGTTGCCTCCTACTCAATGCTGCTGAATTTGCATCCAGTTGAAGCCTCAGGCTGTGAGAGACAATTGCTCGTAGAGACGTAGCTTGCTACGTCTCTAACTGCCAAAAGTCGGCATGCTCACGTAAGACAACCAATCTGCTCACAGCTTGTCACGCTGAGCGCGAAGCGCGAAGCATCTTGCTGTCGGGTCGGGCCTTACATTCTGTGTCCGCGAAACAGTTTGAGTGATATCACTTCGTTGACTTCTGAAAGCTGTGAGTCATCATTGTCCTGACAGCGTTTCAGAATGCGGCTTTGGTCCCAGCTCTTTGAAAATTCGCGAAAGCAGTCGTCGGTCCCCCTTGCGCGCAAGGGGGTGGGGGCCACCCATTTCTGGTACAAACCGAGCCCCCTCACCGCAGGGGTTCAGACTTATCAACACCAATTTTCAAGACGAACTTCAACACTACTCTTAGAGATGACGCATATTTCTGAAATTGAAGGACTTAATGCTGCATGAACTACTCAAAGTAATGGGGGGAGGGGGGCACTGCTCTAACGGGACAAACCTCACAAATCCCTTTAGGCAACGGTGCGCTTAAGCTGGCCGCAGGCAGCATAAATATCCCGTCCCCGCGGCCGCCGGATATAGGCGGGAATGCCGGCATCGCGCAGTATTTTCTGGAACGAAAGCACACGCTGTTCTGCGGGAGTCTTAAAGTCAATACCCGGTCCGGGGTTAAGCGCAATCAGGTTGACCTTAGCCCGTATGCCGCGAACCAGCTCCACCACCTCATGCGCCTGTTGCTCGCCATCGTTGACCCCGTCGAGCAGCACGTATTCAAACGTCAGCCGCTCACGATTTCGCACGGGAAATTCGCGGGCTGCGGCGAGCAGTTGTTGCAGGTCCCATTTTTTGTTGATGGGCATGACGCTGGTGCGGGCAGTATCATTCGAAGCGTTTAACGAAATGGCCAGCTTGGGACGGATGGGTTCTTTGCCGAAGTCGTAAATGCGGGGAACAATTCCGGCAGTGGAGACGGTCATCCGCGACACCGGGATTCCAATGCCTTCAGGATCGCTCAGCAAGCGCACTGCCTGCATGAAGTTTTCGTAATTGAGGAAGGGTTCGCCCTGTCCCATGAAGACCAGGTTGATGCGCTCGCGCTCAATGCTGACGCCGCGATCGTTGAGAACAGCAAGCACCTGTCCGACAATCTCACCGGCTGTCAGGTTACGCTGCAAGCCCAGCAGGGCGGTCATGCAGAACTGGCAATTTACCGCGCAACCTGCCTGGCTTGAAATGCAAATTGTGGCGCGATGGAATTTGCCCTCTTGCCAGTCCTTGTCCGCTTGGTCTGGCGCCAGGGATTCATTGCTGATTTCCAGATCAGCTTCTGATCCGTCTCCGGTTTCCCCGCCGTCTCCCTCAGGCATCCAGACAGTTTCGACGCTTTGGCCATCGGGAAAGGCGATGAGATAACGGATGGTCCCGTCTTTAGAGGAGAATTTCTTTTCAACTGTCGGCAAACCAACGCTGTAACCCTCACGTGTGAGTTGGTCGCGGAAATCCACAGGCAAGGTAGAGATGGCCTGCAGCTCTCCCAGGCGCTGGCTATAAATGGCCTGATAGAGCTGCCGGGCCCGGTATGAGGGTTGGTTAAAGCCCTCAATGATGCCCGTAAGCTCTTGAAAAGAAAGGCCCAATAAAGCGCATTTTACCTGGTGCTCCATGCATCCAAATATCTGTCTATAATTGTAGAAGGTTCTTGCCCCCAAAAAGCCTCTTATCAAATCTTAACAAGAGCAAACCTTGCAGCTATTGTACGTTGAGTGAGAGGGGCGCAAGAATACGCCATGAAAGCAGGGAAAGATGGTAGACGAGCCGCGCAACATATATCGAGAGGTTTTACCCAACGGGTTAACTGTGCTGGCCGAATCCATGTCGCACATCCGTTCGGTTTCTATTGGAATCTGGGTGCGCACCGGCTCGCGTCACGAAGATCCCGAGGCTAACGGCATCTCCCATTTTTTGGAGCACATGGTTTTCAAGGGGACCAGGAGCCGCAGCGCCGAAGAGATTGCCCGCCAGGTGGATTCCATCGGCGGCAACATGGATGCCTTTACCGCCAAAGAGTGCATCTGTTTCAACGTCAAAGTGCTCGACCAGCACATGCCCATTGCCATGGATGTGCTAAGCGATCTGGTCCTGAATCCCGTTCTCGGCGTCAATGACATTACCCGCGAGCGCGGCGTCATCCTGGAAGAAATCAAAATGGACGAGGACAATCCCGATTACCTCGTGCATGAGATTTTTACCCAGAATTTCTGGAAAGATCATCCTCTGGGCAAGCCGATTCTAGGGACCAAGGAAACGGTGCGGGCATTCGACCAGGATTTGCTCCATAGTTATTACCGCAAGCACATTCATCCGGAAAACATCATCATCGCGGCGGCAGGGAACCTCGATTCCAAACGCTTTGTAGACCTGATCAACGAGCGCTTCCAGAACTTTAAGCCCGGAAAGAATGGCCTGCACGATACCCCGCCCGATGTGAAGGCGCGGATCATCATGCGCAATAAGAAAGCCCTGGAGCAGGTGCAAATTTGCCTCGGTGTTCCCGCTCACCCTATTTCTCATGAGCGGCGCTACAGCGCTTATGTGCTCAATACGCTGTTGGGAGGGGGCATGAGTTCGCGTCTTTTCCAGAACGTGCGTGAGCGCCAGGGGCTGGTGTACGCGATTTTCAGCGAATTGAATCCTTACCGCGATACCGGTTGCCTCTCGGTCTATGCCGGCACCTCCCGCCAGTCTGCCCCCAAGGTGGTGGAGTCGGTGGTAAGCGAGTTTCGCAGTCTGAAAGAAGACGGGGTTCCCGCTGATGAGCTTTGTCGCGCCAAAGATCAGCTCAAGGGTAATCTCATGCTGAGCCTGGAATCCTCCACCTCGCGCATGTCGAATCTGGCGCGCCAGGAAATGTATTTCGACCGCTTCTTCGGATTAGACGAAATTATCGAGCGTATTGAGGCCGTGACCGCCGCCGACCTGCAAGCCCTGGCCCGGGAATACTTCCAGTCAGACAAAATCGCAGTCACCGTGCTGGGTAACCTTGATAAGATAAAAATTTCGCGCGAGCTATTGGCCTGTTGACAATCATTCGACTCTGCAGTACATGTTGGAAGCTCTTTGTTCGATGATCCTGGCGGGGATTTATTCCGAACACTGATGAGCACGCTTGCAAATCACGTATCTCTCCGAAGTAAAACGGTCTTTGCTTCTTCCCCGCGGAAAAATGGTCTGCTTCTTGCTCTGGCCCTCATAATCCTCGTCGCCGGCACTTTTATACTCTACGAACCTGTTCTCCATCACACCTTTATTAATTACGACGACGGTGTCTATGTCAGCGGCAACCCTCGCGTGCTTTCCGGTCTAAGCTGGAAAAATATAACGTGGGCGTTCACGACCACGTATTTCTCAAACTGGCATCCCCTGACGTGGCTGTCTTATATGCTGATCGGGCAGTTTTTCAAAGCCGATCCGGCAGGATATCTCCTGACCAATGTCATCTTGCACGCGGTCAATACCGCGCTCCTGTTTCTTGTGCTTTGCCGGGGTGCGGGTTCTCTGTGGCGCAGCTTCATGGTCGCTTCCATGTTTGCCGTTCACCCGCTGAACGTCGAGTCGGTAGCGTGGGTCTCAGAGCAAAAGAACCTGTTAAGCACGATGTTCTGGCTGCTGGCCATCTGGGCTTATGGCTGGTACGTATTGAAACCCAATTGGAAGCGTTACCTGGCCGTCGCTGGACTATTTGTCCTGGGATTGATGTCGAAGCCTATGGTTGTCACCCTGCCTTTTGTCCTGCTGCTGCTCGACTACTGGCCCCTGAACAGAATGGAAGTAGTTTCCGGGAAAGACTCACGGGCTGCAAGGTTCCTTCATCTATGCCTGGAAAAATTGCCCTTGTTTCTGCTTTCCTGTGCGAGTGCACTGATCACCATGATCGCCCAGAATTCTGGTGGGGCGATAAAATCTGCCACGGTCTATCCAGTCACAATTCGCCTTGAAAATGCGTTACTTGCCTACGCGAGCTATATTTACAAGACATTTTGGCCTGCCAGGTTGGCCATTTTTTATCCGCATCCGGGCGGCTCTTCTCCTTCCTGGAAGATCGCGCTTGCTGCCGCTCTGCTTGTGGCAATCACCTGGCTGGTGTTCCGGTTTAAGGAGAAACGTTACTTGCGGGCAGGCTGGTGTTTCTATTTGGGAACATTAGTGCCTGTCATAGGACTGGTTCAAATTGGCAACCAGGCGATGGCAGACCGCTACGCCTATATTCCCCTGATGGGGCTTTTTCTGATGATTGTTTGGAGCGTCCCGGAGCCCGCGCCAACCGCCCGGGTTGCAAATTTTGTTTTAAGGGCAGGCTGCTTCTGTGTACTGCTTGCTTTGTCGTGGAGCACACGTATTCAGCTTGGCTATTGGCGGGATAACATTGCTCTGTTTTCCCATGCCCTGGAGGTAACCTCCAATAATGCCACGGCCCACGTATCTTTGGGTTCAGCTCTGGCGGAAAATGGAAGAATCGATGAAGCGGCGCATCATTTCTACGCCGCTTTAATGATTAAACCGAACGATGAAATGGCTCATTTCAATCTTGCCGCATACCGCCTCTATCAGGGAGATCGGGAAGGAGCGTTGCAGGAGTTCCAGCTTGCTTTGCATTACACCAGCAGCAACATTGTGGCCGCCAATGCGCATGTGCAAATGGCGGCTATCTACTCGCAAATGGGGCGCATGGAAGAATCCAAGGCGCACTATCGCCAGGCCATACAACTTGACGGCATGCAATATAAAGCGTATTTGAATTTAGGCGTCCATCTGTATCTGGAAGGTGATCTGGATGGTGCATTTTCAAATATTTCCCGCTCCCTGGAAATTATTCCCACAAGTTCAGCGTACTTCTACCTGGGAGAAGTCCTGGAACGGGAGAACCGGCCGGCCGAGGCGCTCACCGCCTATGATCAAGCTTTGAAACTTTCGCCCGATCCAGCCCAAATCCGGAACCATATCGATGCAATAATGAAAAAATAGAAGGCCGCGCCCCCGGAAAAGACTCCTTTCATATCAAAGTGATCAGGCCCTCTCGAAATATAGTAGCTGTATACTCTTTGTCGGGGAACTGCCAAGTCGAATTTGGCTCATGCCATTAACAACAC
>Ga0209166_10003455_pt1 | contig 11411 bp, 8 predicted proteins | sample Coa_R1_3_FD_187151 | JGI IMG/M metagenome (GOLD analysis project Ga0209166, IMG submission 187151) | Surface soil microbial communities from Centralia Pennsylvania, which are recovering from an underground coalmine fire - Coalmine... | ecosystem: Environmental > Terrestrial > Soil > Unclassified... | reverse complement strand
CTTCCGGACCCCGAAGGGCTCGGCGCGCCGCGGCTCACCAGCCGCGCCAGCAGCGCCCAGCGCAGGTCGGTGTCGACGGTTAGCCCGTCGAGCCGCATCGAGCCGTCCAGCAGCGCGGCCAGCAGCGCGAGGTCGTCGGCGGAGGTGGCGACGTCCGCGAAGGCGCGCAGGTAGGCCAGCTGCTCGTCCGAGCCGGCCGGTGCCGTGCGGAGCAGATCGCGCAGCGTGCTGGCCACCATGGCCAGGCCGGTCTCCCGCCAGAGCGGGTCGGCGAACCGGCGCGCGGCCTGACCCGCCTGGCGCAGCAGCGTCTGGACCACGCTGATGTCGGCCACCGAGGAGATGCCCGCCAGGACCAGCTTGACGTAGTCCCGTGCCGCCATCTCGCCGTCGCGGCACATGTCCCAGGCGGCCGTCCAGCACAACGCAGCGGGCAGCGACTCGGTAAACAACCCGGTCGAGGCGTCGACCAGCGTCCGCAGCGAATGCTCGTCGAGCCGGATCTTGGCGTAGGTGAGGTCATCGTCGTTGACCAGGACCAGGTCCGGGCGCGGCTGCCCGGCCAGCTCCGGGATCACCGTACGCGGCCCGGCCACGTCGGTCTCTACCCTCAGGCGGCGCGACAGGCCCGTCTCGGTCCGGTCGTACAGGCCGATCGCGATCCGGTGCGACCGCAGCAAGGGGTGGGTCGCGGCGGCTTCCTGTTCCACCGCGAACTCGGTGAACCGGCCCTCGGAATCGACCGCATACGACGGCCGCAGCGTGTTCACCCCGGCCGTCTGCAGCCATTCCCGTGACCACGAGGCCAGGTCCCGGCCCGATGTTTCCTCCAGAGCGGACAACAGGTCGGCCAGCGTCGCGTTGGCCCACGCGTGCGCCCCGAAATACTTCCGCACCCCGGCCAGGAAGTTCTCCCGCCCGACGTAGGCCACCAGCTGCTTGAGCACCGACGCGCCCTTGGCATAGGTGATCCCGTCGAAATTGACCTCGACGGCGTGGATGTCCGGGATGTCGGCCGCGATCGGATGGGTGGACGGCAGCTGATCCTGCCGGTAGGCCCAGGACTTGTAGAGCTGGGCGAACGTCGTCCAGGCTGACGTCCAGCGCGTCGCCTCGGCCTGCGCCAGCGTGCCCGCCCAGGTGGCGAACGACTCGTTCAGCCATAGGTCGTCCCACCAGCGCATCGTGACCAGATCGCCGAACCACATGTGCGCCATCTCGTGCAGGATGGTTTCGCCGCGCGCTTCCCGGGCGAAATCGGTGACCCGCGACCGGAAAATGTAAGTCTCCAGAAAAGTGACGCACCCCGCATTTTCCATCGCACCCTCTTTGAATTCGGGCACGAATAGCTGGTCGTACTTCTCGAACGGGTACTTTATCCCGAACGAATTGTGGTAAAAGTCGAAGCCTTGGCGGGTCACTTCCAAGATCTCGTCCGGGTCGAGGTACTCGGCCAGCGACTGACGGCAGAACACGCCCAGCGGGATGCCGTCGTGCTCGTCGCGGACCACGTGGTACGGGCCCGCCGCGACCGCCGTGATGTAGGTCGGCATGACCGGGGTGGGCGGGAAGTGCCAGCGCAGCGCCTCGCCGTCCGAGATGCTCGACTCGGGGGCCATGTTCGACACCACCAGCCAGTCCGCCGGGGCGGTCACCGCCAGCTCGTAGGTGGCCTTCATGTCGGGCTGGTCGAAACACGCATATACCCGGTGCGCGTCGAACGTCTCCAGGTCCGAGTACAGGTACACCCGGCCGTCGGCCGGGTCGGTGAACCGGTGCAGCCCTTCGCCGCTGCGCGAGTAGGCGCAGTCGGCCGCTACCCGCAGCACGTTGCTGGCCGCCAGCCCGGTCAAGGTGATCCGGTCGCCGTCGAAGGCATCCAGCCCGACCGGCTCTCCGTTGAGCGTGATCTCGCGCACCGCGGGGGCGGTCAGGTTGATGAAGCTGGCCGAGCCCGGTGCGGTGCAGTCGAACCTGATCACGCTGACCGAGCCGAATGTCTCCTCGCCGCCCGTCAGGTCGAGGTCCACGTGGTACGAGGCGACGGTGATGAGCGCCGAGCGGACCGCCGCCTCGTCGCGGGTCAGGTTCGATGTCACCGGTTGTCCCTTCGTCCTATGGGCCGGCCCTGCGCGGAATTCACGGCAGGGGCGTGCGGTTGACGCTGCCGGGGGTCAGCGGAGCCGACTTACTCGTGGTAAGGAGCACACATGACCGAGCAGGAGCCTACGCGTGTCGACTTCTGGTTCGACCCTATCTGCCCGTGGGCGTGGATAACTTCACGCTGGATGCTTGAGGTGGAGAAGGTCCGGCCGGTAACCACGACCTGGCACGTGATGAGCCTGTCGGTGCTGAACGAGGACAAGGAAGACCTGCCCGAGCGCTACCGGGAAGGTATGCGGTCGGCGTGGGGCCCGGTCCGGGTGCTCATCGCGGCCGAGCAAGCGCACGGCCCGGAGGTCCTGCTGCCGCTGTACACCGCGCTCGGGAACCGCTTCCATCTCGCCAAGGCGCCGCGGGACACCGAGACGATCACCGCCGCGCTGGCCGAGGCCGGCCTGCCCGCCAGCCTGGCGGCCGCGATGGACTCCACCGAGTACGACGACGCAGTACGTAAGTCGCACGCCGACGGCATCGAGCGGGTCGGCTACGACGTCGGGACCCCGGTCATCTCGGTCGGCCAGATGTCGGTCTTCGGCCCCGTGCTATCGCCGATTCCGCGCGGCGAGGAAGCCGGGAAGCTGTGGGACGGCGTGCTGCTGATCGCGGGCGTAGACGGCTTCTTCGAGCTCAAGCGGTCCCGCACCCGCGACCCGATCTTCGACTAAGGCCAGCCCGTGAGCGCACGGGGCCGGTCTGGCAGACTGGCCCCGTGCGCGTTTACCTGGGATCAGATCACGCTGGTTTCGAGCTGAAGACCCGCATCATCGAGTGGCTGGCCGCAGCCGGGCACGAACCGGTCGACTGCGGTCCGGAGTCGTACGTCACCGACGACGACTACCCGCCCTACGTGATGAGCGCCGCCCGCGGTGTCATCAGTGACCCGGGCAGCCTGGGCATCGTGATCGGCGGCTCGGGGAACGGCGAGCAGATCGCCGCGAACAAGATTCCCGGCATCCGCGCCGCGGTGGCCTGGACCGACGAGACCGCTCAGCTGGCCCGCCAGCACAACGACGCCAACGTGCTGAGCCTTGGCGCGCGCATGTACAGCGTCGACGACGCCATCGGCTTTACCGAGATCTTCCTGTCCACCCCGTTCTCGGGCGAGGCACGGCACGCCCGGCGCCTGGCCGAGATCGCCGACTACGAGAAGACCGGCGAGCTCCCGCCCCTCCCCTCCTGACGCCCGGCCGAATATGTCCGCGCTAGCCAGCGTGGCGGCCGTTGTCATCGATTGCCGCGAAGCGGCAGCCTTGGCCGCGTTCTATCAATCTGTCTTCGGTGGCGAGATCATCCGTGCCGATAGGATTCTGCCTGGCTGGCGTGGGTGACCTGACCGTGATCTGCCGCGCCGTGGCCGGCCATCAGCCACCGACCTAGCCGAACTCCGCGGTCCCGATGCAGGTTCATCTGGACCTCTGGGTCGACGACCTCGTCCAGGCGGAGGCTCAGCTGCACCAACTGGGGGCCACCACCGCCGACCCGCAGCCACCGGGCCCCGGCGGCCTGATCGTGATGCACCACCTCGCAGGCCACCTGTTCTGCATCTGCGCCCGGGGACCAGTCAGCCCCTATTTCCCAGTGACCAACCCATGGTCCGGGTCGTCGGACAGGGTGCAACCATGATCGCGAAGGGTTTTACGTGCTGGGGCATATAAAAGTCTTCGCGATCATGGAAAACAGCCGTTCCGGAGCAGCCACGGTAGCCGACGGGGCACCCGAAACCGGACTCCCGGACCGGGAATCGAGCTTAAAGGCTCAGCCGGAACACCAGCAGGGTTGTCCGTCCGGTCGACCAGTCGCGGTCAGGCTGCCGGACGTAGCCCCGCCGGCGGTACGCCCGGTGCGCGGCGTGCATATCGGGCTCGGTCGACAGCACCACGCCCGCGAGACCCTCATCCCTGGCCAGCGCCTCGCACTCCGCCATGAGCAGGTCGCCGATGCCCCTCCCGCGAGCGGCTTCGTCGACCGCGAGCATCCGGACCTCGGCCTCCTCGGCCCGCCCTATACCGGCCATGCGACTTCCGGGCAGCGCCACAGTCACGGTCCCGACGATCACTCCGCCGTCCACCGCCACCAGCACGACCGCGTCCTCGATCCGCGACCGGCCGTCGAGCAGCCGCTTGGCGTAGCCCTCGTCGCCCCAGCCGCCGTGCCGGTAGACCCGTTCGGCCAGCATCCCCACCTGATCGGCGTCGGCCAGGTCCGCGCGCCGGATCGTCACCTTCGCCGGCCGCGTGTCCGTCACGCTCCCAGTATCCGCCCTACCGCGAGATCCGGCCCGTCAGCGCGACGTCCGGCCCCGCCCCGACCCCCGTGATCGCCATCGCCGCCGCCCGCCGCCCGCCCGGCTAGCCCCGGACACGGACTCCGCCCCGGCCGCGGGCTCCACCCCGGCCGCGGGCTCCGTACTGGCCGCGTGCTCCGTCCCGGCCGCATCAACCGGAACCGCCGCATCCCTCCGACCGACAGCCGCCGGCATCACGGGCGCCGGCATCACAGGCGCCGGAGCCACCGCCGCAGGAACCCCAGCCGCAGGAGCGGCAGGCGCCGCGGGCCGCCCCCGGACCGCCTCGGCCTCGGCCGCCTCGGCGTAGGCCAGGTGCTCGGCGTGCGTCCGGGACACGTCCCGGGCCCGCATCGCGGCGCTGGTCGTCACCTTCATCGCGCCCATGAGGCCATTGTCGCAGGCCCGGTTTCTCATTGGACAACCCGGCAGGAGCCGGGCACAGTGGAGGCCATGCCGGGGGACGAGCGAGGCCGGACGCTCTGGCGGCATCGCAACTTCCTGCTCCTGTGGAGCGGGCAGACGGTCAGCGAGATGGGCTCGGCCGTCACCCAGCTCGCGCTCCCGCTGACCGCCGTCGTGGTGCTCCGCGCCTCCACCTTCCAGGTCGGCGCGCTCACCTCGGCGTCGACCCTGGCGTTCGCGCTGATCGCGCTCCCGGCCGGCGCCATCGTGGACCGGCGGGCCAAGCGCGTGCTGATGATCTGGTGCGACCTCGCCCGGATGCTGATCATCGGCTCGGTGCCGCTGGCCGCCGCGTTCGGCGCGCTCGCCTTGGGCCAGCTGTACGCGGTCGCCCTCGCCGCCGGGGTGTGCACCGTGTTCTTCGACGTGTCCTACCAGAGCTACCTGCCCGCCCTGATCGGCACGGACGACCTGGTCGAGGGGAACGGCAAGCTCGGCGCCACGCAGTCGTTCGCGCAGCTGATCGGGCCGGGGCTCGGCGGCGCCCGCACCGGAACCGCGAACCTGTTCGGCAGCATGGCCGTGGCGCTGGAAATCATCTTCCTGGTCCGGGTGCTGCACGTCCGGCCCGCCGACACCGGCCTGCTCATCGCCGTGGCCAGCCTGGGCGGCGTGGCCGGCGGGGCGCTGTCGGGCCGGCTGAGCCGGCGCATCGGGTCGGCCCGCATCATCTGGTTCTCGATGCTCGTCCTGTCCCTGCCCCAGCTGCTCATCCCGCTGGCCGAGCCTGGCTGGCGCGTCGCGGCGTTCGTCGTCGGCATGGCCGGCTTCTGGTTCAGTGCCGTGGTCTACAACGTCGCTCAGGTCAGCTACCGCCAGGCCATCTGCCCGCCGCGCCTGATGGGCCGGATGAACGCGGCGGTGCGCTGGGTCGTGTGGGGCACGCTGCCCCTCGGCGGCCTGCTCGGCGGTGCCCTCGGGACCGCAGCGGGCGTCCGCACCACGCTGTGGATCGCGTTCGCGGGCAGCTGGCTGGCCGGCTGGTGGGTGTTCTTCTCCCCGCTGCGCGGGATGCGCGACATCCCGGCAGCGGGCCCGGAGCCAGAGGAACCAGGAAAACCAGAGGAACCAGGAAAACCAGAGGAACCAGGAAAACCAGAGGAACCAGGAAAACCAGAGGAACTAGAAGTTGACCGGGCACCAGGGAGCGGGATCCCAGGACAAGGCGGCGGAGAGCTGCCGGACGGCGCCGGGAAGTCCCTCGGCTACTAGCCCCGCCCCGGCCAGCGCGCCGAGCGTGGTCCCGCCCAGGTAGGCCGCCCCGAGCTGGGTGACGTCGAGCACGACGTCCGGCGCAGCCGAGGAGGAGGCAGGCTCGCACGTGGCCGCCAGGCCGCTCCCGTCCGGAGCAGCCTCGCCGGTGGTCAGCCGCCAGAGCCCGGCGTTGGCCGGCAGCAGGTCGTCGCGCACCTGCAGGATCACGTCGGCCGGAGCGGAGTAACGGCGCCGCGCCAGCGCTCCGGGGACGTCGATGATCCGCACCCACAGCGCGTCCTTCAGCCGCGGGCGCGCCCGCCGGGGGTCGGCCAGCTGGTACAGCAGCGGGTCATCGAGCGGGCGCCCGCGCAGCCGGAACTCCGCGGTCAGATCCCGGCTCAGCAGGTCGGCGCTCAGCGCGGCGCTGGCCGCGGCGTCGGCGGCGACCATCTCGCGTACGTGCAGCGCGCTGTCGGGCAGCGACGTGTCGCTGTCCCACCGGCTCACGGCTGAGTAGAGCGCGTAGCCGCGCGGGCCGTTGTCGTCCTCGGCCAGCACGCAGTGAAGGGGGCTGGTCCCGTACCGCCGGTCCGGCGGGTCGTACACCGTTCGCTGCCACCACGACTCGGTCCGCGCGATGAAGCCGGGCCGTGAGGGCAGGACCGCGTCATAGACCTTGGCCAGCTCCGGGATGGCCGCCGCGGGCTCCACCAGCCGCATCCGCAGCCCGCCGTCGGCCGCCGCGGTCCGGGCCAGCGTGCCCTCGCCCCGGTAGAGGGTGAGGTCGGCGTGCCACATCGCGCGTCCGTAGCCGTACCGGGAGTAGATCACCGACTCCGACGCCCACAGCACCGCGAGCGGCTCGCCGCGATCTCGGATGTCGGCCAGCTGGCGGCGCATCATGCTGCTCAGCACGCCCCGGCGCCGGTGTGAGGGCAGCACGCTCACCCACGTAACGCCGGCCGCCGCCAGCGATACAGACCCGGGCACAGTGAGCTGGAAAGTGTAGGCGCCCGCGGTGCCGACCGGCGTGGCGCCGTCGAAGGCGGCCAGGCTGCGGTCGAACTCCAGGTGCGACACGACCAGCTGCCGTTCTTCCGCGGTCAGCGGGGAGCCGTGGAACGCGTGCGTGTCCACGGTGTGGAAGGCGTCGAACTCCTCCGAGCTGACCGGCCTGATCGGATACGGGTGATCGCCGCGGGTCGCCGATGTCGTCATGATGCTTTCGTACCTCGCCGCCGACCCCGACGCGACTGGTTTAGACCGTTCGGCCCGCCATGGACTACAGTGCGCGCATCATGGTTACCTCTCCGCCGGTCAACGGCCGCCGCCGCGCGCGCCGGATCGGCAGGGTCTACCAGGTTCTGCGTACCCAGCTGACCAAGCAGTTCATTACCCGGAACCGCCGGATGGCGTTCACCTTGTCGGTCGCGGTGATCGCCATCTCGGTGGCGGCCGTGCACGTGTCGGTCTGGTGGTTCTCGCCCGGCGTGATGATCTTGCCGATCCTGGCTGGCGGCCTGTTGATGTGGCCCCGGGCGCTGCGCATCTTCTTCGCCGTCGTGGCCGGCGCGCTGATCTACGACGCGGTGAAGGGCAAGGCCGGGGCCGGGATCGTGGCCACTATCGCGCTGACCGCGGTCTTCGCCTACGTCCTGGCCCGGACCCGCAAGAAGCTCGGCGTCCAGGGCCTGCGCGGCGACCGGATGCTGCTGGAACTGCGCGACCGGATCCAGGCCCAGGGCAAACTGCCGAGCCTGGGCGAGGGGTGGGGCTCGGCGGTGGTGCTCAGGCCGGCCGGCGGCTCCTCGTTCGGCGGCGATTTCGTGGTGTCGTTCTGCGACGGCAAGACGCTCGAGGTCGCGCTGGTCGACGTGTCCGGCAAGGGCATCGACGCCGGGACCAGGGCCCTGCTGCTGTCCGGCGCGTTCGGCGGGCTGCTCGGCTCGGTGCCGAGGGAGGAGTTCCTGCCCTCCTGCAACGCCTACATGCGACGCGGCGCGGCCGCGGAGGGCTTCGTCACCGCGGTGCACCTGTCGCTCGACCTGGCCTCGGGGGAGTACGTGATCGACTCGGCCGGACACCCGCCCGCCGTGCACTACGACGCCGCGGCGGGCCGCTGGCGTCTGACCCGGGCCCGTGGGATCGTGCTCGGCGTGGTCCCCGACCTGCGCGGAGCCGCCGCCGAGACCGAACGCGGGGTGCTCCAGCGCGGCGACGCGCTGATGCTCTACACCGACGGGCTGGTGGAGGCGCCCGGCCGGGACATCGACGCCGGCACCGACCGCCTGCTCGGCGAGGCCGAACTGATGCTGGCCAGCGGCTTCAAGACCGGTCCGGGCAACCTGGTGACCAACCTGCAGCGCGCGGGCGGCGGCTCCGACGACTGCGCCCTCGTCCTCATCTGGCGGACCTAAGCCGCCCCGGCAAGCGCAAAGGCCACAGGCCACAGGCAACAGGCCACAGGCCACAGGCAAACGCTAAACGCTAAGCGTGGGCCAGCGTGTCGGCCTGCGCCAGCAGTGCGTTGCCCTGCGCGATGAGCGCGGCCAGGGCCCTCTTGCCCGACTTACTCGTACTGAGCGGCTGCCCGCCGAACTCCGCGCCGATCAGCAGCGTCTGAATCTGCCCCGCCAGCGCGTCACGGGCCGCGCCCAGCGAGGTCAGCTGGCCCTCGATCGTGGTGTAGGTGGCATCACCGGGAGAACTACTGGCCAGCGCCCGGGTCGAGGCAGCCAGCGTATCCAGGCCGAACTCCCCGACCGCCGCCTCGAGCCGCGTGTACAACCGGCCCAGCTTGGTCAGCGTCGGGGAGCTGGACAGCATCGCGGGCGGCAGCGCCGTCGGCTCGATCACGTCGGCCAGCACCACGCCGTCCGGCACGTAGTCGTCGTGCAGGCCGAGCAGCGCCAGCATGGTGGGCTGGATGTCGGTGTGGTCAGACCAGATCGCGTTGTCGACGCCTGTGCGGGCCACGCCGGGCCCGGCCAGGCCGAGCCAGGTCGTGTTGATCGCGGGCGCCACGTCGCCGTGGTTCCACGCGTCCTGGCCGGCCGGCTCGCTGACGCACGAGCTGCCGCACTTGGCCGGCCCGCTGCTCAGCCAGAAGTCCGGGTTGGCGAACAGCGCGAACGTGCCGGTGCGCTTGGGGTCCCCGGTGACCATGTGCAAGATGTTCATCTCCACCGGGTCGGCCAGGTAGTTGGTCAGCCGCACGCCCTGCCCGGTGGCCAGGTCGGTCTCGGTCAGCCCGGCCGCGGCCCGCTCCATCGCGCGGACCGGCGCAGCGGAACCAGCAGGCTGCCCGTGCACGTAGATGACCGGCGCGGAATCCGCCTCAACGTCGAACGGGGTGGTCACACCCTGGCCCGCCAGCATCCCGGTCAGGTTGCCGTCCACCTCGCCGGCCTTGCTGTAGGAGCACGCGACGGTCACGCCGTTGCAGGAGGCGGGCGTAGGCGAGGAGCCGACGAAGTGATCGCCCTCGTCCGCGGTGATCACGAACAGCGTGTTGGCCTTGGTGATCCCGGCCGCGGCGAGCCGCGCGAAAAACGCGCCGAAGGCGGCGTTCTCCACCCGCAGCTGGCTCTCGTAGGTGGCGGTGCCCGGACCCAGCCCGGCCCCGGTGGTCCAGTTGTCGTGCACGTCGGACAGGTAGGTGAAGGTGACCGGGATGCCGTGCGTCTGCATGTACAGGGTGTAGGCCAGGCCCACCGGGCCGGTCAGCCCGTTGTACCCGGGAAACCCGACGTCGCCGGTCGGGTCCTTGATCACGTTCCCGTTCAGGTCGCGCACCGGGCCGGACGGGCTGATCACCGGCTGGATGAACTTGTTGCCGAACAGCGCCTGGTCCCCGCTGTACCCGCCCGGCTCGTCGGGCAGCAGGTCGGCCACCCCGCCATGCGAGCCCGCGCACACGGCCGAACTGTGCGCGCAGTGCACCGACAGGCCCATGAAGTCCGCCTCGGCCTTGTTCGCCAGCGCGGGGGTCTCGGCCTCCTTGGCCGCGGCCGAGTTGGCCCCGTAGACCAGCGGGATGTCGGGCAGGGTGTTCTCCAGCTCGGTGTCGGCCGCCGCCACCGAGCCGAAGTCGCAGCCCGCCCGGGTGTAGGGCACCCACGGTGCCGGGGCGTTCTTGCCCTGCGCGGTGATCAGCGTGTGGTCGCTGTCGCCGACCGGGGCGCTGGTCGTGGTGTTGTAGTCCACCATCGGGTCGGTCCAGTACGCGAACGAGCCGGCCGTGTCGCTGGACCCGCTCGGCGTGTAGTAGTTGTACTCGTTCGCGATCGGCACGCCCTGGTCGCTGCCGTACAGGCCGGTCTCGGAGGTCACGATGTCGTCGGCCGTATGCGCGATCAGCGGCGTGTGCTCGTGGGAGATCAGCGTCCCGTTGCCGGTGATGAAGCTGAGCAGGTTCGGCATCTGCTGCAGGTCGCTGGGCACGTTCGGGTTGTCCCGGCTGTAGTGCACGTTGTCGAACTGGATGTAGATGACGTGCTTGACCGACGTCCCGTTGGCGCCCAGCGCGCAGGTCGTGGTCGCCGCCGTACGCCCCGAGTCGGCCAAGGCGGTCAGCGCGGCGGGCGCCGCGGGCGTAGCGGGCGTAGCGGGCGCGTTCCCAGCGGGCACCGCCAGCACGCCGAGCACCAGGGTGCCCCCGCCGACCGTCGCGAACAGCCCCGTCGACCACCGGGCCCGGCGGGCAGCGGAACTTCTCCGGCGGGCCCGTCCGGCGGGCCCGCTTGTCAGCCTCGTGGCGGCCATGGGCGATTACCTCCACCTGCATCGGGCCACGGAACCAGCCGGCCAACATGAGGATAAGTCCGGACGAATATCCGCAGGTGGAACGACACGCCGGCGATCGGGGGCCGCTCCAGCCCGGGGTCAGCGGCCAGCGACCGCCGAACCGGTCAATGACATTGCCGCTTAACGTCCCCGAAACTGACATTCGCGTCAGGTAAATTACCTAGCATAGTGTTGTTCGCTGATGCAAACTATTTTTCGGCGGCGTAACGTGTGCGAACAGTAGTGAACATCGCACGCCCGCAGGCCCTGGTACGCGGCCTTAACCGACGCCGCCGTCAGGTGACGCACGCGTCATTGTTTGCAATTAAATGTGCATTACCTGGAAACTGACCAGGTGACCGGGGGCAGTAGCGGAACAGACCGGACCGGCGTGCGCGAGCACGTCCGCCCGGGGGTGACGCGCGCCGAAGAGGTGGTGGCCAACGCCTCCGGGGAGAACTTTCCCGTCGCGCTGCGCGTGCTCCCGGCGGTGCACCGGCGGCACCTGACCGCGCTG
>Ga0209166_10003454_pt1 | contig 11412 bp, 9 predicted proteins | sample Coa_R1_3_FD_187151 | JGI IMG/M metagenome (GOLD analysis project Ga0209166, IMG submission 187151) | Surface soil microbial communities from Centralia Pennsylvania, which are recovering from an underground coalmine fire - Coalmine... | ecosystem: Environmental > Terrestrial > Soil > Unclassified... | reverse complement strand
ATAAGCTAAAAACGCTCCCCCCTCAGGAGTCGTGCCTTCTGTATGCAAACCCTGGCGCCCAGCAGTCACACTGAGCCCACAATAACTCTTCACAATAGCGGAGAGCACGAAGGCGGTCAAGAATCGCCGTCCTGATGGGGAATCAGACGGCTTGAGCGGCACTTTCTCCGCGTTTGAGAACGCGGTCAATATGTGCGGTCCAGGGGTAGGAGGCAGTTCCCGGCACAACAATCCGACGATCCCTGCCGGTTCGGACTTTGGCCAGGCATTCTTCAATCCGCAGGCGCCGAACATGTTCCAAAACCCCGCAGCAGTATATAGCTGCTTCCGCAACTCGATTCTGGGCATTGACCCAAGCGATGGCGGTGGTGCGGGAATCCTGCGTGGCCAGAAGTTCTTGAGCGTAGATTTGGGCGTCCCGAAGGATATCATGGTTACGGAGCGGGTCCATTTGCAATTCGACGCCAACTTCACCAACGTATTTAATCATCCTTACCTGGGTGATCCCTATAACGTTCTCGGCGATACGACCGATTGGGGAGCCCTTGGCGGAATTACCGGCGACCTGAACACGGGGTTCGTTCAGGCGAACACCTCGCGGGCGATGCAGCTTGGTTTGAGAATAAGGTTCTAACCGTTTCAAAAAATGGTTGGATCTAGCCGAGGGGACCTGCAAAGGTCCCCTCAATTTTTTGCCCGCAAGACTTCCAATACAAATGAGCTGTGGAAAGAGGCGTGTCTGCGCTTCGCAAAATTCTTGTCCCCTGCGCTAGCGCGTGAATCCAAGGCTACGGTCGTTACCGTCACAACAAATTTTCTCGAAGGTCGGTTGACTCCCCGATTTCCTCAGTAAACTGGAACGTAACAAAGTAACAAAGCCGTGGCGAACGTAGGCCCGATTGCGTTCAGGGATGCGGGTGCGTTCCCCGGTTCTCGCTTGGAGCAGCACAACAAAGAATGAGAAAGCTCACGCACTGGGAATGGGGTACGGTTGCGGGTTTTCTGCTCGTGTATATGGTCGTTTCTCTGCTGGCGAAACCGGGAGCGGCCCTCACCGCGTTCTCGGACATGAGCGGTGTGGGCCTGTGGCTCCTCACCATTGTGGTGATGCTCTGGGCCGGGTTCAGCAACACGGGGCGGACGCGTTGGTTCTGGTTCCTCATGGCCTTCGGCGCGGCTTTGGTTGCCACCAACCTCACATGTTGGCTCTACTACGAAGTGATCACTGGCCGCGAGCCTCCGAATCCCTTCTGGGCCGACATTCCCCTGTTCCTACAGCCCGTTCCGATGATGGCCGCAGCCGCCATGCGCCCCGGCTCCCGCCAGCGCGAACAGAAATTCCTACTCAGCTCCCTGAATTTCCTGATCCTTCTTCTCTGGTGGATCTACCTCTATATGTTTCTGGTGTATCCGAACGAGTACGTCGTGACCAACCAGGTGGTGTTCAACGCGTATTACTTTTCGCTGTTCATCCTGGAGTTCGCCACGCTCATGGTCGCGATGGGCGGCATGGCGTTGGTCGCGCAAGGCGCCTGGCGGAAGATTTACTGGCATCTGTTTGGGGCCTGCGCTTTGTATCTCCTCTCCTATCAATGGCTGAACGCGGCGCTCAACCGCAATGAATACTACAGCGGAAGCTTCTACGACGTTCCGGCGTACGCCGCCATCTGCTGGTTCATCCTGATTGCCGTGCGTGCGCGCCACGTGCCTTCGGAAAAATTGGCTGGAACGGGCCATGATCGCGAAACGGACGTCTCTGGATTCCTGGCGGTGCTGGCGCTGCTGTCCATGCCGGTGATCGGACTCTTTGTACTGTACCTGGTTCCTGCGGCGAGCCAACTTCGGCCGTTTCGGGTCACGGTCACGCTGATTGGAATCTTGCTGGTCGGCGCGTGCGTTTTCTTGCGGCAGATGTTGCTGGCGCGCGAAATGACCCGGCTGCTGAATGAGTCCAAGAGCACTTTGGACCGGCTCCAGCGCGCGCAAAGCCAGATGGTGCAGCAGGAACGGCTCGCGGGAATCGGCCAATTGGTCAACGGCGTGGCGCACGAACTTAATAATCCGCTAACCGCGGTCATGGGCTACTCCGACTTGCTGAAGGAACAAACCGCGGAAAACGGCATGAAGCAAAAGCTCGAGCGCCTGGGAACCGAAGCGCGGCGCATGAAGCGCATCATTGATAACCTGATCAGTTTTGCGCGCCCGCTGCAGGACGGGCGAAAAGCCTTGGACATCGCCGCCGTGGTGCGGGATTCGCTGATGCTCTGCGAGTATCAATGGAAGAAGTCAGGCATCAGTTTTGAATTGAACTTTCCTCCGGACCTGCCGCGCATTCCCATCAACGAAGGCCAGTTCAAAATGGTTTTCGTGAATCTTTTCACCAACGCGGCGCAAGCCGTCGAGCAGGCGCCGGAAAAGAAAGTCCTGGTGGAAGGAAACTTCGACGCCAGGAAAATTGTCGTGCGCTTCAGCGACACCGGACCCGGGTTTAGCGACCTCGACCGCGTCTTCGATCCTTTCTATACCACCAAGCCCGTGGGCCAGGGCACCGGCCTGGGCCTGAGCATGTGCTACGGCACGGTGAAAGAACACAACGGCAAAATCTACGCCCAGAACCTCCACCCCAACGGCGCCGCCGTCACCATCGAACTGCCCGCCGCGTAAGTGGCCCGGAAGACGGAAAATGGAAAAGTGAAAATGGGAAAGACGTTGCGGCCGCGCGCGAAGTTGGAAACTCGAAAATCGAAATTGGAAACTCGGAAGAGGCCCCTCCCGCCGCGGAAGTCGCCGGACGGAAAATGGAAAAGTGAAAATGGAAATGGAAATGGGATCGTTCCACCTCCTGCCCTGCGGGCTGCGGGCGCTCCAGTGTTCCGAATGGGGCTCTTCGCTTCGGTCCCCTCGAGGCTCGGGGCAAGCCCCTCGAGGCTCGGGGCAAGCAGGTAAAGAAGAATACCCCCACACCCCGGCAGTTTTTTGAAGAGTGTGAAAACACAAGACTTAGAGGATACGGAACTTGGAAGAATATACGGAACTTTGTAGGCCGCGGATTTTCGCGGATTCTGGGGATAAAAGACGCGCCGAGTGACGAGGGACATAAAGTAAAACTTGAGGCCAAGGACCGAGAGGGGCATACCCACCCACCCCCGGGCAATTTGTATCGTTATCAAAAGAAAAGAGTTACAGAATTTGACTGTTGGAAGTTGTTGAAAACAAAGGACGCAGGCAGGGGGTGAATTGCGAGTGGCGTACAAGTTGTAGTGATACAGGGAAAGATTTTTGCAAGACCCCTTACTACCCCACCCCTCCGTGCCGATGAAAGCTGTGCGCAAGAGCTTGGCAAGAAAGGAGTTAAGTGTGTTTCTGTCGCGCAGGGGGTGTGCGGAAGTGAATGAAAATACAGAGGTTAGATGGGATGAATGTTTGAACGTTGCACGTTTTAAGGTTTGAAAGCCGGGAGGAAGGGGCTGAAGAGCCCTGGATGGATGGTGGCGGGAGACCATCCAAAATTATAGCATGGAATTACGATTCTGTCAATACCCGAATAAGTGACTGAGGGGAAAGGGTTTGGGGGCGGGCTAGAGGGCGCAAAACTGCAAAGAATGTGAAAGAAGTTAAGTCATTTGAATCCTGCGGGATAGAAGGGGGCCAGACAATGCCTTGTTACGCGGCTATGTCGCGGCACAACAGATCGGCTTGTTCGAGGACGGTGGCGGTGGCTTTTTTCTGCTTGTCGGGGGGGTAGCCGCGCTTGCGAAGAATGCGCTTGACCATGGAGCGAAGCTTGGCTTTGACGCTCTCTTTTTCGGTCCAGTCGATGGAAGTGTTCTTGTGGACGGTGTCGACGAGTTCGCGGGCGATGGTTTTTCGTCGCCTAGGACTTTGACGGCGCCGTCGTTGACTTCGACGGCGTCGTAGAAGGCTAGCTCTTCGGTCGTGAATCCGAGGTCTTCGCCGCGTTTGTCCGCTTCGCGCATTTGCTTGGCGAGGTCAATCAACTCTTGCAAGATTTGGGCCGTTTCGATGGCGCGGACTTTGATTTCGTCGTTCAGGCGCTTCTTGCGGGCTTCGAAGGCGAGATTTCGATGGCTTTGTCGGACGCAATGACGCGGAATAAGATTTGGCACGCTTATTCCTAACAGAAAGCCGGATTCGATTCTCCCGTAGTCGTAGCTCCCTTTACTGGCACCTTCAAATCAGCGAGCTCGGATCGGTTCAGTTCAACTCTCAGCGCTTCTAGCCTAGACTGCATCTCGCCAAAGGAAAGGCGCACTGCGGAAGATGTTGCGAGTGCCTGAGATGCGGCAATCACGAAGTGATCGGCACAAGAAAGTCTCATCCCGCTTTCGGACAGAAGTTTTACGAATCCGATCGTTTTTGTGATTACAGCATGTTGGTCATAGCAGGGCGGCAACTCAGGGGAACGCTTTCGACACACCAGTATGGAATCGAGACTAATCGGATCGTTGGCCGCAGTCTTTGGACTTGCCGCACGCAACTCGGCGTGGACGGGGTGAGCTGCGACGATCTGGAGGCCGGCGGCACAGATGGCTTCGTGTATTGCAGCCCAACCCTCCGCTCGTGAATGGTGAAATGTGAAGGCGATAATGCCATCTTCTTTTAGGACACGGGAGCATTCGAGAAAGACGCGCGATATTTGGTGCGCAAATATTCGGGGGTCTGCGTTCTGAACTTCGCCGGGATCAGAGGAATCCTTTCTATCGAACCATGGTAAACGGTCGCGCAGGGCCGGTGCCAACCAAGCGAAGAAGAAGTCGCTCAATTCGCTGTAGTGCACAAAATCGAAATACGGAGGGTCGGTCACGACGGCATCAATAGATTGGTCGGGGATAGGTAAGCGTGCGCTGTCACCATTTAAGATTAGTGTCCCCGAGCCTGCAGCAACGAGTTGATCCCACGAACTGTGCTGAGAGGCATCAAGGGGCGCGCTTGAAGTGATTTTGCCCGGTCGCCCCAAACCCTTTAGTAGTCCGGGATTGACGATGACTTCGAATGGATCGTCAAGGTATCGCTTTGCCCGAAGAAGCCGAGACTCGAATAGGGACGAGAATGTTCCACTAGCCTTTTCCGTTCCCCAGACAGAGTTTTCCAAAGGAGTCCGCTCTGGCTTGAGAACGTGATGCGAAAACATATGTCGTACCGCTCCTGTTCCTTCCCCTTTAAAGCTACAAAACATGTTGTTGAACTCAAGCGCACTGGAGAAAAGGCACAGCATCTGTTCTTGTACGCAGAGGTCCTCGATTCTAAGTATTTCGCGCAGCAACAACCCAAGACACAAGAGTTGACGATCATTGAAGAACTCGCGCCAGGAAAAGTAGTTATACCCCCTTGCTTGATTTGTGTTGTGTCCGGGACGCACGGGCAGAGTCGGGAGCGGCAGATCTTCCTTGCTTAGTCGTTCTTGGGCGGAAAGGTAAAGGGCTAAATCGTTTTGCCTCGCCTTCAAATAGATTTTTTCGCCGGACGGCCGCTGTGCTATCAAAGCATAAAGGCGATGCGCCAACGGCGGCCCACCTGCTGGCAAGAGGTCCTTAATGCGGAACCGACCGCTATGGGCCGTAACATACTTACCTGACGCTGGGCCTTTCTGGGGATCAAATGCAACGAGGCAGGCGGGACAGTCCGCACGATTTGCGTCATATCGACCCTCGAAGATCTCCCAGCAATTTGGGCATACAATTTGCGCCATTGGCTTTAGCTTTGGGTAGGCGTCCTGCGCAAAAACGTACCGGTCAAATAGGGGAACGAATTCGCCATCGGGAGTTCGAACGAGTTTCACCCAAAACGAATACATAACAGGAATCATTTCGCCTGTTTCTGGATCTTCAGTTTGGTAATAGCGCGCGATGTCCGAAGCGATGGTGCGCTCCAGTTTGGAAAAAGCGCTGCGTAAGGCGGCCTCCGGCACGCGGGCGAGGGACTGGCGCACGAGAAAAGTGCTAATAGGGTTGATGTCGCATCCCACAGCCATCGCGCCGATCTTTACGGCTTCGCCCAACGTTGTACCACTACCCATGAACGGGTCGAGGACAAACCTGCCCCCGAAATCATTGCGTTTGTAGAAGGAATCCCAAATATTTGTGCCGCTGGGACTCAGTGCGGCCAAATTCATCGCCCGAAAGACTGAGCCAAGTCTAGTCGCCCACCATTTATGAATATGATAGAGGGGACGATTGATTTCCTTTCGCCAACTCTCGTGTTCGGCAACCTGGCTTACTTCGATGACAGGAAAGTCATGTTCGATGGCTCTTCCCTGACGGACTTTCTCCGGGGTTTGTGGCGTAGCGAGAGTCATTCCTCATCCATATCTTCAACAGCTCTCAGAATTGAAGTCCTGGATATCATTGTCACGGCTTTTTGTGATTGGGACTTTAGTCGATATGCACAGAAGTTGTGTTGATCTCCGGCACTCGGGTTGGGAACCAGAACTCCTTTGAGTTCATTAGTACTAAAATCGAAACTGTAGCCCACGATGAGATTGTCCGTCTCAATGCGCGCAAGCTGGCCAACCAGCGCGAAGCGGGAATCGGCGGAAGTGCCGTCTGGAACGATTAGGGTCATCAGTCCAGTGGTGCCCTCGGTTAGAGCGAACGGAGTAGGTGCCACATACATCTTCCTATCTCGAATCATGATGTCGCCATAGGTCCCAAAGCCCTTGACGCTCTTGTTTTTGTGAACGTATTCATGGTCGGCGTTTAGGAAGTCGCCATGACATACAACCAAATCAACAACTGGATACTGGCGGCGTCCGCCTCCGGTGTCAGGGTAAGGCGCCATGTCCGCTGGGTACCGCCCAAAAACATAGAAAATCTGACGACCGTTGTGATACCCGCTCGGAACCTGACTATTTGAGTCGTAATCGCGCTCCCGTCCGGGCCAAGCTAGACCTTTAACTTCGTAGCCTTCAGCGCATTCAACAAGCGAGAAGTCGGGATATGTATTGCGCCCTGATCCTTCAAAGTGAACACTGAGTTTTTGCAGTCTTTTTTGAAACCAATTTTGGAAATGGAATTCTTTGTCTTTGGCACTTATCAATTCAATGAGCTCCCCGCTCTGGACAGCTAGGACGCACTGTTCAAAAACGTCGAAGCAAGTAGTTTTGTGACTATTTTTCACCGGGACTTAGTCTCTCATTTTAGTGGTCGCTTGAGAACAAGAGCGACCTGGCCGGGCGGTCCCGAATAGCGAGATTCGTTTTGCAGAGGCGCCAAGTGGTCTGATTGGATTCCTGGCCGTAGATGCTGAGGTCGGTGTGGCGGCCGCCGTGGGCTTGGGCAAATTTTTCGGATTGCACGAACATGCCGCCGGAGCCGCAGCAAGGGGCAAAGACGCGGCCTTTGTAGGGCTCAATCATTTCGACGAGGAGCTTGACGACGGATTGCGCGGTGTAAAACTCGCCGCCCTTTTTGCCCTCGCTGGCGGCGAACTGGCCGAGGAAGTATTCGTAGACGCGGCCGAGAATGTCCTTGGAGCGGCTTTCCTTGTCGCCGAGGCCGATGGTGCCGATGAGATCGATGAGCTCACCGAGGCGGCGCTTATCGAGGGACTCGCGGGCGTAGTCCTTGGGGAGTACACCTTTGAGCGACGGATTTTCCGTTTCGATGGCGAGCATGGCTTCGTCGAGGAGCCTGCCGATGCCGGGTTGCTTGGCAGCGGCCTGGAGCTTGGGCCAACGGGCGGCCTTGGGAACCCAGAAGACATTTTCGGCAGCGTCGCGGTCCTCGGGATTGGCGTGCGGCTCGCTCTTGAGGGTGGCGTGGCGCTCCTCGAAGGCTTCGGAGATGTATTTGAGGAAGATGAGGCCGAGGACGACGTGTTTGTAGTCGGAGGCGTCTATGTTGCCGCGGAGCTTGTCCGCAGCTTGCCAGAGGGTCTGCTCGAAGCCGAGGTTGGCGCCGTTCTTGGCGGTCTTCTTTGCGGGCTTCTTGCCACGGGCCATGGGCGGTCGTGTCCCTTTCGAGTTGGAATGGATTGCGGATGATGATGTTTTAGGGAAGGTAACTTGTCAAGGAAGGATGAGGCAAAAGGATTCGGCGGAGGGAGGCGGATAGAAGTGCGGGGGATTTCTGGTAGAGTGAGGGCGGAAAGGCAGAAGTTAGAAGGCAGAAAGCAGAAGGTAGAAGGCAGAAAGCAGAAAGCGGAAAGCAGAAGGCAGAAGGCAGAAGGCGGAAGGCGGAAGGCAGAAGAGGGGTACAAAGTCGAAGAGTTCAAGGTTAAAGAGTCGAAAAGGAAAAAGACCTAAGAGAGATTTCTCGGTCCAAAAAACGCACCGAGAGAGGAGGTTCTCGCTACGCTCGAAATGACAGGTGGGAGTGGCGAATAGGCAGAAAACGGAAAGCGACCGCCAGCTAGGGCACGATCCCGACAGGGTCGGGACAAGTTGTATCGTACCCCTAGCGTGGTGGTGGCGACGTGAAGTCGCCGCTCCAAGCCAATTTGGAAGACACCCAACTACTGGCAATATTGCTGGAAGTGCCAGAAAGCCTTTGGATGTGGGGGTAAGTGCCGGGGAATGAATCGGTTAGGATAGAGGGAAAGAATCGCAGCGGTTTGCAGGCTGTAATATTTGCAGGCTTTTGTGCGTACTAGTCTATGGAAACGCAGAGACCAGGCCGGATGAGCGCGCCGGGAATAACCGAGCCGACGGAGGCGATTGCCCGTGCCAGGGCGGGCGACGCGGACGCTTGGGGCCAGCTTTACCGGGAATATGCGCCTGCGATTTTCCGGTTCTGTAGGCGTGCCATGCCCACGCGCGAAGACGCGGAAGATGCCACCATGGAAATTTTCATGAAATTGAAAGGCAAGCTGAACCAGTACGACACGACGCGGTCGTTCTCCGCGTGGCTGTACAAAGTGGCGGCGAATCATTGCTGGGACCTTCTGCGGCGGCGGAAAATCCGCCAGGACAAAGAAACCGATGACGTGGAGAACGTGCCGCTGGAGCATCCCGAGCCCAGCCAACTGGAAAAGCTGATCGAGCAGCGCTCCAGCGAAGAGGTGCGCAAGGCGCTGGAAAAAATGGGCGCGCGGGCGCGCATGGCGCTGGTGATGCGCTACTACTCGGACATGAGCTACGACGAGATTGCCGATGCGCTGGGAGTGCGCCGCGCCTTCGTGGGCGTGGTGCTGCTGCGCGCGCGGCATGAACTGCGGCAGGCGCTGGAAGGCAACGCGGCGCTGGCTGCGGGAGGGACCTCATGAGCGGTAGTGAGGAACGGAATTTGAAGCATTTGGATGAGATGACTTTGCTGCTGTACCTCGAGCGGCAACTGGAGCGCGCGCGCGGGCTGGAAGTTTCGGCGCACATGCAGGAATGCGAAACCTGCCGCACGCTGCTGCGCGCGCTGGAGCGCGAATCGCGGCTGTTGACGCGCGCGATGCTGGAAGACACCGAACCGCTGCCTTCGCGGCTGGCGCAATTCCAGGAGGCCGCGCGGCGCTCGATGCAATGGATTTGGGGATTGGCTTTTGGATTGGCGGCAACCGGCGTGTACGCGCTGTACACCGGATACATCCAACCCTGGCAGTCGGAATTAGAGAAAGCAGGATTCAGCGGAACGAATCTGCTGGGCCTGCTGATTTTCCAGAGTCCGTTCTGGAAAGGATGGCAACCCATGATTACTCTTCTTGAGATTCTGGCGATGGCGACACTCGGCGGTTTGGGTGTGATGTTCCTGCGGCGGCGGATCCGCCGCGGGTCGGCGCTGGCGCTGGTGTTCGCGGGACTGTCCGTGGCGATGATGCTGCCAGCGCAGGCTTCGGCCACCGAGCTTCGCAAGGGCGACCGCGTGAGCGTTGGCAGGGACGAAGTGATTCACAGCGACCTGTACGTCGCTGGGGGGCAAATCCGGATTGCTGGCACGATCGAAGGCGACCTGGTGGTGGCGGGTGGAGATGTGGAAGTATCGGGCACGGTGAAGGGCGACCTGCTTTCCGCGTCCGGCCAGGTGAGAATGACGGGACAGGTGGACGGAAGCATTCGCGGATACGCGGGAAACATCACCGTGAAGGGCAAGGTGGGCCGCAATGTGATGACCTGCGGCGGGGACGTGAACATCGACCGGGATGCGACCGTCGGCGGAAGCATTACTTCTATGTCCGGGAGATTGAGCATTGACGGGCACGTACAGCGCGATGTTCTGGGCATGGGTGGCCAGGCGAACATCAGCGGATTTATTGGCGGCTCGGCGAAAATCAGGTCCGATGAACTGAATATCGAGTCGACCGCGCAAATTGGCGGGCCCGTGAACTTCGAGGGAAACAAACCGCCGCACGTGGACGAGGGGGCCAAACTAGCCTCGCCGGTTCACTTCGAAAAAATCACCCACGCCCCGAATTACTCGAGCCCGCACTACTACATCTGGCAGCTGATCTGGGCGTCCGCGTACATTCTTTTTGGATTGGTGCTGTTCGCTCTGATGCCGACTTTTTCTTTGCAGGCGGTGAATTCCGCCGAGGAGCACGTCGGCGCATCCGTAGGCCTGGCGGTGCTCGTTGGATTTGGCTTGCCGATCGCCGCGTGCATCACTTGCGTCACCGTGGTCGGTCTTTTTGTCGGACTTTCAACGCTGGCTTTGTGGTATGGGGCGCTGCATTTCGGGCTCGTGGTCATTGGCGCGCTGCTTGGGCAGTGGCTGATGGGCCGGACAAGCGAGTTGTGGCCGCTCATCGGGCGCATGTGCGTAGGCGTGGTGATTGTCAGGCTGTTCACGATAATCCCGCACGTGGGTTGGGTGTTCAAGTACGGAGCAGCGTTGTGGGGCCTCGGTGCCATCTCGCTTGTGGTTTTCCGCCGCTTCCAGCCCGCGGTAGCCGCAGGAGCGCCGTCGGCGCCCACGGTGCAGTCCTTGCCTCCAAACCCAACCATCGGCGGGCCATTGCCGGCGTAAGGAAACACTCAGTTCTCAAATAAAAAACGGGCTCTCCGAAGAACTTGGAGAGCCCGTGGCCTTTTGCGGAGGCGGAGAAAATTCAGCTTAGTGCTTGCGAACCTTCGCGCAAGTGAACGGCATCGCCGAATTGGGTCCGAAGTACAGCGCGCGGATGGAAACGGTATCGCCCACAACAAGCCCGGTTCCAGCGCTGACACCGTCGTAGTTGGTGGGCGCCGAAGAAGGGGCCGAGGCGGTATTTAATTCCGCGAGTTCGATGGTGGTTTGCCCGAAATAGGCCGGCAGCGATGGCGATTGGAAGGAAATGCTCACGGTGTTCGCGCTGGAAATGCTTCCCGTGACGCGACTGAACCGCAGCCCCACAAAATCCACCGTAGCGGTGGCCGGCGTGCTTCCGGAAGCTGCAGTAAAGCTGGACAAGTGGACGGCCACCGTTTGCCCGGCTCGCAAGACCGAAGTATCGTTCGCGCTGGTGAAGGTGGTGGCGTCCGCCGGGACT
>Ga0209166_10003453_pt1 | contig 11412 bp, 11 predicted proteins | sample Coa_R1_3_FD_187151 | JGI IMG/M metagenome (GOLD analysis project Ga0209166, IMG submission 187151) | Surface soil microbial communities from Centralia Pennsylvania, which are recovering from an underground coalmine fire - Coalmine... | ecosystem: Environmental > Terrestrial > Soil >... | reverse complement strand
GTGGTGGGCGGCAAACCATCTCGCCGCCCGCTGCCGGCACCTGAAATCATCACCCCTCAGGTCCGCAAGCAGTTGTTCAGTATCTCGTCCAGGTGTAGCAATCGACATGCTGGGCCTTCAGTTCATCCGTAGCTGTTAAAGGAATTCGGGGCAACCACTGCACAAACAAGACAGCCGTGAGCTCTAGAGATTCCTAAGCGCCCCAGAACAAGTCAACAAAAGGAACAAGCCGGCGACGACGACCAATAGAAACGCGAAGCCATAGGCCGCCAGCATGCCCAACGCGAACCGTGGCCGCCTGATGAGGGCCACAACTAAGACCGCCCCGTTGAGCAGGAAGAAAATGGTGGGGAAGTTGTAGAGCACCCAGGTCTGGAACGACGCGCTGTTGTAGCTCAGCGCGCCAGCAGAGGTGAGCACGACATAGCCCAGCACCCATAGGCCAAATTGCGCCAGAATGCCAAACCAGAAGTTGGGGATATCCCCGGCGGGCGACTGCCCGCTGACGGCCCCAGACGGCCCGGCCGCCGGCCCACCGGCTGGGCCGCCCGGCATGCTTTCGGTTGAGACTTCAGGCGGCGCGACAGCCTGCGCCGCCAGCGCGGCGGTCGCTGCCTGCCTCACCGCCTGGTCAGGATCGGAGCCGGCAGCATCTTTGAGAGCCTGGGTCACCTCCTCGCGCAGCGGCTTGAGGCCCGCCATCTGGTTTGCCGCTTCAATCCTGCGCGCCACGTCTGCGCTGCGCAGCTGCGCGAGCCATTGCTTGACTTCTAGCTCAGAGGCACCGGCGGCCATGTCGTCTCCGTTCGCCACTAATAGGCGCCCGGCCACGCAAAGCCGGCAGCCAACCACCACAGGATGCCCGCCAGGCCGGCCAGCAAGTAGCAGATCATCATTCCCTGCGTCATTTTGGAGCGTCGGGCGATTGAGGTCCATAACAAGATGGCCAGGTTGAGCAAGCCCAGGATGGTCAGGCCGGCTTCAGGCGGGCCCAGTGCCGGCAGCGCGGCAGCGCCCAGCGCCCACAGCAGCATCTGGCTGACGACGCCGACGGCCACCTGCGCATTGTCGGCGGGGTCCGTCAGCTTCTTGACGAGGCCGGTAGGCGAGATCAACCGCAGCCAGACTGGCTGAGCGTGCAGAGCGGCCAGCGCGGCGTTTGCTTTCCCCGGCTCAGTCGTGTTGGCGATCGTGTTCGCCTGCAAGTGCCCCCCCGGGGGCCGGGTGGTTTCGGCGGGTGGGTTGGTTGATGGCGCCATATGTTTCCTTCAAGTTCTTTGCCAGGCACTGAGTCGCAGCCGCCCCGGCCGGCGCTATGGCTGTCACCGTGCCTGCCCGCAATTGCTGGAATCAGGCCGCGGCTGGCAGTTGCGCCGCGCGCCGCTGCCAGAGGTAATAACCGGCCAGGAGCAGCAGCAGCCCAATGCAGAAGAACTGCTGGCCGGTCAGCCCATACGCCAGCACCTGGTTGTTGCGCACGAACTCTACGAAGAACCGGAACACGGCGTAGCCGGCCAGCCCTACCTTTAGCAGGTTGCCATTTTGCATTTTCGGGTGGTCGCGTAGCGCGATCAGCACGGCCAGCCACAGCAGGTTGAAGCCCGCGTCGTAGAGCGGCGTTGGATGCACCAGGTAGTCCACGCCGGGCACCGGCACGCCCCAGGGCAGCGTGGTGGCCTTGCCCAGGCCATCTTCCGCCGCCATGAAATCGCCAATCCGGCCCACGGCCATGGCCAGCGCCATGGCCGGCGCAAAGGCATCGCAGGCGCAGCCGGCCTTGCCGATGGCGCGGCTGGCGATGTAGCCCCCCACGTAGGCGCCGGCGACTCCGCCCAGCACCGAGCCGGGGCCATAGCGCGGGTCAAAGTAGGCGAAGTAGTTGAGGACGATGGGCGCCACCGACCAGCCGTGGAAGAACAGCATGGACAGCCGCGCTCCAAACATGCCGCCCACGAACGCGGCTAACGTGATGGGGATGACCTCTTCCTTGGCCCAATGCCGGCGGCGGGCTTCCACCAGGAGCATCCCCAGCCCGCACAGCAATGCCAGCAGAAAGAAGAACCCGTGAGCGTAGATGGGCACGCCCCCGATGGTGAACAAGATCGGTGTCATAGAATTTCCCTCTCGTCAGTCAATCGCGGCGGCGTTTCAGGTAGCGTCACTGGGCCGGCCTCATCGAACGCGAGCGCTCCCCAGGTCTGCAAGAAGGCGATCAGCGTCGGCCAATCGCGGAAATAGCGCGTCTCCCCGCTCGGCACGTGCCGCACCTGGCCGCGCCACTCCGCGGCGCCGCCGCCCAGGTTCTCCAGCCATAGGTGGAGTGTGAATAGCTGCGAGGGCGGCAGATGGGTCACGTCAGGGGTCCGCAGAACAGTTGGCATACGATCTCAAGACAGTGTAGCCAATGGAGCGTTTGGAAAGCGTTTCGTATGCGGCATAAACAGACCGGCTAGGTCGCATTGACCCAGCCGGCCGGAAGACACCGATGGCTTGTGGGGAGATTGGGGCTGCGCTGGGCGTTAGGGCGAGGGCGCGGCAGGCAGGTCTGTCAGCAACGCTGCCTCTCGGGCGTCCGCCGGCTCAGCCGCCAGCACGCGCTCGTACGCCTCGCGCGTCAGCCGGCTCGGCGCCACCGCCAGCTCACGCTGCAGCATGGCGGCGCAGTCGTGATAGACCCGCACCGCGGCGGCCCGGTCGCCATTCAGGGCGTGCAGGCGCATCAACTGCCGGTAAGCCGCCTCGCGCAGCAAATCCTGCTGCAGCAGCAGCCGCGCGGGTGCGATCGCGGCCGCGTAATCATGCTGAGCCTCCAACGCCTGGATCAGCCGCTGGAGCGCCAGGGCGAACCCCTGCTGCAGCCGGTCGCGATCGGCCAGGATCCACTCGTCATAGCAATCGGGCAGCAGGTCTCCGCCATACATCGCCACGGCTTCGGCCGGCGCGCCCCGCGCCAGCGCGGCCTCAAACTGGGCCACGTCCAGGCACACCGGGATCGTGGGCAGCCACTGCAGATCGTGACCCTGGGCGGATAGGCATTGGTCAATCGCCGGCAGGGCATGGCGCAGCTGGTGGAGCAGGTTGCGGAGGTTCGTGCGAGCCTGGCCCTCGGTGGAGTCGGGCCAGAGCTGGAAGGCGATTTGTTGGCGCGGCTCGGGCGCGCTGCAGCGCAGGAGGAGATAGGCTAACAGCGATTGCAGCCGGGCTGTGTGCAGACCGGCCACTTGGACAGTGCCCTGGATGAGCCTGAAGTGGCCCAACAGGTGAATGAACAACGTCGCGGTCATCCCCCTCCGCGCCACTTGGGCCACGAATGCGAGATAGGGCGACTACGCCAGCCTGGCGGCGTTTGCTTTCGCTATTTCTAGCGTAGCGGTGAGTCAAACCAGGGTCAAGTGACGATTATCACGAGTCCTTTATAGATTCGCGGAACATGACCGAGGCGGATTGGTGCCTTAATCGACCGTGAATGGCAGCTTGCGAGGTGAACAGCCAGCGGGCCGCGTGCCAGGTGCTCGCGCAGCGCTAACGTACCGCGGGCCCATCCGGCACGGGATTGGTAACCGGCGAGCCTTGATCCACCGCGCCGCTGTTCGCCTCACCCGCGCCCAGCGGGCCGCCGCCCGCCCGCAGATGCGCCAGCAGGCCGCCGTCGAGCAGCATCTGCCGTTCGCGTTCGGAGAAGTCGGCGCTCAGCTCGAATGCGACCTTGCCCCCCGACACACGCACCGGCACTCTGTCTGCCCCTTGCTCCAGCCGAGAGCGCAGGCCCGGCAGCTCCCAGGTGTCGCCCTGGTGAGCCTGCTGATAGTCGGCGTCGTTCAGGAACGCCAGCGGCGGAATCCCCTGCGCGATCAGGTTGCGGCGGTGAATGCGGGCAAAGCTTTTGGCGATGACCGCGCGCACGCCCAGCGCCTTGGGCGCCAGCGCGGCGTGCTCGCGCGACGAGCCCTGGCCATAATTCTGCCCGGCGACGATGAACCCGCCGCCCCACTCGCGGGCGCGGCTGGGAAACTGGCGGTCGAGGCGCCGCAGCACATAGTTCGCCATGGCCTCGACGTTGGAGCGGAAGGCCATCACCTCGGCCCCATCCGGCGACAGGTCGCCGGTGGAGATGTCGTCCGCCAGCACGATCAGCACCCGGCCGGCCAGGCTCTCGCCCAGCGGCGCCTGGGGCGGCGGCGACTGGATGTTCGGGCCGCGCGGGATTTCAATCGCGCTGGCCAGGCGCGCCGCCGGCGGCGCGATGATCTGGCTGTCGTCCACGGCCGGGTTGAAGTGCGGGGCCGGCAGGTCGGGCTCGCGCGGCCCCAGCCCGCGCGGGTCGGTGATGACCCCGCGCAGGGCCGTGGCCGCGGCCGTGGTTGGGCTGCACAGATAGACCTGGTCGTGCACGGTGCCGCTGCGCCCGGGGAAGTTGCGATTGAACGTGCGCACCGAGACGGCGCCAGAGGGCGGCGCCTGGCCCATTCCCACACACGGCCCGCAGGCCGGCTCTAACATGCGCGCGCCCGCGGCCACCAGGTCGCGATAGATGCCGGCCTCCGTGATCATATCCAGGATCTGGCGCGACCCCGGCGTCACGGTCAGCACCAGGTTCGGCGCCAACGATTGGCCGCGCAGGATGGCCGCCGCGATGGCCAGGTCGCCATAGCCCGAGTTGACCGATGAGCCCAGGCACACCTGGGCCACCGGCGTGCCCGCCACCTCGCTCACCGGCACCACATTGCCCGGGCTCGACGGCCTGGCAATCAGCGGCACGAGCTGATCCAGCTCGATGATCTCTTGCTCGTCATACGCGGCGCCCGGGTCGGCCTGCAGAGGCCGCCAGTCGCGCGGGCGCTGCTGCTGGGTCAGCCAGTCACGGGTGTGCTCGTCCGAAGGGAACACGCCGGTTGTCGCGCCCATCTCGACGATCATGTTGCAGATCGTCATGCGCTGAAAGACGTCCAGCGTGGCCACCCCTGGTCCATAGAACTCGAAGATCCGTCCCAGGCCGCGCCGCACCCCGCGCCGCCGCAGCAGCTCCAGGATCACGTCTTTGGCCTGCACCCAGGCCGAAAGCTGGCCGCGCAGCTCCACGCCCACCACCAGCGGCGTATCAAACTCAAAGGGTTGGCCGGCGATGCAGGCGGCCACATCCAGACCGCCCGCGCCGATGGCCAGCATGCCCACCGCGCCGGAGGTGGTGGTGTGGCTGTCGGCGCCCACCAGGATGCCGCCCGGCCGGGCGAAGCGCTCCACGTGCAGGTAGTGGCAAATGCCGTTGCCCGGGCGCGAGAAGTACAGCCCATGGCGGGCGTCAAAGGCTTGCAGATAGCGGTGGTCGTCGGGGTTCTTGTAGTCGAGCTGGATCAGGTTGTGATCCACGTACTGCACCGCCAGTGGAATGGCCACGCGCTCGAACCCGAGCGCTTCGAGCTGCAGTGAGGCCATCGTGCCGGTGGCATCTTGCAGCAGCCCCTGGTCCACCCGGACGGCGATCTCATGGCCGGGCGCCATTTGGCCGTGCAGCACATGATCCTTGAGTATTTTGTTGGTCAGATTGTCAGGCATGGCACACCGTGGTCACGGCAGTGTGCGCGAACTGAGCTTGGCTTAATTGCCTCGTTAGCGGGCTGCCGCTGAGCTCAGCCTAGCTCCGCCTGGCGCGGACAGCTATCAGACGCAGTCTGATTCTAAAGTCAGACGGAGTAGGCACAGGTCACCCGCGTCGAAGCGAGTGGATGCTGGCTCAAACGGAAGCCGAACGGCGTGAGCCGTTGTCAGTCGTCAGGCAGGCTCAGCAGTATCTGCGCCAGGGCGGCCGGCGCGCCGATCATGCCGTCGTGCCCGGCGGCTAGCTCCACGTAGCGCATGCCCTCGCCTTCCGGAAAGCGCGGGCCGCCGGGCGGGTTGTCGCCGATACAGGCGATGTAGGTGCAGGGCACAAACGTGCGCGGCTCGCGCGCGTAGACCACCGGCTGCTCGCAGGCCCGCAGCGGCTGGGGCACCAGGTGTGACCGCAGCCATTTGAGGTCAGCTTCGTCGGTCACGCCAAAGTTGTAGTCCGGCGGCGGCACGCGCCAGCCCTCGCCTTGCGTGCGGACTGACTCGGCCACCTGGGCGCGGGTTTGCGGATAGCGCTCAAAGAGCGACTGGCCGCTGGCGGCGACAGTGGCATCAAAGTAGACCAACTGCTGGATGCGATCCATGGCCCGTTCCAGGATGACCGGCAGCAGCAGGCCGGCGTAGCTGTGGCCCACCAGGATCACCTGGCGCAGGTCTTCAGATTCCAGCACGCCCAGCACATCTTGCACGTGCGTGTCGGCGCCGACCGCCGGCGACAGCAGGTGCGCCCGTTCACCCAGCCCGGTCAGGGTCGGCGTGTAGACTTCGTGCCCCGCGGCGCGCAGCAGCGGCGTGAGCTTCTTCCAGCACCAGCCGCCGTGCCAGGCGCCATGCACCAGCAGATAAGTGGCCATCGTTGTGCCTCTCGCGCTTCACTGGGCGAAAATACGCATGGTCCCCGCTGGCGCCGGTCGCAGCCCGGCCCGCGGCGGGCGCATTATATGACGAATCTTTCCGGGACATGGCCCTGCCTGCGCTGGTGCATACGCGCTTTCTGCCGGCGAATGAATTCGCGCCTACCAAAGTCACAAAGCCCGCCCTGCGGCGGGCTGGCTGAAGCGAATGCAGCCGGCGAAGGCCGGCTTCGCGCCTTTCGTTGCCGCGGCTTTAGCCGCCGGCCTATGTCAATCGTCAAAGAGGCATGCGCCCCTGCCTGCGCTGGTTATTGGCGCAAGCCCGCATCGGCCTATAATATCGTCGCCGTAGGGGCCGAGAGCGCCAGGCCCTCGGCCGCGCGGACGACCCACACGGCCCAGCGACCAGCACAGCCATGACCTCTCTCCCGGCGACCGCTCACCCCTCCGCCCCTTCGCCGCTGGCCGTGTTTCGCAACCGGTCCTTCAGCCTGATGTGGAGCGGCGAGCTGATCTCCACCATCGGCACAGCGCTGAGCTCGCTGGCGGCCTCCATCTTGATCTTCCGGCTCACCGGCAGCGCGCTGAGCGTGGGCCTGATGCTGATGGCCACGGCGGCGCCCAGCCTGCTGGTGGGCCTGGTGGCGGGCGTCTTCGTCGACCGCTATGACCGGCAGCGCATCATGATCGCCGCTGACCTGCTGCGGGCGGTGATCGCGGTGCTCATCCCCTTCCTCGTGGCGAACAACGTCTTGTGGCTGTATGTCATGGTGGCCCTGTCCAGCGCCATCGGCCAGTTTTTCGAGCCCGCTCACTCCAGCGTGCTGCCGGAGGTGGCCAGCGACGAAGAGCTGGCGGCGGCTAACTCGCTCATGGCCATCAGCTCCTTTGGCTCGACGGCCATCGGTTTCGCCGCCTCTGGCCTGATCGCCTCGCGCTACCCCATCGCCTGGGCCTTTTACGCCGACGCGCTCTCCTTCGTCTTCTCTGCCGCCTGCATCCTGCTCATCCGCCTCAAGCCGCTGGCCGCGCCGGATGAGGCGGTCAGCGTGGCGGTGGTGGCGCGCAACCTGCGGGCCGGCCTGCGCTTTCTGTTCGACACGCCCATGCTGAAGTCGCTGCTGCTCTCGTCGCTGCCGGTCATCATCGGCTTTGGGCTGTCGAACGCGCTGCTGCTGCCGTTCGCGCTGCGCGCCCTGCGCGCCACCGAGTTCGAGTATGGCCTGCAGGAGGGCGTCACCTCCATCGGCTTTGTCATCGGCAGCCTGCTCATGGCCAACCTGTCGGACCGCTGGCGCGAGGGGCAGTGGCTGGCGCTCAGCTTCACCGGCATGGCGCTGGCTGGGGTGGCCTACGCCTTCAGCACGACCGTGCCCTGGGCCATCCTGTTCGTGGCGATCTCCGGCTTCTTGAACGCGCCCTCGTCCATCGCCCGCCGGCTGATCATCCAGCGCCACAGCCCGCGCGAGATGCGCGGGCGCGTCAACAGCGCTTTCTTCGTCTCGCGCGACGTGCTGTTTTTGATCGGCATGGCGGGCGCCGGCCTGGCGGACGTGGTGGACGTGCGGCTGATGTATCTGGTGAGCGCGGTAATGATCTTGATCGGCGGTGTCTGGGTGCTGTTCCTGCCCGGCCTGGGCCAGCCGGCCGCCGAGTGGCGCCGCCTGATGAGCCTGCTGGTGAAGGCGCCGGCCGCGCCCGGCCTGGGCGCCGGCCGCGCCGCCACCCTGGCCGACCTGGACTCGCTGGCGGTGCTGCTGCCCACGCTGGCCGGGCTGACCGCCGAGGACCGTAAGGCGCTGGCCGCGCAAGGCCGGGTGATCGAGGCGCCGGCCGGCGTGCGCGTGGTGCAGCAGGGCCAGGCCGGCGACGCCGCCTACTTCGTGCTGGCCGGGCGGCTGGCCGCAGGCCTGCCCGCGCCAGATGGCACCTACCGGGCGCTGTCGACCCTGGCGCCGGGAGACTTTTTTGGCGAGATTGCGGCCCTGACCGGCGCCACGCGTACCGCCGATGTGGCCGCCGACCAGGCCAGCACGCTGCTGCAAGTGCCGGCGCCGGCCCTGCGCGCGCTGATGCGCGACCCGGCCATCAGCCGGCTGGTGCTCGACAAGATGTCGGAGCGGCTGGCGCGCACGCACCTGTCGGACCTGCCGCGCTTCGCCGGCCTCGACCCCGAGGCGATGCGCGACCTGCGCACGCCCCAGGGCGAGCCATGACACTGCCCGGGCATGGCACGGCGGCTGAAGCCGGCCGGCGCGGCGCGGCGCTGGAGGCAGCCCGGCCCAGCCCGGCTGACACGCTGGTGTTCATGCGGCAGGTGCCACTGTTCGCCGGGCTGGACGAGCGCGCCCTGCAGCGGCTGGCCGCCGCCAGCCGGGTGCGCGCGGTGAGGGCCGGCGAGCTGCTGTTCAGCCAGGGCGAGCCGGGCGAAGCGGTGTACGTGGTGCAGGCCGGCCGCATTGCCATCGTGCTGGCCACGCCCGACGGCCGCGAGATGGTCATCAACCAGATGCGGCCGGGTGATTTCTTCGGCGAGCTGGCGCTGCTGCCAGGCCAGACCCACACCGCCAACGCGGCCGCGCGCGAGGCCAGCCGGGTGCTGTGCATCCACAATGCCGCTTTCCTGGCCGAGCTGGAGGCGCAGCCGCGCTTCATGCGCTATCTGCTGGACACTCTGGCCGGCCGGCTGCGGGCCAGCAGCGAGCGCGAGAGCGCGCTGGCCTTTTTGACCGCCCCGGCCCGGCTGGCGCGGCTGCTGCTGCAGCAGGTGCAGCCCGACGACCCGTCGGGTCCGCTGGTGGCCGTTTCGCAGGATGAGCTCGCGCAGGAGATCGGCGTCACCCGCCAGACGGTGGCCAAGGTGCTGGGCGGCTGGCGGCGCGCCGGTTGGATCATCACCGGCCGCGGCCGTATTATGCTGGTCAACCAGGCCGCGCTCAGGCGGCTGGCCAGCGATATGTCGCCAAGTTGACAGACAGCGCGCTGCGTTCCTGCTATTGTGTTGGCAGATCGAGGGCAACCTCAAGCGGAGAGCCCAGTCGCCACCCTTAAGGAGGGTATGATCATGAATGCAAAAGAAGCCAAAGCTTTGGAACGCCTGACCCCCAAACTCAGTGCCCTGCGCAAGACCCTGCGCGGCGAAGAGCGCAAGCTGCTTGACCGGATGGTGCTCGGCATGGCCAGCGAAGTGTCGGCGCACTCGGCCAGAGTGGGCCAGAAGATCCCCGCCAGCAAGACCCCCTCGGCCCAGCCCCGCGGCGAAGTCTCGCTGCACTCGGCCAGCGTGGGGCAGAAGATCCCGGCCTCCAAGACGCCATCGGCCCAGCCCCGCGGCGAAGTCTCGCTGCATTCGGCCAGCGTGGGTCAAAAGATCCCGGCCAGCAAGACCCCCTCGGCCCAGCCCCGCTCCAGCGAAGTCTCGCTGCATTCGGCCAGCGTGGGTCAAAAGATCCCGGCCTCCAAGACCCCCTCGGCGGATGCGCGCATTGAGCTTGATGCCAGCAAGGGCGTCTATCGCATCACCACGATCTGAGCGGCGAGCCGCTTATGCCTGATCCCTCAGGCGACAATCAGCTGGCCTCCCAGCTCCGCCGGCTGCTGGTGGCGCTGGAGGCCGGCAGCCATGCGCTCTTGCCCAGCTCAAACCTGGAGCTGCTGCAGAGCATCGTCGACACCGCCGCCCGCCTGTTTGGCGCCGCGGCCGCTTCAATCTCGCTGGTGACCGAAGAGCAGGACGCGCTCGAATTTAAAGTTGCTACCGGCGTGGGGCGCGACGAGGTGGTGGGCCGGCGCATCCCGGTGGATCACGGCCTGGCCGGTTATGTGGCCATGACCGGCCAGCCGATCGCCGTCTCCAACGTCCAGCAAGACCCGCGCTTCAAGCAGGATTTCGCCCAGAGCACCGGCTATGTGCCGCGCTCCATCCTGGCCACGCCGCTGGTGATCGGCGGGCAGGTGATCGGAGTAATGGAGGTGCTGGACAAGATCAGCGCCCCCTCCTTTGGCTTGCAGGATATGGAGCTGCTGGGAGTCTTTGCCTACCAGGCGGCGCTGGCCATCAACCAATCGCAGCACTACCAGCGGATCGGCTCGAGCGTAGTTCAGGGCCTGCAGCAGCTCTTGGAAGGCAGCCTGGAGGGGCAGCCAGCGGCGCTGCGCCAGGCGCTGAGCGGGCCGAACGCGGACGAGGCCGCCGAGGCGGCCGATCTGGACGAGCTGGCGGCGCTGTTCTATGCCATCAGCAGCCGCGGCCCGGCCGAGCGCAAGGCCTGCCTGCAGATCCTGGCAGCCTTTGGCGAGTACGCCAGCGCCCAGCCTCGCTTCGACTAGACCCAGCGTGACCAACCAACCAGCACAGACGGAGGCGGCACCCGCCAGCGGCAGCACCGAGGCGACCGACCCGTTCCGCCCAGCCTGGTCCGCGGCCTTCATGCCGGAGGCGCGGCGCGAGCTGACCAGCCTGGGCCCGCTGGCCGCCATCGACCGCGAGTGGGCCTGGGGCGGCAGCACCGGCCGCGGGGCGCGCGTGGCCGTGGTGGACAGCGGCATCGAGGCCGACCATCCGGCGGTGGGCGGCATGGTGCGCGGCGGCGTGATGGTGGAAAACGACCGGCGCACCCGCAGCCAGGTGCGCGTGGCGCCCGACGACCAGCCGCGCGACCTGTTTGGCCACGGCACGGCCTGCGCCGGCATCATCCACGCCGTGGCGCCAGAGGCCGAGCTGTACAGCGTGCGCGTCTTCAGCCGCGACCTGAGCGGCAAGGCGCTACAGTTCGCGGCCGGCCTGCGCTGGGCCATCGACCAGGGCATGCACGTGGTCAACCTGAGCCTGAGCACCTCGCGCCAGGAATATTACGGCCTGTTCCACGAGCTGGCCGATGAGGCTTATTTCAAAAACGTCATCCTGGTCTCGGCGGTCAACAACCTGCCCGAGCCCAGCTATCCTTCGCTC
>Ga0209166_10003450_pt1 | contig 11416 bp, 9 predicted proteins | sample Coa_R1_3_FD_187151 | JGI IMG/M metagenome (GOLD analysis project Ga0209166, IMG submission 187151) | Surface soil microbial communities from Centralia Pennsylvania, which are recovering from an underground coalmine fire - Coalmine... | ecosystem: Environmental > Terrestrial > Soil > Unclassified... | reverse complement strand
CGGCGAGACGTGGGGCACCCCCGTGAGGTGCACCCCTTCATGTTGTGGCGAACATTGTTGGCTCCGTGCGGTTCCACTTTCCGCGGGTGAAGTCAGGGAATTTTTGTGAGGTGCCATTTGCGGCTACCGAGGCTTCGCTTAGCGGCGTGGGAGCGCTCCAGGCGGCGGCATCGTAGACATCGATGTCGGGCGGAAGGCCACGCTTGATGCAGTCCATCAGACGATAGTTCATGACGTAATCCATGCCGCCGTGGCCGCCGGTTTTGCGCGCCATCTCGCCGGTCGTCTTCCAGAGAGGGTGATCGTACTTTTCGCGGAATGAATCGATCTCCTGCCACTCGTCTTTCTCCTGGCCGTCGACGAAGATGCGGGCGGGATAATCGGCGAAGATGGCCTTGGTGCCTTGAATTGAGTTGAGGCGGCTGTAGGGGCGCGGGTTGACGACATCATGCTGCAGAAGAATGGTGCGGCCTTTCACGGTGCGTATGATGCTGGTGTTCATATCGCCGCAGACGTATTTTTCCGAGCGCTTCGGATCTCCCTCGGGAAAGTTCGCTTTTACAAAGGCGCTGAGTGAGGCTTCGGCTGAGCTTACCGAAACCATGTAGTCGAAGCGGTCGCCACGGTGAATATCGAAGTAGTGGGCGACGGGGCCGAGACCGTGGGTTGGATAGAGGTTGCCATTGCGCTGCATGTGGGGGACACGGCGCCATAGGCCTTCGCTTTCGTTGGCGGTGACAATCTTGCGGAGATCGTGAAGGTAGGCGGCTTCTCCGTGGGTGACGGTGCCAAAGAAGTTGTCACGGAGCATGCCGAGAACCATCATTTCGTTCTGGCCGTAGCAGCAGTTCTCCAGGATGACACAGTGCTTGCGCGTGGCTTCGGAGGTGTTGACGATGTCCCAGCATTCCTGCAGCGTGGTGCAGGCGGGGACTTCGACGGCGGCGTGCTTGCCGTTTTTCATGACGTCGAGCGCCATGGGAACGTGCCAGTTCCAGGGCGTGGCGATGTAGACGATGTCCAGATCGAGTTGGGTGAGATTTTTGAAATCGTAGTCGCCCTTGGTGAACGCGGTGGGCTGGGGCTGGCCGGCGTCGGTGACAGCTTTCTGGGCGTGCGCGACTTTTTCGGGAACGACATCGCAGATGGCCTTGATCTCGACCTTGTCAACAGCGAGCAGATCGTGGAGAAGGCTGGTGCCGCGTCCGCCAACGCCGATGATGCCGAGGCGGACGTGATCTTTTGCTTCGAAGGGGACGCCCAGCATGGTGGCGCCGGCACTCTTCGGTGTAGCGGCGAAAAGATCGGGCGAGACCAATTCGCTTGCAATGACTAGTCCTGCGCCACTCAGGGCGCTGTTCTTCATGAAAGCGCGACGGGAAATATTTTTGGATTCGTCGGATGACACGGGACCTCCCTGGGGTTCAGATGGATAAGTTCTACACCAATACGCCGGTTTCGTGTGCGGCTCGGGGGGCGTTTTTTGCAGGATGGAAAAAAGGTTTTAACCGCCGAGCACGCTGAGAACTGCCGCTGAGAACGCGGAGAGATGCAAAGCGGAGGCGGCGCGGGCATCCCTCGATGCCGAGCAGATTCTTCGTCGCTTGGGCTCGTGCACTCTCTCTTCAGCCGTGATCTCGTCACCAGGCGGGCTTGCCGTCCTGGAAGCGGAAGGTCAGGGTCTCGCCTCCTTTGACGACTTCACGGGCGAGGATCATGTCGGTGCCATCCTGCTTCACTTTCGAGCCTGTGACCTCTATGGAGTCGTCGGCTTTGAAGGCAACGCCGATGTCGTCAAGAAACTTCTTGGGGCAGAGATAGATTTCCAGCGTCTCTTTGTCGGACCCAGGTTTTTGAAGCAGATAGGCGATCGGCTTAGGGCCGTCGGGAGGAATCAGTTTCAGTTCGGCGACGGTGAACTTCACCTTGGTTTCAGTAGAGCGGTCGTATTTGGGCGGAGCCTGGGAAAACGCCGGGAAAACGAACAGAACAACGACGGCCAAATGCAAGACGCACTGGCGAAACGGGGTCGGGGTCATCGCGGACCCTCCATGTGCGGGGAATGTTAGTACTGAATGGGCGGAAAAGCAACGAAATCAGTGGTTCTGGGTTGTTCATTCACCACAGGGGGCACCGGGGTGCACAGGGAATTCGATTTCGAACTTGGAACCACAGGTAACATTAGGAGGCGCGGATAACCCTGGTTGGAAGGCTTGCGTCTAATCTAGAGGCCTTAGATTAAAGGGGTTTGGTGTCTTCGCACCGGGCGTATAATCAGGCCAAGGAGTACCCTATGAAATCCAGATGGCTGGCGATCGCAGTGGGATTGGCGGCGTTTAGCATTGGGCCATGGATGGTGGCGCAGAGTCCGCAGGATCCGACCCAGAATCCGAGCCAGAATCCAACGACCCAGAATCCAAGTCAGGCTCCGACGCAGACCCAGCCCCAGCAGCAGCCCGGAGGGCAACAACAGCCGGTTCCAGATACGGACCAGGGCGGGCCTAAAGCGAGCGACATTCAGAATGCACCCAAGAAGGGTCCTGCAGCCCTGCCTACGCAAGATGACAGCCAGATCAAGCATAACGGCGGAAAGACCGATGTCGATGCGGTGGGAAACCGCAATGTAGGCTGCGGACGCGGGGTGGGGAACTGGTACTCCGTGGAAGGTCAGGTGGCGCGTGGGCGGCAGTACGCGCAGCAGATCGAGTCGCAGATCAAGCTGGTGAACGATCCCGTGGTGACCGAGTATGTGAACCGCGTCGGGCAGAACCTGGTGCGGAACTCCGATGCGCAGGTGCCGTTCACGATCAAGGTGATCGACTCCGACGTGGTGAACGCGATGGCGCTACCCGGCGGATTCTTCTATGTGAATTCCGGTTTGATTCTGGCGGCGGATGAAGAAGCCGAAATGGCGGGCGTGATGGCGCACGAGATCGCACACGTGGCGGCGTGCCACTATGGACGCGAGATGACTCGGGCCAACTTGCTGCAACTGGCTTCGCTGCCTGCGATCTTCATGGGCGGCGCGCTGGGTTACGGAATTTATGAAGGCATGGGGTTGGGAATTCCGCTGACCTTCCTGCACTTCTCGCGCGGATTCGAGGCGGAGGCCGATTATCTCGGTATCCAGTACATGTATCGCGCCGGGTATGATCCATCGGCGTTCGTTTCGTTCTTCGAAAAGATTCAGGCCATGGAGAAGAAGAAGCCGGGAACGCTGTCGAAGGCCTTCGATACGCACCCGCAGACTCCGGACCGGATCGAGAAGTCGCAGGACGAGATTCGGAAAATCATTCCCGCCAAGCAGCAGTACGTCGTGACGACCTCGGAGTTTGACGAGGTGAAGGCGCGGCTGGCAGCGATCGAGAATAAGCACAAACTGCTCGACGAGAAGGACGCCAACAAGCCCAGCTTGCGGCGGACTTCGAACCAGGGCGATAAATCCGATGACAGTAAGAAGGATGACGATCGTCCGACTCTGAAACGGCGGGATGATTCGAATTAGTTCTGGTGTATGCCAGATCGAACCGGCGGCCTCGGCCGCCGGTTTTGCTTTGGGAGACTGATGCTCCGCTGTCGCGATTCGGGAGAATATTCCAAGAAATGTCATCCTGAACCCGGCGTAAGCCGGGTGAGGGATCTCGCGTCGGCGGAAGCCGGTTGTCAGTGTGTCCGTCGCCGCTCGTCATACGATCAGAACCATTGAAACTGGCGATACGATTACGGAGATGTCGGCTTCGTCGAAGAGAGGCGCCGCAACTGCCCCAACCGCTCTCCCATCAGCAGGTGCGAGTAGCCCTGATGAGAGCCGTTCCGCGGGGCGTCCAGCGTGAAATTGTAGCCAGCTTGAAATACCATTACGAAATCTGAGCCGCCAAAGAGAAAATGCCCCAACATGTCCCCTTTGCGGACCCGCATACCCTCCTTCAGTGTGGGCTCGAAGGTCACTGAGCTTACCGGCGACATCCCAATCGGCAGCAGCCCAACCAAGCCGAATTGTTCAGTCTCGAGGATCAGGCGGCCCCGCGTTTCGAGCGACTGCCAGCCGATCGATGAAGCGTCGAACGCATATCTCTTGTTCACGGAATCCCAAGTCACCCTTCCACCGGGCACTTCCTGTCCCGGGATGATGGCTATTTCCCTCACTACGCCGCCAAGCGGAAAGTGATAGTGGTGATAGTCGCCGGTGTCGAGAAACAGATGGGTGAATGTTCCCCCAGCGAACGCGCCCTTGTATCTACTCTGCCCTCCGATCAGTTGCTCCACCGATTGGACCGTTCCAGTTTTCACCGGGATGCCCGACTTCTCGACCACACGCGAAGTGCTGTCGATGCTCCATATCCCCTCCGGGATTGCGTCTACGGGAGATACCACGATTGACTCGTCGGCGGGCGCGGCGATCGGTCTCTGGTCTGCCGACTTGAGGCGCCGCGTGAAGAACTGGTTGAAGGTTCTCCAGTGAGACGGGTCTTCGTACCAGCCCCGGTTGAGTCCGAAGGCCCCGTCGGCCTGTGCCAGGCGAAGGTATTCCTTGTTCCACGACTCTGGCGTATCGAGGAATGCGCCCCACGATCGGACAAAGGTTTTCAACCACGAACTGTAGGGTTCGACGTACTCAACGGAGTTGTTGAAGTGCCCGCGTCCTTCGAGTTCGCTTAGCGGTTGATCGACAATGAATTGAAGGTAGGCGAGGCTCTGATCGATGCGCTGGTACAGGGTCTCATCCGCCCTCTCCTTGAGCAGACTCGTCGGGATGGCTCGCTCGGCCCACGAAACGAAGTCGAGGTACTGCTCCAGGGTCTGCGCGGGATTAGTCAGCCGGTCTGGGTTGACCTGCTTCGCCCGTTCGATCGACGCGATGAGAAGGCGCTTGACCTCGGGATTGCTAGCCACGAGCCGCCTCAGTTCAAGCGTCGCGGGCCCATCGTGGCTCACCGGCGTTTGCGCCATGGCACAGCCAATGCATAGCAGGAGGCCGAGTGCTGGGGCCATCCAGCGCAGGGACCAGGGCTTGGTAATCACAGCTAACCTCCAGAGCGCAAGGCCGTCGCCAAAGTGGCGAGAACGGTCAAAGTATCTCACAGGCCAGCGCCATTTCCGCAGGTACGGGTGGCCCGGCCTTTCGGCTCTTTTAGTGTTTGCGTTTCTTTGCAAGGGCGGGAACGATGCTGCTCCGATACCATAGGCTTGTCATGCCTAAGGGTGGGCCAGCCCGCCTCCTCCAAAATGATCTCTTTCTCAAACATCAATAAGCAGTATGGCAAGCAACTGCTCTTCGTAGATGCTTCGTTTCAGTTGAATCCCGGGGAAAAAGTTGGACTGGTCGGTCCCAACGGGGCTGGCAAGACAACGCTCTTCCGTATGGTGGTCGGTGAGGAAACTCCCGACGAGGGCACGGTCTCAGTCCCCAAGAAGTTGACGATCGGCTACTTTCGCCAGGACGTCGAGGAAATGCAGGGCCGTTCGGTCCTCGATGAAGCAATCGCGGGTAGCGGGCGCGTTGGGAATCTTCATCACGAACTCGAAGCCTTGCAACACGACATGTCCGACCCAGGAAAAGCCGATGAGATGGAGCAGATTCTGGAGCGCTTCGGTCATGTGCAGGAGGAGTACGAGCATTTAGGCGGTTACGCGCTCGAATCGCAAGCCCGGGAAGTGCTCCACGGGTTGGGATTCAAAGACGATCAGATTGACGGTGATGTAGGCGCTCTCTCCGGCGGATGGAAGATGCGGGTTGCGCTGGCGCGCGTCCTGCTCGGAATGCCGGACGTATTGCTGATGGACGAACCGACGAACCATCTCGACATTGAATCCATCATCTGGCTCGAACAGTTTCTCAAGTCATTTCCTGGCGCGTTGCTGATGACTTCGCACGACCGCGAGTTCATGAACCGCCTGGTCTCAAAAATCGCTGAGATTGATGGCGGCGAAATCATCACCTACTCGGGCAACTACGACTTCTACGAGCGCGAGCGGGCTGTGCGCGAGAGCAATCAGCAGGCAGCGTTTGCCCGGCAGCAATCGATGCTTGCCAAAGAGCAGCGCTTCATCGATCGGTTCAGGACGCACGCCGCCAAAGCAGCCCAGGTGCAGAGCCGGATCAAGGCCTTGGATAAGATCGAGAAAATCGAACTGCCGAAGAAGCGCCAAGTGGTGAAATTTGATTTTCGTGTCCCGCCGCGATCCGGTGAACAGGTGGCCGTGCTCGAGAATTTGCACAAAAGTTACGGCCCGCGGGTGATTTACGAAGGGTTCAATCTCACCATCCGCCGCGGAGAACGCTGGGCCGTCATGGGGAGGAACGGCGCGGGCAAGACCACGCTGCTTAAGATGATTGCCGGAGCCAGTGCTCCAGACGCCGGAAGCGTGCGGCTCGGCGCCAGCCTGTATATGGGCTACTTTGCGCAGCAATCGCTGGACGTGCTCAATCCCGATCTCACTGTCATCGAACAGTTGCAGCAGGATTTTCCCCACGACAGTCTGGGGTCGTTGCGGAACCTGGCAGGAGCGTTCCAATTCTCCGGCGAAGACGTGGATAAGAAGATCCGCTCACTCTCTGGCGGAGAAAAATCGCGGCTGGCAATCGCGCGCATGCTCTACAACCCGCCGAACTTTCTTGTGCTCGACGAACCGACGAATCACCTGGATCTTGCGACCAAGGAGATGCTGGTCGACGCCCTGAAAGACTTTGAAGGCACCATGATCTTCGTATCGCACGACCGCATGTTCCTTCGCGGTCTCGGCTCACGTGTGCTCGAACTGGGCGGCGAGAGCGGCACGGACCGCCATCCCACGGTTTATCCCGGCTCCTATATTGAATATGTCCAGAAGCTTGGGCACGAGGCGCCGGGGATCTATTCGTAGGCCGTTGTGCAACGGGGTACGTCTCGCCGGTGGCCCACTCAAGCCCGGGTTTGGCTTGAGTGGGACTCTCCACGAGTGCGCACTTAATTCCATTTTGGAACTAAGCGATCCTGCAACGTTCCTTATGACTTGAGTGCGGCACTGCAGCAGGCTACGCTGAGTTCATGCCTTGGGGTCTCAAGCGCTATCAGCACACCGGGCAAAGCCACTTCGTTACATTTTGTTGCTATCACCGCCATCGACTGTTCACGACGGATGAAAGCCGGCGAATCTTTGAGAACGCGCTTGAGCGTGTGCGCCGCAGCTTCCGCCTTCACGTCTACGGATACGTCGTGATGCCCGAGCACATCCATCTTGTCGTCAGCGAGCCGGAACGCGACACGTTAGCAAATGCTTTGAAGTCGCTGAAGCAGGGAGTGGCCCGCCGTTTGATCGGAGACGCCGAGCATTTCTGGCAGAAACGCTACTACGATTTCAACATTCGTAATCACGACCAGTTCGTAGAGAAGCTCCACTACACGCATTGCAACCCGGTCAATGCGGGATTGTGCGAACGACCCGAGGACTGGCCGTGGAGCAGCTTTCTCCATCACGCATCAGGGTGCGACGGACGAGTTGAAATCGAGTCCGAATGGACCGCACGCAAACGCGAGCGAGCAGCGGGGACCTTGAGGCCAGCCGTTGCACTGCCCCACTCAAGCCAAAACCGGGTTTGAGTGGGCCACCCGCCTTTCGGCTCTTAGCGTTTCCGATTCGAAACTGTGGGTGCCCCGTCCTTGCGTTTTTTGCAAGGGCGGGAACGATGCTGTCGATACCATAGGCTTGTCATGCCTTCGGGTCTGCATGCCACTTACGGCGGACGGGTGGCCCGGCCTTTCAGTCTCTTTTCGTTTCCGATACGAAACTGTGGGTGCCCCGTCCTTGCGTTTTTTGCAAGGGCGGGAACGACGCTGCCGATACCATAGGCGTGTCATGCCTGCGGATTTGCATCGCACGTACGGCGCCCATACCCGCGCTTTATCACCTGTTCCTGCTGGCGGCGATTGCCTTTCTTTCATACGGCGCGAGCGCGGAACCGATTCCTCTCCATCTTCGAACAAACGCGCCAGCGCTATTGTTTTGTCGACGTTCGTCAGATGGATTAGCGTCGAGGTCTCTTAGCCGAGGCCTCGGACCCGGCCGGTTCACGGAACGGTTCCACATCAATGCGCTGATAACGTACCTCCAGGACAGTCAGGGATTCAGTGCCGCCCGGCAGATGAACCATTACGCTGTCACCGGCTGCCGCCTTCATCAACGCGCGCCCCAGAGGTGACACCCAACTGATGTGGTTGCGGCTGAGATCGATCTCGTCGGTGCCCACGATACTCACCACTCGTTCTGCTCCCGCGGCATTGGCGTAGCGCACGGTGGCTCCGAAGAATGCCCTCGTCGCCGCCTGCCCCGTTCTCGGAGCTTCCGGGTCCACCACTTCCGCGGCTTCGATTCGCTTGGTGAGAAAGCGAATCCGACTATCGATCTGCCGCAGCCGCCGCTTGCCGTACCGATAGTCGGCGTTGTCACTGCGATCGCCGTTGCTCGCAGCCCACGCCACTACCTCCGTCACCGCCGGGCGTTCCCTGGTGAGCAGAAACCGGTGCTCATCTTTAAGGCGCTCGAGCCCGCTCCGCGTTATGTAGTTCTTGTGGTGCGTCGCAGGCTCGTCCCGTTGTGGCTTTCTCGTAAACCCTTTTCGCATCTCGTAGGTAATAGTTCTTCGCAGTATCTATCGTAATGCGGAAGCAATCCCGCGGGGAAATCCGGGGAGATGACGGGGAAATTCGGAACCGACAGGACTGGCCCATTTCTTTGTGGTCAAAGAAATCCACAGCTCGGTTGTGACATCTGACCTTGCGCCGACCAACCGATCTAAGCCATCATGCGCTCACGCGCAAGCGTGGCCGCCGGAATGACCGACGGAGCTAAGCTCTTTGGAATCTAGATTTTGCCCGCAACTTGCTGAGCCGCATAGATTATTTTGGATTTTCACGCTAAGTCGAAGATACCAAGAGACCGGGGGAGGGGGGAGGGGTTCCTCATCTATAACATCCGTCCCAAAATGTAACTTCGCGGGAAGAAAATTTTTCATCGCTTCGCTCCTCGGAATGACAAGACTTAGAAAGGCTGGCGAGTCACAGGGAATTGTGATTTGAGTCACAGATTAGAGTGGGGAACGGACATAGGCTCCGGTAAGCTGTCCTTATAGCGCGCGCGAAAAGGTGGGCAATTTCTCATGCCAGAAAACACACTGACCATTACGGACAATCGCACCAATAAGACGTACACCGTCCCGGTGGAGAACGGCACAGTCCGGGCGATGGATTTGCGGCAAATCAAAACGGGCCCGGAGGATTTCGGGCTCATGACGTACGACCCCGCATTCATGAACACGGCGTCTTGCAAGAGCGCCATCACATACATTGATGGCGACAAGGGAATTCTTCGCTACCGGGGTTATCCCATCGAAGTTCTTGCCGAGCACTGCAGCTTTCTGGAAGTGGCATACCTGCTGATGTTCGGCGAGTTGCCGGCGGAGAAAGAGTTGAAGCAGTGGGTGTACGACATCACGCACCACACGATGCTGCACGAGACCACGAAGAAGTTCATGGAGGGATTCCGTTACTCGGCGCATCCGATGTCGATGTTCGTCAGCACGATTGCGGCGCTGTCGAGCGTATATCCCGACGCCAAGCAAGTGCACGATCCCGCGAGCCGGATGCACCAAATCATCCGGCTGATCGGAAAGGCGCCCTCGATCGCGGCCATGTCGTACCGGCACAATGTCGGATTTCCGTATGTGTATCCGGACAACGATCTGAGCTACACCGAAAACTTCATGAACATGTTGTGGAAGATGGTTGAGCCGAAGTATGTGGCGCAACCGGCGATTGCGCGCGCGCTCGACATTCTCTTCATTCTGCACGCCGACCACGAGCAGAATTGCAGCACCAGCGCCATGCGGTCGGTGGGAAGTTCAGAGACAGATCCGTATCTGGCGGTGGCGTCGGCGGCGTCGGCGCTGGCCGGACCTTTGCACGGCGGGGCCAATGAGGAAGTGCTGAGGATGCTCGACCAGATCGGCTCGAAGAACAATATTCCGGCCTACATCAAGCGGGTGAAAGAAGGCGAGATCAAGCTGATGGGCTTCGGCCACCGTATCTACAAGAACTACGATCCGAGGGCCACAATCATCAAGTGGAGCGCGCAACAGGTCTTCGAAGTGACGGGACCCAATCCCAAACTCGAAATCGCGCTGGAATTGGAGCGGATCGCGCTGGAGGATGAGTACTTCGTCAAGCGCAGACTGTATCCGAATGTGGACTTCTACTCCGGAATTATGTACCAGGCGATGGGCTTCCGTCCGGAGATGTTCACGGTGCTGTTCGCAATTCCGCGTACGGCGGGCTGGCTGGCGCAGTGGCAAGAGTTGATCAGCGACAAAGAGCAGAAGATCGCGCGCCCGCGGCAGATCTACACGGGATATGCCGAACGTGAATTTGTGCCGATGGAGAAGCGCGTGACGGCGGTTGCTGCGCGGTAGGAAGTATCTGTTCTTTCGAAGACCGTCGTGGGCAGGCGGTGGCGCCTTTAAGGATGTCATCCTGAACCCGGCATTGAGCCGGGTGAGGGATCTTACGAGCGCAGGGTCCGTTGGAACTGTCCGCCAGCCGGTGCAAGCCGCATGCAGCGGAATTATCTTTTCTGCTGCATCGATCGTGTGAACCGTCGTACGGTCCCTCGCGCCGGCTTCGCCGCCACTCAGGATGACATTTCGATGGTGCGGTGTGTGGGTAAGCCAGAACACCGCGGCCGGCGCACACTGCGGCTATGGCGATCAAATCACAGTGTGGGGAGAAAGATTTTTATGCGGCGTGTTTGGCCAGTTCGGCCAAACGCTGCTGGTGTCGCTCGGGGGAAGTGATCACCTGCATCTCTTGCCAGTCGTAGGCAAATTCCTTGCCGCAATCGAGACAGACAACATAGGTTCCGGTCAGAGCAGCGGCCTGGGGGCGGCGCTTGGCCTGACGAACGGTAACGGGGAAGCTGTAATGCTCGTGCCTGCATCCGAAGAACGCATTCACCAGTTTTTCAATCATGACCCACCTTCCATACCTGAGCGGTGTATGCAAACCCTGGGTTGTACTGAGAGTCGCGCCCCCTCCACGAAGAAATCGTGTACGCCACTACTCAGTTACTTAGATTCAGGGATTGACAAAAGGGTTTAGGGTTTTAAGCCAGGTACCAAGAGAGGAATGGGTGGGCAGGAAGTTATTGGAAGCGAAGCATTTAGCTGAGATCAGAAGCGTCGGGCGACGTGGCGAACCTTTTTGCGGCATCTATGGATTGAATGCCGCACGGTCCCTCGCGCCGGCTTCGCCGCCGCTCAGGATGACAACGTCACGTGCATGGATCCTTCGCTTCGCTCCTGAACGGCGGTGGAATTGTTCAGGCGCGGCTTTGGCTAGACGCTTTGCGGGCCGCGGCGCTTTTGTTGCTGGCATTTGGTCATGAT
>Ga0209166_10003448_pt1 | contig 11421 bp, 7 predicted proteins | sample Coa_R1_3_FD_187151 | JGI IMG/M metagenome (GOLD analysis project Ga0209166, IMG submission 187151) | Surface soil microbial communities from Centralia Pennsylvania, which are recovering from an underground coalmine fire - Coalmine... | ecosystem: Environmental > Terrestrial > Soil > Unclassified... | reverse complement strand
CATTGGATGAGAACGGTCTTCACATCGTTAGGGATTTGTATTTGCCTGATGTCAATGCTGGCCGCGGCCCAACCAGCCCCGGCCAGCAACCTTTCTATTGCTGAATACCACCAGCACTTGCAGGACCTCTCCGCCAAGGTTGATCAACTCAAAGATCACCCGGAGCAGCTTGGGGAATTTGTGGCCGGCCTGCCGGAACATGTATCGGTGAATTCCGGGTCTACGACGTATTCGCTCAACTACGACTGGCTCAAACATGATCTTAAAGACTTTGGGCAGGCAGATGCGAAGCGGCGTATGACAACTATCGAAAACATTGAGAAGCATCTGCATGTGCTGGATGAGCAGTGTGCGGCTCTTGAAAACTCCCAGCCGGACTCCGGGCAGGACCGGCAGAAGATCAACGAAATCCTCGCACGCCGGGAGTTCCACAAGGTCCATGGACCATCCGCGGCGGATATATTGCTGCAAAAGATATTGCTGTGGATTGACCGGCTTTTGAGCGCCACGGACGAGAATGGGAAGAGGCGAGTGAATCCGATCAGGCTGGCGATCTACGTAATTGTGGGAGTGGCGTTGATCATGCTTGGAATCTGGATCAAACGTCGCTTTGACTTGCCCCGGGAGCCGGCTCTCCCGCGGGAGATCATGCCTTTTGCACCCTCCGCCAAGGGATGGCGCACGTGGCTGGCCGAAGCCCGCAAATTCGCGCAGCAGGAAGATTGGCGCAACAGCGTGCATCTGGCCTATTGGGCCGCCATATCGTTCCTTGAGGAACAGGGGGCGTGGAAACCAGACCGGGCAAGAACCCCGCGCGAGTATTTGGAGTTCTTAAGGCCGCTGAGCTCTCACTACCCGGTTATGGCAGTGTTGACTCGCCGATTCGAAGTTATCTGGTATGGCCGCAGAGACGCAAATGAGAAAGATTTTCAGGAGGCGCTCGGCCAGCTCGAGAAGTTAGGATGCAAATAACCCTCGATAAAAGCGACCGTAAGCTGGTGATGTGGGTCGGCATGATCCTGCTGCCGGTCATTGCCGGGGTTGTCTTTTTTTCCTCGCGGGAGCAGCATGGGTCTGCTCTTCCCACCAGTTATTCTGCCGAAGCTGCAGGGGCCAAAGCAGCTTATCTCTATTTAAGCGAAGAAGGATACCGGGTAGAGCGATGGGAGCATCCGCCAGCCGAGTTACCGTCAGACGCCCACAACACCATCCTGGTTCTTGCCAGCCCCCAAGGGGCACCCAAGCCGGACGAAAAGAATGCGCTGCTGGTATACCTCAACCGGGGAGGAAAAATACTGGCCACCGGTTACTTCGCCTCTTTTTTCCTGCCCCACACTAATGTGCTTTTCGAGTATCTGCCGGAGGCGGTTTGGAAAGACTATCCTCCGGTAATCGTGAGCCCGCTGACGCGTGGCGGCACAATCAAGATGTCGCCTGTGGGCTACTGGGCCACTGCCGAACCCGATCAGGCCGTTCACTATGCCCATGAAGGAAAAGGTATCGTGGTTTCCTACAAGATCGGCCAGGGAGAGGTCATCTGGTGGGGCGCAGACACGCCGCTCACCAACGCCGGCATCCGAGAGGCCGGAAATCTTGGCCTGTTACTGAATTCGCTGGGCAATTCAAAAGAAGTGCGGATCCTGTGGGATGAATTTTTCCATTCCTATCACATCGAGACTACCGACTACATGGCATTGCCGGCGGTACGATATGGGTTGTTCCTGCAATGCGGGCTGGTCTTTCTGGCATTGCTTTTCACATACAGCCGGCGACATGCGCCAATCCGTCCTGTGAGTGGGCCTGCCCGGCTCTCTCCCCTGGAATTTGTGCATACCTTGGGCAGCCTCTACCGGCGTGCCAACGCAACCAATACTGCACTGGAAGTTCCGTACCATCGGTTTCGATCTCTGCTCACCCGGCGGCTGGGGTTGCGTCCAGATACCTCGTCCGGCGATCTGGCAAGAGCGGCACGCAACCGGCTTGCATACAAAGACAACGACCTGGAAGCGACGCTCAAGGAGATTGAAGTCAACTCGCGTATGCCGGACCTGAAGGAAGCAAAGGTCCTGGACTTGGTGCAGAGGTTGAGCCGCCATGCTCACAATATGAGACTTATTCCCCAGGAAGAAGAGGAGACCATTCCGCATGATAGTCAACCGGGTTCTTGACCACGGGCGCACTGAACTGAAGAAGGTGATTGTCGGGCAGCCGGAGCTAATCACACACTGCCTGCTGGCTGTCCTTTGCCAGGGTCACGCTTTGCTGGAGGGGGTGCCGGGCATCGCCAAGACGCTGGTCATCAAGTCTGTGGCCCGGCTGTTCGCACTGGAATTCAAGAGGGTGCAATGCACCTCTGACCTCATGCCCGCCGATATCATCGGCAGCAACGTGCTGAGTCTGGCCACCAGCACTTTTAGCTTGCACCGTGGACCATTGTTCACTGATTTTCTCCTGGCCGATGAAATCAACCGAATGCCTCCGCGCACCCAGGCGGCCCTGCTGGAGTCCATGGAAGAGCGCCAGATCACCATCGATGGCGAGACGCATAAGCTTTCCGGTTTCTTCACGGTATTTGCCACGCAAAATCCCATCGAGTTCGAAGGGACCTACCCTTTGCCGGAAGCACAATTAGACCGTTTCCTCCTCAAGATCAACGTAACTTACCCCGAAGCAGAGCAGGAAATCACTATTTTGAAAAACCATCACGAGGGATTCGATCCCCATCAGTTGGGTGCGGTGCAAATCGAACAGCTAACCCCTGAAATGCTTGCCGAAGCCCGCGCCGAAGTGAAGAGTGTGCGAGTTGAGCCAGCCCTGTTTCGTTATATCGTGGAGATCGTGCGCCGCACGCGCGACTGGCCGGCATTCTCAATCGGGGCCAGTCCCCGCGCTGCCATCAGTCTCATGATGGTGGCCAAAGGTCACGCCGCATTGGAAGATCGGGACTACATGATTCCCGATGACGTAAAAGCGGCGGCTATGCCAGTCTTGCGTCATCGTGTCATCTTGCGGCCGGAAGCCGAACTGGAAGGACTGAATCATGATCATGTGCTGGCTGAAGTGGTGGCTTCGGTCGAGGTCCCCAAGTGAAACCCAGGCTCCTGTCTCCTGGGCCAGCCAGCGCCACATGCCGGACTACGGGCCGGTGGGGCTTTGGTTTTGGCAGGCGCTTTTTCCTGCTTTTGCTGCTGGGGGCTTTATGGTCCATACCTGCATTCTGGAACACAAAATTTCTTTTGGTCACCGCCGCGTGGGACATCCTGGTTGTGATTGCCTGGCTCATCGACTTCCAGCGGCTGCCCAAGCCCGGAAATCTTCGTCTGGAAAGAAGCTGGAACGGCCCACCATCATTGAGAAACAAGGTGGAGGTTGTCCTGCTGTTGCACAACTACGGACCAAGCCCCATACACTGCAGTCTGCTGGATGATGTACCACTGTCTATCAGAGAACAGCCGGCGCAGGTGGAATTGAAAGTCCCAGCGCAGTCATCAGCGACCCAGTCCTACTGGGCGCGCCCGCTGCAGCGCGGCGATATACAAGTCGGAGGCGCTTATCTGCGTTACCACAGTGGCGCAGGTTTTGCGGAGCGGTGGGCGACAGCCGACCTCAAGCAAACCATACGCGTCTTTCCCGACCTGGAAGAAGCCAAGCGCCAGAACATTTTTTTGAACCGGGCGCGTCAGATTGAGTTGGAAAAGCGGCTGGTGCGTCAGCGTGGCATGGGGCGTGAATTTGAAAGCCTTCGGGAATTTCGTCAGGGCGACGAATTTCGCAACATCTGCTGGACGGCCACGGCCCGCCGCGGAAAAGTAGTAACCAGGCTATTCCAGGTGGAAAGGAGCCAGGCGGTCTGGCTGGTGATCGACGCCGGGCGGTTGTTGCGCGCGCGAGTAGGTGAGTTGAGCAAGCTCGATCTGGCCGTCAATGCCGGCCTTTCACTGGCCCAGATCGCGCTCTACTCCGGTGACCGGGTTGGCCTGCTGGTTTACGGACGCAAGATTCAGCAGCGTGTCGGCTTGGGACGAGGCTTGCCCCACATGCGCCAGATCATGGAAGGCTTGGCGGCTGCCCATGAGGAAGTTGCCGAAGCTGATCACCTGCTGGCGGCCTCTTTTCTTCTGCAATTGCAAAAGCAGCGCTCTTTGATCATCTGGATTACCGATCTGGCGGACACTTCCATGACTCCAGAAGTAGTCGAGAGCGCATCACAAATACTTTCCAAACACCTCCTGCTGTTCACTGTAATCGCCCAGGCCGATCTGCTGGTGCAAGCCGGAAAGTATCCGGAAGATGCTGACGAAATGTACAACACTGTGGCCGCCCAGGAGATGGTGCAACGACGGGAAGCGCTTCTCACGCGCATCCGTAACAAAGGCGCACTCGCGCTGGAGGTGAATCCCGGCCGCCTGACAACAACTTTGGTCAATCAATATTTGCAGATTAAAGAGCGGAGTTTGATCTAGGCATTTGATATGTTCGCCATGATGGAGCATCAGCGGAACGAAATCCTTGACGGTGCTGGATGATGACCTGCCTGGGAGAAGAAAGATTTGAGCTTACGGGGAAGACACTCGTCCAGCAGTAATTTCATTTGAGAGTAGCGACGAGACTGGAGCGGGCCTGCTCTAGGGCGGCTATGGCATCCTGACGGCTGACGCCGGGAAAGTCGTCCAAGAATTCACTGAGGGATCGGCCATGTTCCAGGTAGTCGGTCAAGGATTTGAAAGGAACTCGGGTGCCACGAAATACGGGTTCACCACTGAGTATCCCTGGATTCTTGACGATGATGACTGGATCGGTTGCCATAGAAGCAAGCTCCTTGATTCGCTGTTCCACTATCTTAACAGGCGCTTCTTCGCAGGCTCTTTCACAGGAACGAACAAGTAGCCGGCGAATGTAATCGCTATGATCCCAGCCAAAGTAAATTTCCACGGCGAGGATATTGCCGAAGGAGATACAAAACCTTCTATGGTGCCGGCGATGATGAGAATGGGAATAGTTCCCACCACTAGACGTACGGCTTCCGCACCGGCCCGGGCCAGCGAATCCCGCCGTGAGAGCAGTCCGGGAAAAAGCAAACCCTGGGCGATTTTGAAACCAGCTCCACCGGCTATGAAAATTGCGGGCAACTCCAGCACACCGTGAGGAGCAACAAAACTCCACAATGAGCCGCTCATACCATGCAGCCAGCAGGCGGTACCGACCACGCCCAGCATCACGCCATTAAAGACCATCATGTAAAGCGTGCCCAAGCCGGCAGTGATACCGAAAGCGAATGCAACGAAAGCGACGCTCATGTTATTGGTCATGATCGCGCTGGAGGCCGCCGGCTTTACCGCAACCACCGACTTGGTCCACATCTCATGGCGTTCAATGGAATCCATCATCGCCGGCCCCAAAAACTGGTGCATAAACGCCGGCTTGGTGAGACTCAGCACCACTCCGAAGACGGCCCCCACTATGAACAGCAGAAATGCTGCGTTAACCAAGGGAAGATGCTGGCGGAAGATTTGAGGGTAGGTATATTTGTAAAAGTAGAGAATGCTGAAAGGGCTCGATTTTTGCCCTGAATAGATGGTATTGTGGGCTCGGGCAAGAAGGAGATTCAGGGACCTGGCGTAGTGTTTCGCAGTCGTGTCTTCGCGCAACGCCGAAAGGTCAGCGGCTGCCTGCCGGTAGAGCAGGCTTAGTTCCTGCAGCTCTGAGTGGGTCAGGGTTTTGAGGCCGTGCTTCTGGCTTTGGTCGAGCAGGCGCTCCAGCTTGAGCCAGTGATCTTTTCTCTTTTCCAGCCAATAGGTTGAAATCATCGTGGCAACTGACAAGCTTACCATCGATACCCCCGAACAAGTCCATCTTGAATTCGTGCTGGCCGATATCGGCAGCCGCTTCATGGCCATTTTTGGCGACAGCATCATCCAGTTGGTCCTGTTCCTGGTGCTCTTTATCGTCTATGAAGTGGCCGGCATCGGTTCAATATTTTCCCATGTGTCAGGTTTCCACTTGTGGGTGGTCGCCGCTTTGATCTTCGCGGTGTTCGTGATTTATTGGGGATACTTTGCAACCTTTGAAGCTTTATGGAACGGGCAGACCCCCGGCAAACGCTGGGCTGGAATCCGGGTAATTAAGGAAACAGGGCGTCCCATCAATGCTTTTGAGGCAATCGCCCGTAACCTGCTGCGTGCTGTTGACGGAATCCCCGGCATCTACGCCGTAGGAATCATCACCATGCTGTTGAACTCCAAGAATCGCCGCCTGGGCGATTTTGTCGCCGGGACCCTGGTGGTCCACGATAGAAAAGCGGAAGAATCACAGCTTTTCTTCAACACCAGTGAAAAGACGGAATCCAGCGTTTATCACGCTGAACGCCTGACGGTTCAGGAAATCGAGTTGATCGAAACTTTTCTCTCCCGCCGTCTCGATATTCCTCCTGAGGTGCGGAAACAGAACGGAATACGCATTGCTGGGATGATCAGTTCTAAACTGGGCATTGATCCGGCAGCGCGTCCCACGGACAATGAAAATTTCCTGGAACTGATCGTAAAGGAATTTAGAAACAGCGCCAGGTTTCGATAAAAGAGTTCCAACGGAGTCCTGCGCGGCCATCACTGCCCCATTGAAAACCAGTTCCTGATCTGCTCGATACCCATAAGGTAAACAACCGACATGCACTTAAGAATCAGCCTTGATGCTTGGGTTTGGCTCTTTTTATGCGATACTTTAGCGAGACTTGCACGCAACGGATCCCCCGAAAAAGGCCCTTTTTAGTTTAGCGGTTTGCTATGGCACTTGGGTTTGGCTTCAACAAGACAAAGGTACTTAGCTCGGCCGAGAAGTTTGTCCAGCAGGGCAAGCTGCAAAATGCCATTGTCGAATACGAAAAGGTCACCAAAGAGGACCCCAAGGACCTGACGGTCCTCAACACCATTGGAGACCTCTATGCCCGGGTCGGCCAGAATGAAAAGGCCTGCGAATACTTCAAAAAAGTCGGTGACCAATACGCCCAAAACGGCTTCACAGTAAAAGCCATAGCCATCTATAAGAAGCTGACCAAGCTGCCCCCGGTCGCGCCCGAAGCCATCATCAAACTGGCAGAGCTTTATACCCAGCAAGGGCTCTTCAACGACGCCCGCAGCCACTACATGCAGGTCGCCGACCAGCTCCTTAAGGCAGGTGACAACAACCAGGCGGCGAGGCTCTTTCAGAAGATCCTGGAACTTGATCCCGAGAACACGGCGACCCAATCCAAACTGGCGGACCTCTATATCAAGCTCGGCAAGAAAGAGGAGGCCCGCAATATTTATTACAGCGCCGCAGAATCGCTGTATGCGCGCAGTTCTCTGGATGCCGCCGACGAAGCCCTCAGCCGCGTGCTGTCGCTCGATCCCACCAATAAGGGAGCCTTGCTGTTGCGGGGAATGATCGCCTCGGCCTCCGGAGACAATGCTTCCGCCATTCAATACCTCGAACAGGTTCCGGACCTTGATTCACGCCCCGATGCTTTGCGCGCGCTGCTGCGGGCCAAGCTGCAGTCTGGAAACGTAGAGGGATTGGAAGCGATCGCAAGCAAGCTGATCACTGTCCACAATGACGTGAGCGGCATCAGTGCCCTGGCCGACTGGTTCCTCACTAACCATCACGTTGAAGCCGCGCTGAAGCTTTATGACGACTATGCCGACCGGTTTCTATCCCGAGGCCGCAATACCCTGCATGAGACGTTGTATCCGCTGATCAGCCGTATCCGCGACAACTCCGAGGCGCTTATCACCATGTTGCGCCTTTTGAATAAAGCAGGGGATAGCTCTCATCTGACGGAAGTCATGGAGTTGCTGGCCCACGCCTATGTTCAAAAGGGTGAGTTCTCCCAGGCCCGCGACCTCTACAAAGAGCTCTCCGAGCAGGAACCGGAGAACCCGCTGCATACCCAGAACTACCGGCAGATGCTCTCCAAGCTGGGAGAAGACTCGGCCATGCGGTCGTTGACCCCCGAAGAGGCGTCCCAGGCCTTCATGGTGGAAGAGTTGGAGCATGCCGCGCCCGCAATCCACCAGACTTATGATCCTGTGGTCGAAAGATCGATTGAAGCCGCGCTGACCGATGCAGAACTTTTCGTCTCCTACAACGTTCCGTTGAAGGCCATCGCTCCCCTGGAAAATGCACTGCCAATGGCGCCCCGCGACGTGAACCTGAACCAGCGCTTGGCCACGCTTTATGTCCGGGCTGAGCGTTATGCTGATGCGGTCCGCGTCTGCAACGTCCTGAGCGCCGTCTACAGCGAATCCGGGCATGCCACCGAATCGGCGCGCTATGCCGAGGCCGCAGAGAAATATGCGGAGCAGGCAGCCAGAACTGGTTCGGTGGCTGTGGAGATCCCAACGCTCGTTGTTCCTGCTGCCCCCGTTGTCCCTGCTCTTCCAGTCGAACCTCCTTCTCCAGAAGCCCTTACCTCGACCGTACAGGAATTCATTCTTGACACTCCCATCGAAGAGGCCAGATTCGGCGGGATTGCAGAGGCAGAGACTTTGCCGGCAAGAGACCGATATGAACCGGTCATGGGGGAGGCCGGCTCCTCGGGACTCGGGCTCGAACATGAAGAGACGCCGGCATCGCCAACCTCTCCGGCCATGGCCCATGAGATTGACCTTTCCAGCGAATGGGAAGATATGCTCACGGTTGAGCCAGAAACAGCCGTCCCAAAGGCGTCCGCGCCGCCGGTTGTAGTGCCTGTCGTCCCCTTAGCGACGGCGCCCATTGTCGCGGAAACACCGATCATTCCAGAAGAGGCTGCTCCTGAGCCGGTTGTGGCAGTTCCTGACATCGCGGCTGTGGTTGCCGATAAGGTCCAGGAAATCCAGTTCTACATTGCTCAGGGCTTTTGGGAGATTGCACAAGGCGCGATTGAGGACTTACGGCAAATTGCGCCCGATGCTGCCCAACTTCAAGAACTTGAGGCTGCGGTCGTGGCAGGACAGGCGCCACCCCCAGAACCTGCTCATGCTCCACCCGAACCAGTAGTAGCTGCTCCTCCCATCGTCGCTATTCCAGAGCCGGTTTCCCCGGTTCCGGTTGAAGCCGCCCCGCCGACTGCAGAAACCGTGGTGGCTCCCGTGGCTCCTGCCGCCGCTATCCCGATCTCTGTCCCAGAACCTGCTCCTACGCCTGTTGTGGTAGTTCCAGAGACTCCAGTTCCAGAGACAGTGGCAGTTCCGGAGACACTTCCGCCTCAAGTGACGGCCCCCGCAATCCCGATCGCAATTCCAGAGCCTGTGGCTCCCCCTCCGGCCGTGGCGGCCCAGGTGGTTGAGCTAACTCCCGTAGTAGCGCCAACACCGCCCTCGGCTCTAGTTACGCCTCAGGTTTCAGCGCCATCCCCACTCGAAGAAGAAGAGTTTATTTTGGATGTGCCGGATGATTTGGTTCCGGCGGCAGAAGTTGAAGGAAAGATACTTGAAATTCCGGGCATTGTGGTTGAGCCGGAGCCGTTGACTCCGCCGTTATCCGTGCCGGCGCCCGCCACTCCACTAGTAGCCGTACCCGCTGATGCGCCTGAGAAAGCTACGGAGGACATTCTTGGCGACTTTGTTTTGGACCTGGAAGAGTCTCTGGGAGATTTCATTCCCGAACCGGGGTCCCAGTCCGTGCTCGAAGCTGAGCCAGAGCCTTTAGATATACCCCGGCCAGTGGAGGTGTCGCCATCCATAGCCGCACCCGTTCCAATATCACCACTGGCTGCGACGGCCCATGTCAACGGTGGGATCCAGGGCGCCGACGCTGCTTCGGTCTTGAGTGACATACTCTCCGAATTGCGGGAAGAGGCGGACGAAGCATCACAAGAAGCAGAGGACCCGGAAACCCACTACAATCTGGGTATCGCTTTTAAAGAGATGGGATTGCTGGATGAGGCCATCGGCGAGTTGCAGAAAGTTTGTCATGCAGTCGACGATGGAACGGGGTTCTCCCAACCCATTCAGGCCTTTACCTGGCTGGCCCAGTGCCTGGTGGATAAAGGAGTGCCGGAGGCAGCTGTTCGCTGGTATGAAAGAGCGTTGAAGCTACCTGGCCTTGATCTCTCCAGCCGTTGCTCCATCTACTATGACCTGGGGGTCGCCTATGAAGCCTTTGGAGACAAGAAAACCGCGCTGGCCAACTACATGGAAGTTTATAGTTCGAATATCGATTTTCGGGATGTTGCCAATCGCATCAAAGCTTTAAAATCATAGAAATGATCTCCCGAAAGCCTGATTAAAGACCGCAAGCTATTGAAACCCGTTTTTACAAATCTCGAAAACACACCAGGGCCGCAGCCGGTTGATACTCCGGAAGAAATGCCGGTTTGGATGCGGCGCGTATTTCTGGTCATCTACGTGCTATTTTGCATTGAAGTCGGGATCGTGATGGTTGCTCTCCCCTGGACTCCACTGTGGTCAAACAACAACCTGCTGGCACATTGGCCCTCGCTCCGGCACATGCTGCAGCATGGCTTTGTTCGGGGGGCGGTTTCCGGTCTGGGCTTTGTCGATCTCTGGTTTGCGATTTCTGAAGCAGTAAACTACCGTGAGCGCCGGTAACAACTCTCGGATTTTTGAAATTAAGGTTCTCCTGGTTAAGCGTACGCATGTCCAACAATAAAAATAATGATCCCTCCACTGAATGCCAGCTTGAGGCCAAAGCTGCTCCGTTGGCTTATTTGAATCCTGATTTTCTCAACAGCCCTGATGGCCGGATCCTTCGTATTCTGGCGGAGTACTCCGAGCCGCTGTCGCGTTTTCGCCGGGAAAAAATTCAGGACACGGTTGTATTCTTCGGCTCTGCCCGTTTTGCCAGTCTTTCCCAGGCGGAGAGCGCTCTCACCATGCTGGAAAAGCCGGGCTCGGCCAAACCGGCCGGACCTAAAGACCAGCCGGTGGCCACCGATGCTGATGCCCTGCAGACCGCCCTGAAGCGAGCCCATGCTGGAGTACAAATGGCACGCTACTACGAGGAAGCGCGCAAACTGGCCCGCATGCTTACGGAATGGACCATTACCCTGCCCGGCAAACGTCGCCGCTTTGTGGTTACCTCGGGTGGCGGTCCGGGCATCATGGAAGCCGCAAATCGCGGCGCGCAGGAAGCCGGTGGGAAGACCATTGGCCTGAACATCCGCCTGCCTTTTGAGCAGCTACCAAATCCCTATATCACGCCCGACCTCAATTTTGAGTTCCATTACTTCTTCATGCGCAAGTACTGGTTTGCCTACCTGGCCAAAGCCCTGGTGGTGTTTCCGGGAGGCTTCGGCACCTTGGATGAGCTTTTCGAAATCCTCACGCTGGCCCAGACGGAGAAGCTGGCCAAGAAGATCCTGGTGATCGTGTATGGGAAGGAATACTGGAGCCGGGTCCTGAATTTTGAGGCCTTTGCCGACGCCGCCGCGATTTCTCCTCAAGA
>Ga0209166_10003445_pt1 | contig 11427 bp, 8 predicted proteins | sample Coa_R1_3_FD_187151 | JGI IMG/M metagenome (GOLD analysis project Ga0209166, IMG submission 187151) | Surface soil microbial communities from Centralia Pennsylvania, which are recovering from an underground coalmine fire - Coalmine... | ecosystem: Environmental > Terrestrial > Soil > Unclassified... | reverse complement strand
TGCGGAAATCAGGTGAGCGCGAGTTATACGTTCCAGTTTCCCGACATCATGAACATCGGTCCGCTGACGCTCACCGCACAGGCGTGCTTCCCCGCCTGACGAGCAGGTTCCGCTGCGGGAGGCTCGATCGCGTCAGCTGCCCGCCAGCTGCGTCGATCAGCACGTCGGCTGTTGAACGAGCGGCGGACTGAGCCACAGTGGTCAGAGACCTGCTAATTTGGTGGAGTCGAGATGTGGCGCGGTGGATTTAGGCTGCACATATCTGTTTCCGCCTCTTTCGTCTGGCGGTGCCTTAGTGGTGTAGCCGTGACTCCGTTTCCACATCCCGCTCGTCGAACCGGACAGGCAGATCTCCCGCATCCGGCTCTCGGACAAGACCTCACGCCTTCGCCCACGGCACGTCGCGCCCAAGTGCGGTGAGACGTACGAGCCCGAAGTGCCCATAAAGGTGCGATAGTGGATAGGTCCCGCCCTTGCATCGTCTGACCTTGTGCTTGATCCGCAACCACCGGCGCAACCGCAGGGCGGTGTAGTTGTCGATCGCTCGGTACGCCTTGTTGACGGTGCCTACACTGAAGTAGTTCGCCCATCCGCGTAGCGTGCGGTTCAACTTCGCCACCATCTCTGTGGTTTCTTGCCATGTCCCCGTTCGGTCCGTCAGCGCATGGATTTGCTCGACCATGCGCTTAATGCTCTTCTTCGATGGCCGATAGCCCAGGCGCGCCTGGCCGGTTCTCGCAGAATACATTCGTCCGAACGTGTAGCCCAGGAAGTCGAACTCTCCTTCCGGCACCTTGCAGATTTGTGTCTTCTCCTCGTTGACCGTCAGCTTCAGCCTTCCCATGATCTCGCGCAGTTGCGACAAGGCCTCTTCGGCATTGCCCCTTCGGCACAGGATCACGAGATCGTCGGCGTAGGTCACGATGCGAGAGCCAAGGCTTCGCTCCAGCCCGAGCATCTTCCATCCCAGTATAAACCGGCGCATGTAGAGATTCGCCAGCAATGGTGAGATGGGTGAACCTTGCGGGATGCCGCGTCGGTTGTCCCGGGCTTCGGTCGTGCGTGTCTTCCTTCCTCGATCATCGGTTTCTTCCACGGGACACTCCAGCCACATCTTGATCAGATGCAGCACGCGCCGATCAACAATCCGGCGCGCCACCGACTTGAGTAGCTCGGCATGTGGAATGCTCCCGAAGTAGTCCGCAAGGTCGGCGTCCACGACTTCCGGGTGGCCCCGGAACAGCTGCGCTTCCACCTCGACCACCGCCTGTTGGGCATTTCGCCCAGGACGGTACGCGTACTGTTCGGGTGGAAGGTCGGCTTCGAAGATCGGTTCTAGCACCAGCATCGCTGCCGTCATGCAGACCCGATCACGCAAGGTCGAGATGCCCAACGGCCTGAGTTTGCCATTGGCCTTCGGTATGTACACTCTTCTGATAGGGTCCGGTCGATACGTCTCCTGCCCGAGCGCAAGCGCCAGTTCGCCAAGCCATCGCTGCACCCCGTACGCTTCGATGTCCGCAAAGTCCTGACCGTCCACGCCCGGTGCGCCCTTGTTGGAGCGGCATTGAGCATAGGCATGGGCCAAGATGTCTTCCCGGCTGATCTTGTCGTACAGGGCATAGAAGCGGTAGCCGGCTTCTGCCTTCGCTTTCGCGTGCAACGCCGTCTGCAGTTTCTGAACACTCTTCGGAGTTGATAGGTTGCCCAATCCCCAGGTCCCTCACTACGTCTTGCGTTCGTCTTGAACTGAGGTCCCTTCCCTCCCCCGGAGTTACCCGGCTTCAGCGGTACTGCGAACCTCTCCGCATCCCCACGGCGCCCGGCCTGTCCCTCACGGGCGTCCGGTTGATCATCCCTGACCACGTCGTAGGGCCTCCCGTGTTGCGTACGCTTTCCTTGTGTACATGCTGTCGCCACTACCCCGGCGCAGCGGCTGGGCGGATCGTTTCGCTCATTCCTCCAGCCGTATCAGCCTTCCCCGAAAGGGTCATCGGGTCGGCCTGCGCATCGTCCTTTTCGAGGCTTGCTCGGCGTTCACTCGTGTTACGGCCTGCACACTCGCGCTGTCACCAATTCGTGACACGCATTCCGAAGGCTTCAGCTATCTCGTCACCTCCATAGCTGCTCCGGCTGCTTCCGGCTGGAGCGTTTGCCGGGTGGGACTTGCACCCACTGGAAAGCGCCGCCTTCTCACGGCGCACACCCGTTGTGGACGTTCAGCTTTCGAGGGCTTGCTCCCGTGCGAGGTATGGCCGGAGAACGAGATCGGCGGCATTGTAGTGCTCGTCATGGTTCGCTCGCTCGGGGAACGGCGGATCAGTTTATACCAAGAGCCCGGAGCTTATTGTCATAGCCGCAAACCGCGGCATCGGTGAGATTGAGTGGATGTGTTCAGTCCGGCAATCCGACCTCGCGCCAAGCTGCGGCGAAATGCGCGTAAACGTCCGCAGCGAGGCCGACGGTCTCGGCAAATCCACCGATTGTGAACCCGGGTTGAAGTGCCAGGACGCGCTGCGCAGCTGCCTTGGCCTCGGCTGCGCGCCCCAAGCGCACCAGGGCGGCGGCGTGCATCGCCTGGGGAACGCTAAACCGCGGATTGGAGTCGATCGCGCTTTGCGCCGCCTCGGCAGCCGCATCAAACTCACCCCTGTAGAAATACGACTGCGACAACGCAATGTAGGAGAGGAAGTTCATGGTATCACAGGGACTCAAACGAAGCGCAAGTCGTGCCCGCTCAATCGCCTGATCAGATCGCCCTAGCCAAGCGAGCGTGACCGCGCTAAAGCCCAGCGCGAAGCTATTCGAATTGCTGAGCGCCAACGCCCGGTCGAAAAGCTTGAGCGCGGTGGCACTGTCACGCCCGTCGAGGGCGATGACAAACCCTGCGATAGCCAGTGCGGTCGCATCATCATGGCCAAACGTTGCCGCAGCGCGGGCATGGTGGATAGCGCCGAGGCGGTCCTCCTCGCGCAGGCCCCCTCGACTGAACCGCTGATGAAGAAACCACGCAAGGTGCGCGTGCGCGATGGCATAGGTGGGCTCCAACTCGATCGCTTTTTCTAACAGCGGTACCGCTTTTACGGCATCGTCTGGCATCGCAGTATAAAGGAACGGCAACGCGCGCAATACGAGATCATAAGCATCGAGGCTCTCGGGCCGGTTGCGCCTGACGCGAGCTATCTCGGCCAGGCGCAGGCTCGGCTCAATCGCACCGATGATTTCCAGCGTAATTTGGTCCTGGAGGGCGAAGATGTCATCGAGCGGACGGTCGTAGCGCTCGGCCCAAAGATGCGTGCCGGTTTGCGCCTCGACGAGCTGTCCAGTGATGCGTACACGGTTGCCGGCCTTACGGACGCTGCCTTCGAGTACGTAGCGCACGCCAAGCTCGCGTCCCACTTGCTTCACGTCGACGGCCTTGCCCTTGTAGACGAAGCTCGAATTCCGCGCGATCACGAAAAGCCACTTAATACGTGACAGACCAGTAATAATGTCTTCGACCATGCCGTCGCAGAAATAGTCCTGCTCGGGATCGCCGCTCATGTTCTGGAAGGGCAGAACAGCAATCGACGGGTTGTCTGGAAGTGCGAGCCGCGGGGATGATTTTTCCGGTGGAGTTGCTCCGGCTCGCGTTGCCGAGTTGGCTTGTGCCAGCCTGTCAATTCCGATGGAGTAAACGCGGATCGGCTCGACGATATTCTTGAGCTGGGTTGGGCCGAGATCGCCGACCGCGAGATCGAGCCGCCCTTTGACCTGGCGGTAAGCGTCTTCCGACAGACAGATAGAGCCGGGCTTGGCGATGCCTTCCAGGCGCGCGGCGATATTAACGCCGTCGCCCATCAGGTCGCCGTCACTCTCCTCGATGACATCGCCGAGATGGATGCCGATCCGGAAATCGATGCGGCGCTCAGGCGGTAGGCCGGCGTTGCGCTCGATCATGCCGTTTTGCACTTCGATGGCGCATTGCACGGCCTCGACCACGCTGCGAAACTCAGCGAGGATCCCGTCGCCAGTGCGCTTGACAATGCGGCCGCGATGCACGGCTACGGTCGGATCGATCAAATCGCTGCGCAGAGCCCGCAGCCGCGCCAACGTCCTGTCCTCGTCGGCACCCGCCAGGCGGCTGAAGCCAACGACGTCGGCCACTAGTATCGCCGCGAGCTTCCGGGTTTCAGTCATGAAGTAGCTCCCTTCAGCCCAGACTACCACAAGATTAGATCAGGGCTGACCAGTCTGGACGGAAACTCCGAGCAACGGAAACGTCGGCTCATGTGCCCGGAGCTGAGCAACGCGATGGCCCCCGGCACGTTGGCCGCATGGGTAAACCGGAAAGACACCTCATGGGCTCGACCGTTGCTCACGACCCCCTAGCGGTCAAGCAATTTCGCAGCAGGTAGCACGTCATCCAGCAGCGAGTTCGCTTTTAGGGAGAGCAGATATGAACTCGGCGGAATTCGAAACCCAGCCAAGGAGCACCTGCATGACGAGCAGGGAGGCGTCGTGATTGCTTCGAGCCAGACCGTAGCCAATGGGTTCGGCTGTGCAGTCCGCCAACAAAAGACAGGTGTAATCTCGGAACATCGCATCGCGGATGGTGGACTCGATACAGACACTGGTTGTGCATCCGGTGAAAATCAGGTTCTTGATGGAGCGACTCTTGAGGATGTTGTCGAGATCGGTCTCGTAGAATCCGCTGTATCGGTGCTTGTAGAGAATGATGTCGCCCGGCTCGGGGGTGAGGTCCGGCACGATCTCCGTATTCCACGTATCTCGAATGAGGATCCGACTTGCCGTTCCATCTGGAGCGGTGATTGCCTCACCTGCGCGCAAGGGCCGATGCTTGATCCAGTTTGGGGCATCGGGGCGACCAGCATCTGAAAGGTCCGGTCGGAAGCCCATTTTCAAGTAAACAACGCTGATCCCGGCACGCCGGGCGGCAGCTAACACGCAGGCTGTGGGCGCAATGGCGCTGCGGATACCGGAAATGTCGATGCCCGCAAGCGCGAACATTCCGCCCTCGGAGCCGAAGTCGTTCTGCATATCGACAACAATGACGGCGCTCTGCGCCGGGTTGATGGCAAGAGCCTCAGGCTTCGCATCGATAACCATCTGTCCGGATGATCCCATGGCGCTTCGTCTCCTTGGACGGGCACTCAGACTACGCCTGGATCATCACGACGACAATCCAGATGGCGTCGCGTAACGCCACCTGCTATGTCCGCATTTTGACCCATGGCTGCCGAAATATGGTGCTGCAGCAACTCGGCAGCTATCTCGGGCACAGCGGCCGTGGCGCCAACCCATTCGGAAAGGGAGCCGTGACCCACAAGCGACATTACCGAGTTCGACTACTTGCCAGACCACCACTCGGAGTGGATCGCGCCCCAGTGGGACGACCGATACCGTCCTGCCAAAGATCGATATCACCGGGAGCTGGCAACCATCCGATGCCGGACCCACCGGAGCTATCAGAACTGAGGGATTTTGGATATAGTTGGGGCCGTGCTGGACACCTTGTTTCGGAGGGCGGCTCGATGCAAGCCAAGGCGCCAACGAGCGAACCTGCCTCGCAAATGTTATCGCTGCTCAATGCATGCCTGACGACGCAAGCACTTCATGTGGCTGCAAGGCTCGGCATTGCCGACGAGCTAACAGGCGGCCCCCGCCGGATCGCTGATATTTCGGCGGCGCTCGGCGCCCAACCGGATGCTCTCGATCGGCTCATGCGCATGCTGGCAAGCATTGGCGTGTTGAGGGCGGGAGAAGGCGGTACTTATCAGCTGACGGCGCTCGGGGATACGCTGCGGACCGATGGCCCCAACTCAGTTCGTGATTGGGCGCTCTACATTGGTGCTTTGGCGCCCTGGAACGCATGGGGTCATCTTTACGAGTCCGTCAAAACGGGCACGCCGGGCTTCGTCCTGGCTTATGGCATGCCGACATACGACTTTCTCGAGTCGCACTCCGAACTTGCCGCATGCTTTAATCGCTGGATGAGTAAGCAATCGGCCCAGCAAAACGCCGCGATCGTGGATGCTTATGACTTCTCTAAATTCCATGTCGTCGCGGATATTGGCGGCGGTCAGGGCTCGACTCTAGCGGCCGTGCTTGAGCGTTATCCGTCCTTGCGAGGCTTACTTTTCGACAAGCCTTCCGTCGTGGCCGAACCGGCACCTTTGGACGCCAGCGGGGTACGCGCGCGCTGTGATGTTGTGGGCGGGGACATGCTGGAGGCGTTGCCCCCGGGTGCTGATCTCTACATGATCAAGCGCGTCCTCATGATTTGCGGCGATGCCGAGGCGGTCAGAGTTCTGAAGAACTGCGTGGCTCATGTGGGGTCGGGTGGTAAGGTGCTTGTCATCGAGATGGTCATGCCGCCAGTGGGCGAGCCTGGACCGGCGACAACGTTCGACATCCTCATGCTACTCGCCAACAAGGGCGGGCGCATTCGCACAGAATCCGAATTTCGCGGACTGTTCACGGAGGCAGGACTAAAACTCGACCGTGTGATCTCGACACGGTCGCCGAATGTGCTCCTTGAGGGAACGCTAGCTTGACTTTGCCCTGCACTATCGGGTGCCGACTGCCGACTTGAGCGCCCGGCGAGCTTCGGCAAGTGGGCCCAGGGCTGTCGACTTGTGCGCTGCGACAAGTCGGCAGCTATCCGAGGTACAGCGCCCATCAAATCACGTAGTCGTCACGCAGGCCCGTGGACCATGCGGTCCATCAAAAACAGACTGACTCTCACCATGCCCAGACCGGGGACCCAGCAATGGTGTTCCGCCAACTCGTCAAAACCTCTGTGCACTAGGCAGCACGGCCATTTGGTGTGGATGACGGGGATGGCCGTCGGTCAACATAATCTCCCGACGGCTAGCTGTCGGCAAGATCGCGTTTCCATCGATATGGAGACACGATCATGTTTGAAGAAATCTTCTTTCCTCGAACCGCTGAGAGATATCGAGCAGCGCCACTTGTCGAACAGCGCGAACGATATCTCGTTCATCTCAGGGAGACAGGCGCAAGACGATCGACCTTGCGGAAATGCGCCAATGATCAATTGAGCTTAGTGCGCCTTCTGAACTTGAAAGAAGGCAACAGAGTACGCCTTTCGCAGATTGAGGCCGTGACCGCAATTTGGTCGCAGCCGAAGGCACGCAGGTGCGATCGGTCGGCGTCACTCAAGGCGAGAACACGCTTTCTCAGTTACGGAATCCGATGGCTGTGCTTCTTGGGATGGTTGGACGAACCCGAAAATGAGCACCATGCGCATAACGGAGAAGTCGCGATTTTTGAGAAGTGGCTGCGCCAAGAGCGCGGCCTTTCCACGGCGACGATACAAGACTACTGCCGCACCGCCGACCACTTCTTCTTCTGGCTGGCAGGGAAAGGCACGCCGCTGGAGGCCGTCCAGATGGCCGACATCGACGATGCCGTTGCGGCAGAGCACAGGCGGGGGGCCTGGAGCCGCCGAACGATACACGATTATGCTCAGCGTCTGAGGCCATTCTTCCTGTTTGCCGAAGCGCGCGGCTGGTGCCGAGCCGGGCTGGCTGTGGGGATCATGGCGCCTCGGTTCATGGCGGACGAGACCGTGCCGAAGGGCCTGAGGCGCAAGGATGTCCTGCGCCTGCTGGCTTCTGTTCAGGGGGATCGCCTGATCGACAAGCGGGACCGCGCGATCCTCATGCTGTTTGTCACTTACGGGCTGCGAGCCGGGGAAGTCGTCGGCTTGCGGCTCGACGATCTGGACTGGGAGAATGAGATCATTCGCGTTCGCTGCCCGAAGCCGGGGCGAACCCATGTCTGGCCACTCTCACCGGACGTCGGCAATGCCATTCTGCGCTACATACGGGAAGCCCGTCCAACCGATCTCGGGCGCAGCCTCTTCTTCACATCGCATGCGCCCATTCGACCGGTTAGCAGAAAGACGCTCGGCAAGATCGTCCGTGATCGTCTCGCAGGAATAGGCATCGTCACTGGCCGACGCGGCACACATGCCTTGCGGCACGCTGCAGCCCAGCATCTTCTGGATCAGGGCGTGTCGATGAAGGTGATCGGGGACTTTCTCGGGCACCGCGACCCGTCCTCCACCGCGATCTACGCCAAGATCAATCTCGCGGCTCTTCGCGAAGTGGCGGCTCTCGGTCTGGAGGGGCTGGCATGACGCTGCGCGAGGTGATCGAGCAATATATCCTCTGGCGACAGGCCCATGGCGCCAAGTTCACGAGCGGGGCGAACCTCCTGCGTCACTTCCTCCAATATGCTGATGGGGATGCCCCTTGCGACGCGGTCACCACGACACAGGTTCTGGCCTTTCTGGCAGGCAAGGGGCCACTGGCGCGGCATCGTGAAAACAAGTATTACGCCCTTGCCGGATTCTGGCGTTATTCGATCAGCCGAGGCCATGCAACGCGCTCGTCGCTGCCGAGTAGCGAACCGAAATCGCCGCCCCGGACGCCACCGTATATCTACTCGCGTGACGAGTTGCGGCGGCTCCTTGACCCCGCGACCGTGGCGAGCAGCCGGCGCGGAGCGGTTCAACTCGACGCAGTGACATTCCGGACCCTGCTTCTCCTGTTATACGGCGCCGGGTTGCGCTTCAGCGAAGCGGCACGGCTCACGCTGGCGGATGTCGATCTGACGGAAGACGTTCTGACTATACGCGCCACGAAGTTCTACAAGAGCCGTCTGGTTCCGATCGGACCGCAGCTTGCAACGGCGCTGACGAACTACATCTCCCTGCGGCGGCGCGTCGAACTTGCGCAAGCCGAGACTTCCTTTCTTCTGGCGAACCGGGACGGCACGCGGCTCGCCAGCAGCACCGTTCAGGCTGCATTCGACGCGCTGCGGCACATCGCCGGGGTCCGTAGCAAGGCAGGCAGGCGACAGATCCCGCGGCTGCACGATCTTCGGCACAGCTTCGCGGTTCACAGCCTGACTGCCTGGTATCGTCAAGGAGCCGATGTGCAACGGCTGCTACCGGTCCTCTCCACCTACCTCGGCCATTCCGATCTGGAAGGCACAAAAGTCTATCTGTCGATGACGCCGGAGCTTCTGCAGCAGGCATCGCTGCGCTTTGCTCGCTATGCGGGGGGAGGTCAGGATGCCTGAACTCGTAACCCTTGGCCCATGGCTTCGGCGCTTCTTGGTCGAACATATCGTCACCGAACGCAATTTGGCCCGGAACACCCGCACGAGCTATCGTGACACCTTCAGCCTGCTCCTGCCGTTCATCAGCGGCAAGCTGCGCAAGCCCGTGGACCGGCTGGCATTGCACGATCTCACCTCCCGGCATGTGCTACAGTTCCTTACACATCTCGAGGAAGATCGCGGGTGCTCTGCCCGGACCCGCAATCAGAGGCTCGCTGCTATCCGGGCATTTGCCCGCTTCATCGGCAGCCGGGATCCAGCTCATGTCGAATGGTGCGGCCATATCAGGGCAATCGCATCGAAGAAATCCATGCCGCCACCGGTCGGATGGCTCAGCAGGGCAGAAATGGAGGCCATGCTTGCCGTGCCCGACCGCAAGACCCGGCGGGGCCGAAGCGAATACGCGCTTCTGCTCTTTCTCTACAACACCGGGGCGCGTGTCTCCGAGGCCACGCAACTGAAAGCGCGCGATCTGCAAATCGGGCGCAGGAATGGCGGTCACGATCTTGCCACGCTGCACGGAAAGGGCGGCAAGACGCGCCAGTGCCCACTGTGGCCGGAAACCGAACGAGTTCTGGCAGACGAAATCCTCGGTCACTCGGGCGATGATGCCGTATTTGTCAGCAGGCTCGGAAAGCCGTTTACCCGCTTCGGAGTCTATCGCCTTATCGAGCGTTGCGCGGCCCGGGTGCCCGAACTGGTTGACAGACCGATAACCCCGCATGTGATCCGGCACACGACGGCCTGCCACCTGGTTCTCGCCGGCGTGGACATCAATACCATCCGCGCCTGGCTCGGCCATGTCTCGATCAGCACCACCAACATCTATGCCGAAATAGACCTCACGCTGAAAGCCAACGCCGTAGCTCTTTGCGAAGTCGGTCAGCCACGACCCGGTCGCTCATGGAAGGAGGACAAGGATCTCATGGCCTTTCTGAAATCCTTGTGAGTCAGGAGTTACGTTGTGGCGCTCCGCCGAAAGTTTCTGCTCTGAGTGGTCGACGCGGCGCAGCGATCGCTCACTTGAAGGCGGGCGCGGCTTTGCCCGGCATAGGCCTCGCCGGATCGACCAGGACGGCAGAACCGACATCTATCACCCCGTCCTGGCCGTCCCTCGGCGCATGAAGCGAACGACATCCTGCGGCGCGAGCTGGATCTGCAAGGCTGCTCGAAGTGAATCGAGGCCGAAGGCGCGCAGATCTTCGTTGAAGTCGCCCATCCGCGGAGACAGGGCAAGCGCCTCGATGCCCGCCGCTTCGGCGCGTTCGGTCAATGCTCCGAGCGCCATGTCACCCGCGGCATCGGCGTCGCGGGCGATGTAGAACCGGCGCAGCGTCGGCGGGAGCAGAAGGGCGGCAAGGTGGTTGGCCGAGAGTGCGGCAGCCATCGGCATGGCAGGCAGCGCACAGCGCAGCGAGAGCATCGTCTCGATGCCTTCGCCGACAGCGAGGACGTCGTCGGCCGCGCCAAAGCGGACGGCATGGCCGAGGAGACCGCCCATGGCCCGTCGCGGCGTGTCGACCGGCGCCTTGCCGAGCGTGGCCTCGCTGAAGCCTTCCGGGTCGAGCCAGGTCCGGTGTGCACCAGTGAGCTTGCCGTCGAGGTCGGTGACGGCGGCGATCATCGCCGGCCAGGTCTCGGTCGGGCTGTGCTCGTCGGGCCGATAGAAGCAGCGCGGATGAAACCGCAGCGCACCCGCATCGTGGACAGCCTTGATGCCGCGATCGTACAGGTAGGTCTCGACGAGTGTCCGGCGAATCGGCTGTGACATGGCGAAGAGCCGCTGCGCCGCTTCGGGCGATCCGGTGGGGACGGGTATGCGAACGGGCTTTGGGCTGCGGCGCGGTTCGGTGCGCGGCAGATTTAGAAAGCGCCGTGCCTCATCGGCGACATCGCGAAAGTCGATGAAACCGCAGCTCTCTCGGATCACGTCGAGCAGATCACCATGTTCGGCCGAGGCGGCATCGGTCCAATGCCCGGCAGCGCCGGGACCAGATTCAGGTCCGCTGAGCCGGACGAACATCGATCGGCCGGGCGTATTGCGAACGTCACCCACCGTCCAGTAGCGGCCCTGGCGCCGTCCGTTGGACAGGTAATGGCGGCACACCGCCTCGGCATCACAGGCGAGGCGCCGCGCCAGTTCGGAAGCGTCGCGGGACATCACGCAAGCTCCCGCAACGCGCTGGCATTATGTTGCGTAGAGGCTGTCAATCGTCTGTGAGATACCACCCAATCGAAAATGCGCAACATAATCGACCGCGCAACATATTCGGT